>Ga0196960_10000652_pt1 | contig 11081 bp, 10 predicted proteins | sample S3v_5metaG_FD_183187 | JGI IMG/M metagenome (GOLD analysis project Ga0196960, IMG submission 183187) | Soil microbial communities from Anza Borrego desert, Southern California, United States - S3+v_5 | ecosystem: Environmental > Terrestrial > Soil > Desert | place: USA: California | collected... | reverse complement strand
CGCCGCCCGTTTCGCCGAGCAGGTCGCCGGCCTGCGCCGCGGCGGCTCCCGGCTCGACCTCGGCGGCGGCGTCCAGGCGGTGCTCGAAGCCGGCGTCCTCCGCGCCGAGCGTCCCTAGCCGCTCTATATCTAGACTGCGCGCCGTGTCGGACCCCGCGATCGGCGAGACCCTCGTCGCCAGAGAGGACCTGCAGCGCCGCATCGCGGAGCTGGGGGAGCAGATCAGCCGCGACTACGCGGGGCGGGAGCTGATCCTGGTCGGGGTGCTGAAGGGCGCTGTCCTCTTCCTCGCCGACCTGATGCGCCACATCGACGTGCCCTGCGAGATCGACTTCATGGCGGTCTCCAGCTACGGCTCCCAGACCGACTCCTCCGGGGTCGTCCGCATCCTCAAGGACCTCGACGCGCCGATCAAGGACCGCGACGTGCTGATCGTCGAGGACATCATCGACTCCGGCCTCACGCTGCAGTACCTGATGCGCAACCTCAACGCCCGCGAGCCGGCCTCGCTGCGGGCCTGCGCGCTGCTGACCAAGCCGGAGCGGCTGCGGGTCGACCTCTCCCCGCACTACGTCGGCTTCGAGATCCCGAACCGCTTCGCGATCGGCTACGGGCTCGACCACGCGCAGAAGTTCCGAAACCTCGATTTCGTCGCCGCGTTGGCCGAGTAGTCCGGAAAATCCGCCCTGGTACGCTGATTCTCACTCTTGAGGCGTTTCTTCAAAAGCGCGGCATTTCCGATCCTCCTGGTCGTGATCCTGGCGTTCATCGCCCAGAAAGTGATCAGCGACGGGGACGGGGCGGAGTCCCCTGCCTACAACGAACTGATCAACGCGAAAAGCGGGTTGATCGTCGAAGGCAGGATCACCGAGGTCGACGTCAACACGAAGGACAACACGCTTGACGTCAAGCGGGCCAACGGGGACAGCTTCTCCACCGGCTACCCGCCCGACGGCGAAGAGGGCCTGGTCGCGCTGCTGGAAAAAAACGGCGTCAAGACCGACGTCCACGGCTCCGGCAGCTCCGGGCTGCTCTCGCTGCTGACGCTGATCCTGCCGTTCATCCTCTTCTTCGCCTTCTGGATCTTCCTGATGAACCAGATGCAGGGCGGCGGCAGCCGGGTCATGAACTTCGGCAAATCGAAAGCCAAACGGATGTCCGTCGACGCGCCGAAAATCACCTTCCGCGACGTCGCCGGCGTCGATGAGGCGGTGCAGGAGCTCGAGGAGATCAAAGAATTCCTCGAGAACCCGAAGAAGTTCCAGGCGCTCGGGGCGCGGATCCCGAAGGGCGTCCTTCTATATGGACCGCCCGGCACCGGCAAGACCCTGCTCGCGCGCGCCGTCGCCGGCGAGGCGGGCGTCCCGTTCTTCTCGATCTCCGGCTCGGACTTCGTCGAGATGTTCGTCGGCGTCGGCGCCAGCCGCGTCCGCGACCTCTTCGAGCAGGCGAAACAGAACTCCCCCTGCATCATCTTCATGGACGAGATCGACGCCGTCGGCCGCCACCGCGGCGCCGGCATGGGCGGCGGCCACGACGAGCGCGAGCAGACCCTGAACCAGTTGCTCGTCGAGATGGACGGCTTCGAGATGAAAGACAACATCATTCTCATCGCCGCCACCAACCGTCCCGACATCCTCGACCCGGCGCTGCTGCGGCCCGGTCGCTTCGACCGCCAGGTCGTCGTCGACCGCCCCGACCGCAAAGGCCGCAAGAAGATCCTCGAGGTCCACACCCGCGGCAAGCCGCTGGGGCGCGAGATCGACCTCGACACGCTCGCCGGCCAGACCCCCGGCTTCACCGGCGCCGACCTCGCCAACCTGATCAACGAGGCGGCCCTGCTGACCGCCCGCTCGGGCAACCGCGAGATCACGATGAAGGAGCTCGAGGAGGGGATCATGCGCGTGATCGCCGGCCCCGAGAAGAAGACCCGCGTGATGAGCGAGAAGGAGCGGCTCGTCACCGCCTACCACGAGGTCGGCCACGCGATCGTCGGCCAGTTGCTCGAGCACACCGACCCGGTCCACAAGATCTCGATCATCAGCCGCGGCCAGGCGCTCGGCTACACGATCAGCCTGCCGACCGAGGACAAGTTCCTCACCACCCGCGCCGAGCTGACCGAGACGATGGCGATGACCCTGGGCGGCCGGGCCGCCGAGGAGATCGTCTTCGGCGAGATCACCACGGGAGCCTCCAACGACCTCGAAAAGGTGACCGAGACGGCGAAGCAGATGGTGATGCGGTTCGGGATGTCAGAGCGCCTCGGCCCGCGCGTCTTCGGGCACGACCGCGGCCAGCCGTTCCTCGGTCGCGAGTTCAGCTCCGAGGCCGACTACTCCGACGAGATCGCCCGCGAGATCGACGACGAGATCCGCCGCATCGTCGAGAGCGCGCACCAGACCGCCAAGGGCCTGCTGAGCGAGCAGCGCGACCAGCTCGAGCGGATCTCGAAACTGCTGCTGGAGCGGGAGACGATCGACGCGAAAGAGTTCGTCGCCTTGCTCGAAGGCAAGCCGGCGGAGGAGGTCTTCGTCGATGACGAGGAGCGCCCGGCGAAGCCCGCCGAGCCCGCTCCCGAGCCCGAAAGGGCGGCGCGCGAGGGCGCCCGTCCGAATCCGCGCCCGCGCCCCGGCTTCGCCGGCGGCGACGCTTCCTAGCGAGCTCCTCGTGACCAAGCTGATGGGCGTCGTCAACGTGACGCCCGACTCGTTCTCCGACGGGGGGCTCTACCTCGACCCCGAGGCGGCGGTCGCGCACGGGCGCGAGCTGGCCGCGGCGGGGGCGGAGATCCTCGACGTCGGCGGCGAATCGACCCGGCCGGGGGCCGAGGCCGTGTCCGCCGAGGAGGAGCTGCGGCGGGTCGTCCCCGTTATCCGGGGACTTCGGGACCTCGACTGTGAAGTCTCCGTCGACACCTCGAAGGCGGAAGTCGCCGCGGCCGCCCTCGACGCCGGTGCCGGGATCGTCAACGACGTCACCGCCCTACGCGGCGGCCCGGAGATGGCCGCGCTCTGCGCCGAGCGCGGCGCCGGCGTCGTCCTCATGCACATGCTCGGCGACCCGCGGACGATGCAGGACGACCCGCGCTACGAGGACGTCGTCGCCGAGGTAAGGACGTTCCTCGCCGAGCGGATCGAGGCGGCCACCGCCGCCGGCATCGACGAGGAGCGGATCTGGCTCGACCCCGGGATCGGCTTCGGCAAGACCGCCGCTCACAACATGGAGCTGCTGCGCCGCCTCGGCGAGCTGCGCGAGCTCGGCCGCCCGCTGGTCGTCGGCACCTCCCGCAAGAGCTTCATCGGCCGCATCGACGGCTCCGCCGCCGACGAGCGGCTGGGGGGGACGATCGCCTCCTCGGTCCTCGCCGCCGCCGAGGGCGCCGAGGTGCTGCGCGTCCACGACGTCGCCGAGATGCGTCAGGCGCTGGCCGTGGCGACGGCGATACTCGGGTAGCGTCTCCTGCTCCGATGGAGAACCGCCACGACAACGGGATCGAGTCGAGCGCCGAAATCGAGCTGCGCGGGCTCTCGCTCTACACCCACCACGGCGTCTCCGAAGCCGAGCAGGAGGTCGGGCAGCGGCTCGAGTTCGACATCTCCTTCGATGTCCCTGACTGCGACGCGGTGCTGACCGACCGGCTCGAGGACACGGTCGACTACGGGCAGGTCTGCGACATCGTCACCCTCGCCGCGACCGAGCGCAGCTACAAGACCCTGGAGCGCCTGGCGCAGGTGGTGGGGGAGCGGCTGATGGAGCGCTACGGCTGCGAATCGGTCCGCGTCCGCGCCGCGAAGCCGGAGCCGCCGCTGCCGTTGGCGATCCAGGAGGTGGCGGTCGAGGTCACCCAGGAACGCGTCGCCGAAGAAGACGACGAGAGCGAGGAGTAGCCGCGTGGCCGCCGAGATGCGGACCGGCTACCTCGGCCTCGGCTCCAACGTCGGCGACCCCGCCGCCCACCTCCGCGCCGCGGTCGAGCTGCTGGAAGCGGAGGGGATCGAGGTCGAGTCCGTCTCCTCCACCTACGTCACCGAGCCGGTCGGCGAGGTGCTCGACCAGCCGGACTTCCTCAACGCCGCCGTCCGCATCCGCACCGAGCTGGAGCCCGAAGAGCTGCTGGACGCCTGCAAGCGGGTCGAGGCCGAGCGCGGCCGCTCCTTCGACGCCCCCCGCCACAGCCCCCGCCCGCTCGACGTCGACCTGCTTCTGCTCGGCGACCTCGAGCTCTCCACCGACCGCCTCACCCTGCCCCACCGCGAGGTGACCACTCGCCGCTTCGTCCTCGTCCCGCTGCTGGAGCTCGACCCCGAGCTGACGCTGCCGGACGGGACGCGCCTGCGGGAGGCGCTAGACGCGCTGGGACCCGGTCAGCGGGTCGAGCCACTCGGCGGGTAGGACCGCCGGCATCCGTCCGGGGTAGTCGGGGACGAAGCGCTCGGCCAGCTTCCCGGCGGGGCGGTTCTCGATCGCCGGGCGGAGGTCGTCGAGGGTCATCGCGAGGCCGATGCTGGGGGCGATCTGGAAGTCGGCGGCGTTCGGCTGCTCGCCGTTCAGGACGCCGCTCTCGATCCAGGCGTCGACCTTGTCGAGCATCGCCGGCAGCGCCGCCGCGGCCCGGCGGGCGGTCTCGTCGTTGGCTTCGTTGAAGCGGGCCGAGAGGGCGACGATCGGGGCGGCGGTCTTCATCAGCAGGCCGAGCGGCGCGCCCAGCTTCGCGCCCTCCGAGTAGCTGCGCAGCGGCTCGCGGTTGCGCTTGATCGACCACCAGAGCAGCTGGCGGATCGGGTGCTGCAGCTCCTCGTCGCCGAAGCGCTCGGCCTCCTCGACCGCGGCGCGCCGGGCCGGGTCGGCCGGGAACAGCGGCGGCTCGGGCCGCAGGCGCTCCAGCTCCCGCGCGACCTGCCGCGACCCCTGGACCTTGTCGCCGTCGATCTTCAGCGCCGGCACGGTGATGCCGCTGAAGCCGACCGCGCGCAGCACGCCCTTGGAGATCACCGGCAGGAGATCGGTGCGCTTGTAGGCGATCCCCTTGTGCTCGAGCATCAACTGCGCGGCGATGCTCGGGTGCGACGCGGGGATCACGTAGAGCCTCGCCTGCATGCGGCGATCATAATCCCGGGCATGCTCCTCGTGGTCGACGTCGGCAACACGCAGACCCACCTGGGCGCCTTCGACGGCGAGCGCCTGGTCGAGCACTGGCGCTTCCAGACCCGCTCGGGGGCGACCGGCGACGAGCTGGCCGAGCGGATCGCGGGCCTCTTCTCGCTCTGCGGGATGTCCTTCGGCGCGATCGACGCGGTCTGCGTCTCCTCGGTCGTGCCGCCGCTCGGCAGCCAGTTCGAACAGCTGGCGGAGCGCTACCTGGAGGCTCCCTGTCTGACGATCGGTCCGGGAGTGAAGACGGGGATGCCGATCCGGATCGAGAACCCGCTCGAGGTCGGCGCCGACCGGCTCGTCAACGCGATCGCCGCCTACGACCGCTTCGGCGAGGCCTGCGTCTCGGTCGACTTCGGCACCGGGATCAACATCGACGCCGTCTCCGCCGACGGCGAGTACCTCGGCGGCGCGATCGGCCCCGGCCTCGCGCCCTCGCTCAGCGCCCTGATCGACCGCGCCGCCCGGATCACCCGGATCGACCTCGAAGAGCCGAAGGAAGCGATCGGCCGCTCCACCCGCGCGGCGATCCACTCCGGCTTCATCTTCGGCTTCGCCGGGCTGATCGACGGCATCGTCCGCCGGGTCGAAGAGGAACTGCCGAACCCGCGGCTGCTCGCCACCGGCGGCTACGCCTCCGCCGTCGTCCCCTTCACCGAGACGATCGACGAGGTCGACGACCTGTTGACTCTGAAAGGGCTGCGGCTGATCCATGAGCGCAACCGCTGAGAACGGGACGGCCCGCCCGGCCCTGACCGACCCCTTCGAGATCGGCGGCATCCGGATCGCCAACCGGGTGCTGCTGGCGCCGCTGGCCGGGATCGGCAACTGGTTCGTCCGCCTGCAGGCCAAACGCCACGGGGCCGGGCTCGCCGTCTCGGAGATGGTCTCCAGCTTCGCCCTCCACTACAACAACGAGCGCACGCTGCGGGAGCTGATGCGGATCCACCCCGACGAGCACCCGGTCTCGATCCAGCTCTTCGGCCACGACCCCGAGGTGATGCGCTCCGGCGCCGAGATCGCCGCCCGCGCCGGCGCCGATCTGATCGACATCAACATGGGCTGCCCGGTGCCGAAGGTGCGCAAGACCGGAGCCGGCGCCCAGCTCCTGCGCGACCCCGAGCTGGCGCTGGCGCTGGCCCGCGGCGCCGCCGAGGGCAGCGGCCTGCCGGTGACGGTGAAGCTGCGCTCGGGGATCGAGGCCGGCGACCGCTCCGGCTTCGAGCTGGCGATCCGCCTGGTCGAGGAGGCGGGCGTCGCCGCGATCGCCTTCCACCCGCGCGCCGCGACCAAAGGCCACAAGGGCAAGCCCGACTATGCCCTCACCCGCGAGCTGACCGAACGGGTCGAGGTGCCGGTGATCGTCTCCGGCGGCCTCTCGAGCGCCGTGGCCGCCCGCCGCGCCTACGAGGAGTCCGGCGCCGACGCGGTGATGATCGCCCGCGGCTCCTTCGGCAACCCCTGGGTCTTCGAGGAACTCACCGGCCGCCGCGTCGAACCGCCGCGCCGGGAGGAGATCGTCGCCGAGTGGCTGTGGGTGGTCGACCGCGCCGAGGAGCACCTGGGGGCCGAGCGCGCCGCCCGCTACCTGCGCAAATTCCACCCCTGGTACGTGGAGCACCTGGAGGCGCCGAAGGAGGTCGCCGACGAGCTCCAGCGCAGCGCCGACCTGGCCCGCGCCAGGGAGCTGATCGGCGGCCTGGCGACCGCGGCGGTACCTGTCTGAACAGCCCTTTTGGCCAGCCGGCCACCCCCGCTATAATCGCGCGCTCCCTGCCCGGGTGTGCCGCCGTCTTCGGGTGCGTCCAGGGCGGTTTTTTTAGGTCCCGGGAGACCGGCCAGGCTCCCTTTTCCAATCCAAAGCGAGGTCGTTCAAGTGCGTCAGGCCGTCATTACCCCCGAGGGGCTGGAGAAGCTGAAAGAGGAGATCGAGTTCCTCTCGACGACCAAACGCCGGGAGGTCGCGGCTCGGATCAAGGAGGCGCGTGAATTCGGCGACATCTCCGAGAACGCCGAATACGACGACGCCAAGAACGAACAGGCCCTGCTCGAGGCGCGGATCGCGCAGCTGGAAGAGAAACTGCGCCGCGCCCAGGTGATCGACGAGAAGTCGATCGGCACCGACGAGGTCGGCTTCGGCTCGATCGTCCACGTCAAAGACCAGAAAACCGGCAACTCGCAGAAATTCCAGATCGTCGGCTCGACCGAGGCGAACCCGCTCGAGCACAAGCTCTCGAACGAGTCGCCGATCGGCAAAGCGCTGCTCGGCAAAAAGCGCAACGACGTCGTCACGGTCGAGGTCCCGCGCGGGCCGAAGAAAAAACTGAAAATCACGAAAATCGAGAAGGCTTGAGCGAGGAGCAGGACCTCTCTCAGGTACTCGAGGACCGCCGCGAGAAGCTGGAGCGGATCCGCGAGGCGGGGATCGAGCCGTTCCCGCACGAGTTCTCCGGCCGCGAGGACATCGCCGAGGTGCGGGCCGCGCACCAGGGGCTGGCGGCGGGGATGGAGACCGACTCGCGCCACCGCGTCGCCGGGCGGATCGTCGCCCGCCGCGGCCACGGCAAGGCCTGCTTCCTCGACGTCCGCGACGGCAGCGGCCAGGTCCAGCTGCACGCCCGCAAGGACGTGCTCGGCGACGAGGCCTACGACCTCCTCGTCGACCTCGACCTCGGCGACATCGTCGGCGTCGAGGGGACGGCGATGGCGACCCGGCGCGGCGGCGAGCTCTCGCTGGCGATCGACCACTGGCGCCTCCTCGCCAAGAGCCTGCGCCCGCCGCCCGACAAGTTCCACGGCCTCGAGGACGCCGAGACCCGTTTCCGCCGCCGCGAGCTCGACCTGATCGCCAACGAGGAGAGCCGGCGCGCCTTCCGCACCCGCGCCCGCACGATCTCCGAGATCCGCCGCTGGTTCGACGAGCACGACTTCATCGAGGTCGAGACGCCGGTCCTGCAGCCGCTCTACGGCGGGGCGCTGGCGCGGCCCTTCGTCACCCACCACAACGCGCTCGACCGCGACTTCTACCTGCGGATCGCGACCGAGCTCTACCTCAAGCGGCTTGTCGTCGGCGGCATCGACCGCGTCTACGAGCTCGGCAAGGACTTCCGCAACGAGGGGGTCTCGCACAAGCACAACCCCGAGTTCACGATGCTCGAGTGGTACGAGGCCTACGCCGACTACGAGAAGACCGCGCGCGACCTCGAGCGGATGGTCGCCGAGGTGGCCGAGCGGGTGCTGGGGACGACGAAGGTGCGGCGCGGCGAGGTCGAGATCGACTTCGCGCCGCCCTGGCCCCGGATCACCATGCGCGACGCGATCCTCGAGCGCGCCGGGATCGACATCGCCGCGCACCCGACCCGCGAGGCGCTGGCCGAGGCGATGGGGACCGAGCCCGATCCCACCGAGGGCTGGGGCAAGCTGGTCGACGGGCTTTTCTCGCGCGAGGTCGAGCCGAGCCTGATCCAGCCCACCTTCGTCCTCGACTACCCGGTCGAGCTCTCGCCCTTCGCCAAGGCCCACCGCTCCCAGGAGGGGATGGTCGAGCGCTGGGAGGCCTTCTGCGGCGGGGTCGAGATCGCCAACTCCTTCACCGAGCTCAACGACCCCGACGAGCAACGCCGTCGCTTCGAGCAGCAGGCGGCGGAGGTGGCGCGCGGGGACGAGGAGGCGCACCAGTTCGACGAGGCGTTCGTCGAAGCGCTCGAACAGGGGATGCCGCCGACCGGCGGCGTCGGTCTCGGGATCGATCGCCTGGTGATGATGTTCACCGGTGCCAAAACTCTCCGCGAAGTGCTGCTTTTCCCCGCAATGCGGACCTGACGCCCGGCTTTGCGTCGTCTTAACGCTGAAAGTTCGCTCTTAGCGTGCTCAAGCGCTCAGAAGCCGGACAGGCGACCCCGGTAGAGTTAAGGGACAGATGGGCGCCTCCCGATAACGGGTAAGAGGCGTTCGGCGGTACAAACCCGGGTATCCCGGGTTGTGAACCAGGAAGAGGTCTTCATTGTTCGAGCGATTCACCGAGAGGGCTCGCCAGGTCGTCGTCCTAGCGCAGGAGGAGGCCCGGACGCTCAAGCACAACTACATCGGCACCGAGCACATCCTGCTCGGGCTGCTGCGTGAGGAGGAGGGGCTGGCCGCCCGCGTCCTCGAGTCCCTCGACATCACGGTGGAACGCGTCCGCTCGCAGGTCGTCCGCATCGTCGGCTCGGGCGAGGAGGTCACCTCCGGTCAGATCCCGTTCACGCCGCGCGCCAAGAAGGTGCTGGAGCTGGCGCTGCGCGAGGCGCTCTCGCTCGGCCACAACTACATCGGCACCGAGCACATCCTGCTCGGGCTCGTGCGGGAGAACGAGGGCGTCGCCGCCCGCATCCTGCTCGACTTCGACGCCGACTCGGACAAGATCCGCAACGAGGTCATCCGCATGCTCTCCGGCCCCGGCGGTCGGCGCCAGGGCGGCGGCGGAGCCGGCGGCTCGGGCGAGGGCAAAAAGTCTTCGAAACTGCTCGACCAGTTCGGGCGCAACCTCACCCGCCTCGCCGAGGAGGGCAAGCTCGACCCGGTGATCGGTCGCGAGACCGAGATCGAGCGGATCATGCAGATCCTCTCCCGCCGGACCAAGAACAATCCGGTGCTGCTGGGCGAGCCGGGCGTCGGCAAGACCGCCGTCGTCGAGGGCCTCGCCGCGCGGATCAACAAAGGCGAGGTGCCGGAGCTGCTGAAGAACAAGCAGATCTACACCCTCGACCTGGCCGCGCTGGTCGCCGGCTCCAAGTACCGCGGCGAGTTCGAGGAGCGCCTCAAGAAGGTGATGAAAGAGATCACCCAGCGCGGCGACATCATCCTCTTCATCGACGAGCTCCACAACCTGGTCGGCGCCGGCGCCGCCGAGGGCGCGATCGACGCGGCCTCGATCCTGAAGCCGGCCCTGGCCCGCGGCGAGCTGCAGACGATCGGCGCCACCACCCTCGACGAGTACCGCAAGTACCTCGAGCGCGACTCGGCGCTGGAGCGCCGCTTCGCCCAGATCAAGGTCGACCAGCCCTCGCCCGAGGACACGGTGAAAATCCTCGAGGGGCTGCGCGAGCGCTACGAACAGCACCACAAAGTCACGATTCGCGACGACGCCCTCGAAGCCGCCGCCGAGCTCGCCGACCGCTACATCTCCGACCGCTTCCTGCCCGACAAGGCGATCGACCTGATCGACGAGGCCGGCTCGCGGATGCGCATCAAGTCGATGAGCACGCCTCCCGTCTACCGCGACCTCGAGGAGGAAATCGAGAAGACGCGGCGCGAAAAGGAGGCCGCGATCGAGGCCCAGGAGTTCGAAAAGGCCGCCAACCTGCGCGACACCGAGCGCCAGCTGACCACCCGCAAGCGCCAGCTCGAAGACGAGTGGGCGGAGGGCGAGAACGGCGAGCGGCCCGAGGTGGGCGAAGAGGAGATCGCCGACATCGTCTCGATGTGGACCGGCATCCCCGTCTTCAAACTGACCGAGGCCGAGACCAAGAAACTGATCCGGATGGAGGAGGAACTCCACAAACGGGTGATCGGCCAGGAGGTCGCGATCACCGCCGTCTCGAAGGCGATCCGGCGCTCGCGCGCCGGGATCAAGGACCCGAAGCGCCCGGCCGGCTCGTTCATCTTCCTCGGCCCCTCCGGGGTCGGCAAGACCGAGCTCGCCCGCACCCTCGCCGACTTCCTCTTCGGCGACGAGGAGGCGATGATCCGGATCGACATGTCCGAGTACATGGAGAAGCACGCGGTCAGCCGCCTGGTCGGCTCGCCCCCGGGCTACATCGGCTACGACGAGGGCGGCCAGCTGACCGAGGCCGTGCGCCGCAAGCCGTACTCGGTGCTGCTGCTCGACGAGATCGAGAAGGCGCACCCGGACGTCTTCAACATCCTCCTGCAGATCCTCGAGGACGGGC
>Ga0196960_10000651_pt1 | contig 11085 bp, 12 predicted proteins | sample S3v_5metaG_FD_183187 | JGI IMG/M metagenome (GOLD analysis project Ga0196960, IMG submission 183187) | Soil microbial communities from Anza Borrego desert, Southern California, United States - S3+v_5 | ecosystem: Environmental > Terrestrial > Soil > Desert | place: USA: California | collected... | reverse complement strand
TGGCCCTACCTGCACGCCCCGGCGTGCCCGCGATCCTGTGCCCATGCCGCTCTCCGTCCTGCTCATCGACGACGACCCGACCTTCCGGGCGCTGGCCCGGCGCGTGCTGACGCGCGGCGGGCTCGAGGTCGTCGGCGAGGCCGAGACCGCGGCGGACGGCGCTGCCGCCGCGCAGCGACTGCGGCCCGACGCGATGCTCGTGGACGTCGGCCTGCCCGACGGCGACGGCACCACGCTCGCCACCGAGCTGGCGGCGCTGCCGTGGAGCCCGTGCATCGTGCTGACGTCGGTCGACGCGGACGCGACGAGCGACGAGGCGGCGCGCCGCTGCGGCGCGCGCGGGTTCGTCCCCAAGCACGAGCTGCCCGGCGCCGGGCTGGACCTCCTCCTCTCCTCCTCCTGACGACCCTTGCGGGCCGGGGTACGGTGAGCGCCATGACGGCGGCGATCCGCGTGGTGCTCGGCGAGGACGACGTGCTCCTGCGCGAGGGCGTCGCGCAGCTCCTGACCGCCGAGGGGTTCGAGGTGCTGGCCAAGGCCGGCGACGCCGAGGACTTCCTCCGCAAGGCGCTCGCGCACAAGCCCGACGTCGTCGTGGTGGACGTGCAGATGCCGCCCGGCCAGGTCGACGACGGCCTGCTCGCCGCGATCGAGCTGCGGCGCCAACGGCCGGAGATCGGCGTGCTCGTCCTCTCCGGCCACTACGAGGAGCGGTTCGCGCTCGACCTCATCGGCGACCGGCCCGAGGGCGTCGGCTACCTGCTCAAGGAGCGCGTCGGCGACGTCGAGGCGTTCACCGACGCGGTGCGGCGCGTGGCGGGCGGCGGCAGCGCGCTGGACCCTGAGGTCGTCGGCCGGATGCTCGGGCGCCGCCGTGCGACGCAGGGGCCGCTGGACGAGCTGAGCAAGCGCGAGCTCGAGGTGCTCTCCGTGATGGCCGAGGGCAAGTCGAACGCGGGCATCGCCGAGGCGCTCGTGGTCACCGAGGCCGCCGTCGAGAAGCACGTGACGAGCATCTTCTCCAAGCTCGGCATCCGCCCCCAGCAGGGCGACCACCGCCGCGTCCTCGCGGTCCTCACCTACGTGCGCAACGCCCGCGCGTAGACGGGCTCAGGCGGCGGCGCGGTCCGCGCCGGGCTCGGCGTCGGGTGGGAGCGGGATGTGCGCGACGAGGCGGGTGCCGCCCTCGGGCGACGAGTCGACCTCCAGCGCGCCGCCGACGACCGCGAGGCGGTCGGAGAGGCCGGTGAGGCCGTGGCCGTCGAGCCGGGCGCCGCCGACGCCGTCGTCGCAGACCGCGAGCCGCACGACGCCGCCGCCGATGGACGCGCTGACGTCCGCGCGGGTCGCCTGCGCGTGCTTGGCGACGTTGGTCAGCGCCTCGGCGACGACGAAGTAGGCGGTGGACTCCAGGCCGGACGGGAGCCGGCCCTCGGGGACGTCGACGTCGACGGGGATCGGCATCCGGTCGGCCAGCGCCTCGACGCCCGCGACGAGCCCGCCGCGCGCGAGCACCGACGGGATGATCCCGTGGGCCAGCTCGCGCAGCTCGGCGATCGCGGACTCCGCGTGCTGCAGCGCCTCGTCGAGCATCGCGCGCGCCTCCGCCTCGTCCTGCCCGGACGCGAACGCGCGGCGCGCGAGCTTGAGCGTCACGACCGTGTGGACGAGCCGCTGCTGCGCGCCGTCGTGCAGGTCGCGCACCACGCGCTTGCGCTCCGCGTCGCTGGCCGCCACGACGCGGGCGCGCGACGCCTGCACCTCCTCCAGCCGGATCCGCTCCGCGTCGCGGGCGCGCAGCTCGGCCTCCAGCTCCAGCCGCGTCTCGGCGTCGTGGGCGCGCAGCCGGGCGCGGTCGGCGATCACCGCGGCGACGATCGACGTGACGAGCAGGATCACGATCGCGACGAGGTCGTCGACCTCCGCCCCGGTGAAGCCGGCGGACGGGCTCGTGTGGAAGACGAAGAGGGCGAACGCGCTGGCCAGCGACGTCAGCAGCCCGAGCCGCAGCCCCCACGTCGCCGCGATGATCAGGACGCCGAGGACGTACAGCACGCCGCTGGAGACGCCCGGGTCGATCTCCTGCAGCGGGTAGATGACGATCGTCACCGCCGCGACGACCAGCAGGCACGCGGCGACGCCGGCGGGGACCGAGCCGCTCAGGCGCTCGGTGAGCGAGGGTCGGGATCGGTCGTCGGCGGCGGGCATGGGCAGCGGCCGGACCACCATCGCACGCCCTTCAACGCCCGTCCACGCGGGTCGGCGGGGCTACGAGCGTTCGACGCGCGTGCCGAAGACGACGGCGGCGTCGTGCAGGGCGAGGCTGAGGAGGGGCGTGCGGCCGGCGAGGAAGCCGAGCGGGCCGTCCGGGGCGAAGCGCCAGTCGGTGCGCAGCGCGCGGACGGTCGCGAAGACGGTGTTGCGCGAGACGAAGCGGCGGCCGCCGAGCAGCTGGGCGGTCGCGAGGGGGACGGGCGGGGTGCCGGGGAGCAGGCGCGGGCCGACGCGGGCGTCGAGCGCGGCGACCTCGGCGCCGCCCTCCGCGCTGCGCATCGCGGTCCGCACGGCGCGGCCCCGGCCGTCGACCTCGCGCGTGAAGTCGCCGAGCTCCTTCGGGATCCCCCACAGCTCGCGCCCGCCGCGCCGCGAGGCGTCGCTGTCGACCCAGATGTGCGGGATCGACTGGCGGATCGCCAGGCCCTTGCGCACCGGCAGCGCCAGCAGCAGCTCCTCGTACCGCAGCGCGCCGCCCGGGAGGTAGTGGACGAACGCGGCGCCGAGCGTCACGTGGCCGGCGACGACGAGCGGCGCGTGGTCGTGGGGGACGGCGGCGAGCACGTCCTCCGGCAGCGCGCGCACCGGGACGCGGAAGGCTGAGACGAGCAGGTGCCCGGCCAGGTACCAGGGCTCGGGCGGGTAGGCGGCGGTCACCGGGCGCGGAGGCCGTCGAGCGCCAGCTCGACCATCCGCCGCCACGCGTCCGGCTCCAGCCGCCGCACCGCGCGCGCCGCGTTGATGACGAGCGAGACGTCCAGCCGGGTCGCGTCGGCGCGCATCGTGCCCTGCTCGCGCGCGCGGGAGACCAGGCGGTCGAGCAGCGAGCGCACGCCCTCGCGCCCCGCGGAGACCTCGGCGACCCCGTGGTCGGCGGCGAGGTGGAGGGCCTTGGCCGCGACGTCGTCGGCCGCGCTGTCGCCGAGCACGGTCCAGAGCAGGCGCTCCAGCGCCGCCCACGCGTCGTCCTCCTCGAGCGCCGCCTCGAGCTTGACCCGCAGGCGCGCGAGGTACCCCTCGGCGAGCGCCGCGACGAGGTCGTCCTTCGAGGCGAACTGGCGGTAGAGCGAGCCGACGCCGGCCCCCGCCGCGCGGGCGATCGCGGGCATCGGCGCGTCGAGCCCCTGCTCGGCGAACACCTGCTGCGCGGCCGCGAGCAGCCGGGCGCGCTTGGCGTCGGGCTCCAGGTCGGCCCAGGGGTCCTCGAGCTGCTCGGTCGGCACGCTGCTGTACCGTACCGGGTCGGCGTAGGCGGAACGCTCATTCCGTCCCACGCGTTGCGCCCACGCCGGAAACCGGTCCCTCCGCCATGCCCACCGCCCCCGTCCGCCAGCCAGCCTTCGTGCCGAGCCTGATCGCGATCGGGCTCGTCGTCTCGGTCATCAGCTCGCTCGGTGCGCCGCTGATCCCGCAGATCGCCGACGACCTCGGCACGAGCCTCTCCGCCGCCCAGTGGTCGCTCACCGCGACGCTGCTCGTCGGCGCGGTCGCCTCGCCGGTCGTCGGGCGGCTCGGCGACGGCCCGCACCGCCGCACGGTCCTGATCACCTGCCTCGCGTTGGTGACGCTCGGGGGCGCGCTCGCGGCGCTCGCGCCGTCGCTCACGCTCCTCGTCGCCGGCCGCGCGCTCCAGGGGCTCGGCCTCGCGCTGATGCCGCTGACGATGGCCAGCGCGCGCGATCATCTCCCGCCCGCGCACGCGGGCGCGACCATCGCGATCCTCTCCGTCGTCGCCGCGGTCGGCGTGGGCCTCGGCTACCCGATCACCGGGTTCGTCGCCGAGCACCTCGACGCCGCCGCCGCGTTCTGGATCGGCGCGGTCGCGAGCGCCGTCGCGCTCGTCCTCGCCGCGCTCTTCGTCCCCGCGCCGCCGCCGGCCGCCCACCGCCGCGCGCCGCTCGACGCGCCCGGCGCCGTGCTGATCGGCGCGGGCGTGCTCGCGCTCCTGCTCGCGCTGGAGCGGGCGCCGGACTGGGGCTGGACCGACAATCGCACGGTCGCGCTCCTCGCCGGCGCCGCCGTCCTACTCGCGCTGTGGACGCGCCACGAGCTCCGCGTCGACCACCCGCTCGTCGAGCTGCGCCTCGTCGCCCACCGCGCCGTGCTCACCGCCAACGTCACCGGGCTCGTCCTCGGCGTCGCGATGTACCTCGGCATCTCGCTGATGACGCAGGTCGTGCAGCTGCCGACGGCGATGGGCCAGTCGGTCTTCGTCGCGGGCCTCACGCTCGTCCCGCTCTCGGTCGCCTCCACGCTGTCGAGCCGCCTGCTGGAGCCGATCCGCACGCTCGCCGGCCCGCGCGCCACGATCCCGGCGGGCGCGACGATCATCGCCGTGGCGATGGGCTTCTTCGCCGCGACCGGCGACGCGCTGTGGCAGGCGTTCGTGACGATGGGGATCGTCGGGCTCGGCCTCGGCCTCACGTTCGCGGCGATGCCGGGGCTCGTCGTCGGCTCCGTGCCACCGCACGAGACGAGCAGCGCGATGAGCTTCTACCAGGTGACCCGGTACGTCGGATTCTCGATCGGCAGCGGGCTCGCGATCACGCTGCTGCGCGCGTTCGACGGGGGCGCCGCGGTGCCCAGCGCGGACGCGTACGGCAAGGTCTTCGCGATCGGCGGCGCGCTCTGCCTCGTCGCCGCCGTGGTCGCGTGGGTGCTCCCCGGCGACACGCTGGGCGCGCCGGCGCGGCGACGCCCGGTCCGCGCGTCCGCTTGACGGATCGCACGATCGTGCGATGTGGCCGCGGCGGGTCCGCGGAAGGCTGCTGCCACCTCGATGAAGGAGCAGCCGATGAGCGCCACCACCACCCTCACAGCCGGTCCGTTCACCGACGCGGACACGGGCGACCGCCTCCAGCAGATCCTCGCCGCGACGCTCGACCTGGGCCTCCAGGTCAAGCAGGCGCACTGGAACCTGCGCGGCGCCGGCTTCCGCCCGGTCCACCTCCAGCTCGACGAGATCGCGGACGGGCTGCGCGACAGCGCCGACGAGCTGGCCGAGCGCGCGGTCACGGTCGGCACGCCCGCCGACGGCCGCTCCACCACGGTCGCGCAGACCACGCCGCTCGAGCAGCTCCCCGCCGGCCCGCTCGGCGTCGCGGACGCGGTGGCCGGGATCGCGGAGCGCCTCGACGCGGTGGCCGCGGTCGCCCGCGAGCACCTGACGCCGCTCGGCGACGCCGACCCGGCGAGCCAGGACGTCGTCATCGCGCTGATCCGGTTCGTCGAGAAGGAGCGGTGGATGCTCCGCGCGTGGCTGACGGAGCAGGCGGCGTGAGCGCCCGCGCCACCGCCGCCGCGCCCGAGGTCACGGCCGACCCCTCCGACGCGCTCGGCCAGCTCCTCGCCGCCGCGCGCCGCTGGCCGCTCCTCACCGCCGACGAGGAGATCGCGCTGGCCAAGCGGATCGAGCGCGGCGACCTCGTCGCCCGCGAGCGGCTGATCAACTCCAACGTGCGGCTCGTCGTCTCCGTCGCGCGCCGGTACCTCGGCCAGGGCCTGCCGATGGCCGACCTCGTCCAGGACGGGATGCTCGGCCTCATCCGCGCCACCGAGAAGTTCGACTGGCGCAAGGGCTTCCGCTTCTCGACCTACGCGACGATCTGGATCCGCCAGGCGGTGCAGCGCGGCGTGGAGAACACGAGCCGCACCGTGCGCGTGCCGGTCTACGTCTCCCAGCGCGTGCGCAAGATCGTGCGGGCCGAGCGCGAGCTGACCCTTCAGCTGGGCCGCGAGCCCACCGACCTCGAGCTCGCCGCGCTGACCGAGCTGACGGTGGAGGAGATCCACCAGGCGCGCGCCGCAGACAAGCCGCCCACCTCGCTGGACCTCGCGGTCGGCGAGGACGGCGACACGCCGCTCGGCGCGCTCCTGCCCTCCCCCGAGCCGTCGCCTGAGGACGAGGCCGTCGGCGGCTGGCGCGAGGTCGCGCTGGCCAAGGCGGTCGAGCGGCTCCCGGAGCGCGAGCGGCGCGTGATCGAGCTGCGCTTCGGCACCGACCCGCGCGACGGCCAGCCGCGCACGCTCGGTCAGGCCGGCAAGGAGATCGGCCTGTCCGCCGAGCGCACCCGCCAGCTCGAGGAGCAGGCGCTGCGCCGGCTCGCGAGCGCCGCCGAGCTCGCGCCGCTGCGCGACGCCGCCTGAAGCACCCACCCCCTTCCCTACGAAACCACCCCGCGAAAGGCCGACCACATGCCCTTCATCACCACCCCTGACAACGTCGAGATCTTCTACAAGGACTGGGGTCCGCGCGACGGCCAGCCCATCGTCATGAGCCACGGCTGGCCGCTGAGCTCGGACAGCTGGGAGTCGCAGCAGCTCTACCTGGCCTCCAGCGGCTTCCGCGCGATCGCCCACGACCGCCGCGGCCACGGCCGCTCCGCGCAGGTCTGGGACGGCAACGACATGGACCACTACGCCGACGACCTCGCGGCGCTGATCGAGCAGCTCGACCTGCGCGACGTGATCCTCATCGGCTTCTCCACCGGTGGCGGCGAGGTGGCGCGCTACATCGGCCGCCACGGCACCGACCGCGTCGCCAAGGCCGTGCTCGTCTCCGCCGTCCCGCCGTTCATGCTCAAGACCGACGACAACCCGGGCGGCGTGCCGATCGAGGTCTTCGACGGCATCCGCGCCGGCTCGCTGAAGGACCGCGCGCAGACGTACCGCGACCTGGCCGACGGCCCGTTCTTCGGCAACAACACGCCGGGCGTCGAGATCTCGCAGGGCACGCGCGACGAGTTCGTCCGCGAGGGCATGATGTCCGGCGCGAAGAACGCGTACGACTCGATCGCCGCGTTCTCCGCCACCGACATGCGCCCGGACCTCGCGAAGTTCGACGTCCCGACGCTCGTCATCCACGGCGACGCCGACCAGGTCGTCCCGTACGAGGTCGGCGGCAAGGCGTCGGCCGGGCTCGTCGAGGGCGCCGAGCTCATCACGTACGAGGGCGCCCCGCACGGCCTCTCCGAGACGCACAAGCAGCGCCTCAACGAGGACCTGCTCGCGTTCGCCAAGGCGCCGGTCCCCGCCGCCGCCTAGCACCACCCCGCCCCACGAGCGGTGGGAGGGCGCCGGCTCCGCGCCCTCCCGCCGTCGAGGCGGCCCGGACGACGGTCGAGGACCGCAGGGTACTCATAGTCCGTCGACCTATAGTCGTCGTCCTGTCAGCGTGCCGCGCCGTGGCGGTCCGCTCCCCCGAGCACCGGGCGCTGGGCCAGGCGCTCCGGAACATGCGTGCCGATCGGAAGATGGCGCAGATGGAGCTCGCGTTCGCGTCCGGGCTGGACCGCACGTACATCGGCGGGATCGAGCGCGGCGAGCGGAACCCGAGCTACACGAGCCTGCGCCGCATCGCGGTGGTCCTGGAGATCCCGGTCAGCGAGTGGATCGCGCGGGCCGAGGCGCTCGAGCAGGGCGACGGCGCGCCGGCGACCTAGCGGCCCGCGAGCAGCGAGGCCGCCTTGGCCAGCCGGCTCGTGCGCTCCAGCCCCGCCGCCTCGCGGCGGTCGGCCGCGCGGTAGAGGCCGTAGACGAGGTGCGCGCCCACGAAGCGCAGCGGCTCGGGCTCCCAGCGGCGGACGGTCTTCCCCACCCACGGCAGCGCGGTGCGCTCCGTCTCCCGCGCGAGGACGAGGTCGGCGAGGGTGCGGCCCGCGAGGTTGGAGGTCGCGACGCCGTTGCCGACGTACCCGCCCGCGATCCCGACGCGCGTGTCCGCGTCCACGCGGACGAGCGGCGACCAGTCGCGCGGCACGCCGAGCACCCCGCACCACGCGTGCTCGATCCCCGCGCCGCGCGCGGCGGGGAACATGCCGTGCAGGATCCGGACGAGCCCGCGGATCGTCCGCTCCTGCGTCCGCCCATCCACGTCGGTGCGCGAGCCGAACCGGTACGGCACGCCGCGGCCGCCGAGGGCGATCCGCCCGTCCGCCGTCCGCTGCGCGTACATGTACGCGTGCGCGCCGTCGCCGAGCAGCTCCGCGCCGTCCCAGCCGATCTCGCGCCACGCGGCGCCGCTCAGCGGCTCGGTCACGACCATCGCCGAGTTCAAGGGCACCCAGTCGCGCTCGTGGCCCTCGAGCCCGGCGGTGAACCCCTCCAGGCAGATGAGCACGTGGCCGGCGCGCACGTCGCCGTGCGCGGTGCGCGCCACGCCGGGATCGACGCCGAGCACCTCGGTGCCCTCGTAGATCCGCACGCCGAGCCGCTCGACCGCCGCCGCCAGCCCCCGCACGAGCTTGGCCGGATGGACGCGCGCGCAGTGCGGGCTGAACGCCGCGCCGGTCGCGCCCGCCACGCGCACGCGCGCGTCCACCTGCGCGCGCGTGAGCTCCACGACGTCGGGCTCGCGCAGCTCCCACCGCGCGTCCTCGGCCAGCTCGGCCTCCAGCCGCGCCTGCTGGGCGGCCCCGCGCGCGACGCTCAGGACGCCGTGCTTGACGATGTCCGCGTCGATCCCCTCGCGCGCGCACACGTCGATGACCTCGTCGACCGTCGCTTGCATCGTCCGCTGGAGCGCGAGCACCGCGTCCCGTCCGCGCGCGGCCGCGAGCTTGTCGCGCGAGGCGGAGAACGCCGACGACAGCCAGCCGCCGTTGCGCCCCGACGCGCCGAAGCCGGCGAACTCACGCTCGAGCACGACGACGTCCAGCGACGGCTCCAGCGTCTTGAGGTAGTACGCCGCCCAGAGACCGGTGAAGCCGCCGCCGACGATCGCGACGTCGGCCGTCCGCGGACCGTCGAGCGGCGCCCGCCGGCGCGGGGTCGCGGTCGACGCGTACCAGTACGAGATGCCGCCGTTGCGGCGCGCTGAGGTCATCCCATGAAGGAGTACTGCGTTCACACGCCGACCACACGGTGACGGTTCGTCGGTCGTCTTCTCCGGGCGGCGGACACTTCGTCACGCGAGATCTGCAACGCGACGTTGCCATGCAACGAGCCCTGGTGGGAAGCGGGAGAAGTGGGGAGGGAGCGGCCCGTGCGCGTCCTCGGCATCAACTCCGTCTTCCACGACCCCGCGGCCGCCCTGGTCGTCGACGGGTCCATCGTCGCAGCTGCCGAAGAGGAGCGCTTCAGTCGCCGCAAGCACGGCAAGGATCCGGTGCCGTTCTCCACGTGGGAGATGCCGACCCAGGCCGCGCGCTGGTGCCTGGAGCAGGCGGGGCTGACGCCGGCCGACCTCGACGCGGTCGCGTACTCGTACGACCCCGACCTGGCGCCCACGCCGGGCGACGACATCACCGCCGACGGGTGGGAGGACCTGCGCACGCTCTACACGCGCCGCGCCCCGCTCTTCCTCGCGACCTCCCTCCCCGGCCTCGATCCCGCGAAGGTCCGGTTCGTCCCGCACCACGTCGCGCACGCCGCGTCCGCCTACCTCGGCGCGCCGAGCGACAGCAGCGCGACGATGTGCGTCGACGGCCGCGGCGAGCGGTTCTCCCACCTCGCCGGCCACGCGGTGGACGGCAAGCTGGAGATCCTCGCCCGCCAGGAGCTGCCGCACTCGCTCGGCCTGCTGTACGAGGAGCTGACCGAGCACCTCGGCTTCCGCCGGTCGTCGGACGAGTACAAGGTGATGGCGCTCGCCTCCTACGGCGAGCCGCGCTTCCTCGACCGCTTCCGCGAGCTGATGCGCGCGACCGGCGACGGCGGCTTCGTGACCGAGCCCGTGCGGTGGGACGAGTTCGCGCCGCGTGCGGACGGCACGTCGCTCGACGACGTCCACGCCGACCTCGCCTCCACCGTGCAGACGCGGCTGGAGGAGGTGCTGCTGGAGCTCGCCTCGTGGCTGCACGAGAAGACGGGCGAGCGGCTCCTGACGCTGTCGGGCGGCGTCGCGCTGAACTGCGTGGCGAACTCGCGGATCTGGCGCGAGTCGCCGTTCGACGAGGTCTGGGTCCAGCCCGCCTCTGGCGACGCGGGCACCGCGCTCGGCGCCGCGCTGTACGCCGCGCGCGAGCTGGGCGACCACACCGCGCCGATGCCGACCGCCGCGCTCGGCCGCGCGTGGAGCGACGAGGAGCTGGCGCAGTGGCTCGACACCGCCGGCATCGCGTACGAGCGGCCCGACGACGTGGCCGAGGCGGTCGCCGAGGCGCTGGCCGACGACGCGGTCGTCGCGTGGTTCCAGGGGGCGAGTGAGTACGGCCCCCGCGCGCTCGGCCACCGCTCGCTGATGGCCGACCCGCGCCGCAAGGAGAACCTCGAGCGGCTCAACGACGTCAAGGGCCGCGAGCAGTTCCGCCCCGTCGCGCCGATGGTGCGCGCCGAGCGGGCGCAGGACATCTTCTTCGACGGCCCAATCCCGTCGCCGCACATGCTCTTCACGCACCACGTGCGCGAGGGGTGGGCGGAGCAGATCCCGGCCGTCGTCCACGTGGACGGCACCGCGCGGATCCAGACGGTCGACGCCGCGGACGAGCCGCTGGTGCACCGGATGCTGAGCGCGTTCGAGCGCCGCACCGGCGTCCCCGTCGTCGTCAACACGAGCCTCAACACCGCGGGCCGGCCGATGGTCGACGACCCGCGCGACGCGCTCGAGTGCTTCGGCTCCGCGCCGGTCGACCTGCTCGCGATCGGCCCGTTCGTCGTGCGCCGCCCGCGCCTGACGAGCCGGTTCTCGCGCGCGTCGGCGGAGGCCGCCGTCGAGGCGGAGGCGTGACGGACTACGACGTCGTCATCCCGACCAGCGGACGGAGGTCGCTCCAGCGGCTGCTGAGCTCGATCCGGGCGTCGGCCGGGCCGGCGCCCGCGCGGGTGCTGGTGGTGGACGACCGCCCGGGCGCGGACGGCGCGCCGTTGGAGGTG
>Ga0196960_10000650_pt1 | contig 11150 bp, 8 predicted proteins | sample S3v_5metaG_FD_183187 | JGI IMG/M metagenome (GOLD analysis project Ga0196960, IMG submission 183187) | Soil microbial communities from Anza Borrego desert, Southern California, United States - S3+v_5 | ecosystem: Environmental > Terrestrial > Soil > Desert | place: USA: California | collected... | reverse complement strand
CGTCAGGTCCCCTGCGCGATACGCCTCGCCATCGAACGCGGCATAGCCGGCTTGCGCCAGCTCGATCTCCTCGGCCACCGCCTCCGGCAACGCCGCTTCCTCGACGCGCCCCTGGAAGGTCCGGCTGTCGCCGTCGGGCCGCGCGATGCGCTGCGTCGACAGGTCGAGGATGCCCTCGAACGTGCCGCCCATGCCGACCGGCCAGCTCATCGGCGCGACGTCGAGCGCGAGCACGTCGGCGATCTCGTCGAGCAATTCGAACGGCTCCTTGCCCTCGCGGTCGACCTTGTTGACGAAGGTGATGATCGGGACGTTGCGCAGGCGGCAGACCTCGAACAATTTGCGGGTCTGCGCCTCGATGCCGCGGGCGGCGTCGATCACCATCACGGCGCTGTCGACAGCGGTGAGGGTGCGGTAGGTGTCCTCCGAGAAATCCTCGTGGCCGGGCGTGTCGAGCAGGTTGAAGGTGACGCCGCGATGCTCGAACGTCATCACCGAGCTGGTGACCGAGATGCCGCGCTGCTGCTCGATCTTCATCCAGTCCGAGCGGGCGCGGCGGTTCGCCCCGCGCGCCTTGACCTCGCCGGCTAGATGAATGGCGCCGCCGACCAGCAGCAATTTCTCGGTCAGCGTCGTCTTGCCCGCGTCCGGGTGGGAGATGATGGCAAAGGTGCGCCGGTCGGGACGGCCGGTCGGTCGGTTCAGCATGTGATGGGGTCCGAATGGATCGAAATCGCGGCGCCCATAGCAGCCGCATTCGGCAAATGCGACACTTGTGCGTTGGTCGGGCATGCGACCCAACCTCCGCCCGCGCCTCGTCAACGGCCGCTTCGGCGATCCGGCATTGTTCGTCGAGATGCTGCACCGGCGCGGCGCGATCCTGTTCGACCTTGGCGACCTGACGCCGCTCAGCGCCCGCGACCTGCTGCGGGTCAGCCATGTCTTCGTCAGCCATACGCACATGGATCATTTCATCGGCTTCGATGCGCTGCTGCGCCTTTGCGTCGGCCGCGAAAAGAAAATCGCAATGGTCGGCCCCGCCGGTTTTCGGGAGCGCGTCCACCACAAGCTCCAGGCCTATGAGTGGGACCTGGTCGAGCGCTACGATGCCGACTTGGTCTTCGAAGTCGCCGAACTCGACGATGGGATTCTCCACCGCGCCCGCTTCTCCTTCAAGCGACGGTTCGAACGGGAAGATGCGGGCGAAGAGAAGACCGACGGGGGCGTCGCATCCGAGCCGGGCTTCGAGATTCGCGCGACCGTGCTCGATCATCACGGCCCCTGCCTCGGCTATGCGGTGGCCGAGCGGGCGCACATCAACGTCTGGAAGAACAGGCTGGACGAGCGCGGCCTGCCGACCGGCCAGTGGCTGGTGGCGCTGAAGCAGGCGGTGATCGACGGCCTGGGCGACGACACGCCGATCCGGCTGCCGGGCGGCGGCGAAGCGCGCCTCCGCGACATGCGCGAGCTGGTGACGGTCACCCGCGGCCAGAAGATCGCCTATGTCACCGATGTCGCCGATACGCCGGCGAACCGCGCTGCGATCGTTTCGCTGGCGGAAGGTGCGGACACATTCTTCATCGAATCCCGCTTCGCTGCGGCGGATGCCGAGCAGGCGGCGGAGCGGGCGCATCTCACCACGCAAGCAGCCGGCGAAATCGCTCGTGCCGCCCACGTCCGGAAGGCCGAGCCGTTCCACTTCTCGCCTCGCTACGAAGGCGAGGAGGAGCGGATGATCGCCGAGGTCGCAGCCGCATTCGGCTATTGATGCGGCCGCACCGGTCGAACATAGCGACCGGAGCAGAGCACGGGGGCGCATCTTGGCAAATTACGAGCTGATCAGCGGCATCGAGGTCGATCGCGCCCTCCGCGCCTTTGTCGAAGAGGAGGTTCTGCCCGGCACCGGTGTCGATGCCGAGCGCTTCTGGTTCGGCTTCTCGGCGCTGCTACGGGAGCTGACGCCGGAGAACAGGCGGCTGCTGCGGAAGCGGGAGGATTTGCAGGCGCTGATCGACGCGCGCAATGTCAGCCTAGAGGGGCAGGTGCCGACGCCGGAGGAGGAAGAGGCGTTCCTGCGTGAGATCGGCTATCTGGTCGATCCGCCGCCGCCGTTCGAGATCGGCACCAGCCATGTCGATCCCGAGATTGCCGAGATCGCCGGGCCGCAACTGGTCGTGCCGGTCAACAATGCGCGCTACGCGCTGAACGCGGTCAATGCGCGCTGGGGCAGCCTCTATGATGCGCTCTACGGCACCGACGCGCTCGGCGACCGGCCGGCGGGCGGCGGCTATGATCCGAAGCGCGGCGCCCGCGTCATCGCCTGGGGCCGTGCCTTCCTCGACGAGATCGCGCCGCTGGCGGTGGGATCCCACGCGCATGCCGGGTCCTACCGGATCGTCGACGGACAGCTAGCCACCAGCATGGGCGCCCTCGCCGATCACAGCCTTCTCGCCGGCTGGCGCGGCGCCGCCGAGGCTCCCGACGCGATCCTGCTCAGGCATAACAATCTTCATGCCGAGATCGTCATCGACCGCCGCCATCCAATCGGCCGCGAGGACGAGGCAGGCGTCGCCGACATCCTGCTCGAAAGCGCGATCACCGCGATCATGGACTGCGAGGACAGCGTCGCCGCGGTCGATGCCGAGGAGAAGATCGGCGTCTACCGCAACTGGCTCGGGCTGATGAAGGGCACGCTGTCGGCGCGCTTCCCGAAAGGCGGGCGGGAGATCGAGCGGCGGGCGGAAAGCGACCGGGAATATCAGGCGCCCGGCGGCGAGACGCTCACGCTCAAGGGCCGGGCGCTGCTGTTCGTGCGCAATGTCGGTCATTTGATGACCAATCCGATGATCCGCCTCGACGGCGAGGAGGTGCAGGAGGGGCTGGTTGATGCGGTGCTGACCTCGCTGGCGGCGATGCACGATCTGCGCGGGCGGCGGGCCAATAGCCCCGCGGGATCGATCTACATCGTCAAGCCGAAGATGCACGGGCCGGAGGAAGCGGCCTTCGCCGGCAAGCTGTTCGACCGGGTCGAGGATTTGCTCTGGCTGGAGCGCAACACGATCAAGATCGGGGTGATGGACGAGGAGCGGCGCACGTCGGTCAACCTTGCCGCCGTCATCCACGCGGTGAAGGACCGGGTGGTGTTCATCAATACCGGCTTCCTCGACCGCACCGGCGACGAGATCCATACCTCGATGAAGCTCGGCGCGATGATCCGCAAGGGCGAGATGAAGGGCGCCACCTGGCTCAAGGCCTATGAGGACAATAATGTCGATGTCGGCCTCGCCTGCGGCTTTCCGGGCTGCGCGCAGATCGGCAAGGGCATGTGGGCGATGCCCGACCTGATGGGCGCGATGCTCGAGCAGAAGATCGGCCATCCGCAGGCCGGCGCGAACACCGCCTGGGTGCCCTCCCCGACCGCCGCGACCCTGCACGCCATCCACTATCACCGCGTCGACGTCGCCGAGCGGCAGCGCGAGCTGGCCGGCCGCGAGCCGGCGAAGCTGCGCGACATTTTGACCATTCCGGTCGCCGAGGGGCGCAACTGGAGCGAGCAGGAGGTGCGCGAGGAGCTCGACAATAATGTCCAGGGCATCCTCGGCTATGTCGTGCGCTGGATCGATCAGGGCGTCGGCTGCTCGAAGGTGCCGGACATCCACGATGTCGGCCTCATGGAGGACCGCGCGACCTGCCGCATCTCCAGCCAGCATGTCGCCAACTGGCTGCGCCACGGCGTCGTCAGCCGCGAGCAGGTCGAGGACGCGCTGAGGCGGATGGCGGCGGTGGTCGACCGTCAGAATGAGGCCGACCCGGTGTACCGGCCGATGGGCGGGGATTCCGAGGGCAGCACCGCCTTCCGGGCCGCCTCGGCGCTGATCTTCGAAGGCGAGAAGCAGCCCTCAGGCTATACCGAGCCGCTGCTGCACGGATACCGGCTGCAGCTTCGCGCTCAGGCGACGGACTGAAGCAGGCGCGGGCCGGCTTCGATCCAGGCTCTGCCCTTCTCCAGCTTCTCGGCCTCCTGTTTGGCCATCGCGGCGAGGAAGAGGCTGGAGCTGCGCGACGCCTCGTCGAACAGCGCGATGCGGGCGTCGAGATCGGTCGCGGTCGAGGCCTTGGCCCGCAGGGCGTGGAAGCGCATCCGGTCGCTGGGGTGAGAGGCAATGAAATCGTCGATCAGGTCGCGGCCATTGTGGCCGCCGAAATGGGCGGCGACCGCGACCAGCGATTCCAGCGACAGCACGGAGATGATGCCGGCTACCTCCGACTTCCTAGTGTCGAAGCGATACTGGTCGCGGAACGGGATGCTGTGCGAATTCTCGGCGATGTTGAGCGAGATCGACATGTCGTCGGCGGGCAGCTGGTTGTGCACGTCGCGGTGGGCGCGGTAGAGCATCACCTTGCCCTGATCGAGCCGCGCCTTCTCGACGAAGCGCAGGTCGACCTTCTCGCCGGTGTAGCCGGCCACCTCATCATAGTCATATTCGTAATATTCGCTCCAGTAGCCGGAGCCTAGATAGCCGACGGTCAGGAACGAGAAGCTGTGATCGTGCGGCACGCCGTAGAAGAAGGGCGAGGCGCCGCTGTTGTGGACGACGCTGTCGTTCATCGCCGGCCAGAAGTTCGCCCGCATCATGAATTTGTGCGAGCCGGTGTGCAGCATGATGACCTGCGGCGTGTACTGGTTGTTCTTGAGCTGGCCCTCGCAGCGGCTCTTGAGTTCCTCGACGATGAGGTCGCCGAGGAAGCGGCGGTTGTTGGCGAGCTTCCTGAGCGCCGGACCCCAGGAGGCGAAGCACTCCTCGTCACGGCCGTCGAACGGCTGCGTCTCCAGCATCTCGATCAGGTCGCCGAGCTCGATCACCTCCTCGGTGTCGCAAGGGATCAGGCGCGGCACGGGACGGGCTCCTCGGCGAAGAAGGCATCGAGCGTCTGGCGCGCCGCCGCGCGCACGTCGGGATGGGGATCCTCGGCGGCCATCCGGCGCAGACTCGGCAGCGCCGCCTCGGCGTCGAGCGCGAGATATTCGCGCATCACATGCCAGCGCGTATAGAAATGCGGGCTTTCCAGCGCGTGCTCGATCAAGGGCGCGGCGTCGGCGCGGTCCATGATCCTGAGCAAAGTGATCATCATCTGGGTGCGCGAGCTTTCCTCGTCGGTGCTGCTGGCGCCGACGAAGTCGAGCGTGTCGCTGTCATATTCGACCGACAGCGGCGCCGCCTCGACCCGGGCCTGCGCCTGGATATGGACGATGTCGGAGGTCGCATGCTCGAACACGAAGCTTTCGCGCCTGCCGTCCATCACCAGCAGCTCGCCATCCTCGATCGTGCGGCGGCCGACGAAGCGGCAGCGGCCGCTGCGCTCGACATGGAAATCGTCGCGCGCCTCGGGCGCCTCCCAGAAGGAAAGCGTCGCTCCGCCCGCCTTTACGAACTTGAACATCGACGAATAGCCCGGGAAGGTGATCGAGGCCGGGCCGCTGCGGCCGATCTTCCAGGCGGCGATATCGGTGACGCGGGTGACGCCGAGCGCGATCCACAGGTCGGGATGATCGAAGATGGCGAGACCGGCGCTGACGTCGCTGGTGCTCTGCGACAGCGGCGGCCGGAAGAAGGGATCGCGCGCCGCGGCGGCAATCGCGGTACCGATCAGATCGTCGATATCAGCGCGCCGCTCCATGAAGCGCCGGGCGACGCCGAGCAGATTGTCGGCCCTCTTCGCCTCCAGCTGCTGCACCTCGCGCCTCAAATCGACCAGCAGCGGATGGGTGGCCAGGCATTTGGTATAGGCGTCGGTGGCCTCGAGCGACCGGCGCTGCCGCGCGGGGTCGGCGAGCCATGCGGCAAGGTCCGCGCCAGCAATCATCCTGAACCCCCTTGCCGCCTCGGCCCTTGAAACTGCGGGCGGGGCTTTTTTGCAGCCCCGCCCGAAGCCTATCAGCCCTCGTTCCAGATGATAAGGGCCAGGGCGACGCCGACGCAGAGCGGCCCCGTCACCTCCTTCTGCTTCACCGCGCGGTGAATCCCGACGCTGGTCTTGAGCTCGGGGATAGCTGCGATATCGAGCTTCTTCTTCATTCAGTCCCTCCATTGGTCGTACGACTTGGGTGGAGGGAGCTGCGCGGTCGGCTTGGCCAAAAGCCGCCCCCGAAATGCTGGTCGCCGTGAGCCCCCCGATGCGGGATCCCGCCGACAGATCGCGGGAGAAACCGAGCATTCTCCGTCCCCCGCAGGATTAGTCGCGGCGAAAGGGAAAAGCTGTCGGCTCGTTAACCATATTTCCGCAGATTTCGTTAGAGGGTTGCCGACTGTTGCGCTGTTGCAACGCCCTTTTCCGCCTCAGGGCTGGCGGTCGAGCCTTGCCTCCTCGCGATATTCGGCGCGCAGCGCCTCGAGCCGGGCGAGCTCGCGGCGAATGGCGAGATGACTGCGCAGCAGCCAGGCCATCGCCAGCAGCAGCACGATCAGGCCGGCGAGGCCCCAGCCGACGCTGGTGACGCTGGCGACGAAGGCGGCAAGAAAGCCGCCGATCTCGCCGCCATTCTGGACGCTGTACTTGAACAGCGCGCCGAGCAGGAATCCGGGCGCGATCAGGGCGAGCCCGGCCGCCGAGCGGTTGCGCCGCGCGCGGGCGTTGCGGAGGGCATGGTCGAGCATCGCCTCGCGATTGCCAGCATCGATCAGTTGCGCCTCGCGGCGGTGATGCCGCCTCCAACCCGCCCACAGGATGGCGGCGACGGTGAGGCCGCCGACGATCAGGGTCGCCGGCTCCGAGTTGAGGAAGAAGGCGGCGAGCACGGCGATGATCAGCAGCGCGCCCATCCCGTGCTCGGCATATTCGAGCGCCTTGGCCCGGCGGCCGGCGCGGCGAGCGAGCCGCTGGAACTCGCGCTGCTCCTCCGGGCTCTGCTCCTGGGTCCACAGGCGGGCGAGTTCGTCGAAATCCGGCGGGGTCATGAGCGCCGCTCCATGATGGATCGAAGATTGGCCTTGGCGCGCTGGCAGCGCAGCATCGCGGCGTTGGGCGTGATGCCGAGGATCTCGCTCATCTCCTGATAGGAGAAGCCCTCGAAGCAGAGCACGACCGCCTCGCGCTGCGGCAGCGGCAGCAGCTGGATCGCCTCGACCACCTGCCGCTTGAGATCGTTGCGCACCGCGATCTCGTCGGGAAGCAGGCCGGCGGAGGCGAGATCGGGCGGAAGCTCGACCTGGCGCGGCTCGCGGGCGCGGCGAGTGACGTGGGAGATGGCGCGCTTCTGGGCGATGCTGGCAACGAACGTCTTGAGCGAGGCCGCGCCGCGATAGGCGGGCAGCGCCATCCAGATCGCCAGCAATATGTCCTGGATGAGGTCGCGCCGGAGCGCCGGATCGGCCTCGTAGGAGAGCGCTATGCGGGAGATGAGGCCGGTGAAATCGGTCGCGACGCGCCGAAACAGGGCGTCGCGCGGCGGCTCAGGCGCCATGGACGGGCCGACGCGGGCGAAGGCTTCGCGCGCCGTCGATATCCCCCGATGCTTCTGTTAGCGTCACGATGTTGCGATCGCCCCCGCCAGGAGAACAGGATTTGAGCGACAGAAGCGCCCAGAATAGCGGCACCGGGGAGGTCCGCAACGCGCATCGCTTCGATAGCGCCAGATTGGAGCAATGGCTGGCGCGCGAAGTGCCCGATTTCGCCGGGCCCTTGAGCGTCGAGCAGTTCAAGGGCGGCCAATCCAACCCGACCTACAAGCTGGTCACGCCCGCCTGCAGCTATGTGCTGCGCCGCAAGCCGCCCGGCAAGCTGCTGCCCGGTGCCCATGCGGTCGACCGCGAATATAGGGTGATCAGCGCGCTGGCGGCGCAGGGCTTTCCGGTCGCCAGGGCCTATGGCCTCTGCCTCGAGGAAGAAGTGATCGGCACCGCCTTCTACGTGATGGAGATGGTCGAGGGCCGCATCTTCTGGGACGCCTCCTTCCCCGAGGTGGGCCGGGCCGAGCGTCCCGCCTATTTCGACGCGATGAACGCCACCATCGCGCAGCTGCACGGGATCAATCCCGACGCCGCGGGCCTTGCCGACTATGGCAAGCCGGGCAATTATTTCGCCCGCCAGATCGGTCGCTGGTCGAAGCAATATCTGGGCGACGTCGAGGCGGGGCGGGTCGCGGCGATGGATCGGCTGGTCGAATGGCTGCCGGGCAACATCCCCGACGATGCCGGCGAGGCGCGGATCATCCATGGCGATTTCCGCTGCGACAACATGATCTTCCATGCCGAGCGGCCGGAGGTGCTGGCGGTGCTCGACTGGGAGCTGTCGACGCTCGGCCACCCGCTCGCCGATTTCAGCTATCATCTGATGATGTACCGGATGCCGGTGGGCCTCAGCGCCGGCCTTGCCGGGCTCGACCTCGCGACGCTCAACATCCCGGGCGAGGCCGACTATGTCGCCGCCTATTGCCGGCGGACCGGCCGCAACTCCATCCCGGGTCTCGACTTCTACATCGCCTTCAACATGTTCCGGCTGGCCGCGATCGTCCACGGCATCAAGGGGCGGCTGGTGCGCGGCAACGCCTCTTCCGCCCATGCCGACCGCATGGTGGCGGGCCTCGAGCCGCTGGCTGAGCTCGCCTGGGCGCAGGCGCGGCTCGCCGGCGCCAAGTGACAGCCTCGTCCTAAAGGGACATACTCGCGAGCGAAGATCGGGCGCGCCGCCGAGTCGGCGAATGCCCGGCGAGGGCGACCGATTGCGCGGGACGGCTCACCTGGGCCGTGCCCGCTGTTGCTGCGACAGGCGATGGGGAGGTCGTTATGCGCGTCACTTCGGGGCTGATCCTGGCAAGCGCGAGCCTGCTCGCGTCCGCCGCCGCAGCGCAGGAGATGCGGCCCTCGCTGCAGAACAGCTTCCGCCTCGGCACCGGCGGCACCGCGCTGTGCCGGGTGCAGAGCAGCGGCGTCGATCCCGCCATCAAGACCATGTTCGACCGCGCCTGGGCGATCGTCTGCCGGGACGCGGTGCAGCCGATCGGTCGCATCTATGCGCTGCGCAAGAGCGGCGGCGATCCGCTGGCCCGCCTCGCCGCGCTGCGCGGGGCGATGGCGGCGTGCCCGGCGGGTGCCGAGCGCACCCGGATCGAGGAGCTGGAGGATGTCGACGTCAGCCAATGCACGCTGAGCGGCGCCGACGTCGCCTATCGGGTCTATGCCCATGACGGCGGCCGCACCGTCTATGTCGCCGAAGGGCTCGCCGGCTATGACAGCGCGCTGACGCTGGGGCTGCGCACCATCGTCGCCGACCGCATCGTGCCGGGCGAGATCGAGATCGCGCAGACCGACGCAGGCGATCCGGCCGCCTTCGCCCGCGTCCAGGCCGGCAGCCTCGATGTCGAGGAAGCGCTCGACGAAGGCTATCGCCGCAACAACAGCGGCAATTATGCGGAGGCCGCCGAGTTCTTCGAGACCTTGCTCCAGCGCAGCGAGGAGGACCCGGAGGGCCGGCAGAATCTCGGCGAATATCTGATCAACCGCGCGCTCCAGCAGTCGAACCTCGGCGCCTTCGCGGAGGCCGATTCGCTGCTCGCCCAGGCCGACGCGATCCCGACGGCCGATCCGGTGCAGCTGAGGCTGCGGCGCAACTTCAAGGCGCTTCACCTGCTCAACCAGCGCAAGATCGACGAGGCCCGGCGGCTGCTCGACAGGCCGATCGCGGCGGGAGAGCCCGCCCCCGCCGCCGCCGCCGCCCCCGTCATCACCGTCGCCGCCGCCGACCTCATCAACAGCTCGCTGCCGCTGGCGCAGCGGCTGGCCGCGGTTGACAGCGCCAGCCTCACTCCCGAGGAGCGCGCCGCCATTCTCGACGGCCAGGCGCTGCTGCTCCAAGCGACCATCGACCGGCTCCAGGACCGCCCGGTAGAGGCCGCCGAGAAGCTGCTGCGGGCGCAGGCGGACCTGATCGCGATCCGCGACGGCCGGGTGACCTCGATCGCGCGGCTGCGCGCCCAGATACTGAACGAGCTCGCCATCCTCGGCGAGGAGCGCCAGGATTATGCCGGCGCCGAGCCGCTGCTGCGCGAGGCGGTCAACGTGCTGGCGATCGAATATCCGGGATCGGTTGCGGTGGCGGCGGCGAACGCGCGGCTCGCTTCCTATCTCGCCCGGCGCGGACGGAACGAGGAGGCGCTGCTCCTCTATCGCGACATCGTCGCGCGGGCGAACGAGGGCGCGCTCTCGACCAACATTTCGGGCGACATGCTGGCGCCCTATTTCGCGCTGCTGGTGCGCGAGATGCCGCAGCGCCCCGAGCTCGCCGCCGACTTCTTCGCGGCGGCCGAGACCCTGGTCCGGCCCGGCGTCGCGCGCACCCAGGCGGTGCTGGCGCGCGAATTGAGCGCCGGCGACGACGAGGCGGCGCGGCTGTTCCGCCAGGCGGTCAACCTCACCCGCGAGGCCGAGCAGGCGCGCGTCTCGCTGGCCCGGCTGAATGCGATGCCGGACCTCGATCCCGCCGCAACCCAGCAGGCGGCGGCGCTCGCCGCGGAGCTGGAGACGCTGGAGGCGAATCAGGCGGCGACGCAGGCGCAACTTTCGCAATTTCCGCGTTATCGGGCACTTTCAACCCAGGCGCTGACGCTGGAGGATCTCAAGGCGGCGCTGCAGCCCGGCGAGGCCTATCTCAAGCTGTCGGAGATCGGCGGCGACGTCTATGCGATGCTGGTGACGCCGGGCGAGGTCGCGGCCTACCGGACGGCGCTTTCGGCCGACCAGCTCGAATCGGTCGTCGGGGCGCTGCGCGACAGCATCTCGCTCGAGCAGGACGGGCAGGTCCTCACCTATCCGTTCGACATCGAGCGTGCCCGCGGCCTCTATGTCGGCCTGTTCGCCCCGATCGCGCCGCAGCTGGCCTCGGCCAGCCACATCATCTTCGAGCCGGCGGGCGCGATGCTCAAGCTCCCGCCGAACCTGCTGGTGATCGACGACGCCAGCCTCGCCACCTATCGCGCGCGGCGGGCGGCCGACGAGTTCGACTTCCGCGGCATCAACTGGCTCGGGCGCGATCGCGACATCTCGACCGCGGTCTCGGCGCGCGCCTTCCGCGACGTGCGGGCGGTGCCGCCGTCGCAGGCCAAGTTCGAATATCTCGGCCTGGGCCAGAACGCCCCGGTCTCGCCGCTGCTGCGG
>Ga0196960_10000649_pt1 | contig 11156 bp, 8 predicted proteins | sample S3v_5metaG_FD_183187 | JGI IMG/M metagenome (GOLD analysis project Ga0196960, IMG submission 183187) | Soil microbial communities from Anza Borrego desert, Southern California, United States - S3+v_5 | ecosystem: Environmental > Terrestrial > Soil > Desert | place: USA: California | collected... | reverse complement strand
CGACCCGGTCGCGCCCGCGCCCGACCCGGAGCGCCCGCACGGCGACCCGCTCGCGAGCGACGGCCCCAAGCCGCCCACGCCTCCGAGCGGCGGCGGCATGACCAGCGGCGACCCGCTGGCCGGATAGCCTGAGGCGGCAGTGCCAGAGCTCGGCTCCATCCTCACCGCGATCGTCACGCCGTTCGACGACGCGGGCAACGTCGACGAAGAGGCCTTCGTCGCCCTCCACCACCACGTCTGCTCCCACGGCTCGGACGGCATCGTCGCGTGCGGCTCCACCGGCGAGGCCGCGACGCTGGACGACGACGAGCACCTGCGGGTGATCGAGCTGGCGTGCGCCGAACGGCCCGCCGGCACGACGGTCATCGCGGGCGCCGGCTCGAACGACACGCGCCACGCGGTGAAGCTGACCGCGCGCGCGACCGAGCTGGGCGCCGACGCGATCCTGTCCGTCACGCCGTACTACAACAAGCCGAACCGGCGGGGCCTGATCGCCCACTACGAGGCGATCGCCGCGGCCACCGACAAGCCGATTCTGCTCTACAACATCCCCGGCCGCTCGGTCATCGACATCCCGAACGAGGTGCTCGCCGAGCTGGCGCAGATCGACGGGATCGTCGGCGTCAAGCAGGCCAACGACGCGAACCTCGGGCCGATCGACGGCCTCGACGTCTACGCGGGCAACGACGACAGCTTCGCCCAGGCGCTCGACAGGGGCGCGGTCGGCGGCATCCTCGTCGCCTCGCACGTCGTCGGCGACGAGATGCGCCGGATGATCACGGAGCCCGATCAGCGGGCCGAGATCGACGCCGGGCTGCGCGACCTGTACGCCGCGCTGGGCGTCACGACCAACCCCATTCCGATCAAGGCGGCGCTCAACCTCCTCGGCCACCGCGCCGGCGGGCTCCGCCTGCCGCTCGTGGAGGCGGACGAGCAGGAGCTCGCGGTCATCCGCGCCGCCCTCGAACGCCACGGCCTCCTGGAGCCAGTCCACTCTTGAGCAAGACACTACGCGTCCTCCCCCTCGGCGGTTTGGGGGAGATCGGCAAGAACATGACCGTCTTCGAGTACGACGATGCGATCGTCGTGGTCGACTGCGGCCTCCGCTTCCCCACCGCCGAGATGCCGGGCGTCGACCTCGTCCTCCCGGACTTCTCGTACCTGCGCGACCGCCGCGACGACGTCGAGGCGATCATCATCACCCACGCGCACGAGGACCACGTCGGTGCGCTGCCGTGGGTCCTGCGCGACATCTGGGGCGACGACCCCGCCGACGCGCCGCCGGTCTACGGCCGCCGCCTCACGATGGCGATGGCGCGGTCGCGGCTCGACGAGCACAAGCTCCGCGAGGTCGCCCTCGAGGACGTCGAGCCGGGCGAGCTGGTCGACGCCGGCCCGTTCACGTTCGAGCTGCTGCACATGACGCACTCGATCCCGGACGCGTCGGGCGTGGCGCTGCAGACCGAGCTGGGCACCGTCGTCGTCACCGGCGACTACAAGTTCGACCAGACCCCGGTCTCGTCGAAGGGCCCGGACCTCTCGCGGCTGGCCAAGCTCGGCGACGACGGCGTGCTGCTGCTCTGCGGCGACTCGACCAACGCCGACCGGCCCGGCTGGTCGATCAGCGAGGCGGCGGTCGGCCCGCAGCTCGAGAAGGTCATCGAGCAGGCGGACGGGCGCGTCGTCGTGACGTCGTTCGCGTCGAACGTCCACCGCGTCCAGCAGGTCATCCGCGCCGCCGCGGCGCTCGACCGGCGCGTCGCGCTGGTGGGCCGCTCGATGCGCAAGTACGTCAACATCGCGCGCTCGCTCGGCCACATCGAGGTGCCGGACGGGCTGCTCGTGCAGCCGCGCGAGATGGACAACTTCCCGGACTCCAAGCTCGTCATCATGTCGACGGGGTCGCAGGGCGAGCCGGGCAGCGCGCTGCGCCGCATGGCGCACAACGACCATCCCGCGGTGGAGCTGAAGAAGGGCGACACCGTCGTCTTCTCCGCGACGCCGATCCCGGGCAACGAGCGCGCGATCAACGAGACGATCGACCGGCTCTTCCGCATCGGCTGCAAGGTCGTGACGGCGCAGGACGCGCCGATCCACGCCTCCGGTCACGGCTACGCGGAGGAGATCAAGCTGATGGTCAACCTCACGCGGCCGAAGTACCTCATGCCGTTCCACGGCGACCACAAGCGGCTGCGCCTCCACGGCGACCTGGCGATCGCGACCGGGATGGACCCGGACTCGATCTTCCGCGGCGAGAACGGCCTGCCGCTTGAGATCACCGCCAAGGGCGCGAAGTTCGGCAAGGCCGAGCAGACCGGCGTGATCTTCGTGGACGGCCTGGAGATCGGCGACGTCAACGACGTCGCGCTGCGCGACCGCCGGATGCTCTCGGCCGACGGCATCTTCGTCGTCGTGGCGACGATCTCCGAGCAGACCGGCAAGCCGGTCGCCGAGTCGGAGGTCATCTTCCGCGGCGTGCCGTTCACCGACGAGGCCGAGAAGCTCCTCGACGACCTGCGCGGCGCGATCGACAAGTCGCTCGAGGCGGCCGCCAAGGAGAAGATCCGCGAGGTCGACATGCTCGAGAAGAAGCTGCACGACGACCTCGGGAGCTTCGTCTACAACAAGCTCAAGCGGCGCCCGATGGTCCTCCCGGTCGTCGTCGAGGTTTAGGCGAGCCTGAGCGCCTTGCGGCGCGCCTTGGCGACGTAGAGCGCGGCGTCGGCCTGCTCGCGCAGGTCGATGGCGGAGCCGCCGTGGGGCAGCTCCGCCACGCCGAGGCTCGCGCGGAGGTCGTCGGCCTCGAGCGCGGCCTCGATGCGGCCGGCGATCTCGGTCGCGCCGCGGCGGTTGAGGCCGGGGCAGAGGACGACGAACTCGTCGCCGCCGACGCGGGCGAGGAGGTCGCCGGCACGGACGGCGCCGCGCGCGGCGGTCGCCACGTCGGTGATCAGCCGGTCGCCGGCGAGGTGGCCCTGGAGGTCGTTGACCTGCTTGAGCCCGTCGACGTCGATCGCGATGAGCGAGAGCGGGCGCCCGGTCGTCCGCGACTCGTCGATCGCGGCGGCGATGGCGACCGAGAACGCGCGCTGGTTGGCGACGCCGGTGAGCGCGTCGGTCTCGGCCAGCCGCTCGACCGGGCGGGTGACGAACCGGCCGATCGCGAACGCCAGCAGCGCCGTCAGCGCGAGCGTCCCCGCCAGCAGGCCGCCGAGCGTCACGAGCGCCATCCGGCGCAGCGCGTCGGTCGCCCACTCGACGTTGACGGCAGTGACCACCGCGCCGCCGCCGGCGGGCACGACGGAGATCTGCACCGTCCCGCTCCCGTCGCGGACGCTGAGCCGGTGCGCGACGCTCCCGTCCGCCCGTTGGATCGACACGTGCGGCGTGCCGGTCGCCGCGGCGGCGCGGACGTCGGCGGCGATGTGCCGGGCCATCGCGGGGCTCACCTCGCCGGCCACGTCGGAGACCGTCCCGTCAGGGTTGTAGAACGCGACGTAGGTCATGCCGTTCGCGCGCGTCGGCAGCGCGGCGCGGTCGTCGGGCGCGAGCAGCCGCATCAGCGTCTCCGCCGCCTGCTGCGCGAAGCCGATGTTCTGCTCCGCTGCCGCCCGCGTGTACGTCTCCTCGCTCGTCCGGACGTACCACCCGCCGAGCAGCCCGCAGACGACCGCGCACGTGGTGAGCGTGATCAGCGCGACGCGGGTGCGGAGCGCAAGACGATGGAGGACCCGGAACACACGATCTGCATCGGGCACCGGTCCGGGAGAGCGAACCGCTGCTGGACGGACGGTCCAGAGGGTGGGCGCGTCGGACGGTGCGGCCGCGCACACTGCGCGCGGCGCGGCGCGCCGGGGCGTCAGGCGGAGGCGGCGGGGTCGCCTGCGGTGACCGGCGTGGGGCGCGGCTCGGCGGCAGGGAGGGTGACGGTGAAGCGGGTGCCGCGGTCCTCCTCGGACCACAGCTCGACGCGCCCGCCGTGCGACTCGGCGACGGCGCGGACGATGGAGAGGCCGAGGCCGAAGGAGCCGCCACGGTCGCCGGCGCCGCGGACGAACCGCTCGAAGACCTTGTCGCGCAGGTCGGCCGGGATGCCCGGGCCGTCGTCCTCGACGATCACGTGCACCTCGTCGCCCTCCGGCACCACCCGCGCGCGGATCTGGGTGCCGGGCGGCGTGTGCTTGACCGCGTTCTCCATCAGGTTGAGCACGAGCCGGTGCAGCTCGTCGCGGGCGCCGTCGACGATCGCGCGCGACGCGTCGACGACCAGCTCGTGGCCCTGCGCGACCGGCTCGAGCTCGGCCGCCGCCTCGACGACGACCTGGTGGAGGTCGAGCGGCTCGTGCGGCGCGCGGCGCGAGGCGTCGGCGCGCGCGAGCAGCAGGAGGTCCTGGACGAGCCGGCGCATCCGCCGCGAGGACCGGAGCGCGGACGCGGCCGCGTCGCGCTGGTCCTCGTTCTGCAGCGTCTCGGCGAGGAAGTCGAGGTTGGCGAGGACGCTCGTCAGCGGGGTGCGCAGCTCGTGCGACGCGTCGGCGACGAACTCGCGCTGGCGGGTGAGCATCGCGGCCTGCTCCTCGCGCGACTCGGCCAGCGCCATGAGCATGCCGTCCATCGTCCGCGCCAGGTCGGCGATCTCGTCGTCGGCCGGCGGCGGCGTGATCTTCCGCGCCGGGTCGCGGGTGCGCTCGATCTCGCGCGCGGCACCCGTCAGGTCGATCACCGGCCGCATCGCGCGTCGGGCGATCATCAGGCCGGCCAGCAGCGCGAGCCCGGCGCCGCCGACGACGCCGCCGACGAGGAAGAGCCGCATCCGCCGCACCGTCGCCTGCACGTCGGTGATGGGTCGGCCGTACTGGACGTAGATCGTCCCGAGGTCGATCAGGCTGCGCGAGCGCGTCTCGATCCGCCAGCCGCGGTAGGTGCTCGTCGTCGTGACGATCCGCCCCAGCCGCGGCGCCTTCGCCGTCTGCGCGAGGATCGCGCCGTTGGCCGCGATGATCCGCACCGCGGCGTCGTCGGACGACACGAACGTGTTGAGGTTCGTCCCGGGGTAGAACTTCGGGTGGCCGTTGCCGTAGTCGACGAAGCGCGGGTTGAGCTGGGCGGTCAGCTCGTTCGCCGCGTCCTCGATCTCCTGCTTGAAGTCGTCGTGGATCTTCTGCGCGGTCAGCGCGCCGACCACGACGGCGAAGCCGCAGAGGATGACCAGCGTGAGGAGGGCCGACGTGCCGGCGAGCCGCCAGCGGATCGGGATCCGGTCAAGCCCGGAGGACGTAGCCTGCGCCGCGGATCGTATGGAGGAGCCGAGGCTCACCGCCACTCTCCAGCTTCCTTCTGAGGTTCGAGACGAACACCTCGATGGTGTTCGTGGTGGCGAACGGGTCGTAGCCCCAGACCTCCTCCAGCAGCCGCTGGCGGGGGACGACGATCCGCTCGTTGCGCATGAGGTACTCGAGCAGCTCGAACTCGCGCTGCGTCAGCTCGACGTCGCGCTCGCCGCGCTTGACCTCGTGCGTGTCGGGGTTGAGCGACAGGTCGCCGACGACGTAGGAGCGCGAGCCGCGCGGCGGCCGGCGGCGCAGCAGCGCGCGCAGGCGGGCGAGGAGCTCCTGCCGCTCGAACGGCTTGACGAGGTAGTCGTCGGCGCCGGAGTCGAGGCCCTCGACGCGGCTGTCGAGCGCGTCGCGGGCGGTGAGCATCAGGATCGGCACGTCGCTGTCGGCCCGCAGCCGCTTGGCGACCTCGATCCCGTCGAGCTTCGGCAGCCCGAGGTCGAGGATGACCATGTCCGGCATGAACCCGATGGCGGCGTCGAGGGCGGCCTCGCCGTCGCCGGCGATGCGCACCTCGTACCCCTCCATCCGCAGCGAGCGCTGGACGGCCAGGGCGATGTCCTCGTCGTCCTCGACGACCAGCACGCGGGGATCACGGGTGTAGCCGCTCACGGGACGGCAGCGTAGTCCCGTTCCTTTGCGCCCGATGAAGACGGCGCCGCCGCCCGTCGCGCGCGCGAGGGAGGTCTGGCGGGACGGATGGCGAAGAGATGCGAGCCACCCATGCCCACCGCCGCCAAGCCCCGCAAGAAGACCACGAGCGCGAGCTCGCGCGCCAAGGCGAAGCCGAAGCCCCGCTCGCGCGCCCGGCGCTCCAGCCGCAGCGCCCCGCAGATCGAGCAGCGCCACCTGGACCTCACCGGTCTCGGGCTCGTCGCGCTGGCGGTCTTCACCGGCTTCGTCCTCTACCGCGACCGCGACGGCGGCGAGGCGGGGCGCTGGCTGACCGACCAGCTCCAGGCGCTCCTGGGCGACATGGCGTACGCGGTGCCGCCCGCGCTCGCCGCGGTCGGCGCGATCCTCGTTCTCCTGCCCGTCCTTCCGGCGGTCCGCCCGTTCCGCAGCGGCGGCATCTGCCTCTTCCTCGCCGCGACGCTGTGGCTGGGGGAGGCCGACGGCGGCGCGGTCGGCGGCCTGGCGGAGAGCACCGTCGGCACGTTCGTGGGCACGTTCGGCATGGACGTCCTCGCGATCTTCCTCTTCCTCGCCGCGGTGCTGCTGATCACCGGCGCGTCGATCGCCAGCGTGCTGAAGGCGACGACCGACACGGTGAGCGACACCACGCGCGCGCTGCGGACCGTCGCGCCCGCGCGGCAGCCGGCGGCCGCGCCGAAGACGACCGGCGGGTCGCGGCGCACGCCGAAGAAGATCCAGGTGCCCGAGCCCGAGGGGGAGGAGCCGGTCGTCATCCCGACCAACCCCGGCCTCTTCGAGCCGATCGACGGCCTCGGCATCGACGACGACGCGCCCGAGGCGCGGTTCGCCCGCAAGCGCGGCAAGAAGAAGATCGAGGACCCGGTCTTCGGCGAGGAGGCCGAGGAGCGCGACGCGACGCTCGAGCAGCCCGTCGACCCGATCCCGCCCGCCCCGCTGACCGAGGCGGAGGAGGCGGCGCTGGAGGCCGCGGCGGCCGAGCACGAGTCCGGCGGCGCGAGCGACTTCGACGATCACCCCTTCACGCCGGACGCCGAGGCCCCCGAGGCCGAGGCAGACGTCGACGCCCTCGTCCCGCTCGACCCGTTCGCGGACGCCGACGCGGTCGACGACGACGAGGAGGAGCGCGACGAGAAGGACGCCGAGGTCGAGGCCGCCACCCGCCACATCGATCCAGGCCCCAACGGCCTCACGCCCCAGGGCCGCTATCGCCAGTCGGTCCTCGACGACCCCGCCTTCCAGTGGCGCATGCCCGCGCCGCGCAAGGTCCTCTCCCGCTCGACCGCCGCCGAGGCGCGCCCCGACACCGCCGGCCAGGCGCAGACCGCGAAGAACCTCATCGACGCGCTGAGCCACTTCAACGTCGAGGCGCAGGTGATTGGGACGGTCTCCGGCCCGCACATCACGCGGTACGAGATCAAGCTCGCGCCGGGCATCAAGATGAGCAAGGTCTCCCAGCTCAAGGACGACCTCGCGTACGCGCTCGCGGCGACCGACATCCGCATCCTCGCCCCGATCCCCGGCAAGACCGCCGTCGGCATCGAGGTCCCGAACTCCAACCGCAAGGTCGTCCAGCTCGGCGACGTCTTCACGCAGCGCCCGGCCGACTGGTCGCCGCTGACGGTGTGGCTCGGCAAGGACGTCGCCGGCAAGGCGGTCGGCGCCGACCTGGCGAAGATGCCCCATCTGCTCGTCGCGGGCACCACCGGCGCGGGCAAGTCGGCGTGCATCAACGGGATGCTCTCGAGCGTCCTGCTCAACGCCTCGCCGCACGAGCTCAAGCTCGTCCTCGTCGATCCCAAGCAGGTCGAGCTCAACCACTACGAGGGCATCCCGCACCTCCTCACGCCGGTCATCACCAACCCGCGCGTGGCGGCCAACGCGCTCCAGAACCTCGTCAAGGAGATGGAGGAGCGCTACTCGATCATGGCGCTCGCCAAGACCCGCAACCTGCCGGAGCTCAACCGCTACCGGGCCGAGCGGGGCGACACCGCGCTCCCGTACGTCCTGTGCGTCATCGACGAGCTCGCCGACCTGATGATGGTCGCGCCCGGCGACGTCGAGGACTCGATCATCCGCATCGCGCAGAAGGCGCGCGCAGTCGGCATCCACCTCGTCCTCGCCACGCAGTCCCCGCGCGTGGACGTCATCACCGGCATGATCAAGGCGAACGTCCCGTCGCGGATCGCGTTCGCGGTCTCGTCGCAGACCGACTCGCGCGTGATCCTCGACCAGAACGGCGCCGAGTCGCTGCTCGGCAAGGGCGACATGCTCTTCTCGCCGGTCGGCTCCTCCAAGCTCCAGCGCATCCAGGGCGCGTACATCGACGAGGCGCAGATCCTCGCCATCACCGAGCACTGGCGCAAGCAGGGCGAGCCGGAGCTGCGCGACGACCTGCTCGAGGAGGTCGAGGAGGAGGCGCCCGCCGACAAGGGCGGCGACCCGGACGACTTCGACCCCGACGAGGACCCGCTGCTCGAGGAGGCGATCCACCTCGTCGCGGAGATGGGAACGGCGTCCACGTCGATGCTGCAACGCCGCTTGCGCCTGGGCTACACGCGCGCCGGCCGGCTCATCGACATGCTCGAACGGCGAGGCGTCATCTCGGGGTACGAGGGCTCCAAGCCGCGTCAGGTGCTCGTGCCGCCGGGCGACGTGCAGCGCTTCATCGAGCAGCTGCGCGAGAAGCAGGGCGGGACCGACTAGGTTTCCAAGCCTGCTCATGGCCGACATCGGGGCCACACTCCGCGAGGCGCGCATGCGCCAGCGCATCGACATCACGGACATGGAGGCGCGGACCAAGATCCGCGCCAAGTACCTCCGTGCCCTGGAGAACGAGGAGTGGGACCTCCTGCCCGGCCCGACCTACGTGCGCTCCTTCCTGCGCACGTACGCCGAGGCGCTCGATCTCGACGGGAAGATGGTCGTGGAGGAGTACAAGCTCCGCCACGACCCGCTGGAGACCGGCGAGCTGCACCCGATCCGGCGCCCGAACCAGCGCGAGCGCGACCGCCAGCGGCGCCGTCAGGCGCGCAGCGGCTTCCCCCGCGCGGCCGCGCTGGGGCTCGTGCTCGCGGCGATCGTCGCGGCGCTCTACCTCCTCGGCCAGGGCGGGAACGACAACGAGCCCGAGGGACTCGCGTCGCCGACCGGGCGGACGACGGCCGACGACGACGACGGCGGCACCGGGACGACGACGGGCGGCAAGTCGGGCTCGAAGGACGGCAAGGAGGGCAACGGCTCGCGCGCGTCCGAGAAGAAGGGCACGCCGGCGCCGAAGATCGCGCGGCTGCAGATCGTGCCGAAGGGCGAGGTGTACGTCTGCCTCGTCAACCGCTCCGGCGAGGTGCTGATCGGCAACCAGCTGCTCAACGACGGCGACCGCACGGAGACCTTCCGCTCGCGCCGCTTCCGCATCGTGCTGGGCAACAACAACGCGACGCTGCGGGTGAACGGCAAGAACCGCAGCGTGCCGGCGTCGAGCGGGCCGATCGGCTACACGATCACCGCCAACGGCGTCACCGCGCTGCCGGAGTCGCGGCGACCGTCGTGCGGGGCGTGAGCGGGCTGAACGCGCGCGCCGGGATCGTCGTGACGGGGACCGAGGTCCTCACCGGCCGCGTGGCCGACGCGAACGGGCCGTGGCTGTCGGAGCGGCTGACCGAGCTGGGGATCGACCACGCGCACACGATCGTCGTGGGCGACCGGCCGGACGACCTGCGTGCGGCGCTGGAGTTCCTCGCGCGTCTGGGCGTGGAGCTGATCGTGACCAGCGGCGGGCTCGGGCCGACCGAGGACGACCTCACCGCGTCGGTCGTGGCGGAGTTCAGCGGGCGCGACTTCGAGCTGGACGAGCGGCTGGAGGCGCGGATCGCGACGATTCTCGAGAAGCTCACCGCGCGCTGGCCGGACCTCGATCTCGAGGCGGTCGCGCACGGCAACCGCAAGCAGGCGATGGTGCCCGACCAGGCGGCGGTGCTCGAGCCGGTGGGGACCGCGCCGGGGTTCGTGGTGACGCCGGCGGAGGTGGGGAAGCCGACGGTCGTCGTGCTGCCCGGGCCGCCCGGCGAGCTGCGGCCGATGTGGAAGGCCGCGGTGGCGACGGACGAGTTCCGGGCCGCGGTGGGCGGGTTGGCGACCGAGTACCGCTCGCAGCAGCTCCTGATGTTCGGCATCCCGGAGTCGGAGATCGCCGAGACGCTGCGGGTCGCGCGGGCGCGCGGGGTGGACCTGGACGCGCTGGAGGTCACGACGTGCCTGCGCCGCGGCGAGGTGGAGGTCGTGACGCGGTGGGAGCCGCCGCTGCAGCCGGTGTACGACGCGTTCCTCGCGGTGATCCGTGAGCGGCACGCGGACACGATCTTCAGCGACGACGGGACGTCGATCGACGACCAGGTCGCGGCGCTGCTGTCGTCGCGGGCGCTGACGATCGCGACGGCGGAGTCGTGCACGGGCGGGCTGCTGGCGGGGCGGCTGACCGAGCGGGCGGGGTCGTCGGCGTACGTGCTCGGTGGGCTGGTGGTCTACGCGAACGAGGCGAAGACGGCGCTGGCGGGCGTGGACGCGTCGTTGATCGAGGCGCACGGGGCGGTCTCGACCGAGGTGGCGTTCGCGCTGGCGCGGGGCGCGGCCGCGGCGTTGGGCGCGGACGTGGGCGTGGGGATCACCGGCGTGGCCGGGCCGGGCGGCGGGACGGAGGAGAAGCCGGTCGGGACGGTGTGCTTCTCGGTCTGCCACGGCGATGCGTCCTTGACGCGCCGGCTCCAGCTGCCGGGCTCGCGCGCGGACGTGCGCGACCGCTCGACGACGGTCGCCCTGCACATGGTGCGGCGGCTGCTCCTCGGCGAGCACGACTGAGCTGTCGATGCGGCTCTTCGTCGCGCTCGACCTGCCGTCCGGGGTCGTCGCGGCGCTCTCGGCGTGGGCTGGGGCGGCGGAGCGGCCGGGGCTGCGGATTCTTCCCGCGGCGTCGCTGCACGTGACGCTGGCGTTCCTGGGGGAGCGGCCGGACGGCGAGGCGGACGCGATCGGCTCCGCCGTCCTGGCCGCCGCCGGCTCCGCGCCCGTCGCACCGCTCGCGCTCGCCGCGCCGGCGTGGCTGGGGCGCCGCTCGGTCCTCGCCGTCGACCTCCAGGATCCCTCGGGCGCGCTGGCTGCGCTCGCGCG
>Ga0196960_10000648_pt1 | contig 11175 bp, 12 predicted proteins | sample S3v_5metaG_FD_183187 | JGI IMG/M metagenome (GOLD analysis project Ga0196960, IMG submission 183187) | Soil microbial communities from Anza Borrego desert, Southern California, United States - S3+v_5 | ecosystem: Environmental > Terrestrial > Soil > Desert | place: USA: California | collected... | reverse complement strand
GCACGCCACCCTGCTGCTGTTCGACGGCCCCGCCGCCACCGACGCCGGCTACCGGCGCCTGGCCGAGACGGCCCGTCGGGTGCGCGCTGCGCTGGGGGACGACGTGCGCGCGTGGGTCGTGGTGCCCAGCGACCGCAGACCCGGCGGCCTGGGGGACGTCGACGTGTTCCTCGACCCCGACCGGGACGCCCACCACAGCTACGCGGCCACGGCCGAGTCGCTGTACCTCGTGCGACCCGACGGGTACGTCGCCTTCCGCAGCCAGCCCGCCGCCGCCCGACCCGTGCTCGACTACGTGAGCTCGGTGTTCAGCATTCATGCGCCGGCGTGAACCGTCTGTGTCGTCGTCCAGGACCCCGGTGACACCGCTCGGGTGTCGAGGCGGTGGAGCCGAGGTCCGGGACCACACCGCCGGCAGGGCTGAGCGTGGGGCGGCGCATAGCCTCATCTGCATGCGAGCCGTGCAGATCACCCGCTTCGGCGGGCCTGAGGTCATGGACGTCGTCGACATTTCGGAGCCGGTGGCGGCACCGGGCCAGCAGCTCTACGAGGTGTCGGCCGCCGGCGTCAACTTCGCCGACACCCACCACCCGACGTCGCTCGACTGACATGACGGCACAGCGCTCGGATGCACCCTGAGGCCTGGTCACGCCACTCTCTCCGCACCGAAACCCGCGCCCGCGCGACGAGGGGCCCCACGGATTCATGGGGCCCCTCTCGTCATGGCGCTGCGATCAGCGGACGCCGGCCAGCTCGCGCTGCCCGGTGCCGCCGGCGCCCACGCTCTCCGCGCTTGGCGCGGCCACCACGACCGGCAGCCGGTCGTCGCCCATGACGACGTAGGAGCGCCCGGTCAGCATCCGGTCCACCACCAGGTTCAGCAGCAGCCCCACGACGCCCCAGATCGCGATGACCAGGAGGTTGCCACCCAGCCCGTCGCCGTCGAAGTAGACCATCGAGCGGGCCGCGTCGACCGCCGCCGGCAGGGGCAGCACGTCCTGCAGGAACCGGAAGAACTCCGGGACCATGTAGATCGAGAGCCCACCGCCCGATGCCGGCACACCGGCCAGCATCAGCACGACCATGACCGGCACGATCGCGGCCAGGCCGACGGTGCGGGTGAACACCGCCGTCACCAGCCCGACCGAGAAGATCGTCACCGCGCCGAACCCGATCAGCTCCCAGGCGTGCCCGTTCACCGCCCCGACGAGGACGTCGAACAGGAACCACAGCCACACGGCCATGCCGACCGCCCAGCCGCCGAGGAACGGCAGGTACTGGCGCGTCCGGCGCAGCTCCGGTGCACCTCCGCGGAACACCGCGCAGATGAGGAAGCCGGCCATGATCCAGGACATGCCGACGTAGAGGCTGTTGCTGCCCATGGTGTCGTCATCGCCCAGCGGGGCGATGTCGGTGCCCTCGAGCGGGGTCTGCTGCCCGGCCGCGACCTGGCCGAAGATCGCCCGCACCGCGCTCTGCTGGCTCACGCCGGCCGCCGACGACGAGAGCAGCTCCGCCGAGCCACCCTGCTCGATCGGCAGCACATAGGCGGCCACGACCTCCTGCTCGAGGATCTGCTCGCGCGCCTCGTCCAGGGAGTCGGCCACGCCGACGTCCAGCACTGAGCCGATGCTGCCCTGCAGTTCTTCGGCCACCTGGCCGGCCATCTCCGGTGTCGGGGCGACCACGGCGACCGGCAGCTCGCGCACCTCCGGCTCGTGCATGGAGAAGCTCATCAGCCCGACGACCATCATCAGGATGGAGAGCGGGAAGAGTCCCACCGTCACGTAGCGGAACCGCTTCGAGCGCAGCGGACCCCCCGACAGCGCGGGCAGCGGGGTTTCGGCGTCGTCCACCGGCGGGGCGGCCGGGATGGCCGTGCCGCTCTTCCGCTCCTTGAGCAATGACAGTCCGAGCGCGACGACCGCCCAGATCGCGAGGACGACGAGGTGCCCGCCGACGTCGCGGCCGTCGAAGTACACGACCGAGCGCAGTGCCTCGCCGGCCGCGGGCAGCGGCAGGACGCCGTGCAGCCAGCCGAAGAACCCCGGCATCATGTGCGTCGACAGGGCCAGGTTCGAGGCCGGCATGCCGAACACCACCCACAGCAGCATGCCGAGCAGGACCGCCATCGGGCCCAGCACCTTGGTGAACAGCAACTGGGCCGCTCCGACCGCCCCGGTGGCCAGTGTCCCGATGCCGAGGAACTGCAGGTAGTGACCGTCGACCGCGCCGACCAGCGGGCCGAGGATCAGCCAGATCAGCGAGCTGGTCAGGGCCGACCAGCCGAGCAGCAGCGGCACGAAGCGGCGGACCGTGAGCAGGTGCGGGGTGCCCAGCATCATCACGCTCAGCGGCACGTAGCCCGCCAGCATCATGCCCATCGCGGCGAAGAGGACGGCGATCCCGGCACCGTCGCCCTCGGGCAGCGGGACGACGTCCTCGCTGGTGAGCGTCCAGCCCTGCTCGAGGACGACCGGGGCGAGCAGCTGCGGCACGGTGCTCGCCTGCGAGGCACCGGCGGCCATCGCGGTGTAGACCGTGGCCTCGTCGGCACCGTCGGCCGGCATCTCGAGGGCGCCGGCGATCTCGCGGGCCTCGATCAGCTCGACGGCGTCGGCCCGGGACCCGACCAGCCGGGCGTCGACGGCCTCGCTGCCGCCGAGCGAGTCGACGAGCGCCTCCGCACCGACACCGGAGCCGACGACGGCAACCGGCATCTCGCGGGGCTCCGGCGAGTGCATCGTGCCCAGGTAGGTCGCGAACATCATCGTGACCATCAGGAACGGGATGACGAACAGGAACGCGTAGCGGACCCGCCGCATCGTGGCTTCGTCCATCGTCCGGGCGCGCACGGGCGCCTCGCCGGACGGAGGGGCGGTCGAGGGCTCCATACGGGCTGCTCCAGGGAAGGGGTCGAGCGAGAGCTGGAGACGTCGTCGTCATCCGGCCGGATCGGCGGGCTCGCGCTTGCGAGGGACTCAATGTAAGTCACATGACTTAGTTTCGTCTGCGGCCGGTACCTTGACCTGCGTCACACCCGTCCACGGAGGAGCAGGCACCCGGACATGGCCCGATCCGAGGCCGCGCGCACGGCACTCCTCGACGCCGCAGAACGGCTGTTCGCCGAGCACGGCATCGCCCCGGTCTCCGACCGCAGGGTCGCCGAGGCGGCCGGCAACTCCAACCACTCCGCCGTCGGCTATTACTTCGAGGGTCGGCCGGGCCTGCTGCGCGCCCTCATCACGCGGCACGCCGCCCCTCTGGAAGCGCGCCGGCTGGACGCGTTCGAGGGATCCGATTCGCTCCTGGGCGACGTGCGTAGCCTCGTCATCCCGCACGTCGACCTGCTGGCGAGCCTCCCGCAGCCCAGCTGGCGGGCACGCTTCCTGCACCGGGCGGCGCACGACCCGTCCGTCGAGGACCTGATGCGCGAGTCCGCCCGGTCAGTGACCGTCGTCGCCCACTCCGTAGTGGCCCGGCTCGACCATCTCGACCGCGAGGTGGTCGCCGGCCGCGTCCGGCTGACCGCGCACATGGTGTCGACGGCGTGCGCGGAGGTGGAGACGCGGGCGCAGCAGGACGGGCAGGAGCCTCGCTGGGCCGCTGTCGGGAACTTCCTCGCCGACGCGATCGCAGGGATGCTCCAGGCGCCGATCACGCGGAACGGGATGTGACCACCGGTGAGACGCGTTTGCGCTGTGCAAGGAGCGCGCCCCCTGCCCCCTGAGCTGGCACAGACCTGGGCCGTCGACCGACGTCATGGCGCCATAGCCTGACCTCGTGCGTGCCGTGCAGATCGCCCGCTACGGCGGCCCCGAGGTCATGGAGAACGTCGAACTCCCCGACCCGAGCCCAGGTCCCGGTCAGAAGCTCTACGAGGTGAGCTCCGCCGGCGTGAACTTCGCCGACACCCACCACCGGCCGTCTCGCAACTGACCTGAACCACCTCCCTTGCGCGAGGCAGCCCGGGCGCATCCGCCACCGTCGGGCGCAGCCCGTGCCGCTTCCCGAGACATGACCCGGCGCGACGGGGGCATCGAGCGGCAACCGCACGACCCGCTGTTCCGAGCACCTACGGCGGGGCAGGGCAAGCTGACCCCGTGCAGCACATCGGGATCGACCTCGCCTGGGGGCTCAAGCAAGCGACCGGCCTCGCCGTGCTGGACGACGCCGGCCGGCTGGTGCACGTCAGCGCGGTGCACACCGACGAGCAGATCGAGGCAGCGCTGGCCCCGTTCACCGCCGGCCCGTGCATCGTGGCGATCGACGCCCCGCTGGTGGTCACCAACGCCACGGGCAACCGGGCCGCCGAACGGGCGCTCAACGCCGACTTCGCGAAGTTCGAGGCCGGAGCGCACCCGACGAACACCGGCAGACCCGAGTTCACCAACGGTGACACCCGCGGCGGGCGGATCGGCCGGCGCCTGCGGCTGGACCTCGACCCCCGCTCGGGCCGCGACCGCCGGGCGATCGAGGTCTATCCGCACGCGGCGACGGTGGCGCTGTTTCGGTTGGGCCGCACGCTGAAGTACAAGAACAAGCCGGGCCGGGAGCTCGAGCAGATGCGTGCCGAGCTGCTGCTGCTCATCGACCTGCTGGGTGCGGTGGCCGAGCTGGACCTCGGTGCACCGTTCGCCGCGCTGCGCCAGCAGGTGCAGGCCGCCACCCGCAAGAGCGAGCTGCGGGTGGTGGAGGACCAGGTCGACGCCGTGGTGTGCGCGTACGTGGGATGGATCGCCGTGCGGCGCCCGGACGAGGTGACCACCTACGGCGACGCGGCCGGCGGCGCCATCGTGACCCCGAGCCTGCCGCCGGACCTGCAGCCCGGTCCCCGGGTCGCCGCACCCCCGGCCGACCCGGTGCAGGACGCCATCCAGGCCTACGCCGACGGCCGGCCCGAGACCCTGCTCGCCGGGGCGCAGGCGCTCGCGCTCGTCACCGGCGTGCTCGACGACGCCGGGATCAATTACCTGTCGGTGACCGGGCGGACCAAGACCATCGCCTCGTTCGCGGAGAAGGCGGCTCGCACGGTCGACGGCGTGCCCGCCTACCCGGACCCCGCGCGGGACATCACCGACCAGATTGGCGTGCGGGTGATCACCTACGTGCAGAGCGACGTAGAGGCGGTCGCCGAGCTGCTGGCCGCACAGTTGCGGGTGATCGACGACCGCGACATGGGTCGGCGGACCGCGCAGCAGGGCCGGTTCGGCTACTCCAGCCGGCACCTACTGATCGGCGTGGACCCGGAACGGGCGGCCGAGCTGCCGGGGCTGGTCGGGCGCGTGGTGCAGGTGCAGGTGCGCACGGTGCTGCAGCACGCGTGGGCCGAGTTCGAGCACGACATTCGCTACAAGGGCACGGTGCCGGACGAGCACACCTCCGAGTTCGACCGCCGGTTCACCCTGGCCGCCGGGCTGCTGGAGCTGGCCGACCAGCAGTTCACCGCCATCCGCGAGCGCCTCCGGGCACCTGTTCCCGGCGGCGGGGCCGACGACACCGACCCCGACGACCCTCGGATCGCTCCCCGGGAGCTGGCTGCGTTCCTGGCCGGGCAGTACGCCGACGCCGGCTGGTCGCGCCCGGACCACTACACCTGGATCTCCGGCCTGCTGCTCGAACTGGGCGTGACCAGCCTGGTGGAGCTGGGCGAGGTGCTGCGCGGCGCCGACGACAGCGGCATCACCGCCCGGATGGACTACCGCTATCCCCCGGGTGCCGTACGCCGGCTGGACGACACGCTGCTGGCCGGTTTCGGGCAGCGGTACGTGGACCTGCACGGCAACGCCCACCGGCGGACCGCGCTGACCACCCGGCTGCAGCGGCTCGCGGGCGGCTGACCGGCGGCACCGGCCGGGATGACGTCCGGGCGCGAGCAAGTCATAGCCTCACCCGCATGCGTGCTGTGCAGATCACCGAGTTCGGTGGACCCGAGGTCCTGACCGTCGTCGACGTCCCCGAGCCGGAGGCCGGTGAGGGCCGGACCCTGCACGACGTCTCCGCAGCCGGGATCAACTGCGCCGACACCCACCACCCGCTGTCGTGCAAGTGACCTGACCACTGCAGAACCGACCAGCCGGCCCCATCACGTTCCTGGCGCCGCCGTGGGGGGCGACGGGTGAACACGGCGGTCGGCCACGTGGCGCGGTGTCGCAGGTGGAGTGGACGACGAGACTCGGCTCGACCTCCTGGAGAACACCCGTGCACCTGGTGTCGAGTTCCTGAAAAGGACCGTTCGGCGTGGACTGGGAGGCCGTGTGCAGACCGAGATTGCAAGAACCCACGCTTGCAGGAGTGACCTCCGGCAGGAGTCAGTGCACGTCTGTGTCCGTTGGCGGCAGCAGTTCGAACGGCGCAGGCCCCGTCAGGACTCCGTTCACCTGCAACGCGATCGCGTGGACTCCCGGGTGATAGCGGCGGGTGGTGATCTGGCGGAAGGAGTGCTCCCTGTCGATCTCCCACTCCTCCCCCACGGCCAGGGTCCGGCTGGCGAGCTTGAAGGTCTTTCCGCTCGACCCGCCATCCGCCTTGCGGTGGTGCACGACGTAGTCGACGGCGAGCCGGGCTCTCTCGGTACCGACGTTGCGGACCACGGCGCGGAAGCGGACGATGCCGCCCCACGGGACCTCCTCCTCGAGGACGTGCGGGCCGTCGACGTCCACCGAGACGGGAGTGAAGCCCAGCAGGCCCAGCGCCCCGGCGTGCCCACGCTTGACGAGCGTCCGCAATCCCCGCCGCACGAGCGCAGGTGTCGTGGGCGCCGGGGCGTCGAGCCACCGACGTGCCGTGTCGACGACGAGCTCCGGTTCGTCGCGGCTGAGGTCGTTCAGGTGATTGGCGACGGACCGGCGCACGTACTCGCTCTCGTCCCGGTACAGCGCGTCGAGGATCGGCACGGTCACACCGGGTCGGCCGGAGAGCTCGGGGACACGCATGGCCCAGGGCAGGTAGGGGCGAGTGCCCTCGCTGGCCAGTCGCCGCACATGATCGTCGGGCGAGTCTGCCCACCGCCGGACGCTCTCGAGTGCCAGGTCGAGGTCATGGCGGAGCAGCGTGCGGACCGCGAACTCTGAGGTCAGTCTGCCCGTGAGCTCGGCGAGGAGCGCCATGGCGTCCACGAACGCGTCCTCGGTGCCCTGCTGGACGGCCCGACTGGCGACCGCGCTCGTGACCGGCCAGATCAGCCACCCGCCGAACGCAGGTGAAGCACCCGCGGCCGCACGGACGACGTCCGCCAGGGCGCGATGGTCCCCGGGGACGTCGGTGAGCAGGGCGTCGCGCAGCAGGTCGGCCCGTTCTCGCAGGGGCAAGCCGTCGAGCGCCCCGGCGGTGTTCGGGAGCACGCGCAGCAATCGGTCAGCGACCACGGCCTGGACCGATCGAGCCAGCGTGATGGCCACCTGCGGGCCGATGAGCTCCTCAGCGAAGGGCATGGGTCCATGATCAACGCCCTTGCCCCACGCGTGGCGGGGTGCGCTGCCCTAGGTGCGTTGCACCCTGGGCCGGGCGCGAGCGGACGCGCACAGTCGGCCGTGCCATTCGGCACACCGAGCCTGCAGATCCGCTCCGGAGCGGCGGGCCACGACGAGGAGACGACATGTCGGGCACCGAGCAGCACACCACCGTCGGCGGACGGACCACCGCCACCACCACCCACGACGCAGCCGAGCCCCCGCGGCGACGTCCCCGCCTCGATCGCCTCCACCGTCGCCTGACGGTGAAGGCCCCGGGGTCCTTCAGCGACGTCCAGCAGCGCGGCTACACGGTCCTCGACTTCGCCGACCCGCTGCGGTCGCTCAGCATCGACAGCGCAGGGCTGGCCTCGTTCCTGCAGCACCGGACGAGCGGCCGGGTGATCCTCGTCGGCCACTCCTACGGTGGCGCAGTCATCGCCGAGGCCGGCACCAGTGATCCCGGCGTCCGCGCCCTCGTCTACGTCGACGCCTTCGTGGCGTACGTCGCCAGCGACGAGGCTGCCTATCTCAACGGCGCTTCTCTGGACGTCGAGGGCGGCTACTGCGCCTGACACCGGCACCCGCACCACACCGCCCGCTCCCCTGCCGACGTGTTGGCCGGGACACCTCCGCGACGTAAGCGCGCCGCCCCGGCCGCCGCGCGGCCGTCTCCACTGCTCCCGACCAGCCGCCCAGGCTCATGGGTCAGCGCTCGCCCCCGTCACCGATCCCGAACCAGCACAACAGGAACGAGGAACAGGCCATGTCAGGCAACCGCCACACGCCCCACCTCCACGCCGCCGACGACCCCGAGGTCGTGCGCACCCCGGCCGTCCACTACGTCGCCATCAGCGGCTCCGGCGCCCCGGGCACCGACGCCTTCTACCGCAAGAAGGCCGCCGTCGCCGAGATCGCCCGGATCCTGGACGACGGCGACTCCGACCCGGTGGTGGAAATCCAGTACTGGTACCCGGCGGGGTCGACGCCCGTCGAGATCGCCGACTTCTACAGCGTCAATCCCATCCCCGCACTGCAGTACCGGGTGCTGGCGCTCGTCCCTGCCAGCACGACGGCAGACGACCTCGCCGCTGCACGTGCCCGCTCTGCGAGCTCTTCCGAGACGGACGAGATGGAGCTGTTCGCGCTGCCCGAGCAGGACGTCGTGCAGGTGATGCACCACGGGCCTTTCGCGGAGGAGTTCGGGACGCTCGCCCGACTCGGTGAGTTCGCCCGGGGGCTCGGTCTGCACCGCAACGGGCCCCACCACGAGCTCCACCTGGACGGCTTCACCCGGGAGACTCCGCAGCACTTTCTGCGCACGATCCTCCGCGCCCCTGTGACATAGGTGCACGACGTGCGGGTGCTGGGATGGGTGATCCCAGCACCCGCAACAGTGACGCCACGCAACGCTCGCCGTCGTCCCGGCGCACGAACACCACCGGACGACCTCGTCGACCGAGCGCAGCGGCCATGCGCGACCGTGACTACCGACCGGTCAGGACTCCGTCGTGGGTTCGTCGGCCGCGGAGACCAGGCCGCGCTCGATCCTGTCCATGGTGTCCGCGAAGGCAGCGGAGATGTCGATGCCGAGGCGCTCGGCGATGACGATCACCCACCACAGCGACTCGGACAGCTTGTGTGCCAGCTGGGCGTCGACGTCGCCGTCGATCTCCCAGGTCCCGTCGTGGGCCAGGACCAGTCGACCGACGGTGCCGACGTCGTTGCCGAAGCCCAGCAGGAGCTCCTGGAGCGTCCACACCTGGCCGTTCACCCGGCGTTCGATGGCCTCGTAGAGAGCTCGGACCTCCATCGCCCGCCGGCGGGCCGACTCGAGACTGACGTCCTCGGGACGGTTCACGGTGACTCCTGTGTCCGTGCGGCGCGGGGAGCACCCGGCTGTCGAAAACCTGGCGCCCCCTCGCGCTGAGTCGCCTCGATCGTGCCGAGGAGGGCCAACGCGTCCTCGCTGGGACTGCCCGGCGCAGCGCTGGCCACGGTCAACTGCAGTCCCGGGGACTCGCGTACGTCGAACGTCTGGTAGGACAGCTCGAGTTCGCCGACCGCAGGGTGCCGGATGTGCATGTGCACGGTCGTGAGTCCGGCGACCTCGTGGTCGTCCCACAGGGCAGCGAACGCCGGGCTGCGGACGTAGAGGCGGCGCACGAGGGCAGCGACCTCGGCATGGGGTGGCGAGAATCCCGCAGCGAGGCGGATGCCGCTGACCGCGGCGTGCGCGGCGTCGTCCCAGTGGACGAAGTACGTCCGCGCGGTCGGGTCGAGGAACATGTACTGAAGGACGTGGCCGTCGTGATTGGCGGGAGCGATCAACCCCGTGGCGATGTCGTTGGCCGCGATCACCCGGAAGGCGGGGTTCACCACGTAGGCCGCGGCCTTCGGGAACGAGTTCATCAGCTGCCGCAGGTGCGGGCTCACCTGCTCGTCGGTGACCCGGGTCGTCGGAGCGAGCCTCGCCAGGCGGAAGGCGTGGTCACGGGCATCCGCGCCGAGTTGCAGTGCGCGTGCGACCGCTTCCATGAGCTCCGGGGAGGGGGTGCGCTCGCGCCCCTGCTCGAGGCGGGCGTAGTAGTCGGAACTCACGCCGGCCAGAACAGCGACTTCTTCGCGTCGCAGGCCGACCACCCGTCGGCTGCCGATGCTGCGCAACCCGGCGGCCTCGGGGGTGAGCCGGGCGCGATGGGCTCGGAGGAAGTCCCCGAGCTCGTTGCCTCTCCCACAGGGGGGTGATCCGGGCATGTCAGCTCCGTTCGGTATTCACCATCACGAAACGGCTGCAGCGGCCGGATCCGTCGAAGGTCACGGTCCAGAGGTTGTCGAAGTCGCCGAGCTCCGCGTACCGCCCGATCCCGGTGATGACGACGTCCCGCCCGTCGATCGCGGTGATGGACCACTCGAACGTCCATCCGCCACTCTGCCACTCCCACCGGCTGCGCCAGCCCACGACGATCGCGTCCCGACCGATCCACTGGGTGTCGAAGGGCGATTCGTGGTACTCGGCGTCGTCGGTAAAAAGGGCCTCGATGTCGGCGCGGGCGTTGCTCTTCCAGGCCATCACGTAGTCCTCGACCCATCGCGTGATCGAGGCGGTCGTCGGGCCCGGGGTGTCCGAAAGGCCCACATCTGCGGAGGCTGGCGTCATGACCCCGATGCTGCCCGCAGGCGGAGACGCCAGACAGGGTGCACCGCTCCTAGGCAGTCGCGCCCTCCATCGGCGAGCTGGACGTCAGCACTCTCGAGAGCAGCGGAACGCCTCCGCACTCGACACGAGCAACGACTCCTACGCACGCTGGGCACCTCGGGGCTGCGCGAGCCCGCTCGCGCTCGGGACGATGACCTCCGACGACGGACCCGGGGATCGGAGCCAGTCGGGGTGACGACCCGCCCCGTCGAACTGACGCACAGCCCCACTCAGCTGAGGGTGACGGTGGCCATAACCTCACCCGCATGCGAGCCGTGCAGATCACCCGCTTCGGCGGGCCCGAGGTCCTCGACGTGGTCGACATCCCGGAGCCGGAGGCCGGCCCCGGCCAGCAGCTCTACGACGTCTCCGCGGCGGGGATCAACTACGCCGACACCCACCAGATCGAGAACTCCTACCTCGCCCAGCAGCAACTGCCGCTGATCCCGGGGGCGGAGTTCGTCGGCACTCCGGTCGGCGGTGGGCAGCGTGTGGTCGGCCTGCTCGACGGTGGCGGCTACGCGG
>Ga0196960_10000647_pt1 | contig 11203 bp, 12 predicted proteins | sample S3v_5metaG_FD_183187 | JGI IMG/M metagenome (GOLD analysis project Ga0196960, IMG submission 183187) | Soil microbial communities from Anza Borrego desert, Southern California, United States - S3+v_5 | ecosystem: Environmental > Terrestrial > Soil > Desert | place: USA: California | collected... | reverse complement strand
CCCGGTGGTTCGCGTTCTCTCAAGAGAGCTCGGCCGGCTCACCTACCGGTGCCCTTGCGTGCCGGGGCGGCATGGGCACGAGAGGGGCTCGAAGGTGCTCCTGGGCGCGCTGGCGTTCCTGAGCCGGGGAAGGGACAGCTGGGGCCGCCGCGGAGCGGCCGTGTACCCATGGCGCTCCCCAGGGCCGCAAGGTGCACACCGCAGCCGGCACCCGTGGGGTGGTGCCGCCGCGGAGCGGCCTGAACGGCGCAGCAGAGCGCCGACGGGCCCGTGACGGCCCGAGCGGGACCAGGACGGGGACCAGGAGCACGAAGGGAAGCGAGGTGCGCGCACCTGCGGGGCCCGGGGTGCCCCGCAGGGCGCCGTTGACGGTCCGGGCCGGCGACTGCCCCGCCAGGCCCGGAGGGGGAGGCGGGATAGGGCAAGGGCGGTGGTGGGCCCGGCCATTCAGGCCGGGCCCACCACCGCCCGCCCGGAGCGCCACAAGGCGCTCCGGGCATGGCGGAGGCGTAGAACACCGGGGGCCAGCGCCAGCAGGCCTCGTCGGTGGGCCTGGGGAGACCGGAGGCGCCGTGTTGGGGCGGAGGGGTGGAAGGGGGTGTGGGGGGGAGGAGAGGCGGCTGCTGCGAGCGTGGCGGGCTGCGGATGGCGGGAGCGGTCGGCGGAGTTCGGTGGCGGGCTGTCCGGCTCCGCGTGGGGGGAGCTGTCCGGAGCGAGTGGGGGTACGGTGACCGGGCTGTCCGGATGGCTGACTGAGCTGCAGAAACCTCCTCCTGATCGCACGCGTGCCCGAATGCGCAGGAGAAGGTCAGCTTTTCCGCCAGGGGCGTTTCCGGAGAGGCGTGTCATTACTGTGAAGACAAACCGGCATGCTGTTGGCCATGCCACGAGGAACGCCAGAACCCCTGAGGGATCGAGCTACAGCACCTGTCGTCGAGCGTGTGAGGAAGCGTTACCGGCAGGCCGGCGATCGCGACCTGGAGCTCTTCCCCGCGCCAGAGGACATCTTCGGCGTCCTGGTCTATCTCCGGGAGCGGGAAGAGGTCCTGGAGCGGCCGGTGCGCCGCCTGGAGTCTCTGAGGAAGCGGACGAAGGAGGAAGAGCAGCAACTCGCCGATGCTCGGGTAGCCCTGCGGGAGAACAGCCTCGACCGTCTCCGGTTGATCCGGCGGCTGCGCGAGCTGGTCGACGTCCAGGAGGTCGCTGTGCTCGAGGCCTGCTTCCGAAACGGGCTCAAGGGCCGGGAGATGGGCGTCATTCTGGGCATTGAGTCCCGCGGGGGTGCTGCGCTTCGACTGCAGCGGCTGCGCCTGGCGATTCAGACGAAGTGGGAGTTGCGCACTCCCCGCCTGGCGAAGGCACGGGCGGCCCAGGACGCGGAGGAGACCCGGCGCGTCACCTCTGGGCACGCCCGGGTCCGCCAGGCCGCGCTCAATCTGTTGTCTGTGCGGTCGTCGTTCCTTGAAGTTGAGGACCTGGATGAGTGGTGGGACGACCTCGCTTGGCACCTCGATGGCAACGACGAGACGCCTTCGGAGCAGGCGAGCACGGCCGCCCATCTCCGCCAAGTGGTCAGGGACATCCGCGCCCAGGCAGCACTGGAAGGGGTGCCGCCGGCCTCCGACGAGGTTGCGTTGCGGCATCTCGCGGAGGCCGAGGCGGCGGCGCGGCGGACCTGAGGTGCCGCGCAGTCTGCGTAGGTGGCGTGGGAGACACTCGCTGTCTCCCACGGGAGACAGTTGTCCGACAAGGAAGAGACCGCGATGAGGGGATGGATACCCGTATCCGGTGCGCTCCGGATACGGCGGCGGAGTAGCTGTTGCGAGGGAGGTCGCCCGGATATGCCCTCGCGGCTGGGCTGGATACCCGCTGCCAATGACGGATTGCCGGAGTAGCTGGAACGCCACACGGTCTCCCGCGGGAGACGGTTGTCCTGGGCCGACCCGGTTGCGCCTGGATACCGAGTCTGGCTGCTTGCGGTTCGGTTGGCGGGCGGCAGTTGGCAGCGATGGCAAGGGCATAGCCAGCCGCGGCGGCGACTGGCAGGTGTTGTCAGATGAGCTGACAGGCGGTTTCCTGCCGTGCAGCGGCGCCGGATGCAATGCGGGCACCCATGGGTATCCAGTCGCGGCAGTCCTATCCATGAGGGAGGAACACCGACAAGGGTGCCTCGGGACCCTTGGCAACGCCGAAGCTTTGGGTAGGGCGCCGGCGCATTCTTCATGCCGGACGTTGGCAGCTGTGCCGACCGTGGATGGTGACGGGGTCGGCCGGGTTGGCAGATATCCGGTTGTCAACCGTCAACGGTGGTTTGCCACCCGTGTCGACTGTCGGCAGACGTGACGCATGCTCGGTTGCTGGTATTCAGGAGTTTGTGCGACTAAGTGATGCTTGCGGACGGAAGTGACCATTTCAGGCCGGTTATTGCCCCCCGTAGTCGGATCGGTTCGCGCGGCAACCCACGCCGGGCTGCGGCTGACAGCTACCTTGGGGGCGGGCTGTCCAGGCTGGTTTCAGCGCCGCTGGTGGACTAAAACTCACAAGCAGCGCTGTACCGGTTCCAGATGCCGGGCCGCTGTCCGGCAAGATAGAGCCCGTCAGGGGAGGCGCGAGCGCGCTCTCGTCGCCCCTGAAACGCACAGCGCCCGCCGGGGAGGCATTTCCCCAACGGGCGCAAGGTGCTCGACCCTCAACCGTCTGCAAGGAGCAAGAGTCGTGAAGACCAACGATAGCCACCTCACGAGGGGTGGCAACGCATGACCAGCGAGACTTTGAAAGACGTGACCGCCGAAGGCGCGACCGCCATTCCCGCTCAGCACGAGGGCCATGATGAGGAGGGGGAGGCGACTGACGCTGGCGGCGCGTACGTGCCGCCGGAGCAGGAGCCGGACGTTGTCACTGTGGCCGGCTTCAAGGGAGGCGTGGGTAAGAGCCGCACCGCCAAGGAGCTGGCCTGGCTCCTGGACGGCGTTCTCACCGACTTCGAGTGGGACTGGGGCGGGGTGACCCGCGGATGGGGCTACTTCGAAGAGGCCAGGCTCAAATCGCCTCTCATTCGGGCATTCCAGACTGGTGAGACGCCTAAGCCCCTGTCCGGTCGAGGCCGGAAGCCGGACCTCATTCCTGGCCACACGGACTTCGAGCGCAACCAGCCGCGGTCCGAGGCGGTGGCCGAGTCGTTGCTGCAGTGGTCGCGTGACCTGAAGCGGCGCCTGGTGGTCGACACCCACCCGGGCGGAAGTGAATCCACCTACGGGGCGATGGCGGCTGCTCGTGTGACCGTCGTACCGGCCGTGCTGGGAAATGAGGAGCTCCGTGCCTTGGAGGGCCTTCTGAAGAACCTGCCGGACTACCCTCTCCTGCTCATCCCGTACAAGGTCGGGCGGAGTCCTGCCGCTTGGCTGCTCGACGAGCTTGAGCGCCTCGCAGAGGAGAACAAGGCTGAGATCGGTCCTGCCGTGGGTGACTACTACTGGATCCCGCAGCGTCGGCTTCGGGTGCCCATCTGTGCGAGCCCGGTGTCCAAGCGGACGGCGCCGTTCGTCGAGGAGATGAAGGCTGTCGCGGAGGCGGTGGAGAAGTATGGCCGATGAATCGTCGACGCAGCCGCAGGCCGGCATGGCTGCGCTGCGAGCCCGTAAGGGCACCAAGAAGACGGCTGCTGCAACCCAAGGCACCACCAAGGTGGCCGAGGCCCCCGTTGAGACGGCACGACGGACTCCGCCGCCGCCGAAGTTTCCGAAGGCATCTGCCGCAGAAGGCTCCAGCGGTACAGGGGATGCTGGCGTTGCCCCGGCGGAGCAGAACGGCGGACGCTCCGTCGCCCAGGCCGCGGCGGAGCAGCCGGTCAGCGTGCCGGCTGCTGATTCTGAGGTGACGAACGTCGAAGGCGCAGATACCGGGCGTCAGCGGGTCACGACCTCGGGGCCGGAGGAAGCGCCCGCACAGGAGCAGATGGAGCACAGCCCCGGCGACGAAGGGGCGGCAGTGGCGACTGCTGCCCCGGCGGCGGAGGGGGCGGCGCTGCCGGTCGACAAGCCGGACGCCGGGGATACCTCTGCTCAGGGCGGAGGCTCCCCGAGTTCCGCTGACATCCCGGTGCAAGCGCGGACTCCAGAAGCGCAGCAGGCGCCCAAGAGCTCCGACGGCGATCGTGTGGCTGATGCCCAGGAGAAGGCTGCTGCTGTTCCGCCTCGGGCTGAGGCAGCCCAGCCGGCTGCGGCGGAGCCTGCGACCGGGCATCAAGCGGCCGATGAAGCGGCTGCTGATGGCACCCGAAGTGACAGCGGGGACGTCCCCGGCGCCGCGCTCGAGCGCCGCTCGGCGCAGGCCCCTGTCGCCGTCACGAGCCAGTGGGACCGGCATGTTCCCCCGCCTGTCAACGAGGGGTTCCCTCGAGCTGAGGAGATCCTGAACCAGCGGTTCATCACCAGGGAGGCACTGAACGCATCGGTGCCTGCAGAGCTGCAGATCCCTCACCGACTGCAGCTGCTCAAGGTCGTGTCCCGGATAAACCACATCCCGCCGGCCGACCTGGTCGCCGTGGCCGTGGACTGGTTCCTTCGAGGTGGCAAGGCTTCGGCCGACGACATGCTGCCGCCGTGGAACCGATACACGGGGCACGGCACCCCTGAGGACATCCGTCCGGCTGAAGTGGTGCTCAACGAGCGGTTCATCACGCGCGAATCTCTCAAGTCACAGGTGCCGAGGGACCTGCAACTGAACCATCGGCTGGCCATGTATCGAGTCCTGAACCGGCTGGAAAAGATGCCGCCTGCTGACATCGTCACGGTTGCCCTTGACCGGTGGCTGAGGGTCATGCGCTTCTGACCAGCTCTTATGGAAGGCCGAATGCCCGCCACCTGCCCCGGTGGCGGGCATTCGTCGCTAGGTAGTACTAGGCTTTCATCCGTCCGAACGCCTAGAATTATAGCCGTTTCCATAGCCGTATCCCTAGGTGTCCCTACGTGGAAGGAAAGAAGTGCCGCGCAGAGTATCCCTGGCCCGCAAAGCCCAGGAGCTGGCCGACGCCCTGAAGGCCCAGGAAGAGCGCGAGGGAGGTGCAGTCACGGGTTTCAGCCCGCATCCCGAGACCGAAGCCCTCCTGATGCGCCGGGGAGTAGATCGGGAGCAACTGAACTACGCCGTCCCCGAGCAGCTAGAACTGAAGCGCCGCCTCAACGCGTACAACGTCGAACGCGGCGGCCTCGGCGTAGGCAACCTCGTTGCGGCTGTCCTCGACGCCTTCCTGCGAGCGGAGGGCTACGCACCCGACCTGGACTACCAGAAGGGCGACAGGTCCGGCAGTCAACTGCCGCCGGACTGAGAAGGCGAGCCTTGGCTCCGGGCTGTGGAGTCACCGTGATTCGCGGGAGCGGGACTGTGGCCGCTTCGCTTCCTACCTTCTGGGTCGTCAGCAACGGAACGACCCAGGAGCAGCGATGACCACCGCGTACACCGAGACGATCAGGGAGACCACCCCGGCAGGCCACCAGCGTGCCGTCGCGTTCGCGCTGTCGCAGCTCCTCACCGAGTTCCCGGACCTGCCGACGCCGCACTGGTCGATTCCGATCCCGCAGCCGGAGGACGACCGGGCGCTGTACGGGTACCTCCAGCGTGAGCACGAGACGGTGGAGGCTTTCCAGGCGTACGTGAAGGCGCTGGGCGGCGAGGTCACGAGCTGTGCCCCGGTGGAGATGTACGGACGCCTCGTGCGCACGCACACCGTGGTCGCACAGTGGAAGGGCATCCGGGTGGACGTCACTGTCACTCTGCCCGCCAGCATCGACGTGCAGGCAGCGCTGTGACCGCCACCGTCGGCGCCGACCACCGGCTGCGGCTGGACGTCGGCCCGCTCGCACTCGGCCCCAACGACGTGCACGCGCTGCTCTGCTACGCCTACGGCGGCCACACAGACTCCCTTCCTTCCGACCTGACCCAGGAACAGATCGAAGGTGCCATCCGGGCTGTGCTGATCATGTACGGCCTGCCCGGCGCTCTGCGCTGGGAGCCTGGCGTCGAACCCCAGCAAGCTACCCAGGTCTCCTCGTGGGCCTGGCGCCTGATCGAGCGCCGGTTTCCTACGCTGATCTTCACGACCTGACCTCCTGGCCAGCCGCGCCCTGCATCCCCCTGCGGGCGCGGCACCGCCGACCGGCCTACCCCTCAGCCGGTCGATGACTGCCGCCCCGCACCGTGACCCCCTCACGGTGCGGGGCGGCAGGTCGTTTCGGGCGCTCGACCGCGGCCTCCATCGTGAGCCCTGCTGTCCGCATCATCCGAAGACCGCACGGAGCCGGTGCTTGGGTCTTGCTGCCCGCCGCCGGCCAGCACCTCATACGGCAACTCGCCACTTCTGGGGAGGGCACCGACGCGGTGCTTACCTGTCACCGCGACAGACCGGCGACGACGGTGAACCTGCCGCTGTTTCCCCGCACACCGCCCTGCATCAAGGACTTCAGGAGCCCACCCATGGCCAGCGTCAACGAAACCGTTCGTCAGCTGATCGAGCGCTACCCTTGCGGCTACCCGCACCGCACGGAAGCTCTGCACCAGATCCTCGTAGTGCTCGGCGCCGGGTACGAGTGGCGAGACGGCCAAGTCGTCAGCCGGTTCCCCGAGGAGGACACGTGCGCCCGCATGCACCGGGACTTCCAGTACTCGGCTGAGCAGGTGGCCGAGTTGACAGAGGTCGGCATCGAGGTGAGGGAACAGTTCATCACCGGGCGGTGCCCGAACGAGGACCTCCGCAGCCGAGCAGACGAGCTGGCCCGGAAGACGGGGAAGCTGCTGCACGGCCCGTACCAGCCGCATCCGACTCTGCTCTTCCTGGACGTTCCGGCAAACGCCCATGCGGACTGGGCCGCTGCTGCGGCAGAGATCGCAGCGGTGGTCGGCCCTCTGTGGGCTGCCGGAGCTGACCTGGAGCTGGACCCGTACGAGCGGACCGACTATGTCTTGAGGGAGAGGGACAAAGCCCTCCGTCGCCTGGAAGCGGTCTACGGCCCCGAGGTCATCAACGCCGCTCTGTAGACGCGTGGTTGGCCGCATGCGAGTGGCGGGCCCCGATCCCACGGATCCCGGAGGCCCGCCACTCAGCCGTTGTGCGCCTGCCGTCGACGGAGGGACCGGCGACGGTGGTCCCGAGGCGATGTACTACCAGGACAGCTTCTCGGACTTGCGGCCCCTCACCGGCGTGTATCGACCTGCTAGCAGTACTCAGAGCCGCCGGCCAGGCAACGTGCAGGAGGTCTGTCCGGCTCTTGATGCCTGGATGAGGCGGAGCAGGGAGTGCCGGAGAGCGCGTAGCCGACCGACGGCTCAGATGCGGACATCGTCAGACGCTTCCCACCGACGGTGAGCTGAGGGGAGCTGTGGCCGAGCAGTGGCAGAGGATTCGCCGCGAGTGCTGACTTACGGCCAGCCGCTCCTAGCTTTCAGGACGGCAGGCCACGGCGACCGGACCGTGGCCCCGTTCGAAGGAGTACCGCACATGCAGAGCCTGCTGAACGATCCGGCATACGGACACAAGCTGCGTCAGGCGTACCACGAGGTCAACCGGATCTCTTCCCGTCTGTGGCCGGACCTGTGGCCCGACGATTCCGTGCCCCGAGACACCCCTCACAGCCGGATCATGCTCGGAGCCGTGCCGGAGGAAGAGGTCCGCATTCCGGCCGTCTCCGAGACCACTGACGTGAAGGCCGACGACCTCGTGGTCGTCATCGATACGGCCGGGTCCTCCCACGCCGCCTACGACATCCTGGGAGTCCTGACCGGCCGAGAAGTGATGGGGCTCGGTCACGTCACCCTCAAGGTGGCGCGGGTCGTTTCCACCACCGCCAAGACAATCTCCGTCGTCACGGTCCCGACGCCCGCCGACGGCTGGGAGTGTGACCTCGCCAACTTCGCTGACCGGGCCTACGACTCCGTCCCCACGACGCTCACGCTGAAGACCAAGACCCGTCGTATCGGCCGCCTCGGGACCGTGGAGGAGATCCGCCAGCGGATCAGGGAGCATGCCCTGTTCGACGAGTGGAAGCAGGCGTACGAGAACGCCAAGGACGTTCAGCGGGGTGCGCAGGAAGCGGCCATGAAGCGACAGGCCGACGAAGCGAGGCGGCAGGAGGCGTTCCTGAAGATCGGCGACATCGTCAACCGGGCTCTCGGCTCAGATCTCTTCTGCCTGGACGCCCGGGGGCAGGTTCTGTTCGGGTACCAGGATCGTTTTCTGCACAACCCGCGGAACCTGCGCGTACACATGGCGGGACTGCACGCGCTGGGCAGGTTCACCGACGACGAGTACGACCTCGTTCGGGACCAGCTGGCCATCGCCGGCCTGCTTCCCGCGCGGCAGTAACAGCACCAACCCTCTCAGCGGCTCCACCGGTCCGGTTCCAACGGACCGGTGGAGCCGCTTGTGTGTGCTGCACCGGGGAGCGCCCGTGTGTACTTCAGGGGACCGGCGCTGTCCACGCCGGCAGCACCGCGGTGCTGCCTGCTGCCTGTCGGGAGCGGGTACGAGCCGATCGTCTAATCGGCAGATTCGCGAGAGCTGGGGTTGTGCGTCCCGCAGGGCTACTTTCACTCCTGTTGGGCCGCCCGGACGGACCGGGCGGAGCAGATCCCGGCACATCCTCCTGGTCTTCTTCCGCCCGGACTTGGACCAGGCCCCGAACGCGGCGGTGCGAACCAGCCAGCGTGCGCCCTCCCCCCCGGCGCCGCTCGGTCCTTCGCACCGCCGCTCCGACGTTCCTGCCGCCGGGGCGTACGTGATGCGAACGTCGACGGTCGGATCTCCCAGGGACGTGCGGCCGCGGTCGCCTGCCGCGGCCGGGATCCGCGATCCCTCGAGCTACCTCAGGTGGGGAAGCCTGTTGCTGGCCGTACAGCTAGGTGCCGCACGACGCGTCGACGGCCGCGGGAGGCCTCAGGCGCCGCTTCGTACGGAGGAAACCGCCAGTTCAGAGGCCCTGCACCATCTTGCTCGAAACCCCTGGTCATATGGCTTCCGAGTCTCGAACGCCCCACTTCTGCGGTGACGGAGCCGCCTCCGCCCGTGCCCGGCAGGGTTCGCGCGACCTGCGGCTTTGCAGGCCGACGTACCTACCTTCCACCTCATCACGGCGCCTACCGAGGCGCTCCGAACCGGAAGGAACCCCATGAACGTCCCCAACGCCGCTCGCGTCCAGGCTGGTCAGCTCGCTTCGCAGATCGTCAGCGAGCTGTGGCCGCACGCCGACGACCTCAAGCCCACGTGGGCCCGACGCCACCCGGACGACAGGCCTTTGCAGAAGGACCGGCTCACCCAGGTCGCCTCGGCATCCGACGTAGAGGTCGATGACCTGGTGCTGATCTACGACGAGACCAGCCGTACTCTGTTCGACCTCCTGGGGATGTGGACCGCTCGTGAGGCCGTCTTCTGCCGGGAAGCTGTCATAGCCCGGGTGACGTCCAAGACGGCACGCACGCTGACCGTCGTCGAGTGCACCAAGCCCACGGGTTACTGGAGTTCGTGCGTCATCTCCCGCTTCGGCACGCCCCGCAAGGACGCGGCCGAGCGGACGCTGAGGCTGAATACGACGCGTCGGCAGATCGGGCGCCTGGGCGCGGTAACCGACCTGCGCGAGCGCATCGCCGAGCACCCGCAGTTCGAGCAGTGGAAGGCTTCGCACGCCGCCGCCAGGATTGAAGCGGACGAGGCGAACGCGGCCTGGAAGGCAGAGCACGAGAGGCGTGCGGAGCAGGTGCGTCCGCAGCGTGAAGCGGTGCGCAGCTTGAACGAGGCCGCCGGTGAGGAACTGGTCGGATGGTACGAGCCTTGGGGAGGCCCCAAGGTCAACGAGTGGTTCACCGGCGAGGGGCGCTTGAGGACGTACCTGGCAGGCCTGAACGCCATCGGGACTATGGCGGACGACGTGTATGCCGAGGCTCTTCTCCATGTTGAGGTCCTCGGCTACTGAGCCAAGACGGTCAGTGGGTGACCGCAGTGCGCAGCAGCTTGGGTCTACGGGCTGCGCGCGCTGCGGTCAACGGGCGTCCGGTACGTTCACCCGGACGTGTCGGGGGCCGGCGGGGCAAGCGACGCGCTCTGGAAGAAGGGGGGGCTACCGTACCCGCAGGCAGTCCAACGCCTGCCTGGCACGCCCGTCAGCGCCCATGCCGTCCGGGATGCAGCCGCAAGGAGTTCCGGCCTGGCCGGGGATGTCACTGACCCAGCGTTGAACTCGTTGGATCGACTCTGCCTTCGTCGGCGGCATGGGAGCCGGGAAAGCCAAGGACATGCCCCAGCGCAACCGCAAGGTCCAAAGGGCCGCGCGGCAGCAACTCGTGAACGGCCAAGGCCTCTCCTACACCGATGCGCGTGCTCAAGTTCGGCGCGGCACGAGAGTGACCAGGGTGGCCCCGGCCAGGACCATGCTCGCCGATGGCGTGTGGTCGCGGTACGGCCGCTGGATTCACGGTACCGATGACTGGACCCAGTGGCGCTTCCGCTGCGGGATGTGCGGACACGTCCAGTCCCCGGCTGACGACGCCCACGACGGTGAGCTCTGCCCCGAGGTGGCGATGTGGCAGTGCGCGGCCGGCCGGACGTCGGCCTGTCCGCCCGCTGGTGAGAGCCCCGAGTACTACCAGGTGTTCGGCTATCACGGCCATGGCCGTGTGTTCCTCTTCGACTTCGCGGGGGACCGTCTGGAGCACCCGCCGCTGACGGACGCAGACGACGAGATCGTCGAAGTGCCGGGAGTGACGGCACCGGCGCGCGGATCGAGCCCCTGGGAGAGCCTCGCGCGGTAACCGACCTGCCCCAGATCGAGAGGGTGCGCCGAGCTCGGCGCACCCTCTCGTTTGCTGTCCTCCTTGCCGCGGCGTGCCGCCCCGCGGTGACCGTGTGCCACCTGGTGCCCGGCGTGCGTGGGCCGCCGGCTCTCGCGTACTGGCGAGCAGAATTCGCCGGCAGTCGGCAGCGCGTTGCCGCACATCTACCTTCAGCACCGCACCCGCCCCCACCACTGGAATCGAGTCCGATGCTGCCGAAGCTCTACGAGCCCCACGAGCCCTACGACGACGAAGAGCCGTGCGAGGACTGCCAGGCGCCGGTGGGGATGCCGTGCACGCCGACCTGCCCCAACGGGATGAGCCCGTACGAGCGTCCCTACTAGCCGCGCCAACGGAGCGATCATGTCCCGCCCTCTGCTCTTCATCG
>Ga0196960_10000646_pt1 | contig 11209 bp, 6 predicted proteins | sample S3v_5metaG_FD_183187 | JGI IMG/M metagenome (GOLD analysis project Ga0196960, IMG submission 183187) | Soil microbial communities from Anza Borrego desert, Southern California, United States - S3+v_5 | ecosystem: Environmental > Terrestrial > Soil > Desert | place: USA: California | collected... | reverse complement strand
AGGCCGGACGCTGTTCCTCGTCTCGCACAGCGACAAGGACCTGCGGCGCTTCTGCGACCGGGGCCTGTACCTGCAGAAGGGGCGCCTCGTGGCCGACGGCCCGATGGACGGGGTGCTCAAGGCCTACGCCGCCGCAGAGGGCGGCAACGGATGACCGGGACGGCGGATGTCGACCGTTCCACACCGACCGAGCACGGGGGAGCGTTGTGAGGCGGAACCTGACCATGATCGTGCCGCTGCCCGTCCAGCAGCGGGCGCACCGGCTGCTGCCGGCATCGGCCTGGCGCGTTCTCCGCGACGTCGGATCGGGCTCGACCGCCTGGCAGCGCCGGCTCACCCAGGCCCGGCTCGACCACCTGCGGCGCAGTGCCGAGGGCGTCGTCGACGGGGAGGTCACGGCGGTCCGCTACCGCGGGGAGCGCTTCCTGGCCCGCCCGGTCGACCGGTTCCAGGCCACGGACGTCCTCGCCGGCAACGCCGTCTTCGTCGCCGACGCCCTGGAGCAGGCGGGCGTCCCGTACCTGGTCGTGGACGCTCCCGTCTCCAAGCGTCGTATCCTGGCGGTGGCCGACACCGACCGTGGCGCCGCCTGGGCCGCTCTCGTCGCCGCCGGGGCGCGTCGTCCGGTCTACGTGCGCGAGCTCCACCCGCGCAGCTCCACCCGCAGCGTCCGGCTGGCGTCCGTCCAGGGATCCGGCCTCGAGGGCAACGCGTGGACCGTCTTCGAGGTGCTGGCCGCGGCGGCTTCGGCCGACGCCCTGTGCGGCCCCGAGCTCGGCTGCGTCCTCGAGGTCTGGCGGACGCTCACCGAGGACATCCCGGACGACCATGCCACCGGTGAGCCCCTGGTGGCCGGATCCTGGGTGGCGCCCCGCCGCAACCGCTGGGTCGACGCGATCCCCGGGGACGTCGGCGAGCCGGCGCACTGGGACGTCGACGGCGTCCGCCGTCCGGCGCTGCCCGCCCTCGGCCCGCAGCACGTCTTCGACGTGGACTTCCCGATCGACGCCGTCTACACCTGGGTGGACGGGAGCGACCCGGCGTGGCAGGAGCGCAAGGCCGCGGCGCACGCGGCCGTCGGGCTCGGCGAGCTGAACGAGTACGCCAGCAACGAGTCCCGCTTCCTGTCCCGGGACGAGCTGCGCTACTCGCTGAGGTCGCTGGACATGTACGCCGGCTGGATCCGGCACGTGTACCTGGTCACCGACGACCAGGTCCCGGCGTGGCTGGACCTCGACAACCCGCGGATCACCGTGGTCAGCCACCGGGAGATCTTCGGCGACCGGGGACGGCTGCCGACCTTCAACTCGCACGCCATCGAGTCGCAGCTGCACCACGTCCCGGGCCTGAGCGACCACTTCCTGTACCTGAACGACGACTTCTTCTTCGGCCGTCCGGTCGACCCGCGCGTCTTCTTCGACGGCAACGGGATCGCCCGGTTCTCCACCTCGACGGCGAAGCTCGGCCTCGGCCCGACGGGGGCCTTCGACCGGCCGGTGATGAGCGGCGGCAAGAACAACCGGGACCTGCTGTTCAAGGCCTTCGACCGGACGGTCACCAACAAGTTCAAGCACGTGCCGCAGAGCCTCCTCAAAGATGTGCTGTTCGAGATGGAGGGCCGTTTCCCGGAGCAGTTCGCGGCGACCGCGAGCCACCAGTTCCGCAACCCCGGCGACCTGTCCGTCGTGTCGTCGTTCCACCACCACTACGCCTATCTCCGCGGCCGGGCGGTGGAGGGCCGGCTGCGCTACCTGTACGCGGACATCGCCGCGCAGGAGACCGCCCGCCGGCTGGAGCGGCTGCTGGAGAGCCGCGACGTCGACACCTTCTGCCTCAACGACCACGACACCTCGGGAGTCGATCCCCTGGAGCAGCAGCGGATGCTGCACTCCTTCCTCTCCCGGTACTTCCCCCTGCGCAGCAGCTTCGAGAAGAGCGAGTGATGAGCACCACGCATCTGCAGTCGGCGGCCACTGAGCGAGGCGGCACGGCACGGCCCCGCTTCAGCGTCGTCTCGGCGGTCTACAACGTGGCCGACTACATCGAGGCGTTCCTCGCCTCGCTGGACCGGCAGACCTACGGGATCGAGAACCTCGAGGTCGTCCTCGTGGACGACGGCTCGACCGACGGGGCCGGCCAGATCGCCGAGAGGTGGGCGGCGGAGTCCGCCGCGACGGTGCGCTTCCTGCGTCAGGAGAACGCCGGCCAGGGTGCCGCCCGCAACGCCGGGATCGAGGTGGCCACCGGCGAGTGGGTCACCTTCGCCGATCCGGACGACGTCCTGGCCGACGACTACTTCGCCACGGTCGCCACCTTCCTCGACCAGCAGGCCGACGCGCCGGACGTGGTCGCGACCCGGCAGCTGATCTTCCACGACGACCACGCCACGGCGGTCGACTCCCACCCCCTGCGCCGGCGGTTCGTCCGGGACGAGGTCGTCGACCTCTCGCGCTTCCCCAACCGCATCCAGCTGTCGGGATGCAGCGCCTTCCTGGTGCTGGACCGGCTGCGGACCCTGGGTCTCCGGTTCGACCCGCGCATCCGCCCGACCTTCGAGGACGGCCACCTGATCGGCCGGTACCTGCTGGAGTCCCGCACGCCGAGGATCGGCTTCGTCCGCTCGGCGGAGTACTACTACCGCAAGCGCCTGGACGGGACGTCGTCGGTGCAGTCGGCGTGGGCGCGGGACGAGAAGTACACCGCCGTCCCGCGCTACGGCTACCTCGACCTGCTGCAGCAGGCCGTTCGTCGTCACGGCACGGCACCCCTGTGGGCCCAGAACACCGTCCTGTACGACCTGCTCTGGTACTTCCGGACCGATGCCCGACTGACCTCGCCGACGGGGTCGATCGCCCCGCCGGTGCTCGAGGAGTTCCACCGGCTCTGCGCGGAGATCTTCGAGCACATCGACGTCGAGACGATCCTCGGCTTCCGGATCGTCCCGACGGGCCACTGGCTGCGGCAGGCGGTGGTCGCCGGGTACAAGGACCAGCTCATGCGTCCGCAGTACGTGCGGCTCGACCGCCTCGATCCCGCACAGCGGCTGGTGCGGGCACGGTACGACTTCGCGGGCCCGCAGCCGGCCGAGACCTTCTACTGGCGGGGCCGGGTGATCGACCCCGTCCACCAGAAGGTGCGCGCGGTCGAGCTGCTCGGTCGGCCGGTGATGTACGAGCGCATCGTCTGGCTGCCCGCGGACGGCACCCTGCGTGCCGAGCTCGACGGCCGTCCCGTGCCGCTCTCGACGCGTGGGCCGGCTGACCTGCCGTACCAGGTCACCCCGGCGAGGCTGGCGCAGGACCTCCGGCGCGCACGGCCGGCGACCGACGAGGCGCGGAGCTGGTGGGCGACGGTTGTCCATGCTCCTGCGCGCTGGACGGCGGCCGCGCGGTCCTGGGTGCGGAGCTGGTTCGACCGGGACGGGTGGCGCCTGCGCGTGACCCGCGCCGTGGCGGGCACCGGTTGGGCCCGGCGGCGCTTCGACGACGCCTGGGTGCTCGCGGACCGGCATGAGCAGGCCAAGGACAACGCCGAGCACCTGTACCGCTACCTCAAGCGCAAGCGCCCCGAGGTCAACGCGTGGTTCGTCCTGGAGCGCACCTCGCCGGACTGGCGCCGGCTGGAGCGGGAGGGCTTCAAGCTGGTCGCCCGCAAGTCGCTGCTCTGGCGGGTCGCGTTGATCCACGCCGCGCACGTGATCAGCTCGCACGTGAACGTCGAGTACACCAACCCGCTGCCTCCGGAGTACTACCCCGGACGCACGCCCCGGTTCCGCTTCACCTTCCTCCAGCACGGCGTGACCAAGGACGATCTGTCGCGGTGGCTCAACCCCAAGCGCATCGACCTCATCGCGACGGTCACCGAGCCCGAGCAGCGGTCGTTCACAGCCGATGGCACCCCCTACGTGTTCACCGACCGGGAGGTGCAGCGCACGGGGTTCCCGCGGCATGACCGGCTCCTGGCTCTCGCCCAGAAGGTGGACGAGGCCCGCGTCGACCAGATCCTGGTGATGCCGACTTGGCGCCGGTCGCTCACGGAGGCGCTGCCGGAGGGGATGAGCCAGGAGGAGTGCGTGGAGGTGTTCCGCTCCTCCGACTACGCACGGCACTGGATCGGCTTCCTCCGGTCGCCCCGGCTGCGTGAGCTGGCCCAGCGCAGCGGCTCCCGCCTGGTGCTGCTGCCGCACCCCCACCCGGGGATGGCCGGGTACCTGCGGGCAGCCGGCCTGCCCGAGGACGTCGAGGTGCTCGACTGGAAGGACATCGACGTCCAGGACGTCATCACCCGCAGCCGGATGCTCGTCACCGACTACACGTCCGTCGCCTTCGACGTCGCGATGCTCGGCAAGCCCGTGGCCTACTACCAGTTCGACCGGGCGCAGTTCTTCTCCAGCGGTCATCTGTTCCGCAGGGGGTACTTCGACTACGACCGGGACGGCTTCGGCCCCGTGGCCCACACGGAGGAGGAGCTCCTCGCCGCGGTCGCGGCGCTCGCGGAGCGCGACTTCGTCCCCGACGCGGAGACGGCGCGTCGCATCGAGACGGTGTTCGGGGAGCGGCGGGGCGACGCCTGCTACCGCGTGTACAAGGCCATCAGCCGACTCGACCGGCCCGTGCGCGCACGGCCGGTCGGCGGGACGGCGGCCGGGTCCGTGGTGCAGTTGACGGAGGACGAGTCCGCCGAGCAGTTTGCCCGCGAGGACCGGGCCGACGAGGGTCTTCTCGTCGAGGGTCCGCTGGCCCAGGAGCTCGTGGTCGGCGAGGAGGCGGTGGCGCAGGACACGTCCACGGACGACGACCTGGTCGGGGCGTCGTCGGACGGCGCCGGCCACTGAGCGCCGCCCAGCCGCCCGGGGCCTGACCGCGGCACGGGCGGGTGGGCCCGGACACGACACGACCGCGGCACCGTCGGTGGACGGTGCCGCGGTCGTGTCGTTCTGTGCCCGGGTGGGCCGCGGTCCCGGGGGCCGGGCGGCTCCGCGGATCGACGCATCGGGGCGGGCCTGAGTCGGTGCCCCCGACGGTGTGGCCCGCCCTCTGGACCTCCAGGTGTGACCCGGCCGGCTCGAGGGGTCGGCCGGGCTGTGTCCCGTCGTCGGGTCAGCGGACCTCGACTGCGTCGCCGCTGGTGACGGACCGCCCGGCCGCCGAGTTGCCGGCGTAGTGCAGGCGCCAGTAGCCGGTCCGCCCGGCCGGGACGGTCGTGCGCACCCAGCCGTTGCGGTCGGTGTTCACGGTCGCCACGGTCTGGTAGCTGCCACCCGGGGTGCGGAACTGCACGTTGACCGGCCGGTTGCCCCAGGGGCCGTACTGGTCGGTCTGCCAGTTGACGATGAGCAGGCGGCCGGTCAGGGTCACCGGCGCCCCGCGGCGCACCGGCTCGGGGGAGGCGTTGTACGTCCCTTGCTGGAAGGCGGTCGCCCGCTTGAGCGTGAACCCGCCCGCGAAGACCCGCTCCCGCTGTGCGTAGTCGCTGTTGTAGGCAGAGACGATGACGTCGACCCGACCGGCGTCAGCGTTGGACCACGGGTTGAAGGTCTTCTGGGGGGAGTCGTCGAACGCCAGGAACTCGTACTCCGACCCGTGGGCGGTCCAGCCCTGCACCGAGCACCCGGACGTCTGGACGCTGAACGTCGTGGTCACCGGGGTGAAACCCACGGTCACCGAGCGGGGGCTGAAGTCCCGGATCGTGCAGGCGGAGTCGGCCGAGGCCGGTGAGGCGGTCGCGACACCGGTCACGGTCAGACCGGCGATGAGTAGGGCTGTCAGGACGCGTGAGCGCACGGCGCCTCTCCGATCGTATGCAAGTGATCACTCGGAGCTACTCCGAACGTCCGCAGACCGTAAGACGCCGGCCGGCTGCTCCCTGGCCCACTGAACAGCGGTCCCGGTCGTGTCCGGGGTCGATGGGCCTGGTGTGACGGGCGGTGCGCGTCGTCGTCGTGCCGTTGTCCGCGCGGACGCCCCCGGACGGGTGGTGATCGGGGCCACCGGCTCAAGAAGCAGGTGCGCCGACCGATCCCTACGGAGAGACCGCACGTCGGAAGGACCTCCCATGCTCGCAGCCCGCCGCCGCCCGGTGACCGCTCTCTTCGTCCTGCTGACCCTGGGTCTGCTCCTGGCCGTGGAGGTGCTGCTCTCCGCGGCCCCGGCACAGGCCGCCACGTGGACCGCCAGCTCGGCCCGGCCCTACAGCGCACCCGTCTGGTACCCGCTCCGGGACACCGCCGCGGTCTCGTGCAACCACGGGAGCGCCGGCTGCGGCGACTACCACCCGTACTGGGCCCTGGACCTGCTCGGGCAGAAGGGCGACCCGGTGCACGCCGCAGGAGCGGGCATCCTGCACGTCGGCGCGCGCGACAGCGGGTGCAAGTCCTCGTCCACCCCGGACTCGCCCGGCACGTGGGTGTGGATCGACCACGGCGCCGGCATCGTGTCGCGCTACCACCACCTCGACGGCATCGCGGTGGCCGAGGGCGCGCTCGTCACGCCTGCGACGGTCATCGGGACCATGGGCAGCACCGGTGACTTTGCACCGTGTACGACGAACTACCTGCACTTCGAGGTCCGCACCGGCGGTGTCCGGGGTGCCCGCGTCAACCCGGGTCAGCTTTACGGGTGCCAGGGCGCGAGCCGGGTCTCCTACCCCTCGGCCTGGGGCTACTCGTCCTGGAGCCAGGTCGCGAAGGTCAGCCGGTGGACCCCCCAGCTCGGGAACGGCTGCCTGCCGGCCTCGACGGGGACGACCACCGCGCCGGCGAGCGTGGCCGTCGCACGCGGCAACGCGTCCGCACGACTGACGTGGGGAGCACCCGCGTCGGGAGCCTCGACGGTGACCGGCTACGTCATCTCGCAGGAGCTCTGGGCGCCGAGCGTCAGCGCTTGGCACGACCCGACCTACCGGACGGTCTCCGCGAGCCAACGAGCAAGCGTCGTGACCGGCCTCGAGAACGGGCGGCGTTACCGCTTTCGCGTCCAGGCGAGGAATGCCGCCGGCATGAGCGCCTGGACCCGCTACGTCGAGGTGGTGCCTGCGACGGTCCCCACTGTCCCGGCCACCGATCGGGGACTGAGCTCCTCGTTCGACCTCGTCCGCCTCGCGTGGTGGAAGAGCGCCGCCCAGGGCACGCCGGTGATCTCCTACACCGCCGCCATCCGCCGCCGGACCGCGACCGGCTGGACGGCCTGGAGCTACCAGACGGTCTCCGCCGCGACCTACAGCCACAAATTCACCGGGCTGCGGCAGGCGACGACGTACCAGGTGACCGTGCGGGCCGACAGCGATGCCGGGTCCAGCCGCTACGGGGTATTCCGGACCGTCACGACGACGCGCCGCTGACCCTCGAGCGGGTCAGCGGCGCGGCGGCCCGGGACGCCGTCAGTCCCGTGCCTGCCCGACACCTGCCTCGGCCAGCCGCTCCTCGAGGTAGGGCCTCAAGGTCATGACGTAGGTGCGGGTGAGGTGGTGCGGGTCCCGGTAGACGAGGACGCCACCGACCACGGGTCCGCAGGTCTCCCCGTCGCACAGCAGGTCGGTCATGTCGACCAGCGGTACGGCGCCTCCCATGGACCTCGCGGCCAGCACGGTGGGCCCGTCACCCATGGCGTCGCCCAGGTCCCGGTTGCACTCCTCGGCAGAGTTCCCCGGAGTGGACATGCAGTCGGGGATGTTGACGCCCATCTCGGGCGTCTCGCGGAGGGCGACCACGCGGATCCCGAGATCCAGGGCGTCCTGCCAGTACGTCGTCATCCCCTGGGCGATCGCAGCGAGGGACGTACCGTCAGCCCGAGGGTGTTCCGGTGTGCCGACGACGGGCCGGTCGGAGGTGAGGAGCACGTCCGGTTTGTCCTCCCGGAGGTGATCGAGCACCCCGCGTCCCCAGGTGGAGCAGTTGTCGTAGGCGCTGTCGTCACCGGCGCCGACCACCGTGGGGGTCGCCGACCACGGACAACGGCTCCGTAGGTACGTGGTCACCTGCCAGTCCTTCTTCTCGGCCATCGCCTCGATCGCCGGAAGCCACTGCCCGATCTTCGAGTCCCCGACGAGGGCGACCTCGAGGGTCGGTGCCGTGGTCTGTCCGTACACACACCGCTCGACGCCGGGCTCGTCGATCGCAGCCTCGCACCCACGGTCGTAGTAGTCGGGGCGGTCGTCGAACGCCACGTCCGCTGCCGGTACGAACTGGTCATCGGCTGTGTCCGTCTCGACGTCGTGGGCGAGGACCGCGGCGCCCGGGTGGCTGGACGTCACCGTCCCGGTCGGCCGCGCGCTCGGCACCAGCTGGGGCAGCACGAGGAGGACCGGCAGGACGGCGGCCAGGGCGAGCGCCAGCCCACGTCCACGGCTGGCGAAGAAGCGGCTCCGGCGCACGGGGTCCTCGACGAAGCGGGTGAGCAGCCAGGCGCCGGCGAGGGAGCCGGCGAGCACGACGGGTCCGTCGAAGAGCCCGATCTCACCGCCCGACCAGGCCTCGTAGAGCACGATCAGCGGCCAGTGCACCAGGTAGAGGGCGTAGGAGTGGTCGCCGATCCAGGTCATGGGGGCGGAGCCCAGCAGCCGGGTCTGCGGCTCGGTCTCTCCGGCGGCGAGCACCAGAGCGGTACCGATCACCGGGACGAGGGCGGCGGTGCCCGGGAAGGCCGTTGCGCCGCTGTAGACGAGGGCGGAGACGACCACCAGCGAGAGGCCGATCCAGCGCGCCGGCCGGGCGAGGGCGCGCGGGAGGGCAGGGCGGCCCGCGAGGACGGCCAGCAGGGCCCCGAGGCCGAGCTCCCAGATGCGTGTCTGGGTGACGAAGTAGGCGGCTGCACCGTTGCCGGCGGTCAGCGACACCGACGCCGCCAGGCTGAGTGCGCAGAGCGCGCCGCCGGCCAGGAGGGCCACGCGGCGCCAGCTCCACGACAGCGACCGGGCGAGCACACCGGCCAGGACCAGGAGCAGAGGCCAGCCCAGGTAGAACTGCTCCTCCACCGACAGCGACCAGTAGTGCTGGACGGGCGAGGCGGCGTCCTCGGCGGTCAGGTAGTCCACGGAGTCGCGGGCCAGCAGCCAGTTCTGCACGTACACGGCGCTCGCGGCCACCTGCTGGGCCGTCGCCGCGAGCCGGGACCCCGGCAGCACGAGCAGCGACGCCGCCCAGGTCAGCACCAGGACGACGGTGGCCGCCGGGACCAGCCGCCGGGCACGCCGCGCGTAGAAGCCCAGCAGGTCGATCGCGCCCCGGGTGCGCATCTCGCGGACCATGTGCCCGGTGATCAGGTAGCCGGAGAGGACGAAGAAGACGTCGACGCCGACGAACCCACCGTGCAGGAGGTCGGGGAAGAGGTGGTAGACGACCACCAGCCCCACCGCGACGGCGCGCAGACCCTGGATGTCGCGGCGGAACGCCGGCGCGGACCTCCCCGCCGCCGGCACCGCTGACTGGGGCCGGACGAGAACTGAGTTCGACAGCGGAGGGCTCCTTCGCGGACGACCGTGCGCGGAATGCGGCACTGGGCAGACCGTGGGCCGCTCCAGGCGGGACGGCGGTCGGTCGACCCACAGTAGGAGCGTGACCAGTCCTTCACGTTCCGTGTTGAGGTGTGCGGTACGGGGCGGACGCGTGGGACGAATGGTCACGGTCCGCCGAGGGAGTGAGCCGATACTGGGCTCGTGCTCGAGTCATCCCCCGGACCGCTGGCGGAGACGTCCCCGACCTGCGACGTCCCTCGCCCCGCTGCTGGATGGCTGGACCCGTCCTGAGCTCGACGGGCGGCCACGACCCGGGAACGCGGTCACCGGTCCCTCCCGGCAGGACTACCCGGGCGGTCCGGTCGGTCGTCGCCGCCGTGCTCGCCGCCCTCGCCGGAGCTGTGGTCGTCGTCCTGACCCAGGGGGCGCAGCCGCAGCAGACGTCTTCCCAGGTCCCGGTGACGAGCAGCCGGCAGCCGGCTCCCACTCCCTTCCCGGCGCCGGACCCCACGGAGACCCACACCGTCTGGCACTGGAACGTCGCAGGAAGCACCCTGCACGGCGGCGCGGTGGACGATGGGCTGGTGGAGGTGCTCGTCGCGTCGGTCCTCACCCGCGGTGCAGACCTCGTCTCGCTCAACGAGGTCTGCCGCCAGCAGTTCGACGCCGTCGTCGCCGGGCTGGCCGGCGCCGGCTGGGCGCAGGACCCCGCACGGTCGGCCGTGTTCCACGTGACTGTCGAGGCGGCATCCGACGTCTGCGGCGGCCAGCCCTTCGGCCTGGCGCTCCTGAGCGCCGCGCCGGTCGGCGACGTCCGGACCACGGTGCTCCCCGATGACGGCACGGGTGCCTCGAGGGTCCTGCTCTGCGCGCTCGTCGGCCCCCGGTCCCTCCGGTTCTGCACGACGCACGTGACCACGAGCAGCCTGCTGGACCCGGCCATCGGCCTCCCGCACAACGTGCTCCAGTTGCGGGCCGTGTTGACGGAACTGGACACCTACGCCCGGCAGGGGGAGACCGCCCTGCTGGCCGGCGACCTGAACGCCCAGCCGCACTACGCCCGCCTGGACGACTGGTACGCGCCCTCGGTGGCGACGCCGGCGAACGGGGCGAACTCGGGGCGCTACCGCGAACTCGACGACACCGATCGCGGCTGCCCGGGGTACGGCGAGCCGACCGCCCTGGGGCCGCCGGGCGGGCCCCCGCCGTGCGGTGCCGGTGCCAAGGTCGACCACCTGTTCGTCCGGGAGGACCGGATCGCCGGGCCGTACCGGGCCGATGCCCTGGAGGTCCCCCACAGGTGCCCCCGGGTGCCCGGGCGCCCCGGGGTCAGCGCCGCGGGCGCCTGCTCCGACCACCACGCCCTGGTCGGCACGGTCACCGTGCGGGTGCGGCCCTGAGGATCAGCCCGCGCGCAGGCGCGAGGAGGACACGATCGCCATGAAGTGCCCCGCCACCGCCAGGAGCGATGCCGGGACGAGGGCGACGAGCAGGACGTGCGTCCCGGTCAGGCCACCCGCCAGGAGGTCGACCACGGCGAAGACGAGCACGATCAGGCTGAGCTCGATCGAGTGGTAGAGCCGGTGGAACGGGACGAAGCGCGCCAGCCGGCGCAGCCGGGCCAGGCCCGAGGCGCGGGGCGCCGTGGTCGCCTCGTCGTCGGCGACCCGGGGGAGGCCGGCGATCGCCCGCGCGACGTGCACCATGTCGTTGAGCGCCTTGTTGAGCACGATGACCAGGGCCAGCAGGGCGCCCAGGA
>Ga0196960_10000645_pt1 | contig 11210 bp, 8 predicted proteins | sample S3v_5metaG_FD_183187 | JGI IMG/M metagenome (GOLD analysis project Ga0196960, IMG submission 183187) | Soil microbial communities from Anza Borrego desert, Southern California, United States - S3+v_5 | ecosystem: Environmental > Terrestrial > Soil > Desert | place: USA: California | collected... | reverse complement strand
AGCGGGCGGGGGCCAAGCGGCTGCTCCACATGCACGGCGCGCTGAAATCCGCCTGGTGCCTCGCCTGCGACGCGCGCGTGGAATGGGCGGCGGACCTCGGCGATCATCCGCATTGTCCCTCCTGCGGCAAGGCAGGCGCGCTCAGGCCCGACATCGTCTGGTTCGGCGAGATGCCATACGAGATGGAGCGGATCGATCGGGCGCTTCGCGACGCCGACCTGTTCGTCTCGATCGGCACCTCCGGCAACGTCTACCCCGCCGCCGGCTTCGTCCAGACCGCCCGCTATGTCGGCGCCCGCACGCTCGAGATGAACCTCGATCCGAGCATGGGCAGCGTCTTCTTCGAGGAGACGCGAACGGGTCCGGCGACGAAGCTGGTGCCGGCATGGGTGGAGGAGATGCTTGAGGCGCGGTAGCGGCGGGCGCGGCTAAGCCCTCACTCCACCCAGTCCAGGCCGATCTCGCGGTACAGCCCGCGGTCTTCTTCCCATTTCGGGTTGACCTTGACGTGGAGGAAGAGGTGGACCTTGCGGCCCAGCAGCTTGGCGAGTTCCTCGCGGGCGCGGGCGCCGATTTCCTTGATGCGGGCGCCGCCCTTGCCGAGCACGATGGCCTTCTGGGTGTCGCGGCCGACGAGGATCTGCTGGTGAATGGCGACGGAGCCGTCCTTGCGCTCCTCGAACTTCTCCGTTTCGACGGCGCTGGCGTAGGGGAGCTCAGCGTGGAGCTGGTGGTAGAGCTGCTCGCGGGTGATCTCGGCGGCGAGCATGCGGTCGGTGGCGTCCGAGACCTGGTCTTCGGGAAAGTGCCACGGGCCTTGGGGCACCCGGCCGGCGAGCCAGGCCTTGAGGTCCGCGACGCCGTCGCCGGTGGCGGCGGAGACCATGAAGATCTCCTCGAACGGGGCGCGCTCGTTCAATTGCGTGGCGAGGCCGAGCAGGGCCTCCTTCTTCACCAGGTCGACCTTGTTGAGGACCAGGATCTTGGGCTCGCGGCGGTCCTTCAAGCGGTCGACCATCTCCTCGATGCGGTGGCGGAAACCGGTCTCGGCATCGACGACGAGGACGATGAGGTCGGCGTCGGACGCCCCGCCCCAGGCGGCGGAGACCATGGCGCGGTCGAGCCGCCGCTTGGGCTCGAAGATGCCGGGCGTATCGACGAGCAGGATCTGCGACTCGCCGTGCAGCGCAATGCCCATGATCCGGGTGCGCGTGGTCTGCGCCTTGGCCGACACGATCGCGACCTTCTGGCCGACGAGGGCGTTGACCAGGGTGGACTTGCCGGCATTGGGCGCGCCGACGACGGCGACGAGGCCGCATTTCTGTTCGCTTACAACGTCACTCACTCAAACCTCCGTTCGGGCTGAGCTTGTCGAAGCCCTGTCCTTCACTTGCTGGAACGCACAACCTTGGGACGGGTGCAGACTCTCTGCGCCTCTGCGTCTGTGCGCGCAAAAAAGCTAGGTTGTTCACGCGGAGGCGCTGAGGCGAAAGGAGTGATCTGCCCATGAGCGGTCGCTGGCGCGGTTGAGTATGGTGAAAGAAGGGAGGGCTTCGACAAGCTCAGCCCGAACGGGTGGGGGTTCAGGCATTATCCCTCATGGAGACAGCTCACTTCCCCAACTGCTCCAGCAACGCCTTCGCCGCCTCCGTCTCCGCCTCCTGCTTGCTGGTGCCTTCCGCCTTGGCGGAGCCGACGTTGGCGATTTCGACTTCGATCACGAACTTCGGCGCGTGGTGAGGGCCTGTCCGCCCCGCCACCGAATAGACAGGCGGCTTGCGGTTGTTGGAGGCGGCCCATTCCTGGAGGGCCGATTTGGGGTGTTTGGGGGCTTTGTCGTGGCTCGAGACGCGGTCGCCCCAGAGGCGGCGGACGACCTGGGCGGCGGCTTCGTAGCCTGCCTCCAGATACAGCGCGCCGAGGAGGGATTCGACGACGTCGCCGAGCACGTTCTCGCTCTCGAAGGCGCCGTCGTCGCGGGCCTGTTTGCCCAGCCGAATATGGCGGCCCATGTCGTTCTCGCGGGCGACGTCGGCGCAGCTTTCGCGGGCGACGAGGACGTTCAGCCGGCGGGAGAGCTTGCCCTCCGGCTCGCCGGGGAAGAGCTCGTAGAGCCAGGTGGCGATGGCGAGGCCCAGCACCCGGTCGCCGAGGAATTCGAGCCGCTCATAATCATCGTCGCGGTGGCTCGAATGGGTGAGCGCGCGTTCGAAAAGGGCGAGGTCCTTGGGCTTATGGCCGAGCACGCGCTCGACCCAGCCGGCCATATCGTCCGCCATCAGTCGGTCTGGCCGATGCGGTCCCAGCGCGCGGCGCTGAACCAGGTCCAGGGCTTGATCCACGAGGCCGAGCCGTCGGTCGAGAAGAAGGTGACCAGCACCCGGCCGAGCACATTGTCGATGGGCAGCATGCCGACGCCTTCATCCTCCAATGCGACGCGGCTGTCGGCGCTGTTGTCGCGATTGTCGCCCATCACGAAGAGGTGGCCTTCGGGCACGCGCACGGCGGCGAAATTGTCGGGGCCGGCGTTGCTGATCTGGTCGAGCACGTCGTAGCTGCGCCCGCCGGGCAGGGTCTCGCGGAAGCGGGGATAGGCGCAGTCGGTGCCGTTGTCGGCCTGGGCCGGCGCGATCCGGTCGCCGCGCGCGCGGTCGCAGGGGCTGTTCGGACTGATCGGCACCTGGAGGTCGGCGATACGATGGCGCTGCACCGGCTGTCCGTTGAGGATGACCTGGCCGTCGCGAACCTCGACCGTGTCGCCGGGGAGGCCGATCACCCGCTTCACCCAGTCGTCGTTGCTGCCGGGATAGCGGAAGACGACCACGTCGCCCCGCTCCGGCACGCCGCCGAAGAAGCGGCCGTCGAAGCTGCCGAGGCCGAAGGGGAGGGAGTAGCGCGAATAGCCGTAGGACCATTTGCTGACGAACAGATAGTCGCCGATCAGCAGCCGCGGCACCATCGATCCCGAGGGGATGCTGAACGGCGCAACGATGAAGGTGCGAATGATCAGCGCGCCGAGGAAGACGGTGAGGACGAACTTGACCGTCTCCCACCAGCTTTCCTTCTTCACAGGCTTCATGGCCTTGGCAGGCTTCGCCGCGGGCGCGTCCGCCGCGTGGGGTGTATCGGTCTCCATGTTCCTGCTTTCGCTTGGGGGAGGGGGCGGGTCAAGGCGGGAGCGTTGCGATATGCGCGGGCGCGCTAGGCTTTCGGGCGCGGCGTCCCTAGATAGGCGCCGCTGAGCGAAGGAGTGACCGGATGAGCGACCCATGGGTGAAGGTGGAGCAGGCTGAGGCGCAGCCTCTGTCCGCCTTGTTCGCGAGCGAGGCCGACCGGCTGCAGCGCATGACCATCGAGGAAGCGGGCATCCGCTTCGATTTCGCCAAGACGCACCTGTCGCAAGGCGTGGTGGCGGCGTTCGAGGCGCTTGCCGAGGCGCAGGATTTCGCCGGGCGGCGGGAGCTGCTCTTCTCTGGCGGGCTCGCCAATCCGACCGAAGGCCGCGCCGCCGAGCATAGTGCGGAGCGCGGGCAGGGCGCGCCGGAGAGCGTGGCGCGGGCCAATGCGCTGCACGCGCGGATGCGGGCGCTGATCGATGCGATCGAGGCGGAGGCGTTCGGGCCGGTGCGCCACATCCTTCATATCGGCATCGGCGGGTCGGCGCTGGGGCCGGACTTCCTGGTCGATGCATTGGGGCGCGACGAGGGGCGGTATGAAGTCGCGGTCGTGTCCAACGTCGACGGCGCGGCGCTGGAGGAGGCTTTGGGCGATTTCGATCCGCATGCGACCCTGATCGTGATCGCGTCCAAGACGTTCACGACGCTGGAGACGATGCTCAATGCCCGCTCCGCCATCCAGTGGATGAGTGAGGGCGGAGTGGACGATCCCTATGGTCGCATCGTCGCGCTCACCGCCATGCCGGACCGGGCGGTGGAGTTCGGAGTCGACGAGACCCGGGTGCTGCCGTTCAACGAGAGCGTCGGCGGGCGCTACTCGCTCTGGTCGTCGATCGGTTTCCCGGCGGCTTTGGCGCTTGGCTGGGAAGCGTTCGAGACGATGCTGGAAGGCGCGGCGGCGATGGACCGCCACTTCCGCCTGGCGCCGCTCGCCCGCAACGCGCCGGTGCTGGCTGCCTTTGCGGACCGCTATTACGCCAACGTTCGTGGCTGCCAGACGCGGGCGGTGTTCGCTTATGACGAGCGGCTGCGGCTGCTGTCGCCCTATCTCCAGCAGCTGGAGATGGAGTCGAACGGCAAGTCGGTGACGCTGGACGGAGCGCCGGTGGGATGCGCGACGTCGCTGATCACCTGGGGTGGTGTCGGCACCGATGCGCAGCATGCGGTGTTCCAGCTTCTCCACCAGGGCACGCACCTCGTGCCCGTCGAGTTCGTCGCCGCGGTGGAGCCGGGGCATAGTTTCGACGAGGAGCATCACCGGCAGCTGCTGATCAACTGCTTCGCCCAAGGTGCCGCTCTGATGGCGGGCAAGAGGTCGGACGATCCGCACCGCTCTTACGCCGGCGACCGGCCGTCGACCACGATCCTGCTCGACAGCGTCGATCCGCGGACGCTCGGCGCGCTTCTCGCTTTCTACGAGCACCGCACCTTCGTGAATGCCGTTTTGCTCGGCATCAACCCGTTCGACCAGTTCGGCGTCGAGCTCGGCAAGCAGATCGCCAATGCAATCGATGCCGGCGAAGCGGTGGAATTCGACCCCTCGACACAGGCGCTGATGGCGCGCGCCTTCGGAGAAGATGAGTGATGGCCGATTACGACTACGACCTTTTCGTCATCGGCGCGGGCTCGGGCGGCGTTCGCGCGGCGCGTGTGTCGGCGGCGCATGGCGCGCGGGTGGCGATCGCCGAGGAGCATAAGGTCGGCGGCACTTGCGTGATCCGTGGCTGCGTGCCGAAGAAACTGCTCGTCTACGGATCGCACTTCGCCGAGGACCTGGCCGATGCGCGGCGGTTCGGCTGGGAAGTGCCGGAGCCGACGTTCAACTGGGCGACCCTGCGCGACAACGTGCTGGCCGAAGTCGACCGGCTGGAGGGCGCGTACGGCGCCACGCTCGGCAACCATAATGTCGAGATTATCAAGGAACGCGCCGTCGTCGCCGGGCCGCATGAGGTGCGGCTGGCGGGCGGGCGCGTGGTGACGGCGGGGACGATCCTGATCGCCGTCGGCGCGCGGCCGGTCTTTCCGGACTTCCCGAGGGCGGAGCATGGCATCACTTCGAACGAGGTCTTCCACCTCCCCGAGCTTCCGCGCCGGGTGGTGATCGCCGGGGCGGGTTACATCGCCAACGAATTTGCCGGCATCTTCCACAATCTCGGCAGTGCCGTGACGCTCGTGAACCGCTCGGACGTGATCCTGCGCGGCTATGACGAGGCGGTGCGCGACCGGCTCCTCACCATTTCGATGATGAAGGGCATCCAGTTCCGCTTCCACGCCGACTTCCAGCGGGTGGAGAAGAATGCGGACGGCAGCCTTAGGGTTGAGATGAGCGGCTGCGAGCCGATCGAGACCGACCTCCTCCTCTACGCGATCGGGCGGCAGCCGAACACGGAAGGGCTGGGGCTGGAGAGCGCGGGCGTGGAGCTCGACAGCCAGGGCGCGGTGCGGGTGAATGACGAGAACCGCACGGCCTGCGACAGCATCTACGCGGTCGGCGACGTCACCAACCGGGTGCAGCTCACTCCGGTGGCGATCCGCGAGGGGCAGGCGTTTGCGGACAGCGTGTTCGGGGGCAAGCCGACCAAGGTCGATTATGAAGCGATCCCGAGCGCGGTGTTCAGCCACCCGCCGATCGCGGGCGTAGGGCTTACGGAGAGCCAGGCGCGCAACAAGCTCGGCTCGGTGAAGGTCTATACGTCCGACTTCCGGGCGATGAAGAACGTGCTTGCCGGACGCAACGAGCGGGCCTTGTACAAGCTGGTCGTGGACGGCGAGACCGAGCAGGTGGTCGGCATCCACATGATCGGCCCTGACGCGCCGGAGATCCTCCAAGCGGCGGCGATCGCGGTGAAGGCGAAGCTGAAGAAGTCCGACTTCGACGCGGTGGTGGCCCTGCATCCGACCATGGCGGAAGAGCTTGTGCTGATGAAGTGAGCGGTGGGGGTGGGGCTAAGCGCCGGCCAATGAACCCCGACCGCGTCATGCCGGACTTGATCCGGCATCCATGAACACCGGCCTTGGCGGATGATGCGGGCGGTGTTCATGGATCCTGACTTTCGTCAGGATGACGGGTGCGGGATGGAGGTGCAGCGCCTCACTGCGTCCGCTCGTACCGCCGCACCTCCGGATAGCCTGCCGTGGTCATCTCGAAGCCGCTTACCCGGTCTCCGGCCGCGGCGAAGTTGACCTGGACGGCGGGATCGCTGTCCAGCGCGAAGCGGTTGCCGCCCAAGGGCAACAGGTTGATCACCGGGCGGTCGGCAAAGCGGTAGGTGAGGCGGTTGCCGTCCAGCGTGACGACGCGCTCGCCGAAGCGGCCGGCATAAGCCGACAGCGGCAAGGCCGCGGTGCGGGGTTCGAAGCGGGCGGTGAGCGCGTCCGCCAAGGCGGCGAGGCGGGGGCGTTCCGCCTCCGGGGCCGTCGTCGCGAGACGGCGCAAGGCGTGGGCCTGAGCGGCGTCGAGCGCCTGCGGGACCTGCGCCTGGATCGTGGGCGCGATGCCGACCCCTTCCCAGTCCCGGCCCGTCGCGGCGAGGACGGCGCGGCCGACCGAGACGCTGAGTAGATAGCCACCCTCGATCGGTACCATGTCGTTGCGGAAGCCCGCGCCGGCCGTGTTGCCGCCGACCAGTTCGCCGAGGCGATAGCCGGCAACGTGGCCGGCGAATTCCTCGGCGGCGGAGGCGGACATGGGGCTGGTCAGGACGTAGAGCGGCTTGCCGACGAAGCGGCCGGCGGGGAGCTCGGCCAGGGTCGCGGTGCGGTCAGGTGAAGGCTGCCCGTTCATGTGGAAGGTCATCAGCGGGCGCCCGGGCTCCATGAAGTGGCTGACCAGATATTGCACCGCCGCCGGATCGCCGCCGCCATTGTAGCGCAGGTCGATGACGATCGCGTCGCCGCCGGAGAGGAAGCGCATCGCATTTTCCAGCGCGGCGGCGCTTTCCGGGCCGATCCACTCGAAGCCGCGATAATCCATGTAGCGGATGTTGCCGGGCAGGACTCGAAGCTCGCGCACACCATGATTGTTGGCGCGCACCTGCCGCTCCATCGCGGACGGGTCGGACGGGCCGCCGGCGCCGCCGCCGGCCGCTGCGAGCATCTGCGCCTGGCGCGGGTCGAAGCGGAAGTTGAGGTGGCCGTCCTGCCCGACGCGCGCGAGGTCCTCATTGATCCGCTGGGCGAGGGTGGCGGAGTCGGTGACGGCGTAGCGGCCGGAGGAGAGGCCCTCCGCAAGCACCGCGTCGAGGGCGGGGCGCCGCTCGGGGAGGACGTAGCGGTCGGCGATGATGCGGCGGACTTGGGCGACGACGGCCTGGGGGTTGGCCGGGGGCAGGTTGGTGGCGGCGGCGGCGGGGGCGGCCTGGGGAGCTTGCGCCAAGGCAGGCGCGGCGGCGGAGGCGGTGCCGGCGAGCAGGGCCGCGGCCAGCATGAAGCGAACGGACATCGATAATCCTCTTGGTAGTCCCCGCCCTTTTATCTCTTGGGCCGGCCGGAATTTTGAAGCAAAAGCAAGTCGGGACGTGGCAGTTTCTGGCAAAAGGCGGGGGCGGAACGGCAAATGGCGGCAAGGCTGGATGTGCTCGACCGGCGGCTGCTCGCCTGCCTTCAGGAGGATGCGCTGCAGACGGCGGACGTGCTGGCCGAGAAGGTCGGGCGCTCGCCCTCGGCCGTGGCGCGGCGGGTGCGGCGGCTGCGGGCCGAGGGCGCAATCGCGGCGGATGTGGCGCTCCTCAGCGACGAGGCGGCTGGCCACCCGCTCTTCGCGATCGTCCAGGTCCAGCTCGAACGCCACGCGCCCCAGGCGGCGGATCTGCTGCGCCGCCGGCTGGTGGCGAGCCCGCATGTCCAGCTTTGCTGCGACGTCGCGGGGGCGTTCGACATCGTGCTGATGATCGTCGCCGCGGACATGGAGGCGTATAACGCAATCGCCGACGGGCTGCTGGAGCAATCGGACGCCGTGCGGCGGTTCGAGACGAGCTTCGTGAAGCGGCGGATCAAGGCGAGCCTGGCGCTGCCGCTGGAGGCGTTGGTGGAGGATTGACGGGCACGAAGGGGGTGCCGGGCGAAAGCTCACGGCGGCCTGCAAACTCACATTCGTCATGCCGGACTTGATCCGGCATCCACCTTCTTCTTTTCAACGGAGTAAGAAGGTGGACCCCGGATCAAGTCCGGGGTGACGAATGGTAGGGAAAACCGCGCCGCGCCTCTCTCGCCGCGTCATCGGCAGAGCAGACGTTACGCCGGCACCCGTTCCCTGAGCGCCCTCGTCAGCGCCGCGCTCAGCGAGTCCGCGCCATAAGGCTTGCTCAGTACCTCGAACTCGGCCGCCGTGCCCTGGACGATCTCCTCCGAATAGCCGCTCGCCAGCACCACCGGCAGGGTGGGGCGGTGTTCGCGCAGGATGCGGGCGAGGTCGAGGCCGGTGCGGTCGGGCATGACGACGTCTGAGAAGACGATGTCGACCTTTTCATGATCGAGGATGGCGAGGGCGGCGTCCACCGAATCGGCGCTGAGCACGCGGTAGCCGAGCTCGTCGAGCAGCTCCTCGGCGAATTCGCGGACATGCTCATTGTCTTCGACGAGCAGCACCGTGCGGCCCTCGCCGGCCGTGACGGCGCCGCTCTCCTCGCTGGGCGGGGACAGCGCCTTGTTGGCGCGCGGCAGGAAGATTCGCACCGACGTGCCTTGGCCGGGGCGGGAGAAGAGCTCGGTGCGGCCGCCCGACTGGGCCGCGAAGCCGTGGATCTGGGAAAGGCCGAGGCCGGTGCCCTTGCCGACCGGCTTGGTGGTGAAGAAGGGCTCGAAGGCGCGTTCCATCACGTCCTCGGGCATGCCCTCGCCATTGTCGGCGATTTCGACGCAGACCATGTCCGGCTTGCCCGCCTCGCCGGGGACGTTGCAGGTGCGGATGGTGATCTCGCCGCCGTCGGGCATGGCATCGCGGGCGTTGATCGCTGCGTTGAGCAAGGCGGTCTCGAGCTGGGTGGCGTCGACTTCCGTCAGCCAGAGCGAGGGGGCGAGGTCGAGCTTGACCTCGACCTGCGCACCAAGCGTGCGGCCGAGCACTTCGCCGAACGCGTCGAGCCGGACGTTCAGGTCCGCCACTTCCGGATTGAGGCGCTGGCGGCGGCTGAAGGCGAGGAGCTGGCTGGTGAGGGTCGCCGCCTTGTCCGCCGTCTCGACGATCGCGTCGAGGTAACGGGCGCGCTTGTCGGGCGGAAGATCGCCGCGGCGGAGGAGATCGGCCGAGCCGCGAATCACGGTCATCAGGTTGTTGAAATCGTGGGCGATGCCGCCGGTCAGCTCGCCCAGCGCCTGCAGCTTCTGCGCCTGGAACAAGGCGGCGCGCGCTTCCTCAAGCTCTTCCTGCGCCTGGCGCCGCTCGGTGACGTCGCGGGTGATCTTGGCGAAGCCGAGCAATTTGCCGTCGTCATTATGGATCGCGTCGATGACGACATGGGCCCAGAAGCGGCTGCCGTCGGAGCGGAGACGCCAGGCCTCGTTCTCGAACTTGCCCTCGCGCAGCGCCGTTTCCAACGCCTTTTGCGGCATGCCGTTCGCCCGGTCTTCCTCCGTGTAAAAGCGGGAGAAATGCTGGCCGACGATCTGGTCGGCGCTGTAGCCCTTGATCCGCTCGGCACCGGTATTCCAGTTGGACACGTTGCCGTCGGCGTCGAGCATGTAGATGGCGTAATCGTGGACGCCCTGGACGAGCATGCGGAAGCGCTGCTCGCTTTCGCTCAGCGCGGTCTCGGCTTCCTTCTTGTGGGTGACGTCGCGGGTGATCTTGGCGAAGCCGAGCAGTTCGCCGGTCTCGCCGTAGATGGCGTCGATGACGACATGGGCCCAGAAGCGGGTGCCGTCCTGGCGCACCCGCCATGCCTCGTTCTCGTACTTGCCTTCGCGCCGCGCCGTTTCGAGCGCCCGCTCGGGCACGCCGGCGGCGCGGTCCTCCTCGGTATAGAAGCGGGAGAAATGCTGGCCGACAATCTCGTCCGCCTTGTAGCCCTTGATCCGCTCGGCGCCGGTATTCCAGTTGGAGACGCGGCCGTCCGGGTCGAGCATGTAGATGGCGTAATCGTGGACGCCCTGGACCAGCATCCGGAAGCGCTGCTCGCTGGCGCGGAGCTGCTCCTCGGCCTGCTTCTTCTCGGTGATGTCGCGGGTGATCTTGGCGAAGCCGAGGAGGGTGCCGTCCGAGGCGACGATCGGGTCGACGACGACATGGACCCACATGCGGGCGCCGTCCTTGCGCACCCGCCAGCCTTCCGACTCGAACTTGCCCTCGGTCGCGGCGGTGTGGAGGATGCGTTCGGGGAGGCCATCGGCGCGGTCCTCCTCGGTAAAGAAGCGGGAGAAATGCTGGCCGATAATCTCGTGCGGCTCATAGCCCTTGAAGCGGCGCGCCCCCGGGTTCCAGGTCGCGACGATTCCGTCGGGATCGAGCATGTAGATGGCATAATCGGTGACGGCGTTGACCAGCAGCTGGAATCGCTGCTCGCCGACATCGTCATTGTACCGGGAGTGATCGGCCATCGCCACCTTCAACCAACTTCACCCCGCCCCTGTTAACCAGCGTTAGTTTCGATCCAGCCAACAGGCAAGGGAGGTACGGTGCCGTACATGTACGGTGTTCGGGGGTGGGACGGGTGCTTCAACTCCTCATCATGAAGCGGCAAATCCTCCCCTGAAAGGGGAGGGGGACCGCGCCGCGTCGGCGGCGTGGTGGAGGGGTGTCAGCGTCATCAGCTCTTCTCGGAGGCTGACACCCCTCCGTCAGGCCTTCGGCCTGCCACCTCCCCTTTCAGGGGAGGATCTTCACGATGGCCGTTTCTTCTACCTTCCAGGGCGGGCAAGAGAAAGGTGGGGACTGATCGGGCCCGGGGCAAATCCTCCCCTGAAAGGGGAGGGGGACCGCGCCGCGCCGGCGGCGTGGTGGAGGGGTGTCAGCGTCATCGGCTCTTCTCGGAGGCTGACACCCCTCCGTCAGGCCTTCGGCCTGCCACCTCCCCTTTTAGGGGAGGAGTTAGAAGTCGC
>Ga0196960_10000644_pt1 | contig 11222 bp, 1 predicted proteins | sample S3v_5metaG_FD_183187 | JGI IMG/M metagenome (GOLD analysis project Ga0196960, IMG submission 183187) | Soil microbial communities from Anza Borrego desert, Southern California, United States - S3+v_5 | ecosystem: Environmental > Terrestrial > Soil > Desert | place: USA: California | collected... | reverse complement strand
CGCCGCGCCCGCCCACGCCGCCGCGCCGCCGTTCGCGGTCGGCATGGGGGACCAGAAGGCGTCGATGTTCGACGACCCGCGGTTCGGCACGCTCGGCATCAAGCGCGTCCGCCTCGTGGTGCCGTGGGACGGCGTCTGGGCCGACCCCGCGCGGATCGACGCGTGGCTGGCGGGCGCCCAGCGGGCGGGTGCGACCCCGCTCGTGACGTTCGGCGCCTCCAGCGGCAGCCGTTGCCCGGCCGCGCCGTGCGTCGCGCCGACGCCCGCGCAGCTGGTCGACGCCTTCGACGCCTTCCGCGCCCGCTACCCGCACGTCACCGAGTTCGGCGCGTGGAACGAGGCCAACCACCAAGCCGAGCCGACCGCGTTCCGTCCCGACCTCGCCGCGAAGTACTACATGGCGCTGCGCGACCGCTGCCCGACCTGCACGCTCGTCGGCGCCGACGTCCTCGACGACGCCTCGATGGGCGGCTGGGTGCGCGGCTTCCAGCGGGCCGTCGACCGCGAGCCGGAGATCTGGGGCCTGCACAACTACTCCGACGTCAACGCGGGCGTCCCCACCGGCACGAACGGGCTGCTGTCGATGGTGAGCGGCCGGATCTGGCTGACGGAGACCGGCGGGATCGTCCGGTTCACCAGCGCGGACGGGCGCGACATGCGCCCGTACGACGAGGAGCGGGCGGCGCGCGCGGTGCGCTACGCGTGGCGGATGGCGTCCGCGCGGGCGGACCGGATCACACGCCTGTACTTCTACAACTGGCACGCGACGCCGACGTGGGAGCCGTTCGACAGCGCCCTCGTCGCGGCCGACGGCGCGCCGCGGCCCGCGTTCCTCGCGCTCGGCGAGCTGCTGCGGCCCGACCTCCCGCCGTCCGCCCTCGACGCGCCGCCCGGGACCGAGGCGGCCAACAACAAGGCCCGCGCGCAGGCGCTGGCCCAGGCGCGCGCCAAGGCGATCAAGGCCGGGGGCGGCCAGAAGGCGGGCGGTGCGGGGAAGAGCGGCGCCGGCGCGCCGCCACGGCCCGGCACGGTCTCCATCGCCCGCGGCGCGAAGTGGCGCGGCGGCTGGGTCACGCTGACCGTCCGCTGCCGCGGCCCGATCGGGTGCAGCGGCGCGATCTCGCTCGCGCACGTCGCGCCCAAGCGCGTCACCCGCCTCGGCGGCATCGTCGCGCACCTCGCACCCGGCACCACGACACGCGTCACGGTCGGCCTCTCCAAGCGCGGCCGCACGATGGTCCGCCGCTCGCGCTTCAAGCGCTTCCGCGTCCAGGCCGAGATGCGCACCACCAGCGGCGCCGTCGACCGCCGCCGGACCACCGTCCGCCTCAGCGCCCGCGGACGCGCCGTGCGTTGAGCGCGGCGGGCCGACCGTTGAGCGTGTGCCGGCAACGAACCGGCACGCGCTCCTGAACGGGACATAGGCTGCGTCGATGCTGTTCTTCGCCTTCAGCCGCGCGCACGCCGGCGCCGGCGATGCCGCTACGGGCCTCGTCGAAGAGCACTGGGCCTACACGGACCGGTTCGCCGATCGGATGATCGCGCGCGGGCCCGTGCTCGGTGCCGACCGCGAAGCGTGGATGGGCAGCCTGCACGTGCTCGACCTGCCGGATGCCGTCGCGGCGCGCGAGTTCGTCGCCGCCGAACCGTTCAACCGTGCCGGGCTCTTCGCGGAGCACCTCATATGCCGGTTCGCGGATCGGCTCGGGCGCACGATGTGGGACTTCCGCGGCGGTGCCGATCAGCCGCGCTTCCTGGTCATCTCGCGGCACGAGCTCGTCCCTCCGCCAGAGCGGTTCGTGATCCTCCATGGGGATCTGCTCTCTCCGGACGACGCGACGCCCGCGGGGAGCGCGCTCGCAGTCCAGGTACCGGCGCGCGAGTCGCTTGCCGACCTCGTCGGCGAAGACGACGTCGACATCCACGACTGGGACTTCGGCGGCCGGCGGTGAAGGGAGCGGGAGGGCCGGGGCTGGGACGGAGGATATGGCGGCCGAGCCCCGGCCTCCCGGAATAGTCGGCCCTGCGACGCAGGCGCCGGGGTGACGAGCCGCCGGCTGACCGACCTTTCCTGATTGTCGTCTTCTTGCGGGACGAAGCGCAAACGCTGACGCGCCAACTCGGTGGAGTAGTACATCCGTCCGTTACCACTGCGAATGCGCCAACGGATGAAGGAACGCTTGACGCTGGATGTTCCTTGCATGGAGGGTGCCAGCGCGCCGGGTGACTCCCGGTCGCCGGGAGGCGTTGACGGGCCTCCCGCATTCGACGGCCCATCAGGGACGGGGGAGACGGTATGCGGTGGGGTGCACCTCGGTGGCACGGAGTTCGTGCTGCTCGCTTGACGGATCTTGAAGACGGCAGGGGGCCCTCGCGGGGGCCGGTGCACCCGCCGCACTCCGCCCGCCGGGCGCTGGCCGCGCTCGTCGCGTTGCTGATCGTGGCGCTCACTGCTGGTCTCGCGGGAGCGCAGACCGACCGGCCGGCGAAGAAGCCCGCCGAGAAGCCGCTGAAGCTCACCGGCCTGACCGACGCGGAGGCCTGGAAGGTCGCCCAGAAGGTCCTGCCGGCCGACGGCGCCGCGGCGCCGACCGCACAGGCGCTGAGCCGCGCCGCCGACCCGGGCGCCGCCTCGACGGCGACGAAGGCCGCGTCCGCCGCGAAGCTCCCGCAGAGCCAAGCGGCCCAGACGGCCCCGGGCAACGCCGAGTTCCTCGACGACCACACCGCGGTCCTCCCGGCGGCGAACGGCGGCGCAGGCCGCCTGCTCCTCTCCAGCCTCCCGCTCCGCGTCAAGGGCACCGACGGCAAGGTCGCCCCGGTCGACCTGCGCCTCCAGCCCCGCGGCAAGACGTACCTGGCCCCGGTCAACGCCGGCGCCGACGTCCTCCTCGCCCGCACGCTCGCCAAGCCGTCGCTCCTGCGCGACAGCGGCGTCACCGTCCAGCCGCTCGTGCCGCGCCCGCGCCCCGTCACCGCCCGCGCCGCCGACACCTCCTTCTTCGCGAACACCGCGCCGACCACCGACGTCTCCGTCTCCGCCGAGCTCGGCGGCCTGCAGGCGATGTGGGTCCTGCGCTCCGACGCGTCGCCCGAGAAGCTGCGCCTGAAGCTCGGCGCCGCCGAGGCCTTCCGCGTCGAACGCCGCGCCAAGGGCGGCTTCGTCGTCCGCGACCGCGGCGGCAAGCGCCTCGCGCTCGTCGCGCCCGCCATCGCCTGGGACCGCCGGGGCCGCGCGATCAAGGTCCGCGAGCAGGTCAGCAAGGGCGTCCTGACGTACCGCGTCGCCCACCGCGGCAAGGACCTCGCGTACCCGATCGTCGTCGACCCGGTCGTCACCGACACGTACGCCTTCCCCTACGCCAACGAGGGGTGGACGGCCGGCGCGATGCCGAACGCCGCCCACACCAGCGGCGCCGCGAACGGCCTGTGGCTGCGCTACCTCAAGGGCGCCATGACCTTCACCCCGGCGACGACCGAGTGGACGCTCCGCCCGCCCGGCGCGACCGCGGTGATCACCCGCTTCAGCCCGGCGACGCCGCGGATCGACCTCGCGTCGGCAGCGGCCGGCCAGGTCGCCCGCTCCTGCGTCCAGTACGGCCTGCGCACCGCGGCGAACGCGATCCTCGGCCAGTCCGCGGCCACCGCGCACTGCGCCTCGACGTCCGCGATCACGCTCACGGCCGGCTCCGTCCCGGCCCACACCGCGAGCTACACGACGACGGTCGGCGCCGCCGGCGCGCAGAACAACGTCGCGTTCTTCAAGCAGCTCCTGCCGAGCACCGACACCGCCAACCCGGCGCAGGTGAGCGACGCCAAGGCGACGATGCCGTCCGCCACCGTCGAGCTCTCCGACGCGACCGCGCCGACGCTCGGCGCGCGCACCCTGAGCTACGCGCCGACGCAGTGGCAGGACGGCGGGAAGACGATCGCCGTCCAGGTGCCGATCACGGACACCGGCCTGGGCGTCAAGCGTGCCTGGCTCGACGCGAACGGCAAGCGCCTGGTCACCAAGGAGCAGACCTGCACCGGCACCCGCGCGGCCCGCTGCGCGAACTGGACGGCGCCGCTCGAGTTCTCCACGACCCAGCTGCGCCAGGGCGTCAGCCGCGTGCAGGTCGCCGGCCAGGACGTCGTCGACAACGTCAGCGCCGCCGCCTCGGACGAGATCCGCGTCGACCGCTTCGGCCCGTCGATCGACATCAGCGACGGCAAGCCCACACCGCCGGTCGAGAAGAACCCGTTCGACCTCACGATCACCGCCACCGACGGCACGCCCGGCACGACCGCGGACGCGGACAAGCGCGCCGGCGTGCGGTCGATCCACGTCGAGATCGACGGTCAGCCGGTCGGCTACGACCAGACGCAGACCTGCGACCACAGCTGCAAGATGACGCGGACGGTCACGTTCGACCCGTCCCAGTACGACCACGGCATGCACGTCGTGAAGATCGTCGCGACCGATCAGGCGGGCAACGAGAACACCGCCGAGCGCCGCATCTCGGTCGACCACGAAGGCCCGCGCATCGGCCTCTCCGGCCCGCTCAAGGACGCCGCCTCCACCTCGCTGACCGACGAGGAGTACGACCTGCGGATCGCCGCGGTCGACGGCGTCCGCGACGCCGAGCCCGGCGCCGGCGCCGTGCGCGTCCAGGTCGTGTACGAGGACGTCACGAACGGCGAGCGCGTGCTCGACGACGTCAGGAAGGCGTGCGACACGGACTCCTGCTCGCTCGAGCACGCGTACACGTTCGTGACCCGCAAGTTCGAGCAGGGCACGCTGTGGATCGGGGCGTGGGACAAGTTCGGCAACGAGAGCTGGGAGAGCCTCGCGCTGACGCCCGGCACCGCCACGACCGAGGTCACCGGCTTCACCGGCCTCGAGGAGTGGATGCAGTACGACACGGTCGAGACGGGCGCCGGCAGCCGTGCGCACGTCAACAACGCGACCGGCAACCTCGTGTGGAACGTCATGCCGATGGTCAGCCCCGGCCGCGGCCTGTCGACGTTCGCGAACGTCACGTACAACAGCCAGACGCGCAAGGCGGCCGCGGTCACGCCGTACGACGAGATCGGCGAGGGCTTCTCGCTCGGCATCTCGGGCCTGACGCGCCTCAACGAGCCGCTCGACGTCTCCACCGCCGACACGACCGGCAAGGTCGTGCTCGTCGACCCGGACGGCACCCGGCACCAGTTCGAGCGCCGCATCGACGGCCGCTCCTACGACCCGCCGCCCGGCGTCCAGCTCCACCTGCGCAAGTTCTCGACGGTCGACGCGCGCAAGGCGTGGGCCGCCACCCGGCCCGACGGCGTCACGTACTTCTTCGACGCCCAGGGCTTCCAGACGCTGATCGTCGACCGCAACCAGAACCTCCTGCGGTTCGACTACGAGCAGGTCCCGACCAAGCCCGGCGTCACCTGCCCGGTGTGGACGCCCGGCGTCGCGCTCCCCGACTGCCGCGTCCGCATGACCTCCGTGACCGACTCGGCCGGCGTCCTGAACGGCGCGCCGAACCGGCAGGTCCTCGTCGGGTACGAGCCCGGCGGCACCGGCCGCGTCAGCTCCGTCACCGACCACGCGGGCCGCGTCCTGCGCTTCACCTACCTGGACGGCCGCCTGCGGACGCTCGCCCAGGCGGAGGGCACGGACGAGGAGCGCGAGTTCAAGTTCACCTACGGCTGGGCCGGCCTCTCCGCCGTCCAGGACCCGCGTGGCGGCGAGACGAGCTTCGTCTACGACGACGGCTTCCGCACCAAGCTCGCCGGCGCCCCCGCGCCCGACGAGCTGTCGGACCGCCGCGTCATCCGCCTGCACCAGCGCGACGACCACCTGCGCCGGTACGCGTACGCCGCGTCGACGGCCGACCCGATCCGCTGGGTCACGAACGTCACCGACGCCCGCGGCGAGGTGTGGAAGTACTCGATGGACCAGCGCGGGCGGACCGAGGAGATCCTCAACCCGCGCCAGTACGTCAGCGACCTCACCTGGGACGCGGACCACAACGTCACCCGCATCGCCGAGGCCGTCGACACGCCCGACGCCGCGACGACGCTCTACGGCTACAACGACAACGGCCAGCTGCGCTGGATCCAGGACGGCGAGGGGAACCGGACCGAGCTCGAGTACCTCGTCGGCCAGGGCCTGCACCGCGCCGAGGCGGGCGAGTCGCGCGACGACTTCGTCTCCGACCTCAACCAGATCACCACGCCGAAGGGCACCGCGACCGGCGACCCCGACGACTTCCAGGAGCGTTTCCAGGTCGACGACCGCGGCAACGTCACGGCGCGCATCGACGCCGAGGACGAGACCGCGCGGACCGAGTTCGACCAGTACGGCCAGGTGACGGCCGAGATCGACCAGGTCGGCAACGAGACGCGGTACCAGCAGTACCACCCGTCCGGCCAGGCGCAGGTCGTCATCGACGCCAAGGAGGGCCGCTCGGAGTACAAGTACGACCGCAACGGCAACCTGCTGGCGACGACGGACGCCCGCGCGATGCCGTACGGCGGCCTCAAGGACGCCCAGCACCGGTTCCAGGCGCGCTTTGAGTACGACGCGCTCGACCGGCTGGTGCAGGAGACGCTGCCGAAGGACTCGCGCGCCGGCGAGTTCATCACCCGCTCGTACGACTACGACCCGAACGACAACGAGATCCGCTCCGTCGACGGCAACGGCGCCGCGACGACGCAGGTCTTCGACGACATGGACCGCGCGACGACGATCCGCTCGCCCGCGGTCGTCCACGCGGGGGAGACGCAGGCCGCGGCCGAGGTCTCCAAGCGCGCGTTCGACGGCGAGGGCCTGGTGACGCGTGAGGAGTCCGCACGCGGCGCCGAGAACCCGACCTCGGACGAGGACTTCTCGACCGAGTACGAGTACTCGCGCACCGGCCAGCTCGAGGTGCTGCGCCGCACGTCGCTCGACAACGGCCAGCGCAAGACGCTCGTCACGTCGATGGCGTACGACCCGCGCGACAACCTGCGCGGCGTCGTCGACGCCAAGACGAACGAGCGGATCGGCGGCAACCCCGAGGCCAACGCCGACGAGTGGGACAACCACCGCTGGCAGTTCTGGTACGACGACGCCGACCGGCGCACCACGGTCATCGAGGACCCGAACGGCAAGCGCCTGCGCACGGAGATCCAGTACGACCGCAACGACAACGTCAAGGCGGTCAGCGACCCGCGCACCGGGCGCGACGGCGCCCCGTGGGAGGAACGCGCCACCCAGTACGCCTACGACCAGCGCGACCTGCTCGTGACGGAGCTCAAGCCCGGCAACCGCCGCACGTGGTTCACGCGCCGCGCCGACGGCAAGATCGTCACGGTCATCCAGCCGCGCGCGTTCGCCGAGAACGCCCCCGCGGACACGTTCCGCACCAAGCTCGAGTACGACGAGCTGGGCGAGATCATCGAGCGGGCGCTGCCCAAGACGCCGGGCGGCTACGACCCGCAGGGCCCGGACACCTGGACCTACCAGCGCGACGCGGTCGGCAACCCGGTCCGCATCACCGACGCGCGCGGCAACGCGTACGAGAACTCGTTCCTGGACTCGGGCGAGCTGAAGACCACCACCCGCCCGAGCGCGTGGCAGGCGGACCCGTCGTCCGGCAAGGTCGCCGAGAAGGACCCGGGCTCGGTCGGCAACCAGGGCGAGACGCCCGACCTGCCGAGCGGCGAGGGCGAGGGCGACTTCGGCGCCGTCGAGGGCCAGCAGATGCCCGACCTCCTGCCGAAGGCGGGGCTGACCGAGCTGCGCTACGACGACGAGCTGCGGCTCATCGGCGTGACCGAGCGCGACCCGTCCGCGAAGGGCGCGACGACGACGCTCACCCGTGACGCGCTCGGGCGGCTGACCGCCCTGCGCCGCCCGCGGGACGTCGCCGCCGGCCGGTACATCGACGAGTCGCTCGCCTACGACCGCAACGGGAACATGGCGGTCGCCGTCGACGGCGCCGGCAACGCGACCCGCAGCACGTTCGACCAGTTCGACCGGCTGACCGAGCGGCGTGCGCCCGGCTCGAGCGACAGCGGGACGGACGTCACGAAGTACACGTACGACGCGAACTCCAACGTCGTCGCGCAGCAGACGCCGCGCGGCCCGGAGGTCACCGAGTACAGCTGCTTCGACCAGCTCGACCGGCTCACGCACTCGATCAACCCCGAGGGCGAGATGACGATCTTCGGCTACGACGAGGCGGGCAACCAGACCGTCGAGCTGCAGCCGAAGGCCGTCGGCGGCAAGGAGACCACGCCGGCCGACTGCGCCGACGACCTCAACCCGGCCGTCTACGACCAGGCGGTCCGGACCGACACGCGGGCGGCGTTCAAGACGATCCGCAAGTTCAACGGCAACGACGAGCTCGTCGAGCAGCTCGAGGGCACCGACGCCGAGAAGGTCACCCGCTACGAGTACGACGCGGACGGCAACCAGACCCTCGTCGACGCGCCCGGGGCGCAGAGCAGCGACCAGGCGTCGAGCATGGCCCGCCGCAAGACCAAGAGCGTCTTCGACGCCCGCGGCCAGCTGTGGAAGCGCACGACCGGGTGGCGTGAGCCGACCGCTCCGGCCCCGCCCGCGGGCGAGGACCAGATGCGCACGACGGTCAGCGAGTACGACGGCAACGGCAACCTGCGCCGCACGGTGACCCCGCGTGGGGTGCGGGCCGGCTACGCCGAGGACAAGGCGCCGCAGAGCACCTCGCTGGGCAACCCGGCCGACCGCGACAACGCCGACCTGCGCAACGCGACGCGGCAGGCGACCGTCAACGAGTACTCGGCCGACAACCTCCTGACCGCCGTCCACATGCCGCACGACGGCACGGACGCCGACCAGAAGAACCGGCAGAACTACGTGCTCGACGCCCGCGGCCGGGTGGCCGCGATCGAGGCGCCGCACGAGTGGCTCAAGCAGCCGCGCCCGTGCACCGACACCGACGTCGACGCCTCGTGCATCCAGCGCACCGAGTTCGAGTACCTCGACACGGGCTGGATCCGCAAGCAGACCGGCGGCAAGGGCAAGGACGGCGGCGCGGCCGCCGGCTCCACCGGCCAGGTCGGCGGCGAGACGCAGACGTACGACTACGACGACCGCGGGCTGCAGACGATGTGGCGCTCGAGCTCGCGCGACGGCAAGGCGAGCCGCACGATGCACCGCGCGTACTGGCCGAGCCGGCAGATGCGGCGCCGGTCGGCCGACACGAACGGCACGCCGGCGACGCCGGGCGGCGACCCGTCCGTCGACAAGCAGCGCGTCTACGACTACCGCTACTCGGCCAACGGCCAGCTCACCGCGATGATCGACCGCGGCGAGAAGGTCGGCGACGCGGACGGCACCGACGACCGCATCACGCGGATGGCGTACGACAAGGCCGACCGCCGCGTCGCGACCGACGAGGCCGGGACGCCCGCCGCGGGCACCCAGCCCGCGCAGCCGGGCAAGGACACGCTCATCGCGTACGACCTCAACGGCAACGCGGTCAAGCGGCAGGTCAACGGGACGCTGTCGGCCGACGTGGCCGAGGGCGCGATCCCCGCGAACACGACGTACAACGGCGGCACGACGTCGGACTTCGACTTCGACGAGTACGACCGCGAGAAGCAGACGAAGATCACCCGCGCGGGCGACGCCGTCCAGACGTTCGACACGACGTACTGGCCGTCCGACGACCGCCGCACCCGCAAGGCCACCACCGGCACGACCCAGCGGACGCTCGAGGAGCACTTCTGGGCGGTCGACGGGGCCGAGTGGCAGATGAAGCGCAAGTCGGGCCCGGCGGGCGCGGCGGGCGACAAGACGCAGGACTACCGGTACGACGAGAACGGCAACCGGCGCCAGGACGAGATCGGCACGCACGTCTTCAACGCGCGGGACCAGCTCAAGACCTGGAACCGGCCGGCCGCGTCGGGCGGCGGCACCGTCGAGTACAAGCTCAACGGGGCGGGCGACGTCACCGAGCAGTCGGACAGCATGGACTCGTCCACGACCGTCAACTCGTTCGTGGCGGGTCGCCTGACGGCCTCCAAGCGGACCGCCGGCGGCACGACGAAGACCACGTCGTACAAGTACGACCAGACCGGCGGGAACGTCAGCGAGATCAGCGAGGCGACCGGCACCGGCGCCCCGCAGACGACGCAGAAGTTCACCTACGACGCGTTCGACCGCGTGGCGTCGCAGGAGTCGATCGCCGGGACGAGCTCGGACAAGGCCTCGTACAAGTACGACGGCTTCGACCGCCGCGACACGATGACCGAGGAGGCCACCGGCAAGGCGGCCAAGACGGCGAACCTCTCGTACGTCGGGGTCTCGGACGCGCTCTCGCAGCGCGGAGCGACGAACAGCGCGACCAACAACGAGGTCAGCTCCTACGACTACGACTCGCAGTTCGAGTCCCTGGGCGTCTCGCGCCAGTCGGGCGCGTCGGCCAACCCGTACGCCTCGTTCGCCAAGGACGCTAACGGGTCGATCGAGGGCCTGGCCGGCACCACCGGCTCCCTGACCGCCAAGTACGCGTACGACCCGTACGGCAAGGACGAGAAGTCGGCGGGGGAGACCGCGCCGGGCTCGAGCCTGACGCCGGAGGCCAAGGACCAGCCGTTCCGGTTCCAGGGCTTCTACTACGACTCGGGCGTCAAGACGTACGACATGCGGGCGCGGCAGTACCTCCCGCAGGCGGGGCGCTTCCTCACGCAGGACCGCTTCGAGTCGGCCAGCGGCGACTTCAACCTCGTCTCCGACCCGCTCACCCAGAACCGGTACGCGTTCGCGGGCGGCAACCCGATCTCGCGCATCGAGTTCGACGGCCACTTCGGCCTGGACGACATCAAGGACGCCGCCGAGGACGTGGGCGAGGCCGCGAAGGACGTCGGCGAGGGCGTCGGCGAGGCCGCGAAGGGCTTCGGCGAGGGCATCGCCGAGACCGGCAAGACGCTCGCCGAGGGCGGCAAGAAGCTCGCCACCGACCCGAAGGGCTTCGCCAAGGACGCCTACGAGACGGGCAAGGCGATCGCGAAGGACCCGAAGGCGGCCGGCAAGGCGATCGTCGACTCGGTCAAGAGCGACTACGAGGGCAAGTCGCTCGGCTACAAGATCGGCCGGGGGATCTCGGAGGTCGTCGGCGGCAAGGGCCTCGGCGCGGCCGCCAAGGGCACCGCGAAGGCCGGCAAGGCGATGAAGGCGGCCGGCGGCGCGGCGAGCTCGCGGGCCGCCGGCAGCGGCGCGC
>Ga0196960_10000643_pt1 | contig 11240 bp, 10 predicted proteins | sample S3v_5metaG_FD_183187 | JGI IMG/M metagenome (GOLD analysis project Ga0196960, IMG submission 183187) | Soil microbial communities from Anza Borrego desert, Southern California, United States - S3+v_5 | ecosystem: Environmental > Terrestrial > Soil > Desert | place: USA: California | collected... | reverse complement strand
CGGGCGCGGGGCTGCCGGCAGCGGCCCCGGCCGCCCGTGTGCGCACCGGCTTCGGAGCGAGCACGGACAGGGTCCGGTCGTCGTCCATCACGGTCAGCAGATGGGCCGGGACGCGCAGCATCGTCCGCATCCCCCCGTACGGCGACGACTCGATGTGGCAGCTGAAGCCGTAACGCGCGATGAGCCGCCCCACCACGGCGAAACCGGTCTGCGGTGGGTCCCCGAGCTCGGTGAGCAGCACCTCGGAAGGACCTGCCAGCAGGGCACGGGCCCGCTTCAGCGCGTCGTCGTCCATGCCGATCCCGGCGTCGTCGACCAGGATCAGAGCCCCGCGGCCGGCGGTCTGCTGGACGGTCACCGGTACCTCGGTGTCCGGGTGCGAGTACGCCGTCGCGTTGGCCAGCAGCTCCGCGAGCGCGATCGCGAGGGGTTCGGCGGCCCGGGCGACCAGTGCGAGCCGATCCTGGCGCAGATGGTTGGCGACCTTGATCCGCTCGTACCCCGCGACCCGGGACTGGGCGCCGAGCACCACCTCGACGAGCGAGGAGTTCTGCCGGGCCAGCCCCGGCCAGGCGTCGCAGAGCACGGCGGTGGCCTGGGTGCGGCGCAACGCCAGTTCGTTACGGAAGTCGAGCTGCAGGATCCGCGGGTCGTCGTACTCGTGCTGGAGTTCCTGCAGCAGGTGCTGCGACTGGTTGAGCAGTGACTGGATCTTGGCGGAGGTGCCGCGCATGGCCGACCGTGCTGCCGCGTCGACCCGTCCGCGTTCCTCCAGGACAGCCGTGCGCGCCGCCTGTACGGCTTCGGTCAGCAGACGCGCGGCCTCCCCCTCGATCCCTGCGGCCTCCCGCAGGCCGGGCACAGGTGCGGCCCGGTGGGAGAGCGCGGTGGCCGCGGCGGGTATCCGCTTCCGGGCGAGCTGGCGGATCTCCTCGGTCAGAGCGAGGGTGCGCGCCTCGGCCGCCCTGGCCTGCCGCTCGGTCAGCTCCGCGCGGGCCGAGGCGCCGTACGCCTCCCGCCTGGCCTGATACATGCGTGCGGTCGACCAGGTCGCCACCATGGTGGCGACCAGCGCCAGGATCCATGCCACCACGGCCGTCACCGCGTCCCTGCCGTCGGGGAGGGCGCTGGGACCGTGCGGCCGGGCGCCTGGCCGCCGCACCGGTCGGCCGTCACGCCCGCCCGCCCGTGCACGCCGCGCCGCTCTCGTGGGCGACCGCGGTCACGTCGGCCCTCACCTGGGGGATTCCGGGGCGTTCGGAGCCGCCCAGGGGCCGGTGCTCGCTTCCGGCGGTCACCACGAGCCGCTCCGGCAGGCCGGGAGCCGGGCGTCGACCCGCAGTGCACCGCGCGGCGGTACGAGGGGACCGCAGGCGGCCAGGCCCCGGCCCCGCTCCGGCGGCAGCCAGGCGTAGGGACCCCTGCCGAGGCCCGCGACGGTCCCACCCATGATCGGCATGGGGCGATTATGCCGACCGCGATCCGGTCGCGTGTTCGAACTCGGAGAATGCACAGGTCCGCTGACGCGAAATCACCCGTCGCGCACACCACTCTCCGCGCCCCGGTGACCGTCCGGGGTGGCCGTAGACCACTTCGGCAGGGGATTTTCCGCCCGTTGTATGACATATGGGCCATCGGGTCCGCACTGCGCGGCGGTTACCCATGCAGGAGTGAGAGAACCGGATCTCGCCGACTACCCACCGAGCATGGCCTAAAACAGCCGCCAGGTGAATCACTGAAGTGCAAACATTTTGCTTGTTTCTGCTCGATTGACCCATGTAACATGCAGAATCGAACAAGCGAACGTCGATTTCACCCACCTCACCCCACCAGGTGCGAGCAGCAGCGGAAGCGGAGTGCGGACATGTCGCATGTCGAGACCGAGACAGCCGGCCAGCCGGAGTGCTGGCGCCGCGCCGCAGAAGTGGCTGCCGACCGGAAGGCGGACCTGCCCGCCGCCGGTGAGCGCATCGCCGTCGTCGGCTGCGGGACGTCGTTCTACATGGCCCAGGCCTACGCCTCGCTCCGCGAGGCGTCCGGACAGGGCGAGTCGGACGCGTACGCCGCTTCGGAGTTCCCCTTCGGACGCGCGTACGACCGGGTCGTCACGCTGACGCGTTCGGGCACGACGACCGAGGTGCTCGCCCTGCTGTCCCGGCTGCGGGGCACCACCCGGACCGTCGCCGTGACCGCCGACCCGCGGACTCCGGTGATGGACGCCGCCGACGAGGTGGTCGTCCTCGGTTTCGCCGACGAACGGTCCGTGGTCCAGACGAGGTTCGCGACCACGGCCCTGACCCTGCTGCGCGCCCATCTGGGGCTGCACACCGAGGACGTCGTCAGGGACGCGGAGACCGCCCTGGCGGAGCCGCTGCCCGAAGGGCTCCTGGGGTGCGACCAGTTCAGCTTCCTGGGGCGCGGGTGGACGGTCGGCCTCGCCAACGAGGCGGCGCTCAAGATGAAGGAGGCGTCCCTGTCCTGGACGGAGTCCTACCCGGCGATGGAGTACCGCCACGGCCCCATCAGCATCGCCACGGCCGGAACTGCGACCTGGATGTTCGGCGAGGCGCCGGAAGGGCTGCGGGATCAGGTGCGGGCGACCGGGGCCCGTTGGGTGGAGAGCGCTCTGGACCCACTGGCCGACCTGGTCCGGGTCCAGCGGCTGGCGATCGCCCGTGCGGCGGCCCGCGGCCTCGATCCCGACCGTCCGCGCCATCTGACCCGGTCGGTCGTGCTCGGCACGGCCGCCGCATCCTGAACGCTCGCGGCATGCCGCATACCGGGCCGGCGGGCAGCCCGGTACACAGCCGTGGCCTCGGAGGTCAGGCCTCTTCGAAGTAGGCGTCCAGCGCCTCGTCGAGTTCCGCCGTCCACCTCTTGAGGTCGCTCCGGGACCCGGCCTCGACCTCGGCGTTGAACCACCGGCGGCTCGACAGGTGGACGGTCACGGTGAACCGGCGTCCGAAACGGCCGGTCCTGACCTCGACCGCGCCGATCTCGGCCCAGTCGAACTCCGCCTCCTGGTCGTCGAGCCTGAAACGGACACCCTCGGCGTCCACCCTGATGGATCCCCGCCGGTCGCTGACCTCGAAGACGGGACCGTCCCCGGCGTCGGCGCCCTTGCGCACGGCCTCGGCGTCCGGTGCGGCCCCGGCCTCCGGGGCCGCACCGTCGGCGGCCGTGGAATCGTCCACGGCCTCCTCCGCGGCCTCCCCGGCGAGCGTGTCCTCGGCCTCGGCGTCCCGGATCTCCTCGGTGGCCTCCGCCTCCGCTTCCACCTCCGTCCGGGCGGGGGGCGGGGCCGTCAGGCCGGGGATGTACGCCGGGTCTGTGCCCGCGGCGAACTCGGTCTTGGTGTTTGAATCTATGCGCTGCTCCACGGCGGGCAGTATGGACGACGAACCTGTACGAGACCAGTCACCCGGGCTCCGCCCGGCCAGTCGCCAGGGCGCCGGCCGCCGTGGCACCGCGACGGGGCGGCCTCCGGGGACGAACGGGTCCGGACATGAACGACGGGTGGTGCGGGTTCCGCCGAACCCGCACCACCCGTCAGCCCTGCCCCTGCGTCACACCCCCGTGCGCCGGCGGCCCCGCCTCCGCGAGGACTCAGTAGGCGCCGAACACGTTGTCGATCGAGCCGTACCTGTCCGCGGCGTAGTTGCACGCGGCCGTGATGTTGGCGACCGGGTCGTAGCTGTCCGTCGACGTACCGGGCACGTGGTAGGCCTCGAAGGTCGGGTCGATGACCTGCAGCAGACCCTTGGACGGGATGCCCGCAGCGGCGTTCGAGTCCCAGTTGTTGATGGCCTGGGGGTCGCCCCCGGACTCGCGGATGATGTTGCGGTGGATGCCCTCGTAGCTGCCGGGGATGCCGTGCTCGGCCATGACGGCCAGCGACTCCTTGATCCAGCCGTCGAGGTCGTCCGTGTACGCGGCCGGCTCGGCGGCGGGAACGGCTTCGGCGGCGGGCGCGCCCTCAGCGGCGACGGGGATGCCCGTGCGCTCCGAGCGGTCGACGCGGACGGCGCTCTCCTCGGCGCGGTCGGACGAGGCGGAGGCTTCTGATTCAGCCTTTTCGGCCTTGTCCGCCGACTTGCTCCCGGCGTCGGCACCGATAACCAGCTTCAGGCCGGGGTGAATCAGGTCGGGGTTTTCGCCGACAGTCTTCTGGTTGTCCTCGTACAGGGCCTTCCAGCCCCCGTTCACCGAATACTCGCGTGCGATCTTGGCGAGAGTGTCACCCAAGATCACGGAATGCGTGGTGGACTCGGACTTCTGCGCGGCAATTCCCTTGCCGGACGCGGCAGTCGACGTCGTCGCCTTTTCGACGGCGGCCGGCTGGGCCGGGGCCGCAAAGGCACTCGTCGCGCCGATCACGGGGAGGGCCAGGGCGGCTCCGCCCGTGCTCACGGCGATGATGCCGCGAGCGAGTGAACTGGTCCTGGAACGACGGTGCTTACTGTTCTCGGGCATGCTGAATTCCTCTCCGTCGCCTGCGAAGTGAGCTGTCGGGTTCGGGCTGGAGATGCCCGGCCGCACACGAATGCGACTTCACCCCGAGCCGCCCCGGAAACCGGTTCGGCACTTACCTGGGTCCCCCGCTCCTGCCGTACGAGAAGTAGTCGGGTCACCGGGCGGCGGCAGGATTCGGCGTTCCGTCCGGAGTGATGGTGACCGTAGGCGAGAAATAGGGAAAGGAACAAGCCTGGCGCGGTGATCACAATTCGTCCGCAAGATCAATTCACAGGAATTCGTGTAATCCGCCCCACACCGCGCTCCCTGTTCCGCTTGGCACACAAGGGAACCGACTGCTGCGCCCCTGCGTCCGGGGCCCCCATGGTGACCCTGGTCACTGAGTCCGATTCGGGCGGTTTGCTCCTGAACGAAGGGGCTCAGGTCACACGAAATGGCCTTTTATGGCTGACGAGACTATTTAAACTAAACGCCCTAAAACGGGCATACGGCTCATGAGTTCTGCATAGGGGCATATCGCGAGGGTTTGCGTGGAACCGATCCGCCTATGACTGAAAGCCCGTACTCCTCGGCCCCCCGGATCACCGTTCTGCCCGTGCAGCCCGGGGATCCGCCCTTCCGCATCGTGGAGATCGACGGAGAGGTGATCGGAAGCGCGACCGCCATGACGGACGTGCTGATCGCAGCGGCGGCGGCCGGCATTCCGGTCCACGACCTCGACGATCCGGCCGCCATCCGATGGGTGGGGGGCGGCAAGCTCCACTGGAAGCCGCACTGAGCGGGCCGGGAGACGGCCCGGGAGCGGCGACGGGAGGTCTCCGCAGGGCGCCGGGGGCGGAGCAGGACCGTCGGCACGAGAGATGCGCGCAGGCCGGGTGGAGAAAGCCATGCCGACCGGGCCCGGGGAAGCCGCGCAGGCCGGGCCCGGGGAAGCCGCGCAGGCCGGAAGCGGAGAAGAGCCGCGCAGGGGCCGTCCCGGCCGGGCGCGGGGCCGGACGCGGGGCCGTGCCCTCCGCGTCGCAGGGCCCCTGCCTGTCAGGTCCCGGGCGGGTGCGTCGCAGGGGCCGTGCCCCGCAGCAGGTGCAGCGACATGTCGAGCGCCGCCTCCAGGTGGGTGATCCGGCCGGTGGACATCAGGATGGTCACCCCGCCCTGCACCGCGGCGACCAGAGCGGCTGCCGTACGGTCGGCGTCCAGCAGGGCGTCGACCTCGCCCCTGTCCTGCATGAGGCGGACACCGGTACGCAGGGCCTCCTGCCACTGGCCGATCAGCCGGCCGATGAGCGCCTGCGCTGCGGGGGTGGTGCCGCCCAGCTCGGTGATCAGCACTCCCAGCGGACAGTTGACGCCCTGTTGCTCGTAACGCCGGACGACCGCGTCGCGCCAGGCCTCCCATGCCTGCCAGGTGCCCAGGTCGCTGAGGTACGGCTCCTGGTCCTCCAGGACGCGTTCGGCCTCGCGGGCGCCCACCGCGAGCAGCAGTTCCTCCTTGCCGCCGGGGAAGTAGTGGAAGATCTGGCTCTTGCTGGTCGAGGTACGCGCCCGCACGTCGTCCAGCGTGGTGCCCGCCGCGCCTCTGGCCCGGATCTCATCGGCCGCCCCCTCCACGATGCGGCGGCGGGTCGCGCTCCCCTTGGCGGTGAGCCGCGGGGCGGCGCCGGTTCCGCTCGGCATACCGGAACACCTCCTGCTTCTGGACTTCCGGGTCCATTTTATGCGAGCGGAACCTGGCGTCGTCGGCTCGCGCCAGTCCTGGATCCGGATGGCGAGTGCCGGGCAGACGGCCGCGGCCTGCTGGACGTCGTCGGCCCGGTCCGAGGGCGGCGCGGGGTCGAGCAGTACGGCGGTGCCGTCGTCGATCAGTCCGGCTCGGTCTTCAGGGCGGGCGGCGGGCCGAACGGGCAACCCGCCGCACGGGGCATCGGGAGTTCCGGGGCCGGGGGCGCCCGGACCCCTTGAGGACGTACCGTGCTGGCCACCGCTTCCTCGATTCGTCGTGCGGGGACCGACGTACCGTCATCCTTTTCGTGGTGCGGACGGTTCGAGAGCCGGGGCCGGCCCGCCGATCTCCTGGCTGCGCAGGCGCGCCTGTCTGGGCATGCTCCAGCCGACGATGCCGGTGACCTTCCCGTCGCGCTCGTAGCGGGCTGTGAAACGCCCGCTCGCCGGGTCGCCGTCCACGACGGTCACCGCGGCGCCCGGTCCGGGCCGGCCGTGGGCCTGGATCCGGGCGTCGAACTGATCGGTCCAGAAATAGGGAACCGGGGTGTACGGCCGGTCGGCGCCCAGGATGTTGTCCGCGACGGTGAGGGCCTGCTCGGTGGCGTTCGTACGGTTCTCCAGGCGCATGGGCGCGTCGAACAGCTCGTGGTGCCAGGCCGCCACGTCCCCCACGGCGTAGATTCCCTCCGCCGCCCGGCAACGGGAGTCGCAGACGAGGCCGTTGTCGATGCGCAGCCCGCTGCCGGCCAGCCATCCGGTGACGGGCTCCGCCCCGATGGCGACGACGACCACATCGGCGGGCAGGATCTCCTCCGTGTCCAGGCGCACTCCGCTCACCCGGCCCCTGGCCGAGGTCAGTCCGGTGACCGCGTGGCCCAGCCGCAGACGGACGCCGTGTCCGGTGTGCAGTGCGGCGAGCAGCCCTGACACCACGGGCCCGAACTGGGCCAGCATGGGCGTCGGCTGAGGGCCCGCCAGGGTGACGTCCAGACCCATGGCGCATGCGGTGGCGGCGATCTCGGAGCCGAGCACGCCTTCCCCGACCACGACGAGCCGCCGTGCCGCGAGGAGGCCGGCCCGCAGTGCGAGGGCGTCGTCGAGCGTCCGCAGCACGTGCACGCCTTCGACGTCCGGCTGCCCGGGCAGGGTCCTCGGCCGCAGTCCGGTGGCGACGACCACGGCGTCGGCGCTCACTGCGCGGCCCGACGCGGTGCGTACCGTACGGGTCCGTGGATCGAGGCCGGCCGCCGGGTCGCCGAGGAGGAGTTCGGCGTGCAGGCCCGCCAGCACTTCGGGGGACCGCAGCCGGGTCGTGTCAGGAGCCCTGCTGCCCGCCAGCACCTGTTTGGACAGCGGAGGGCGGTCGTACGGCTGGTGCCTCTCGGCGCCCAGCAGCGTGAGTTCTCCTCGGTAGCCCTTGCGGCGCAGCGCCTCCGCGGTGGCCAGGCCGGCGGCGGACGCGCCGACCACGAGAACACGGGAGGGGGTCATGGAGCCTCAGTTCTCGGCCCGGACAGCCCGGACGCGGGCCCCGGAGCACTGGTGGGGGAAACGGATGGTGCATCAGGGGGCCGTCAGCGGCAGGGCGTGACGGGTGCTGTCCAGATCCCGACGATGGCGTCGATGAGACCGGTGGCGGTGTCGTGCCAGTTCGTGCGGGGGGCGGCGGTGCCGGTGGCGAGAGCGCGTTCACGCTCCGCGCAGGTGTGGAGGATCAGGGTGCGCGACATGGCGGCCCGCTCGGCACGGACCTCGGCCGGCAGGTCGGGCAGGCACGTGTTCAGCCCTTCGAGTGCCCGCAGCGTGGGAGGGCAGGCGAGCGACTCCTCGGCCATGATGTCCTGCAGCGCCGGGTCGGTCATGACCTGGGCGCAGAACCGGGCGAACCAGGTGGGGCTGCCCAGCCTCGCGAGATGCCCGGTGGTGGGCCGCACCAGGCAGGCCACCCACTCCCCGATGTCCGTCGGGTCCTTCATGCCGGCCAGCAGACGGGCGCGGGTCTCCTCGATCTGCCCGCAGTGCTTGCGGGTGATGGCCCGCACCAGATCGGCCTTCGTCCCGAAGTGGTAGCCGACCGCGGCGTTGTTCCCCTGCTGCGCGGCCTCGCTGACCCGGCGGTTGGACACCACGTGGACGCCGTGCTCCGCGAACAACCGCTCCGCGGCGCACAGGATCCGCTCCCTGGTCCCGCCGGCCTGTTCGATCCGATCCGTCCGTTCCATGCACCGTCTCCTCGGTCGAGGCGTCCCGGAGCAACAGGCAATCGGCCGCCGTCACGTCGGTCAAGCGACTGATTTACATGTGGCCGAGATGGCCGCACATCCACCGCAGGGCGGCCTCCCGGTGTCGGCGGCGCTCGTACCGCCTGCCGTGGTCGGCCTGGGGGCGGCCCCGGTCCCGCATCCGGCACTGCTCACCCGGCGCGGTCCGCGGCCTGCGGGACCCGGGGCCGCAGCTCCGGGGAGTGCCTGGAATTGGCGTGAAGCCGCCGGGGCGCGCGGACCCTCCGGCGGCGCTGCGGCTCGGCGGCTGGGAGCTGCCGACACCGGCGCCGATGCGCCGGAGGGAAACGCATGTGCGAGGCAGAAAGCCCACACCCGTTGTAAATGCTGATGCGAACCGCATATCGTGCCGCTTATGCAGTCCTACACCATCGGGCAGGCGGCCCGTCTCCTCGGCGTGAGCCCGGACACCGCCCGCCGCTGGGCGGACGCCGGCCGCGTCGCGACCCATCGCGACGGGAGCGGGCGACGCCTCATCGACGGCCGTGACCTGGCCGCCTTCTCGATCGAGGTCGCCCGGTCCGGGTCCGGCGAGGACGAGGTCCCCTACACCTCCGCACGCAACGCCTTCCCGGGCATCGTCACGGCGGTGAAGCTCGGTGACGTCGCGGCGCAGGTCGAGATCCAGGCCGGCCCGCACCGCCTCGTCTCGCTGCTGACCAGGGAAGCCGTGGAGGAGCTGGGACTCGAGGTCGGCACGCAGGCGACGGCCCGCGTGAAATCGACCAGTGTGCACATCGACCGCGCCTGACGCGGCACCGCCGCCAGCGGACGGCGGCTCTCACCGAGGAGTTCCCCTGATGCCCTTCCCCCTCAGCGTCCACCGGGCCGGCGCCGCGGTCCTGGCGGCGGCGCTGCTCGCCACCCTGGCCGCCTGCGGCAGCGACGGCGACGGCAAGGACTCGGCGGCGCCCGGGACCAGGCTGACCGTGCTGGCCGCCTCCTCGCTGACCGACGTCTTCGCGACCGCCGGTGCCGCCTACGAGAAGGAGCACCCCGGCACGAGGGTGACGTTCTCCTTCGCGGGGTCGCAGGAGCTCGCCGCGCAGGTCGGGCAGGGTGCGCCCGCGGACGCCCTGGTCACCGCGGACACCAGAACCATGGACGGGCTGGCGGCGGACACCGGCGAGCCGACGGTCATCGCGAGGAACCGGCTGGTCATCGCCACCGGCGAGGGCAATCCCGAGAAGATCGGGAGCATCGAGGATCTCGCCGATCCCGCGCTCAAGGTGGTCCTGGCCGCGCCCGAGGTGCCGGCCGGCCGCTACGGCAAACAGATCCTGGACGCCCGGAAGATCGACGTGAAGCCGGTCTCCCAGGAACCCAGCGTCCGCGCGGTCCTCAGCAAGGTCGAGCTCGGTGAGGCCGATGCCGGACTCGTGTACCGGACGGACGCCGCCGCAGCCACCGGCGAGGTCGACGCGATCGACATCCCCGACGCGCAGAACGTGATCGCGTCCTATCCGGCCGCGACACTGAAGTCGTCCGGGAACAGCAAGGCCGCAGCCGCATTCGTGTCCTGGCTGTCCACTCCCGGGGCGCAGAAGATCCTGCGGGCCGCGGGCTTCCAGAAGCCGTGACGGCCCGGCCCGCAGGGGACGCGATGAAACAGCTCCGCAGCCGACCGCCGGGACCCCGCGCCCCGCTCACCCTGGCGGTTCCCGCCCTGCTCGCCGTCGTGTTCCTGGTGCTGCCGCTGGCCGGCGTCCTGGCACGCACGTCCTGGGGCGAGCTCGGCACGCATCTGACGGCCCCCGGCACCACACAGGCCCTGAAGCTGTCGCTGCTCGTCTCCGCCTGGGCGCTCGGGCTCTCGCTCGTGCTGGGAGTACCCCTGGCCTGGCTGCTGGCCCGCGTCGACTTCCCCGGCAAGGCGCTCGTACGCTCGCTCGTCCTGCTGCCGATGGTGCTGCCGCCGACCGTCGGCGGCGTGGCGCTCCTGCTCGCGTTCGGGCGGCGGGGGCTCCTCGGGCCCTGGCTGCAGGACACGTTCGGCATCACCCTGCCGTTCCACACCTCGGGGGCGGTCCTCGCTGCGGCCTTCGTCGCGATGCCGTTCCTCGTCATCAGCCTCGAAGGGGCCCTGGGCGGCCTGCATCCACGGTACGAGGAGACGGCCGCCTCCCTGGGCGCCTCCCCGGTGCGTGTCTTCTTCACCGTGACCCTGCCCATGGTCGCCCCCGGCCTGGCCGCGGGAGCGGCACTGACCTGGGCACGGGCGCTGGGTGAGTTCGGCGCGACCATCACCTTCGCCGGCAATCTGCCGGGCACCACACAGACCCTGCCCCTGCAGGTGTACCTGCTGCTCCAGGACTCCCCCGAAGCGGCCACCTCCGTCTCGCTGCTCCTGCTCGCCATCGCCATGGCCGTGCTCGTCGCCCTGCGCGGACGCTGGGCCGGCGCGCCCCGCTCCGCCGCGGCCCCGCGCCGCACCGCAGAGGAGCTCACCCCAAAGCCGCCCGTGGAGGGCCCGCCCGCCCCCGCCGCGATTCCCGCGCCCCGCGAGAGCTGGCCGCTGCACGCCGAGGTCACCGGCTTCGACCAGCTCACCCTCGACGCGGAGCCGGGCACGACGATCGCCGTCGTCGGTCCGAACGGCGCGGGCAAGACGACCCTGCTGCGCGCCCTGTCCGGGCTGATCCCGGTCACCGGCGGAACGGTCACCCTGGCCGGCACCGACGTCACCGGGTACGGGCCGGAACGGCTGGCCCGGGCGGGCCTGGCGCACGTGCCGGAGAACCGCCTGGTGTTCCCGTCGCTGTC
>Ga0196960_10000642_pt1 | contig 11242 bp, 8 predicted proteins | sample S3v_5metaG_FD_183187 | JGI IMG/M metagenome (GOLD analysis project Ga0196960, IMG submission 183187) | Soil microbial communities from Anza Borrego desert, Southern California, United States - S3+v_5 | ecosystem: Environmental > Terrestrial > Soil > Desert | place: USA: California | collected... | reverse complement strand
GGGCTCGGCCGGCGCCTCGGGCTGCGGGCCGGCGAGCGACGGGTGCGGACGGCCTTCCTCGACCGGCGCGGGCGGCTGCGGCGCGGCGGCCTGGGGCGCGGGCGTCTCGGCCTGCGGCGCCGTCGCGGCGGGCTCCTGCGGCTTGTCGTCGGTCATCTGCTCCTCCGTCACGTCCGTGCGCCGGAACAGCGACGCCAGCGGGCCTTCACGCATGCTCGCACGGTCTCCTCTCCTAGCCATGTGCGAGGACCTCCTTCGCCAGCTGGCGGTAGGACTCGGCGGCCATGCCGTCCGGGTCGTACTTGAGCACCGACATCCCCTTCACGGGCGCTTCCGCGAAGCGGATGGTCTTCTTGATGCGCGACGCGAACACGCGGTCGCCGAAGTTCTCCTCGAGGATCTCGATCGCCTCCTTGGCGTGCAAGGTCCGCGAGTCCACGAGCGTCGGGAGGATCCCCTCGATCTGGACGTCGGGGTTGAGGTTCTCCTTGATCATCTCCAGGGTGTTCTGGAGCTGAATCAGACCGCGCATGGACAGATACTCGCATTGCACGGGGACGATCACCTTGTCCGCGGCCGTCAGGGCGTTGATCGTGAGCAGCCCGAGGCTCGGCGGGGTGTCGATGCAGATGAAGTCGTAGTCGTGCTGGATCGCGCGGAACGCCTTCTGCAGGGAGCGCTCGCGGCCGATCTGCGCGGACATCGCGATCTCGGCGCCCGCGAGGTCGATCGAGGCGCACGCGATGTCCACCTCGCGCTTGCGGATGCACTGGCGGATGTCCGTGTGGTGGACGAGGACGTCGTACATCGAGATGTCGACGGCGTCCGGGTCGATCCCCTGCGACATCGTCAGGTTCCCCTGCGGGTCCATGTCGACGCAGAGGACCCTGTGGCCCTTCTCGGCGAACGCTGCCGCCAGGTTCAGCGTCGTCGTCGTCTTCGCCACGCCTCCCTTCTGGTTGGCGAACGCGATCACCTTGGCCTTCGAGTCCATGGGTGGCGTGTTCGTGCGCGGTGGCCGGTTTCCTCCTAGGCTCAGCCGGAATGGACGCTTCGGAGGTCAATCGGGAGCACTGGGAGGCGATGGCCTCCGTCCACGGCGAGGGGCGCGACCGCTACTACGACGTCGACGCCCTCGTCCGCGGGGACCGGGGCCTGCTTCACGCGGAGGCCGAGGCGGTCGGCGACGTCGCCGGGCTCGACGTCCTGCACCTGCAGTGCCACCTGGGCTTCGACGCGGTCACGCTCTCCCGCGCGGGCGCGCGCGTGGTCGGCGCCGACTTCTCGCCGGAGGCGCTGCGCAAGGCGCGCGCGATCGCGGAGCGGTGCGGGACGGAGATCGACTACGTCGAGGCGGACTCGACCGCGCTGCCGCCCGAGCTCGACGGCCGCTTCGACGTCGTCTACGCCACGATCGGGATCCTGACGTGGATCGCCGACCTCGACGCGTGGATGGGGAGCGTCGCGCGCGTGCTCAGGCCCGGCGGGCGGCTGGCCCTCGTCGACCTGCATCCGCTCCTCAACGCGATCGGCTCGCTCGACCCGCTCGTCCTCGACTTCCCGTACGCCGACACCGGCCCGGTGGAGCTGGACGAGGCGGGCTCCTACGCGGCGGCCGACGCCGACGTCGCCGCCACGCGCACGGTCGAGCACGCCCACTCGCTCGGCGAGATCGTCACCGCGGCGCTGGACGCGGGGCTCATCGTCGAGCAGCTGCGCGAGCACCTGGAGACCGAGCGCGACCCGCGCGGCGGTGGGATCCTGACCTTGGAGGACGACGGCGTGTACCGGCTGCGCCTGGCGGGCACGGCGCTCCCCGTGCTCTACACGCTCGTCGCCGCCAGGCCCGCCGCCGCGTGAGCGTCCTCGACAAGCGGCTCGTCTTCGTCACCGGCAAGGGCGGCGTGGGCAAGACCGCGGTCGCCGCGGCGCTGGGGATGGTCGCCGCCGCGCGCGGCCGGCGGACCATCGTGGCGGAGGTCGCCCAGCGCGACGACGTCCACCGCGCGCTGGCGGGCGGGGAGAACGGCGGCTGGCGCGAGGCGGATCTCGGCGACGGGCTGTACGCGCTCTCCGTCGACCCGCAGCGGGCGATGGAGGAGTACCTCGGCGACCAGCTCTCCAAGCCGCTCGCGGAGATCCTCGCGGGCTCGCGCGTCTTCGGCTACCTGGCCGCCGCGACGCCGGGGATGCGGGAGCTGCTCACGGTCGGCAAGCTGTGGGAGCTCGCGCAGGACGAGCGGCGGACGCCCGGCGCCGAGCGCTACGACCTCGTCGTCGTCGACGCCCCCGCGACCGGCCACGGCCTCGCGCTCCTCGACGCGCCGCGCACCTTCGGCGACGTCGCCGCCGCCGGCCCGATCGCGCGTCAGGCTCGCACGATCGACGCGACGCTCCGCGACCCGGCCACTACCGGCGTCGTCGCGGTCGCCACGCCGGAGGAGATGCCGGTCAACGAGGTCGGCCACCTGCGCGGCGAGCTGGGCGACCGGATCGACCTCGTCGTTGCCAACGCCATCCGCCCCGACCGCTTCACTGCCTCCGAGGCCCGCACGCTCGAGCGGCTCGCCGACGAGCACCCGGCCGCCCGCGTCGCCGTGGCCGCCCACACGCGCGCCCGCGCGCAGGAGGAGCAGCTCGACCGCCTCTACGCCGACGTCCACCTCCCGTTCGTCCCCGACGCCGCGACCGGCGGTGCCGACCTGCGCGCCCTCGCCGACGCGCTCTCAGATCTGCTCTGACGCGCCCGGCCGGCGGCGCGTGCCCGGCCGCGGGGGAGCCGCGGCGACCCACCACCGCACGACCACCCGCAGCCCGATGCTCGCCACCACCGCGCAGCTGCCCGAGACGAAGATGCCGGCGAACGGGAGCAGCCACTCGCCGTCGTCGTCACGGTTCACCAGCATCGCGATGGTCTCCCACACGCACGCGACGGTCGCGTAGACCGCTTCGCCGGTCAGCAGCCCGAGCAGGCAGACCGGAATCAACGGCACGAGCCGGGGCGGTGTCGTCTCACGGTCACCCATGCGCAAAGGACGTGGATCGTGACACGAACCTCGCGCGACCTTCCGCTTTCTGGACCGTTGTCAGGCCATGGCAGGTCTCTGGCAGGCGGCCGCGCTGATGCTCGCGCTGGCGACGCCCCACCCCACGAGCACCACGCCGGCGACCGACTCCGGCCTGCGCGTCCACGGCACCACCGCGACGTGGCTCGCCGGCGACGGCGACGAGACGCAGCGGCGCACGCTCATCGTGCGGCAGGCCGGCCGAACCCGCACGCTGGACGACGTCGAGATGGAGCCGTGGACCGGCTTCGACCTCGGCTCGGACTCGCGCGGGCGGCTCGTGCTCGCGTACGACCGCTGCGCGAGCGACGCCACGCCCGTGTGCGAGCTGCGCCGCGTGAACCCCGACGGCACCGGCGACCGCCGCCTGCCCGTCACGGGATCCAGGCCGACCCTCTCGCGCGGCCGTCTGGCGTACGCGCGCCTGCGGCGTGGGGGCCGGACGCGGACCGTCGCGCAGGTCGTCATCGGGCTCAGCGACCAGTCGTACGTCGGTCCCTCGTTCGCCGGCGATCACCTGGGCTGGTACCTCGCCTGCCCTGGTGATTCCGGCGGCTGCCTCGTGCGCGGCGGCAGCTGGCGCCTGGATCTGCGCACCGGCGCGGTGGAGCTCGCGCGCGGGCCGTCCACGGTCGGCGGCTTCGCGCTGGCCGGCGACGGGCGCGCGACGACGACGCACCGGGGCCGCGTGCGGTTCCTCCCGCCCCAGCGCTTCGCTCCGCCGCCCCCTAGCATCAGCCCCCGATGAGCGGGATCGCCGAGCGGCTGGAGGGCAAGCGGATCGTCATCTGCGCGGGCAGCGGCGGGGTCGGCAAGACCACCACCTCCGCCGCGCTGGCGATGGGCCTGGCCGCGACCGGGCTGAAGGTCGCGGTCGTGACGATCGACCCCGCGCGCCGGCTGGCCGACTCGCTGGGACTGGAGGAGCTGGGGAACGAGCCGCGCCGCGTCGACCCCGCGCGCTTCGCCGGCCACGGCATCGAGATGCGCGGCGAGCTGTGGGCGATGATGCTCGACGCCAAGCGCACGTTCGACGAGCTGATCGAGCGCCTCGCGCCCGACGCCGCCACGCGCGAGGAGGTGCTGGGGAACCGCATCTACCAAGAGCTCTCCGGCGCGGTCGCGGGCTCCCAGGAGTTCACCGCGATCGCCAAGCTCTACGAGCTGGACCGCAGCGGCGACTTCGACGTCCTCGTCCTCGACACCCCGCCGTCGCGCAACGCGCTCGACTTCCTCGACGCGCCCGACCGGCTGACCGGCTTCTTCGAGGGCAGGGCGCTCCGCGTCCTCCTCGCCCCCACCGGCCTGGCCGCGAAGGTCATGGGCCGCGGGACGAGCGTCGTCTTCTCCGTGCTGCGCAAGGTCACCGGCGTCGACCTGCTGCAGGACCTCAGCGTCTTCTTCCGCGCGCTCGGCGGGCTCCTCGACGGCTTCCGCGAGCGCGCGGCGGGCGTCAAGGCGCTCCTCGCCGACCCCGCCACGACCTTCCTGATCGTCACCTCCCCCGAGCGCGAGCCGCTGGAGGAGGCGATCTTCTTCCACGGCAAGCTGGCCGAGGCCGGGATGCCGTTCGGCGGGCTCATCGTCAACCGCGTCCACGCCGGCGGGATCGAGGAGGAGCCGGAGGCCGCGGCCGCCGCGCTGACCGGGCGCGGCGTCACCGAGAAGCTGCGCGGGAAGGTCGCCGACGCGCTCCGCGACGCCCAGGCGCTCGCCGCCCGCGACAGCGCCGCGCTCGCGCGCCTGGAGGCCGAGCTGGGCGAGGCCGATCCGGTCGTCGTCCCGCAGCTCGGCGGGGACGTCCACGACGTGGACGGCCTCGCGGCCGTCCACGCCCATCTCTTCGCCGCCTGACCTAGGGGTACGTCACCGCGCGCCGGCTCTTGCGGCGCAGCGTGACGGTGAGGTCCGGCGTCACCGCGGTCGGGAAGCCGCTCAGCTCCAGCTGCGACGCGCGGTCGAAGCGCAGCACGATCCGGTCCCGTCGCGCGTCGGCGCGGGAGAGCACGTTGGCCACCGTCCCGGGCGAGAAGAGGTCGAAGGGAACGAGCGGCGTGCCGCAGCGGCTGCGCGGCTCCGGGAACGGCAGGTAGCTGACCGCGAGCCCGTCGCTGTCGCCGACCCCGATCACCGAACCGGTCTTCAGCGGGCGCGTGTCGCGGCAGACGCCCTGCGCGTCCTCACGCACGACCTCCGTGGACGCGACCCCACCGTCGAAGCTCCCGAGGAGCCCGAGCTCGACCCGCTCGTCGTCCTTGCCCTCGGCCAGCCCGAGCGCCACGAGCAGCGCACGCCGGCTGACCTTGGTCGAGGCCGACGCCACGAGCCGGACGGTCCCCGACGTCGCGCGCGGCGCGAGCACGGTCGTCGCCCGGGCCCCACACGCGTCGACCAGCACGCACGCCGCCGGATCCGCCGGGCCGCTCGACGCGAACCGCACGTCGCCGTCGACCCGCTCGACCGTGTAGACCGACGCCAGCGTGCGGTCCGTCGACGGCCGGCCCGAGTCCGTGGCGCGCGCCGCGTTCACGCGCCCGACGTCGACGACCACCGTCGAGCGCAGGGCGATCGCGAGGCCGTGCGCGACGAACGAGCGCTCGCCCCGCAGGTCGAGGCGCACGTTCCCACGCCGCAGCGCGGCGAAGTCGACCGTCGCGGCCGGCGTGTACGCCGCCAGGTCCTCCAGCAGCGGGCCGGGGCAGAGCGAAGCGACGCCGACCGCGTTCTCGCCGATCAGGCGCACCGTCGCGGGCGCGCCCGCGGTCACCCCGCCGGCGCCGGTGATCAGCGTGCCCTGGAACGGCGGCGCGGTGTCCGTGCACACGCGCACGGCGCCGGACGCCGTCCGGCGGCGCACGACGACGCCGCCGTCGTCCCTCCCGACCCCGCCGAGGGCGAAGCGCGTCTTCCCCCCGGACTCGGTCACCCCGAGCCGCGTCGCGCCGTCCATCGACCAACGCATCGTGCCGTCGAGCCCGCACGCGCCGGTGCTCGCGCAGGTCGCGGGATCGCTGTGGAACGTCACGACGAGCTCGCCGGAGGCGAAGCCGCGGGCGCTGCCGAGCTCCTTCTCGGGCGTCTGCGCCCAGGCGGGCGCGGCGGCGGCCGACAGGAGCGCGGCGCCGAGCAGAGCGGCCGCGGAGCGGCGCAGGGAGCGGTGCGTACGCATCAGAACGCCTCGACCTTCGTGTCGGTGAGCTCGAGGGTCACGTCGATCCCTCCGGTGGCCTGGACGCGGAAGCCGCGATCGGCGGAACGCGGCGCCGCGGGCGAGCGGAGCGTCGTGGTCACCTTCTGGCCACGCAGCAGGGTCGCGAGCGGGACGTCGCCGACCGCCGGCGGCGGGTCGATGCCGACGAAGTCCGAGGCGAGCGCGGCGCCGGGGCCGGGGCAGCGCAGGAACGCCGACGTCGTCGTGTCGCGGTCGGTCCCCAGCGCGAGGCGCAGCACCTGACCGCTGCGCCGGCTCTCGAGCGACAGGGGCCCCGGCTCCGCGGTCTCACCGCAGGCCGTCGTCGCACCGCCGAACGCCACCGTCCGGTTCCAGCGTCCGCCCGCCAGATCGGCCGGCCCCGCGCCGTCGAACTGCACGCCGCGACGCAGGATCGCGTCGCGGACCGCCGACACGCCGCGTCCGCGGAGCCGGGAACGGGAGATGGTGGTCGAGAGCCGCAGCTGCGTCGACGCGGCCGCCGGCACCGTGAGGGTGTCCGTCCCGGCCATGCCGCACGCGTCGAGCGTCGCGCACCCGTCCGCGCCGCCGAACGTCCGCGTCAGCGTCCCACCCGGCGTCTGGAGCGCGAAGGTGAAGGTGGCCATCACCATCGTGGGCGCCGTGGTGACGGGGCCGGCCGTGGGCGGTGGGCCGTCGGGGTCGAACTGCTCCTCGTCCGCCGGCCCGTAGTCGACGTCCGCGTCCAGGTGTGTGACGACCGTGCCCGTGTACGGACCGGAGACGAACGGCCGCGTGCCCCGCAGGCGCAGCTGCTGGTGGTCACGGCGCGCCGCCTCGGCGCTGATCGTGGCGCTCGGCAGCACGTCCTTCAGATCCGCGGCGAGCGGGCCCGCGCAGCGACCCTTGACGCGGGCGGCGAAGACGCCGCGCTGAACGAACGTGACGCTGCCGCCGGCGCCGCGGCGCGGCGCGAGCGTGACGTCGGCGTCCGCGCGGTCGACGCAGACTCCGAGCGGATCGGTGAGCGGGCCGCGCACGACGCGCGTCGTCCCCTGCTCGAGCTCGACCGAGACCTCCGCCGGCTTGGCGCCGACGGTGCCGCCGAAGCTCAGGCCGGACTGGTCGGCCGGCAGGGTCGCGACGCCCGAGACGTCGCAGACGCCGGCCGCGGCGCAGCCGCGCGCGGGGTCGCCGTGCCAGGTGACGGTCACGGTGCCCGTCGCGGAGACGATCTGCTCCAACGGCACGCGCTGGGCGTGCGCGGTCGCGGGCAGGAGGAGGACGCCCGCGCCGAGGAGCGCGGACAGGGGACGGCGAAGGTTCAAGGGTGCTCTCGGGGTGGTGGTGGGGCGGGGCGTGCGCGGCCGGTGGTGGACACACCGGCGACGGCAGATGGCGCGGAATGGTGACAGACGCGCCAGCGGGACCGCCTGAACGCGCAGGGCGGTGGACGCATGTCGGGCCCTCCTAAAGGGTCCGTAGACGGACGTCCTATTGCTCGGCGCGCCAAAGTTGCCGACGCTCGGATCATGCTCCGCAGGGTTCTCCTGGTCGCGTTCGCCGCGGTCCTCCTCACGGCTGCGCCCGCAGCCGCCGCCACGTACCCGACCGGCTTCCAGGAGCAGGTCCTGGTCCGCGGGCTCAACCAGCCGATGGCCGTCGACTGGACGCCCGACGGGCGCACGCTCGTCCTCGAGAAGTCCGGCCTCCTGAAGGTCGTGCTCCCCGGCAAGGACGTCGCCGAGGGGCAGGCCGTGCTCGACCTCCGCTCGCGGGTCAACTCCGGCCACGACCGCGGAGCGCTCGGCCTGGCGGTCGACGTCGACTACGCGACGAACAACTACGTCTACCTGCTCTACACGTACGAGCTGACGCCGGGGACGCCCGACGGCCGCGGCGTCGCGGTCTCCCAGCTACTGCGGATCAAGCTCTCGATCGCGAACATGGTCTCCGAGCAGAAGGTGCTGCTGGGCTCGTACACGTCCGGCATCTGCCCGACGGCCGCCAACAACGTCGACTGCATCCCGTCCGACTACGACTCGCACTCGATCGGCACGGTCCGCCAGGCGCCCGACGGCACGATCTTCGCGGGCTCGGGCGACGGCGCCTCGTACAACGCGGTCGACGTCCGCGCCCTGCGCTCGCTCGACGAGAAGTCGCTCGCCGGCAAGATCGTCCGCATCGACCGTGAGGGCCGCGGCCTGCCGGGCCACCCGTTCTGCCCGGCCAACACGAACCTCGACGACGTCTGCACCAAGGTGTGGGCGCGCGGCCTGCGCAACCCCTTCCGCTTCGAGCTGCGGCCGGACGGCGGCGTCGCGATCGGCGACGTGGGCTGGAACCAGACCGAGGAGCTCAACGTGGCCCCGCCCGGCGGCGGCCGCTCGTTCGGCTGGCCGTGCTACGAGGGCACGGGCGGCAAGCCGTACTCGAGCCGCAGCGAGTGCACGACCGAGTACGCCAAGCCCGCCGGCACGCACACGAGCCCGACGGTGGAGTGGTGCCACTGCAATCAGGGCGCCTCGGCGCTCGGCGGCCCGACCTACACCGCGAGCGCCTACCCCGCCGGCTACCAGAACGCCATCTTCTACGGCGACTACGCGAAGCGGTTCATCAAGCGCGCGGTGCCCAACGGCACCGGCGGCTTCACCGAGCAGGCGTTCGCGACGGACTGGATGGGCGTCGACCTGACGACCCAGCCCGGGACCGGCGACCTCGTCTACGTCACGCCGGGCAACTTCGGCGACGGGCAGGGGCAGGTCATCGCGCTGCGCTACTCGGCGGGCAACCGCACGCCGGTCGCGAACATCCAGGCGTCGGCGACCTCCGGCCTCGCGCCGCTCGCGGTGACGTTCGACGGCTCGCGCTCGTCCGATGAGGACGGCGACCCGCTCACCTACGCGTGGGACTTCGGCGACGGGACGACCGCCACGGGCGCCAAGCCGGCGGCGAAGACGTACGCGAAGCCCGGCACCTACACGGTGACGCTGACGGTGGACGACGGCCGCGGCCGCACCGCGCGGGCGACCACCACCATCACCGCCGGCAACGCCGCGCCGAGCGCCGCGATCACCTCGCCGGCCGACCGCGCGACGTTCCGCGCCGACCAGCCCGTGACGCTCACCGGCACCGGCACGGACGCGCAGGACGGCACCCTGCCCGGCAGCGCGCTGACCTGGCAGATCAAGCTCGTCCACGGCACGCACGTGCACCCGTACACCGACCTCGCGGGCGCGACGGTGTCCTTCACGCCGCTCGACGACCACGACGCGGACTCGTACTACGAGATCGTCCTCACCGCGCGCGACAGCGGCGGCCTGACCGCCACGCGCCAGATCCGCCTCGACCCGCAGACCTCGACGCTCCAGCTGCGCTCCGAGCCGGCCGGCGCGCCGCTGTCGTGGGCGGGCGTCCCGTCCACCGCCCCGAAGGACCTCACGGTCGCCGTCGGGTTCAAGGGCGGCCTGGAGGCGGGCTCGTCGTTCGTCAAGGACGGCAAGACGTACGTGTTCGACCGCTGGAGCGACAACGGGCCGCAGTCCCGGGTCTTCGCGGTGCAGCCGGTCACGACCACGCTGACGGCGATCTACCGCCAGCAGACCGACCCGAACGGCCCGGTGCTCGCGCTCGGCTTCGACGAGACGACGGGGACGACGGCGGCCGACGCCTCCGGCCGCGGCAACGCCGGCACGGTCTCCGGCGCGCGTTGGACGACCGAGGGCCGGTTCGGCGGCGGCCTGTCCTTCGACGGGCGCGACGATTTCGTGACGGTCGCTGACGCCGCCACGCTGGACTTCACCGACGCGATGACGCTGTCGGCGTGGGTCCGCCCGCGCACGGTCTCGGGCTGGAAGTCGGTGCTGCTCAAGGAGGCGCCGCCGAGCCAGCAGTCCTGGGCGCTCTACAGCTCGACCCCGCCGTTCGGCGGGAGCGGCGCGAGCAGCGAGCCGACCGGCTGGGTCAACCACGACGGCACCCGCGGCCCGGCGAACCTGCCGACCTCCGCGTGGTCGCACCTGGCGCTGACCTACGGCGCCCGGACGCTGCGGCTCTACGTCAACGGCACGCTCGTCTCGACGGCGACGGACGTCCCGCCGAGCCGGGTCTCCAGCGGCGCGCTGCGCATCGGCGGCAACTCCATCTGGGGCGAGCACTTCGACGGCACGATCGATGAGGTGCGCGCCTACGGCCGGACGCTGACCGCGACCGAGGTCGCGCAGGTCCGTGACACGCCGGTCGGCGCGACCCAGCCGCCGCCCACCGCCGACCCCAAGCCGGTCGCCGCGCTGGACTTCGAGGAGGGCACGGGCACCAGCACGCGTGACAGCGCGGGCGCGGTGAGCGCGACCGTCCGCGGGGCCACCTGGACGACGGGCAAGTTCGGCAAGGCGCTCTCGTTCGACGGCAAGGACGACTGGGTCACGCTCGCCGACCGGGCCACGCTCGACCTGACCGAGGCGATGACGCTGTCCGCCTGGGTCCGCCCGCACGCCCGCGGCGACTGGCGCACGATCCTGTTCAAGGAGCTGCCGACGTGGCAGTCGTACGCCCTCTACGCGGTCACGCCGTCGGCGATGGGCGCGAGCGGCTGGGTGTTCGACGACGGCGTCAAGGCGCCGGGCCCGCTGCCGCTGAACACCTGGAGCCACGTCGCGATGACGTGGGACGGGGCGGTCCAGCGGCTGTACGTCGACGGCACGCTCGTCGCGTCGGTCGCCGTCACGGACCGGCCGCGGACCGGCGACGGGCCGCTGCGCATCGGCGGCAACGCCCCGTTCGGCGAGTTCTTCGACGGGGAGATCGACGCCGTCCGGGTGTTCGACCGGGGCCTGACCGCCACGCAGGTGGCGGCAGAGCGCGACCGGGCCGCCGCGACGGCGCGGCTCGCGACCACGTCCGGCACGAAGCGGACGGCGCTGAAGGCGACGTCCGCCGCGCGGAAGGCGAAGGGCCGGCGCGCGGCGCGCTCCGGGCCGAAGTGGCTGCGCGAGCTGCGGCGGGA
>Ga0196960_10000641_pt1 | contig 11261 bp, 9 predicted proteins | sample S3v_5metaG_FD_183187 | JGI IMG/M metagenome (GOLD analysis project Ga0196960, IMG submission 183187) | Soil microbial communities from Anza Borrego desert, Southern California, United States - S3+v_5 | ecosystem: Environmental > Terrestrial > Soil > Desert | place: USA: California | collected... | reverse complement strand
TCGGCCCATGCGTGAAGCGTCCCCCATGTTGGCTGCTCTGCCGGGTAACGAAATGCATTCCCAGGCGCGCCCCGGCCGCGGGCTGCGTCCGTCTGCCCTGCTCGCGCTGTTGGCAGTGGTCTTCCTCGCCGTCCAACTCGCCGGCGCTACTGGGCCGGCAGCGGCAGACCCGGGGGACGTCGGGGTGGAGGGGCTGTCTCACGCGGGAACCGGAACACCCACCGGGACGAAGCGGGCTGAGAGCGTCCTCTGGTTCAACGACGGCTACTGGTGGGGCAACCTCTGGGACACGGAAACGTCGGACTTCCACATCTTCCGGTTCGATACAGGGACGCAGACCTGGATCGACACCGGGGTCACGACCGAAACCCGCACCGACACGCACCACGACGTGCTCTGGGACGGATCAACCCTCTACGTTGCCAGCCACAAGTTCGTGCATGACGGCGTTCCCGCGGCCGCTGGGTACCCAGCCCGGCTGTACCGCTACCGCTACGACTCGGCCACGGACACCTACACACCGCTGGGCTCCAGCCAAATCAACAATCACCGGACCGAGACGTTGGTGATCGACAAGGACTCCTCGGGCAGGCTCTGGGCCACGTGGCAACAAGGCCAGCAGATCTGGCTGAACACCACTGGGACGGATGGGCTGACCTGGGGGACCCCCTTCGCACACCCCGCTACAGCAGATCCAGCGTCGCCGGCCAACGTGTCCATCGACGACACCTCCGCCGTGATTGCGTTCGGATCCGGCCGGGTGGGTCTGATGTGGAGTCGGCAGGTCGGCAACGACACCGACGGCTTCTACTGGAGCGTCCACGATGACACTGCCGCGCCCATGTCGTGGAGCACACCGACCGCGGTAGCCACCGGGTACCGCAGCGGAGACGACCACCTGAACCTCAAATGGCTCGACTCATCGGGAGCGAATGTCTTCGCCGCGGTGAAAACCTCCTTCACCAGGGCCTCACAGGCGCTCATTCAGCTCTTCGCGATGTCCACTGACGGAACCTGGTCGGTGACACAGATCGCAACGGTGTCCGAGTGTCCCAACCGGGTCATCCTGCTCATCGACGAGGCCGCGCAACGACTACGGACGTTCGCGACTTACCCGAAGCCGAGCGGGAGCCCGAACGCCGGCACGTGCAGCTCGTCCGGCGGTGCCATCTACGAGAAATCCACGCCGCTGGACGCCATCAGCTTCACGACGGACAAGGTTCTCAGGATCCTCGACGTCGACCAGTATGTGCACAACGCCTCCTCGACCAAGCAAAACATCAACAATGGGCGGGCCGGCGGCGCCAGCACCACGAACAGCGGCGCCCTGGTCATCGCCGACGTCAACGCCACCTCCCGGTACTGGCACTTCTACGACGGCCCTACGACCTAACGGGCGGCCGCGACGGCACCGACCGTCGCCTCGGGCTCAACCCGAGGCGCGGCGCGCCGGCGTCGCGCTGTCCTCGAACGTGACGGCGACCTTCTCTGAGGGGATGGGCCCAGCCACCATGACTTCCCAGCCGCTCACCTTCGAAGCGGCACCGGTAGCGCGGTGCCCGCTGCGATCACCTATGACAGCACAAAGTCCATCACCACCCTGGACCCGAACGCGAAATCGGTGCCCTACTGCTCATGTCGAACGGCTTGGGACGAAGGAGGGGCACGCTGACGACTGAGGGCACTTATCCACCTATCATCGCGCCGTGCCGACGCTGGTGCCCTATGGGTCTGTCTACGGCGTCCTGTCACCTGCGGGGGCAACAAGATGAATGAGCCCCTGCGGCTGACCGTGCTCATCCGCGAACAGTCCAGCAGGAGGCCAGCCCGCCTGGCCACGTCTACGCGAGGTGACCTATCCATGAATTCAGATAACGCCCCCGACAAACCGGGGCATCGATCGTGAGCGATTCCCCGCGCCTGCAGCAGCTTGCCCCCCACCAGGCCCTCGACGTCTCCGTCGTCGTCCCGGCACGCAACGCCGAGTCGCTGATCGACGGCTGCCTCGCTTCCATTCGGCGCTGCAACCCGCGGGAGATCATCGTCGTCGACGGGCTCTCCTCCGACCGCACCGTGGACATCGCGCGCCGCCACGGCGCCGTCGTGCTGTCCGATGAAGGGCGAGGACTCCCCGCCGCGCGTCGGATGGGCGCAGAGGCAGCCTCGTCGCCACTCGTAGCCCTCATCGATGTCGACGTGCGTCTCGCGGAGGGCGACCTGGAACGCCTCCTCGCCGAGTTCCGCGATGAGGGGTACACCGCTCTGCAGGCGGGCCTCCACAGCGTCTCGGGTTCTGGCTACTGGGGCCGAGCCCTGGCCCACCACCACCGGACGGGCCGCTCGAAGAACTGGTTCGGTGTCGTCGCGACGGTGTTCGACCGCGAGACTCTACTGACGCACGGATTCGACGATCGGTTTCTCTCCGGCGAGGACGTCGACCTGCGCTGGCGGCTGCAACAGGCCGGCGCCAGGATCGGCGTCTCCCGGCGCACGGTGGTCGAGCACCGCTTCGAGGACTCGTGGGAATTCGCGAAGGGCCAATTCGTCGCGGACGGACACGGGCTCGGGCGCATGGTGGCCAACCACGGTGTGCGAGCAACGATCCTTCTTGGTCTGCCGGCGGCCGCCGCGGTCCGCGGGGTAGTCCTCAGCCTCGCTCGCCTGAGCCCTCAGTGGATCCCCTACTACCTGGTGTTCGCGCTCTACAACTACCTGGCGATGGGTCGTGAGCTGATCGGCCACCTCAGGCGAGCACGGCGGAAGCGGTCTCCGCGCGCCTCCGCATGATCGGTCGCGCCGCGTACCGGGTCGCGCTCGCCGCGCCCATGCTCCGTGGGGCCCGGCGACGCACGGCGGCCGGCGCGCGCAGCAACCGCGTCGAGCCGCTCCCGTCAGGAGTGAACTCGCTGGCCCTAGTCGCAGCGAAGGTCGCGTCAATGGGCCTGGGCTTTCTGTTCTGGATCCTCGCCGCCCGCATCGCGTCCCCCGTGGAGGTCGGGCTGGCGGCCGGTGCCGTCTCGGCCATGATGCTGTGCACTCAGATCGCGATCCTGGGATTCGGCTCGGCCGTCATCACGCACCTGAAGGCCAACGAAGGGCGTCTACCGGTCCTCCTCAACTCGGCCCTCACCCTGGTCATGTCCGCGAGCAGCATCCTCTCCCTGGCCTTCGTGGGCCTCGCGGGGCTGGTGCTGGCGCAACTCGACGTGGTGGCGCACTCGCCCGGGTTCGCCGCGCTGTTCGTGGCGGCCGCGGTCTTCGGAACCCTCGGCATCCTGCTGGACCAGACAGCGACCGCACTACGCAGAGGCGACCAGGCGCTCGTTCGGAACGTCGCCTTCGGTGCAGGAGCGCTGCTCGGGCTGGTGGCCGTGGCTCTGAGCCTCCCGGCCCCCTCTGCCGGGGCCGTGTTCGCGCCGTGGGCGGTCGCGGGTGCGCTTGCCACGACTGTGGGCGTGTGGCAGCTGCGGCGGGCAATCCCCCGCTACCGGCTGCGGGCGTCGGTCGATGGGCCGCTCAGCGGGCAGTTGGTCCGGTCGGCACTGCCCAACTACGTGTTGACGCTCGCGGAGCGGACACCCGGTCTCATCCTGCCCATCGTCGTCACCGAGCTCCTGTCCCCGAACGCCAATGCGACCTGGTACGCCGTGTGGATGATGGCCTGGGTCGTCTACATCATTCCGGTCCAGGTCGGCCTGACCGTCTTCTCCGAGATCGCGAACGATCCCCGGTCGCAGTCGGCGGCTGTGCGTCATGGCATCCGGTCGTCCCTCGGTCTGGGCACGCTCCTCGCCGGGACGGTCGCCGTGGCCGCCGGCCCCTTGCTCGGACTCCTCGGCCCGCACTATGCAGAGAGCGGCGCAACGCCCTTGCGGATCCTGGTGCTCGGCTGGCTCCCACTGACGTTCGTGCACTGCTACTACGCCGCCGCGCGCGCTCGCCGTCGGCTACGGGAGGCGATCGCGGTTGCGATCGTCAGCGCCGTCGTCTCGGTCATCGCGGCAGCGGTCGCCGGCGCAACCGTAGGCCTGACTGCCATGGCCGCCGCCTGGCTCGCGGCACAGACCCTGATCGGCGCCTGGGCCATTCTCCGCCTCCGCATGACGTCTCCTGCGGCGGCCATCCCATCGAGCGCGCGCGTGGTATCCGGCGAGCGGCTGCCGTGGGCCGAGCCCGATACTGGTCAGCACCGCGGTGGCGTCATCGATCGGGCGGTCCTGCCGACTGCGTGGATTCTTCCCCTTGTCGCTGTGGTCCTCGCTTGGGGCTCCCTACGTGGGGCAGACGTGTCGGGTATCAACGACCTGGGTCTCGTTTCCGTCCTGCCCTGGGGTTACTACGCAGCATTCGCTGTTCTGGCATCGGGCTTCGCGCTAGGGCTGCGTGGTCGTGAGAACACTCCGCTGTTGGCCTTCCAGATGGTGGTGACCATCGTCCTGCTCTACGCCACGACGCTGCCGTTCGAGGAGGTTCCTCGTTTCAACGTCGTCTACCGGCACGCAGGAGTCGTCGACCACTTCCTGAACGGCGGCGCGGTCGACCCGAACATCGACGCCTACTTCAACTGGCCCGGCTTTTTCATGCTCGCCGAGTTCATCACGGAGGCTGCGGGCCTGGACAGCGTCCTGCCTATAGCTTCGTACGCCCCCGTCGTATTCAACCTGCTCGTGCTGCCCGGGCTCGTGGTCATCGCCAGGGCTGCGACTGGCGACTGGCGCACCGTGTGGATCGGTGTGTGGATCTACTACCTGACGAACTGGGTCGGGCAGGACTACCTGGCACCGCAGGCCTACGCGTTTGTTCTCTACGTCACACTTGCGGTCGCGGTGCTGACCACGTTGGCCGGTCGCTTCGACGGCCCGCCCCGCTGGTGGCGCGCCTGGGCGGCTGCGGCCCTGAGAGCCACCGGTCGACGCCTCGGGATGGCGCCAGTACAGCTGGAGGTGCCGACTCCCAAGGTGGCGCCGAGGGAGCGTGGGGGTGTCGTCCTCGCCTGCACCCTGATCATCGCGGCCATGGTTTCGAGCCACCAGCTCACGCCCTTCGCCTCGTTGCTCATGCTGGTGACGCTCGTCCTGGCTCGCCGAACGACCGGGCGCCTGCTCCCGCTCATCACGTCAGTGCTCATCGCGGCGTGGCTGACGTACATGGCGACGGCGTATCTGGATGGCCACCTGCAGAAGATCTGGGCCGAGGCACTGAGTTTGGGCTCGTCGGTGGGCGCGAACGTCGGTGAGCGGGTCACCGGCAGCGCCGAACACCTGGCGGTTATCTACGTACGTCTGGGATTCGCCGGCCTGCTGTGGCTCCTTGCCGCGATCGGCATCTTGCGCATGTTCCGCCACGGGCGCCCGGCGCCCAGCCATGCGGTTCTGGCCTTCGCTCCGCTTCTCCTCGTACCCCTCCAGCCCTATGGTGGGGAGGTCCTGATGCGGTCCTACTTGTTCGCACTGCCGTTCGTGGCCCTCCTGGTCGCGTGGGCACTCTTCCCCGGAACCGGCATTCGCTGGTCGTGGCTGCGCAGCGGCGTCCTTGTGCTCGTCAGCTGCCTACTCTTGAGCGCCTTCCTGCTGACCCGTTACGGGAACGAACGTGCGTCGTTGTTCACATCGCAGGAGCGTGCTGCTGTCAGCTACCTGTATTCAACCGCCGGACCGGGAGACGTCGTCGCCGCAGCTGTTCCCAACCTGCCCTGGCAGGACCGGAGCTACGCCGACGTCGACGTCGAGATCCTGAGCCGGTCCATGCCGCCGGGGATGCCGACGGAGTCACCACGCCGTCTCGCGGACCGGGTCGCCGGCGTCCTCGAGGGCAGAAGCGGCGACGGCACCGCGTACCTCCTCATCACCCGCTCGCAACTGAGCACGGAGGAGATGTTGGGTCCGCCCAGCTGGGGCTCCGTGCACGACCTCCAGCAGGGCGCGCTCGCGAGCCATCGGTACCTCGTCGTCTACAGGAACGCCGATGCGACGGTGTTCGCGCTCAGGGAGGAGCCATGACCATGCACACCGCGCCGCTCAGCGCACCTCCGTGGTGGCGACCGGGGCTCGTCATTGGGCTCGGCCTCGTGGCCCTCACCGTTCCCGGTATGTCTGCCCCGTCCGCCGTCCGCGTGATCGTGCTGTTGGCTTTCCTCATCGTGGGACCAGGACTGGCCCTGGTCGGCCTGCTGGACATCCCGGATCCCTGGCGCGAATCATCCCTCGTGATCGGCGTCAGCCTTGCGCTCGACGTCCTGGTCATCGGTCTGCTCACCTATGCCGGCAATCGCACCGCCGGCGATGGCATTGCCGTGCTGACGGGGGTCGCATTCGTGGGAGCGGCAGTGCAATTCGTCCGACTCCGCCACAGAGGGGGAGACGGGAAGGCCGGATCGTGAGTGCGCTCGTGTCGGGTCTGGCGGGCGACGTCGCGCGGGCGTCCGGAGGCGACTGGCTGCCCGGGTCAATGGCGCTCGTCGTCCTCGCAACACTCCTGGCGCTCGTGGTTCCGCGGGAGATGACGCGAGGTGCCCTGACGCCCGACCGCGCACACCGAGCAGCGGTCGCAGCAGCGGTCGTCGTGCCCTTGGTGATCTGTTCCGCGTTGGTCATCACCGCCCGGTTCCTGGAGTTGGCCCTGTGAACCGGTGGCGTCCCGGGGAGCACTACGCGCCCGGTCCCGCGTCTGGCCTCGCTGCCCGGCTACGCGGATGGCCCGTGCGCTCTCGGAGACATCACGTCGCCGGGCCGATCGCCGGGGTCCTCCGCGGTCGCACCGGGCCGGCCGACGAGAGCGAACGCACAGCGGTGCTCGCCGCAGTTCTAGCGGTCGTCGCGGCGGAATCAACTGTCGCGTTCGTCGACCCGGTCGCCGGTGCCGTGGCGCATGGGCTCCTCCTGCTGGCATTCCTACTTCGCTGGGTCCTCGCCGAGGAGGCGACGATCCTCGTCCTCGCTCTCGTCCCTCTGGGACGCCTGACTTCCCTGGCGCTGACGCCGCAGTACTACGAACCGGCCACCTATGTGCTGACCGGGCTGCCTCTGCTGCTCGGGGTGCTGTGGATGTCCCGAGGCTTTCCCGGGCCGGACGAGCAGATCCACCCGACGCCGGAATGGACGGCAGTCGCAGTCGCGCTCGCAGGACTTCCCCTGGGGTGGGTGGCCCATGCGCTCCTCCCACTGCCCGCGCTCGACCATCCGGATGGGGCGTTGACGATTGCCGTGGGGGTACCAGTGACGTTCCTCTTCGCCGGAGTCCTCGAGGAGCTCCTCTTCCGCGGTCTCATCATGCGCACCCTCGAACGCGTGTTCGGGGTTTGGGCGGTCGTCCTTGCCGACGTCCTCTTCGTCGCCGCTTACCTGCCGGTTGGCGATCCTGGTGTCCTGGTGTTCATGGCTGTGCTCGGCATTGCCTTCGGTTGGTACCTGCGCCGCACTCGGCTGCTGGCCCCCGTGGCGATCGCCCACGGGCTCATGGCTGCCAGCGCGCTGGTGATCTGGCCCGCGATCGGATGACCGACCAACCACCGTCGGAAAGCCGGATCGCCCTCCTCGCCGACTTGCACCTGGCCTGTGGTGAGCACGATCCCTTCACCGAGGACGACCGGCTCGCCAAGACGATCAGAGACCTTATGTCCGACGCCTCCAACGCGCCCATCCGGCTTGTCCTCCTGGGCGACACGTTCGACTTCCCCGCAGTTGGTCTGCCGGGGCGTCGGATGAGTCCCGCGACGCGTCCGTCGGAGGCGGTGCGCAAGCTCGACCAGATCATTGCCGCACATCCACTGGTCATCGCGGCCCTGCGCGACCTCCTGGCGGCCGGCCACCGCATCGACTTCGTCGCCGGCAACCATGACATGGAGTTGTCGATGCCGGCCGTCCAGGGCCGCCTGCGGGAGGCGCTCCCAGGCACCATCGAGGTCCACCCGTGGATGCTGTACATCCCGGGCGTCCTCTACGCGGAGCACGGTCAACAGCACCACGACGTCAACCGCTTCCCCGGCCTGGCCGCGAATCATCCTCAGGCGGATCGCCCGCTCCCCGTTCCCCCCGGTTCCTACGTGGACGCCCTCGTCCATCTCCGGCGACGCGCCCCCTCGGCGTCGACCGCCGCCCTGGCCGTCCTGGCAACACGCATGGGCATAGGACTGCTCAGCGGGCTGGGCAGGCTGGCTCGTGCCGAGCGCCACCGTCCCCAGCGCGAGCGCCTGCTCCACTCCACCCCGCTCGCCGGCCTACCGCCCAGGGTGGTGGTCGCCATCGACCGACGATCCGCGGCCACGCCGGTCTCCATCACGCGCCGGCTCGCCGTCATGGCCGCTCGCCGGTTCCGTCATCGATCGAATGCGGACGTGCCGTACATGCATGCAGCGGCACAGGCGGTGCACCAGGTGCTCGATGCGGAAGGAGCCGCGGTGCCGTTCTACCTGTTCGGGCACACGCACCTGGCCGAGGACGTGCCTCTCATCGGCGGGACCGCCCGGTACCTCAACCCGGGGACGTGGTCGTCCATGACTCGGCGGGTACCGGGAGGTGAGAGGCGTTTCGGCGTCGTTGTCGTCGAGCAGTCGCCGGGAGCGGGTCTGCGAGCGCGCCTCATCGGTCTCACGTGAGTCCGAGGTAGGAGTCCAGGGCGTCGACCGCCCGCCGCGCGCCCCAGGCCCGCGGAACGGCGAGGCTCGTTGCCTGCACGCCCCTCAGCGCGGCGGAGACCGTCCGGCGCTCCGCCTGCAGTACGGCGTCGAGGGTATCCGTCCAGGCACCGCTCACCGCACCGGCGAAGCGAGCGCGTTGCTGCGCGAGCAGCTCCTCTGCCTGCCCGATCACCCAGGCTGCCGGCTGAGGGCGCGCGGTGAACTCGCCGTTCTCGTATCGCTCGACGACGACGAGGCGTCGGAGCGGCAGGGGGTCGGACGTCACCGTGGCGCTGATGTCGGAGGCGGGAACGGCGAGCGACGGTGCGACGTAGCCCCGCGTCAGCCGGCGCAGCAGTGCCCGGTGGTGGAGGGTCGAACGGGTCCCTGCCGTAAGCCGTGACCAGGCTTGTGGAGCGGTCTCCTCGATGTCGGGATACAGCCGCAGGCGGCGCGGGTAACGCCAGCAGCGGCCGGATGCGTCCAAGATGACCTGGTCGTCGCTCAGGACGGTCCTTCCGGCCGCAAGCGCCCGAGCGGTCAGCGTGGTCTTCCCGGCGCCGGACCGACCGAGTACCACCGTGGCGCCCCCGTCGTCGGCGAACGCTGCGGCCGGCAGCGCGATCCGCTCAGCGCCTGCCAACGCCACCGCCACGAGTGCCTCCACGAAATAGCCCTGCACGAGCGACAGCGCGAAAGACGGCGGCCCGCCGGCGAGCCGGATCGCCGCGCGGAGCGGTCGGGCGTCCGGCGGTCCCAAAATCACCCGCCACCGCGCGGTCTTGTGCCCGCCGGTCACTTCCGCGCCGCCCGGGAGCCGGTCGGCTGGGCCGCCGAATGCGATGCTGACGTCGATGTCCGGCTCGAGGACCGGGGCGGTCCGGGCCTCCTCGTACTCGGCGTTGAAGTGCTTGAGCAGGCGCCGCGGCCCTCGGATACGGAGCAGCACCGAATCGGCGAATGTGTAGTCGGACGCGTGCGCGGTCACATTGCCTCACGGACGGCAGCGGCCACGCGCCGCGGGTCGACGGGGAACGGCGCCCGGACGTGGAGGATCCGTGCCCCAGCCAGCGCCCGTTCGAGGATCCCGCGTTCCGCGCCCGATGTGCGGTCGCGCCCGTCCCCAGCGAGCGAGGGGTCGGCATACCGGAGACGGTCCTGCAGCATGAGCCAGTCGTGCCGCTCATACGCGCCCGTCAGCGCAAGCCTGGCTGCACTCCATCCGGGTTCCCCGGTCTCGACCGAGACGGTCGAGCCGGGAACCGTCGTGAGCAGCACCAACGTCCCGAGCGGGAGGCGTCGTGTTGGATCGTCGGTCTGGCCGTAAGCCGCGCGGATGTCGCTCGTTCTGAGCGCTGCACGATCGACCAGGCTCACAGCCCGCTCCGCGACGGCGGCCGCAGCAGCGGGCCGACCGCCGCGGGAGCCCTGCCGCCGCACGGGCCGGGTGGCGCGAGCGAGCGCACCGGCCATAGCAACCTGGACCCTCGCGGGGCGCGGCAGCCCGTTGGCGAGTCGGGGAAGACACGCGAGAACCCAGCGGCGGACGCCCACGTTGACGGGGAAGGCCGATGCCTGCGCGTCCGCCCCCAGCAGCGTCCACTTGTCCGAGAGCCAGCCGGCCCCGTCCTCGACGAGTGCCAGCGCGGTCTCCGTCTTGCCGCTCTCCGACCAGCCAGCGACTAGGACGGCCCGCCCGTCGATCTCCACGGCCGCGCTGTGCACTGCAGCAGTGTCGTGGCCTATCGCTGCCATCTGGAGAGCGGGGCGGACGACCGTCCGGAAGAGCGGGGCCAGAGGGAAGGCGGGCGGGCAGCGCAGCGTCAGGCCGCCGTCCGGGGAGGAGACGATCGCGCAACTGCGGTCACCTGATATCAGGTGGAGGTCCTGGCCGTCGTAGGCGGTCGTCATGCCGTCACGAGCGGGATTGTGCACGTCCAGGAACCGGCCGGGTGGGCCGTCGCGCCACTCCAGGACGACGTCCGGCCGGTCGGCTGGCGCCGCGTTGGCGGCCGGGAACGGATCCATCTCCCGCGCGACTGCCGCTAGAGCGCGTCGATCGTCTCCGGCGACACCCAAGGAAACACGACCGGACATGTCGTACACCATCACCGGAGAAAACCTACAGGGACCAGCCTCTTCCAGGACCCTTTCCGGTCCCGGTCCTGGTCCCGGTCTCCGCGGACGGCGCGCAGAGGCCCCACCCGACCGAAGTCCGGTAACTCCGCGTCGGCGCGGCCATCGTCACGCCTACGAAGTCAATGGTTCGCTCAATGCAGTGCCTCCTACTGAAGGAGTGGCTCTGCGGCTTGCGTTCCAATTGTCGGTCCGCATCCCTCCGCTCGTTGGACGGACTCCGGGTGAACCGCCTATTCGCACCGGACCGTCAGCCTGACAGATCCCCATGTACTGCTGGGCCATCCGCCAGGAGTTGCGCATCGCGATCGTCACCTGGATCGAACGGACCTACCGCTGGCGCCGTCAGGACGCCCTCGGCCGACTCACGCCTATCGAATACGAGACAATCAGCCGCACGGCAGCCCTTCAGGCCGCCTGACCCAACCTGTCACCTACGTGCAGCAGTCCCGATGTAGTCCGCCGCGTGGTGGTCGACTTCTCCCTTCGAGACTCGGAAGCGCATCAACCC
>Ga0196960_10000640_pt1 | contig 11273 bp, 8 predicted proteins | sample S3v_5metaG_FD_183187 | JGI IMG/M metagenome (GOLD analysis project Ga0196960, IMG submission 183187) | Soil microbial communities from Anza Borrego desert, Southern California, United States - S3+v_5 | ecosystem: Environmental > Terrestrial > Soil > Desert | place: USA: California | collected... | reverse complement strand
ACGCCTCCACCTTCGGCGACCGCCTCGTGGCCAAGTTCGGCCTGCCTGTGCGGGGATTCCGCGACGCGCGGCACGCCGGTCCCGGCCAGGAGCTGCTCACCAGCCGCAACGTCCTGGCCCGCGACGTCGTCGCTGTGGACGGGCGGGACGCTGCGGACGGGCGTGCCGCACCGCACGGTGCCGACGCCGGCAGCGGTACCACCTCGGTCCGGGAGGTGAGCGGTGGCGGCACGAACGGCGACGTCTGACCGGCGTCCGGCAGCACCCCGTCGAGGAGGAGGGGAGAGCCCTCGTCCCGTCACCGGTCGGCTGTCCGAGCTGCGCATCCGCGGGCTCGGTGCGATCGACGACGTCACGCTCGAGCTCGGCCGGGGTCTGACCGTGGTCACCGGCGAGACCGGCGCGGGGAAGACGATGGTCGTCACGGGCCTGACGCTGCTCTTCGGCGGTCGGGCCGACCCCGGACGGGTGCGGGCCAACGGCCGCGCCGGGGTCGAGGGCCGCCTGGAGCTGCCCGAGGGGTCACCGGTCTGGGAGCGGGCGGCCGAGGCCGGCGCGGACCCGGACGACGACGGGAGCCTCATCCTCGCCCGCACCGTGAGCGCGGAGGGGCGGTCGCGTGCCTACCTCGGCGGGCGCAGCGTTCCCGTGGGCGTGGTCGCCGAGCTCGCCGAGGACCTCCTCGCGGTGCACGGGCAGACCGACCAGCTGCGGCTGTCGCGCCCCGCCGAGCAGCGGCGCGCCCTCGACCGCTACGCCGGCGCCGAGCACCTGGCCCTCCTCGAGCGCTACCGGGAGACCCACCAGCGCTGGCGGGCTCTGACGGCCGACCTCGACCGCCGGCGCGGTCAGGCCCGCGAGCTGGCGCAGGCCGCCGACGTCCTGCGGCACGGCCTGGAGGAGATCGCGGCGGTCGCGCCGGAGCCCGGTGAGGACGAGGACCTCGCCACCCAGGCCAAGCGGCTCAGCGACGCCGACGCGCTGCGGGCCGCCGCTGACGAGGCGCGGCTGGCCCTCATCGGGGACGTCACCGGCGACTTCGCCGGCGGCGAGGTGCCGCAGGACGCCACGGCGGCCCTGTCCACCGCCGAGCGGGCGCTGTCCTCCTCCGACGACCCGACCCTCGTCATGCTCGCCCAGGACCTGTCCGACGCGGTCGCCGTCGTCTCCGACGTCGCCGGCCAGCTCGCCGGGTACGTCGCCGACCTCGATGCCGACCCCGGCCGGCTGGCCGAGGTGCTCGACCGGCGGGCGGCGATCACCGCGCTGGTCCGCAAGTACGCCGACGTCGGCCAGGGCGCCTCCGGTGTCCTGGCCTGGGCGGAGGAGGCGCAGCGCAAGCTCTCCGAGCTCGACGTCTCCGACGAGGCGCTGGAAGCACTCGCCGCCGAGCGCGACGCCGCCCGTGCCGAGGTCGACCGGCTCGGCGCAGAGCTGTCCGCCGGGAGGCGGGCCGCCGCCGAGGGATTCGCCGCCGAGGTGGGCGCCGAGCTCGCGGGCCTGGCGATGAAGAGCGCGCGGGTGTCCTTCGCCGTCGACAGCCACCCCGCCGAGCCGGGGCCCGACGGCATCGACGACGTCGCACTGCTCCTGGCCGCCCACCCCGGTGCGCCGCCGCGCCCGGTGCACAAGGGCGCCTCCGGCGGTGAGCTCTCGCGCGTCATGCTGGCGATCGAGGTGGTGTTCGCCGGTGCCGACCCGGTGCCGGTCATGGTCTTCGACGAGGTCGACGCCGGTGTCGGCGGGCAGGCGGCCGGGGAGATCGGTCGCCGGCTGGCCCGGCTGGCCCGGGACCACCAGGTCGTCGTGGTCACGCACCTCGCCCAGGTCGCCGCCTTCGCCGACACGCACCTGGTGGTCGACAAGTCGCCGGACACCGGCGCGGGCGTGACCGCCACCGACATCCGGTCCGTCGAGGACGAGGAGCGGGTGCGGGAACTCGCGCGGATGCTCTCCGGCCTGGCCGACAGCGACACGGGGCAGGCGCACGCGCGTGAGCTGCTCGCCGTCGCAGCGGCGGCTCGACCGGCCTCGGGCACGGCCGGGTGAAATCGGGAGTGCGCAACCGAACCGCGGGGTAGAGGCGGTTGGTGAGTTGCTTCTCCGCCGCAGACGAGTCAGCGCACTACGGCTTCTCGGTCTGCATGCTGCTCAGCCAGTACCGGGATCACCTGCGGTGGGAGGACGGCGGCGTCGACGAGCTCGGTACGGGTGACGCGTCGGCCATCGCCGACGTCGTCCGGTCGCTCCCGGGCCTCCGGGTGCGCAGCTACGACATCAGCGCGCCCTCGGTCGACCAGGCGCGCGCCAACATCGCCGAGCGGGGCGTGGCCGACCGGTACACCGTCGAGCTGGGCGACTTCTTCGACCAGGCCGACTCCTCCGGCGGCGTCCAGGCGCGCACGGTCATCTCCAATCCGCCCTACATCCCGGCGCCCGATCGCGACATCCTCATGCCCGAGCTCTGGGGCGGTCCCCACGGCAACGATCTGGTCCTGCAGCTGCTCAAGACCGGCTACGACCACGTGATCTCCGCCGTGCCCAGCTACGCCGACCCCGTGGGAACCCTCCGCACCGCGGAGGACCTCGGCTACCGGGTCGTGAACTTCCTCGCCATGGGCCTGGACTTCGGCCCCTACAGCAGCGAGCCCAAGGTCCGTCGGCAGATCCACCGGCTGTGCGCCGAGGGCCGGGCGTGGGCCGGGGATGACGAGTACATGGTGGCGGTCGCCCTGTTCACCCGGGACCGGGACGTGCCCGGCGACCGCGGCGACCAGTTGTTGAGGGCGCTGCAGCTCTGACGAGCAGGCCCGGAGGTTCCACCAGAGCTGACGGGACGGTCCAGCCCGGGCCGTGGACGGCTCCTGGCCGCGGGGCCGTCCGGAGGACGGCGGATGCCACGGTCACCGTCGCTTGGCGTACCCCGCCAACCCGAACTGCAGCAGCGCCAGCCCGCGCCGGCCCTGGCGGCGCAGCTCCGCCGACAGCTCCTCTCCGCTCATCCCGGTGAGCACCCGGTCGCGCGCCAGCTCCAGCAGCGAGGCGTACAGCCCCAGCACCGCGTGCGCGGCCAGCCACGGCTCGATCGTTCCGGAACGGGCACCGGTCTCCTCGGCGATCAAGCCCGCCAGCGCGTCCGTGAGGTCGCCCAGGATCTCCCGCTCGCGGGTCTGCAGGATGCGGCTGCTCCGGACGACCCGTGCCATCTGCGCGACCCCGTCGGCGGCCTCCGGGGTGCCCAGCAGGCTCACCGCGGCGACGACGAAGCTGCCCGCTGCCGCGGCCACCGACTCGCCGGCCGGCCGGCGGCGCACCGCGTCGAGCAGAGCGGCCCGCATGGGCGGATCGGCGTCGAAGACCAACCCCTCCTTGACCGGGAAGTGGTTGAAGACCGTCTTCTCGACCACCCCGGCGCGCTGGGCGATCTCCACCACGCTGACGGAGTCGAAGCCGCGCTCGGCGAACAGCTCCGAGGCGGCGTCCACGATGCGGGCGCGGGTCTGCTGCCGCCGACGTTCCCGGATGCCGGCGCCGCTCAGGGCGCGCCGACCCCGTCGGGGACCGGTCGAGTCACCGTCGGTCACGGGCGGCGCGCCGGCGGCCGGCTGTGCCGGGGCGCCACCGGCGGGCAGCGCCTCGACCGGGACGTCGCCGACCACGCCGGGGCGGGCGCGGCCGGCACCCGCCGGGCTGGTCGCTCCGTCGGGAGCCGACGGCGGCGCGTCGTCGGCGGCGGTCGGTGCCGCCTCCGCCGTCGGAGCGTGGACGGCCGGCGCCCCGGCCGGCGACTCGGCACGTTCCTCCTGCTCAGGCATGGGAACGGCCCGGATGGTGGGGGCGCCGGCAGCCTCACCGGCGTCCGCGCTGCCCTCCGGGAAGGTCTCCGGAAGGATCTCCGCCGTCGTCCTCGCTGCCGCCACACCAGTCACCCCCGCAACCTTAGTCACGACTCGATAACGGTTTCGCCGAACCCGTCGTTCGCAGCCGACCGGCGTTTCTGCGTTCCCGTGGTGTCGGACACGGTCCGTGACCGAAGGATCGCTGGCGCGCGTCGGAGGCTCGGGCATCCAGGCGCGCGTGGCAGCATGCAATCCCATGCGCATCGGCACCGTTCGTCGTAGCCGGGCACAGGAGGCGGGGCCCGGCGTCGCCGGCACCGCCCGACTCGACCGCCGGACCAAGAACCTGACGAAACGGCTGCGCCCCGGCGACATCGCCGTCATCGACCACGTGGACATCGACCGGGTCAGCGCCGACGCGCTCGTGGGCTGCAAGGTCGCCGCCGTCGTCAACGCCGCACCCAGCATCTCCGGCCGGTATCCCAACCTCGGTCCCGAGATCCTGATCAACGCCGGCATCCCGCTCCTGGACGACGTCGGCAAGGACGTGTTCGCCAAGCTCAAGGAGGGCACGCAGGTCCGCCTGGACGGCGCGCAGCTGCTGGACGGGGACGGCGCCGTCGTCGCCGAGGGCACCGTCCACGACGCGGGATCCGTCGCCGCGGCGATGGTCGAGGCCAAGGCCGGGCTGTCCGTGCAGCTGGAGGCGTTCGCCGCCAACACGATGGAGTACATGAAGCGGGAGCGCGCGCTCCTGCTCGACGGGGTCGGCGTGCCCGACGTCGCCACGTCCGTCGAGGGCCGCCACGTCCTGGTCGTGGTGCGCGGTTACGACTACAAGGAGGACCTGCACGCCCTCCGCCCCTACATCCGCGACTACCGGCCCGTGCTCATCGGCGTGGACGGGGGAGCGGACGCGCTCGTCGAGGCCGGCTACTCGCCGGACATGATCATCGGCGACATGGACTCGGTGAGCGACGACGTGCTCCGGTCCGGTGCCGAGGTGGTCGTGCACGCGTACGCCGACGGGCGCGCTCCGGGCCTCGCCCGCGTGCAGGACCTCGGCGTGGACGCCATCACCTTCCCCGCGTCGGCCACCAGCGAGGACATCGCGATGCTGCTGGCCGACGAGAAGGGCGCCACGCTCATCGTCGCGGTGGGCACCCACGCCACCCTCGTGGAGTTCCTCGACAAGGGCCGCGGCGGCATGGCCTCCACCTTCCTCACCCGGCTGCGCCTGGGCGGCAAGCTCGTCGACGCCAAGGGCGTCAGCCGGCTCTACCGCAGCCGCATCTCGACCGCAGCCCTCGTGGTCCTCGTCATCGCCGCGTTCGTCGCGATCGGATCGGCGCTGGCCGTGTCCGCCGCCGGCCGCGTGTACCTGGACCTGCTGCTCGACCAATGGAACAGCTTCGTGTTCTGGCTGGAGAACCTCTTCTCGTGATCGACTTCCGCTATCACCTGGTCTCGTTGATCGCCGTCTTCCTGGCCGTCGCACTGGGCATCGTCATCGGGACGACGCAGCTCAACCAGCCGATCCTCAACGACATCCGCAACCAGGTCACCGACCTCGAGCAGGACAAGCGCTCGCTGGAGGACCGCACCCAGGCGCTGCAGGCCGAGGTCGACAGCGCCGAGGCGTTCCAGCAGGCGGTGGCCCCCGCTCTGGTCGGCACCACCCTCGCCGGTCGCTCGGTCCTGCTGGTCACGACCGGCGCCGAGATCGCCGACGAGACCGTCGAGGAGGTGACCGCGATGGTGGACGAGGCCGGAGGAGCGGTCAGCGGCGTCGTCGAGCTGCAGCCGGGGTACACCGACCCCAGCAGCCAGACCAGCCTGCAGAGCTACGTGACCGGCTCCGGCCGGCCGGCCGGCATCCAGCTGCCCGAGAACGGCGACGCGGGCGTCCTCGTGGGCTCCCTGCTGGCACAGGTCCTGATGATCCCGCCGGGCGGCCCCGCTCCCGACTCGGCGGCGCTGTCCTCGGTGCTCGCCGGGCTCACCTCGCTCGACGTCCTGACGCTGGACGGCGCCTCGGTCGTGCCCGCGGACTACGCGGTCGTCCTCACCGCCGGCGTGCCCGCGGGGGAGGACGCCGAGGCCCGCACCGCCACCCTCGTGGAGCTGGTCACCGCTCTCGACGCCGCGGGCTCCGGCGCGGTGGTCGCCGGCGACCAGGCGTCGGCGGGCGAGACCGGCCTGGTCGGTGTCGTGCGCGCGGACCCCGAGCTGTCCGCCGCCGTCTCCACGATCGACAACATCGGCACCGCCGTCGGCCGGATCAGCTCGGTCCTGGCGCTGGGCCGCGAGGCCGAGGGCACCTCCGGGAAGTACGGAACCGGCGAGGGCGCCCAGCCGGTGCCCCCGGTGCCCGCCGCCCAGTGACGTCCCGGCCGGCCGGCGCACGCCGGTCCCAGCTGCTGCTGGCCCTGACCGGCGCGGTTGCCGCTCGAGCCGCGCTGGCCGGCGTCACCACCCTGGCGGCCCGACCGGTAGGCGCCCCCTGGCGGCGGACGAACTACGCCGGCCGCCCGGTGACGCTGCTCGGCGGACCCGCGCTCGCGCTGTCGGCCACCGCCACGGCCGTGCTGGGCGCGCCAGCGGGCACCCGGTCGGCGGCCGCGCTGGTCGGCGCCGTCGCCGGTCTCGTCGGGGGGTACGACGACCTCGCCGGAGCCCGGCCGGACCAGGCCCGCGACAAGGGCCTGGCCGGTCACCTGCGTGCTCTGCGCGAGGGCCGGGTGTCCGCGGGAGCGGTGAAGGTGGCCGGGATCGGCAGCGCCGCCGCCGCGGCGGCGGTGCTCACCCGCGGTCGCGCCGGCGGCGCCCGCGCCCTCGTGGACGGGATCCTCACCACCGGCCTGGTCGCCGGCAGCGCCAACCTGCTGAACCTGCTCGACCTCCGGCCCGGCCGTGCCGCGAAGGCCGGTGCCCTCGGCGCCGCCGCCGCACTGGGTGGTCCCGCCGGCGGCCTGGTGGCCGGCCCGCTCGGCGCCACGCTCGCCGTCCTGCCCGCCGACCTGGCAGAGCAGGTCATGCTGGGCGACTGCGGGGCCAACGCCCTGGGTGCGCTGCTCGGTCTGCGGCTGGCCGCGATGCCGCGCCGCGGCGCCCGCGCGGGCGCCCTCGCGGTGATCACCGGGCTCACGCTGGCCAGCGAGAAGATCAGCTTCACTCGGGTCATCGAGGCCACGCCGGGCCTCCGGGAACTGGACCGCCTCGGCCGCCTGCCCTCGTGAGCGAGCTCGCGAGCTCACCGGGAGGCACGGCAGCGCCGCGAACGCGACCGACGGGCGCCGGCGAGGAGGGCCCGTGAGCGCCCGGCAGGTGGCCCGCGGGATGGCCGGCGCCGCGGCGCTGATCGCCGCGCTGACGGTGCTCGCCCGCCTGGCCGGCTTCGGGCGCACCCTGGTGTTCACCAACACCGTCGGCGCCGACAGCACCGGGGACACCTACCTCGCGGCGAACAACGTCCCGAACATCGTGTTCGAGGTGGTCGCCGGCGGAGCGCTGGCCGGACTGGTGGTGCCGATGCTCGCCGGTGGCATCGCCGCCGGCGACCGCGAGCAGGTGCGCCGGACGGCGTCGGCGCTGCTGGGCTGGACCCTGCTGCTGCTGGTTCCCCTCGCCGTGCTCCTGGCACTGCTCGCCGAGCCGATCGCCCGGCTGCTGCTCGCCGGCGGATCGGCGGCCGAGATCGACCTGGCCGGCCGCTTCATCCTCGTCTTCGCCCCGCAGGTGGTGCTCTACGGCATCGGCATCGTGCTCACCGGTGTGCTGCAGGCGCACCGCCGGTTCGCCGGGCCGGCGCTGGCCCCGCTGCTCTCCAGCGTCGTCGTCGCGGCGGCGTACCTGGTGTTCGCCGCCATCGGCGGCGGCCGGGACGTCGCGGACCTCTCCACGCCGGCCGAACTGGTCCTGGGCGTCGGGACGACGCTCGGCGTGGTCGCGCTGAGCCTCAGCCTGCTGGTGCCGATGCGGGGGCTGCGGCTCGGTCTGCGACCGGCGCTCCGCTTTCCCGTCGGCGCCGCGCCCCGCGTCCGCCGGCTGGCCCTCGCCGGTGTGCTGACCCTGGCCGGGCAGCAGCTGGTCGCGGCCGTCGCCATCCGGCTGGCCAACGACGGCGCCCCGGACGGCACCCAGGTCGTGTACGCCGCCGGTCTCACCGTCTTCCTGCTGCCCTGGGCGGCGCTGGCGGTTCCGCTGGCCACCTCGGTGTACCCGGCGCTGGCCGAGCAGGCCGACCGTGGGGACGAGGCCGGGTACCGCCGGGCGCTCGCGCCGGTCGCCGTCCTGACCGTGACCGCCTGCGTCGTCGCCGCCGCGGCGATCGCGGCCGCGGCCGGTCCGGTGGCGCGGGTGTTCCTCGCCACGGAGGCGCCCGCCCAGGTGAGCGCCCTGCGCGACACGATCGTCGCCTTCGCGCCCGGGCTCGTCGGCTACGGGCTGGTCGCACTCCTGACCCGGGCGCTCTACGCGCGAGGGCTGTGGAAGGCGCCGACCGCGTGGGTGCTCGGCGGCTGGCTGGTCGCGGTGGCCGCCGATGTCCTCCTGGCCCGCGCGCTCCCCGCCGAGGACCGCGGCCTGGCACTGGCCGCCGGGCACAGCGCGGGGGTCACCGTGGCCGGGCTCGGGCTGCTGGCCGTGGTGGCGCGCGTCGCCCGAGGAGCACTGCGCAGCCTGGCGAGGACCGGACCGGCTGCTCTGGCTGCGGGTGGGCTCGGAGCCGTCGCGGGCCTGGGGGTGGCCCGGGCGCTGGACGCCGACCCGGTGCCCGAAGGCGGTCTCCTCGGCACGCTGGCCGCGGGGCTCGCCACCGGGGGGACCGTGCTCGTCGTCGCCGCGGCGGTCATGATGGGAACGGCCCGCGGTCCGCTGACGCAGGCCTGGCGGGAGTTCCGGTCGGCGGAGGAGCGGGAGGTGCAGGGTGGCTGAGCGGCTCCTGCTCGGCCGCCGCCTGACGCAGGTGCTGGCCACGAGCACCGGTGGCGTGGGCACGCACGTGCGCTCGATCGTTCCCGCGCTCGTCGCGGCCGGAGCAGACGTGCAGGTGTGCGGCCCGCGCGCCACCGACACCCTGTTCGGCTTCTCCGGCCGGGGTGCGCGGTTCACGCCCGTGGAGATCTCCGCCGGGCTCGATCCCGCCGCGGACGCGCGTGCCGTCGGCGCGTTGCGCCGCTCCCTGTCCGGTGCCGACCTCGTGCACGCCCACGGGCTGCGCGCCGGGCTCGTGGCCGCCGCCGCCCGCCGGCCGGCCCGCAGCCGGGCGCGGCTGGTGCTCACCCTGCACAACGCGCTCCCGGACGACCGAGGGCTGCGCCGCCGCGTGCTGGAGCGGGTCGAACGCGTCACCGTGCGTGCCGCCGACGTCGTCCTCGCCGCCTCCTCCGACCTGGCGGAGAACGCTCGCCGGCTGGGCGCACGGGACGTGCGCCTGGCGCCGGTGTCCGCGCCGCCGCTGGCCCCCGCCAGGCGCACGCGGACGGAGGTGCGCGAGCAGCTCGGGCTGGTCGACGACCGCGACCTGGTCGTGGCCGTCGGCCGCTTGCACCCGCAGAAGGGCTACGACGTGCTGCTGGACGCGGTCAGCCGCTGGTCGGTCGACCAGCGGGTGCGCCCGGCACCCCTGGTGGCGATCGCCGGCGACGGACCGCTGCACGACGAACTGGCCGCCCGCATCCGGCGCGACGTGCTGCCGGTGACCCTCCTCGGCCGCCGCGACGACGTCGCCGACCTCCTGGGTGCCGCGGACCTGTGCGTCCTCCCGAGCCGCTGGGAGGCGCGCTCGCTGACGGCCCAGGAGGCGCTGCGGTCGGGCACCCCGCTGGTGGCGACCCGCGTCGGCGGGCTGCCCGAGCTGCTCGGCGATGCCGCCGAGCTGGTGCCGGCCGATGACCCCCGAGCGCTGGCGGAGGCGGTGGTGCGGGTGCTGTCCGACAGCGCGCACGCCGCCGCGCTCGCCGAGGAGGGACTGCGGCAGGCGGCGTCGTGGCCCGACGAGGAGGGCACGGCCGCGCAGCTGGCCGAGCTGTACCGGGATCTGCTCGAGGCCCCCGCCCGGCCGCGGCCGTGACCGCCGGAGCCTTCCGCGCCTCTGCCGTCCTCGTCCTCGTCCTCGCGCTGTCGGTGCTGGGTGCGCTGCGGCCGGGGACGTCGGTCGCCGCCGAGGAGCACGCCGCCGACCGGGTCGTGGTCCTCGGGGTGCCCGGCCTCACCTGGGCCGACGTCGAGCCCGGGGCCACTCCCGCGCTGTGGGCGATGGCGGAGGAGTCCGCCGTGGGAGCCGTGTCGGTGCGCGCCGCCCGCTCCACCAGCTGCCTGCTCGACGGCTGGGCCACCCTCGGAGCCGGGAACCGGGCCCGCTTCCCCGGCACCGACGAGGGCCTTCCGCCGGTTCCCCGGCCGGCGCCGGGGGCGGACGCCGGAGCAGCGCCGCCGGCGGACGAGCAGGAGGCGGCCGAACCTCCGCTGGACACCTCGCTCACCCACTGCGGTCTGCAGGAACGGGTCGCCGGGGTGGCCCTCGGCGACCCCGCCGCGACCGTCGCGCGCATCGCCGAGGACCCCGCCACGGTCCGATTCGGTGCCCAGCCGGGCCTCCTGGGTGCCGAGGTGGGATGTGCCTCGGTCGTCGGCCGCGCCGCCGCACTGGCCGCTGCGGTCGACGGCGTGTCACTGACGACGGAGCCCGCCCTGCCGGCCGACCCGGCGGAGCTGGCGACCGTGCTCACCGCCTGCCCCCTCTCCCTGATCTCCCTCGACCAGCTCACCGACGCCGGGCGACCCGGCGCCGAGCAGACCGACGACGGCACCGAGCCCTCTCCGCGGGCGGCGGCCCTCGCCCGGATCGACGAGGCCGTGGCACGGCTGCGGGCGGCGGTCGCCGCCCTTCCCGGCCGGAGCCTGGTCCTGCTCGCCGGCGTCTCCGAGGTCAACGACGGACGTCCGCAGCTGCACGTGGGCATGGCGGACGGGCCCGGCTTCTCCGGCGGCTGGCTGGTGTCGGCCAGCACCGGGCGGGCGCCGTTCGCCCAGCTGATCGACCTGGCCCCCACCGCGCTGCGAGCCCTCGGCCTGGAGGTCCCCGCGTCCATGAACGGCCAGCCGCTGCGCGCGACGGGGGAGCGGCCCGGCCTCGCGGCCACGGTCGACCAGCTGGAGCGGGTGAACGTCGCCGCGACCACCCACCACCGCAACACCGGGAAGTTCTTCTGGACGTTCGTCGCCCTGGGAGCGCTCGTCGTGGGCCTCGGCGTGCTCGCCGTGGGCTGGGCCGGGAACCGGGACCGGCCCCGGCTGCGCCGTCTCCTCCGGCCGCTCTGCCTGGTCGTCGCCGCGCTCCCGGTGGCCACCTATCTGGCCGGGCTCTGGCCCTGGGAGCGCTCCGGCGCGCCGCTGGCCACCCTCGTCGCCGCGACCGCCGTCGCCGCCCTG
>Ga0196960_10000639_pt1 | contig 11280 bp, 13 predicted proteins | sample S3v_5metaG_FD_183187 | JGI IMG/M metagenome (GOLD analysis project Ga0196960, IMG submission 183187) | Soil microbial communities from Anza Borrego desert, Southern California, United States - S3+v_5 | ecosystem: Environmental > Terrestrial > Soil > Desert | place: USA: California | collected... | reverse complement strand
ACATGGGCCGGGGCCTGGCCGCCCCAGAGGCGGCCACCGCGCTTGAGCGCCGTCGCTGATCAGCGACGCTCGAGGCAGCGATCCGGGGAATCGAGCAAGGGCTCGGCCGCGACGAATCTTCGTCGTTTCTTCGTCGTAGCGGCCCGTGCGACGAGGCGCTCAATGGTGCGACCTGCGGTGATGCTCCCCCGATTGGACTCGAACCAATAACCCTGCGATTAACAGTCGCATGCTCTGCCAATTGAGCTACGGGGGATCAGCAGGTACGACCCGCTGGCCCGACGAGAGTACCGCACGCCCACGGAGGCACCGCGCACGGCTCACGAGCGGCGGGGCGATGCGCGCCACAGGTAGCGTGATCGTCGTTCATCGTGCGTTCACCTGTGGAGGTTCCCGTGGCCAAGCTGTCGTTCCTCGCCGGATTCGGGGCGGGCTACGTGCTCGGATCACGAGCCGGCCGCGAGCGCTACGAGCAGATCCGCCGCGCCTGGGAGCACGCCAAGGACGACCCGCGCCTGCAGAGCCTGGCCGGCATGGCGCAGGCCAAGGCCGACGACGCGGTCTCCACGCTCAAGGCACACATGGGCAACGAGGCGCCGCGCTGACCCGGTCGCCGGTCAGCCCGGCTGCTCGGCTGCCAGCGCGTCGCTGAGTTTCTCCCGCGCCGCCTCGCGCGCGACCGGATCGCTCCGGTCGGCGTCGTCGTCGAAGACGACCGTCCACTCCCGCTCCGCCTGACCGGGCACGCGGCGGGCCACGAGCAGCACCCCGCCTCCACCGGGCAGCGGTGAGCGGCGGCTGGTCACCACGGTCTCGTCCACCCGCCTGCGCACCACCGCGGGCAGGTCGCCTGCGTCGACGAGCACGTGCCGCACGGCCGGCTCGCGGGCCTGGACGCCGGGCTCCACCTCCGTCAGCGGCGTCACCATGAACGTGCCGCCGCCGTCGTTGGTGCCGGCCCACCGGGCCGAGCCCACCTCGTGCCACGGCAGCAACTCCCCGCCTCCGGTCGCGGCGACCGTGCGCAGGCCGCGCGAGGTGGCGACCAGCCAGCCGCCATCGCGAGCCAGCGGGCCCCACGCCAGCACCCGCTCGTCGGGGCCCAGCGCGGCTCGCACCGTCTCGGGCGGCCGGGTGAACCGGCGGCGCACCACGTCGAGCAGGCTCATCCCAGCCCGCCGATCGCCCGCTTGCGCAGCGAGATGGCCAGCTGCTCCAGGTCCATGAGCTGCTTGAAGGCCTTCATGTAGTCGTCGGAGGCCTCGACGGGGTTCATCCGCTGCAGCCGCCCCTTGAGCGCGGCGATGTCCCGGACGGTCGCCATCTCCTGCAGCCGGGCGACGACCGCCGTGACATAGCCGGCGTCGGCGTCCCCCACCGACCGCAGCGGCTCGACGGCGAGCGCGGTCAGCATCGCCCGGGCGCTCTCCCGCTCGCAGTGCGCTGCCACCTCGTCCAGCCACGCCGGCCCGGTGACGGTCGCGGCGGCGGCCCCACCGGCAGCCGCCACGGCGCCCGCAACGGCCGCGTAGTCGGGATCGGTGTAGGCGCCGGGCGGCACGGCGTCGAACGCCGGACCGGCGTACTCGGGCACCTGCAGGGCGGCCTTCACGGCCTCCCGCTCGACCTCCACCGCGGCGTCGTCCGGCGTCCGGCGGGCAGCCCTCGGACGTCCCCGGGAGGGCGCGCCTCCCCCGTCGCCGGTGAGCCGGCGCACCCGCTCCTGGACCTCGGCCTCGTCGGTGTTCCCGATGAGCCCGGCGAGCTCCCGGGCGTAGGCCGGCCGGAGCGCGTGGTCCTTGATCTGGGCGACCAGCGGCACCGTCTTCTCCAGCGCGGCGACCCGGCCCTCGACGGTGTCGAGGTCGTAGCCGGCCAGCGTCGTCCGCAGCACGAAGGCGATCAGCGGCGTCCGCCGGGCGACGAGGTCACGGACGGCGGCGTCGCCGTGCTCCTGGCGCAGCTCGCACGGGTCGCGGCCCTCCGGCTCCACGGCGACGAACGTCTGACCGACGAAGCGCTGGTCCTCGGCGAAGGTCTTCATGGCGGCCGCCTGGCCCGCCGCGTCCCCGTCGAAGGTGTAGACCACCTCGCCGCGGAACTCGTCCTGGTCCATGAGCAGCCGCCGCAGCACGCCGATGTGCTCGGCGCCGAACGCGGTGCCGCACGACGCCACCGCCGTGGTGACGCCGGCCAGGTGGCAGGCCATCACGTCGGTGTAGCCCTCGACGACGACGGCCTGGTGGCGCTTGGCGATGTCCCGCTTGGCGCGGTCGATGCCGTAGAGCACCGAGCTCTTCTTGTAGAGCGGCGTCTCGGGGGTGTTGAGGTACTTCGGGCCCGGGTCGTCGTCCATGAGCTTGCGCGCGCCGAAGCCGATGACGTCGCCGGTGATGTCACGGATCGGCCAGACCAGCCGGCGGTGGAAGCGGTCGATGAGCGTGCCGCGCGAGGACTCCTTGGCCAGCCCGCCGGTGACCAGCTCGGCCTGGGTGAAGCCCTTGGCGCGCAGATGGCGGGTGAGGGCGTCCCAGCCGCCGGGCGCGTATCCGCAGCCGAAGTCCAGCGCAGCCTGCCGGTCGAAGGCGCGGTCGGCGAGGAACTGGCGGGCCGGTGCGGCCTCCGGCGTGCCGAGCTGCTCGGCGTAGAACGCGGCGGCTGCCGTGTTGGCCGCGACCAGCCGGGCCCGCTGGCCCACCGAGGCGCGGTCGGGGCCCGCGGTGGGCCGGCCGCCGTCGTCCTCGTACTTCAGCTCGATGTTGGCGCGGTTCGCCAGCAGCTCGACCGCCTCGGAGAAGGAGAGGTGGTCGATCTGCTGGACGAAGGAGATGACGTCTCCGCCCACCCCGCACCCGAAGCAGTGGAAGAGGTTCCGCGTCGGCGTGACCTGGAACGACGGCGTCTTCTCGTCGTGGAACGGGCACAGGCCCTTGAGGCTGCCGCCGCCCGCGCGCTTGAGCTGCAGGTGCTCGCCGACGATCTCGTCGATCTTGCTGCGCTCGCGCACGAGCGCGATGTCGGCCGCCCGGATCCGCCCACGGCCGGCCATCAGCTGCCGCCCGCCGCGGCGGCGCCGCCCGCGATCGCCGCTGCGGCCGCACCGTCGTCACGGCGGCTCATCACCAGCGCCAGCCAGAGCAGGAAGACCTGGTGGTCCAGCGGCAACGTCTCGTCGGCGGTCAGGGTCGGTCGCGGTGACCACCCGCCCGTGGTGCCGGTCTCCGCGACCACTCGCTCACCGGAGAGGTAGCGGAGCCCGCCCCGCCAGCGGGACACCACCTCCGACCGGATGGGCAGCCCCTCCAGGTCCCCCGTCCACGTGCCCTTCCAGAACGACGTCTGCTTCGCTCGCAGCCGGACGGCGTGCTCGGGCTCGTCCGCCCACCGGCCGACCAGCTCGCGCCTGCTCTTGGTGAGCACCCACTCCCGGTCGCCGACGACAGCCGTGGCAGCTTCCCTCCAGCCGGCCGGGCGCAGGGTGGCGACGACCGCGCCGTCGCGGAGAACGGGCAGGACACGCTTGCCCACGCCGTGCGAGCCGGCCTTGCCCAGTGCGAGCACGGTGTCCCTCCTCCTCAGCCGATGCCGGGCGCCCCGGCGATGCTCTCGCCGGTCACGCGGTAGAGCAGGTAGGCAGCAGTCTCCCGCAGGATGTAGCGGAACTGGGTGTCCCGGGTCTGGACGGCGGGGCCCTGCCGGGTCGGCGAGCTCTCCGCCTCCATGCCGGCGTCCTCCGCCATCCGTTGCGCCCGCATGGCGTGCCAGGGGTCGGTGACCAGCACGGCGTGCTGCCAGCCGCGCTCGGCGAAGGCCGCGCCGACGACCCGCATGCTCTCCAGGGTGTCCGTGCCCTCGGGCACCGCCAGCAGCGCATCGCCGGGCACCCCGGCATCCGCCAGGTAGTTGCGGCCGGCCTCGGCCTCGGTGAACTGGTCGCCGGCCGCCTTGCCGCCGACGGTCACGACGACGGGCGCGACGCCGTCCTCGTACAGCTCCAGCGCGTGCTCCAGCCGGGCCGCGAAGATCGACGACGGAACGCCGTTGTACTGCGCCGAGCCCAGCACCACGATCGCGTCGGACTGCGAACTCGAGTCCTGCCGCGCCGTCCACCAGATGGCCAGGGCCGTGGAGGCGACGAACAGGACGGCGGCGAGGACGGCGGCACCGGCCACCCTCGTCAGCAGACTCCACACGACCACGCGTCATGGGTACCACGCGGGGCCGACGGCGCGCGTGCACCGGAGACGGTGCGCCCGGACATCGGAGCAGGCCTGTAGCAGCACGGCCCGAGCCGTGCACCATGCCCCCTATATGAGAACGATTATCGTTATGGATACGGTGTGCGGCGTCCTCCCCCGCGACCTCAGGAGCGTCCGTGCGTCCCCTTCCGACCCCCTCCCTCCGCGCCGTCGCGCTCATGACGACGCTGCCCCTCGCGCTGGCCACCGGCTGCGCGTCGACCGACGGCACCGGAGCCGCCGCCTCGACCCCGACGGAGGCGTCGGCCCCGGCCGAACCCACCGAGGTGGGCGCGAGCGCGCCTCGGTTGGCCCTCACCTACGACGGCGGCGTCCAGGTGGTCGACGCCACGACGCTCGAGGTGCTCGCCGACGAGCCGCTCGACGGCTTCAACCGGCTCAACGCCGCCGGCGACGGCCGCCACTTCCTGGTGTCGACGCAGGGTGGTTTCCGCCTGCTCGACGGCGGGGCCTGGGCCGAGGAGCACGGTGACCACGACCACTACTACACGGCCGAGCCGCAGCTGACCGGCGAGCTCCTCCCCGCGGAGAAGCCCGGTCACGTGGTCGCCCACGCCGGGCGGACCGTGCTGTTCGACGACGGCACCGGGCAGATCACCGCCTTCGACAGCGCGGCCGTCGCGGACCCGGACCGGGAGACGCGCGACCTGCGCACGCCGTCGGCCCACCACGGCGTCGCGGTCGAACTCGGGGACGGCACCATGCTCGTCTCCGAGGGCACCGAGGACGCCCGCACCGGCGTGCGTCTCCTGGACGCCGACGGTGCGGAGCTCGCCGCCTCCGACGACTGCCCCGGCGTGCACGGCGAGGCCGTGGCCGGCGAGGACACCGTCGTCATCGGCTGCGAGGACGGCGTGCTGGTGGTCGCCGGCGGCGGCATCACCAAGGTCGCCAGCCCCGACGCCTACGGTCGGATCGGGAACCAGGCCGGCAGTGCGGAGTCCCCCGTCGTCCTGGGCGACTACAAGTCCGACCCCGACGCCGAGCTCGAGCGGCCGACCCGCGTGTCCCTGATCGACACGACGGACGCCTCGCTCCGGCTCGTCGATCTCCCTTCCTCCTACTGGTACCGGTCCCTGGGACGCGGAGAGGACGGCGAGGCCCTCGTCCTCGGCACCGACGGCGCACTGCACGTCATCGACCCGGTGGCCGGTGCGGTCACCCGGTCGATCCCGGTGATCGGTGCCTGGGAGGAGTCCGAGGACTGGCAGGACCCGCATCCGCAACTGGTCGTCGTCGAGGGCACGGCCTACATCAGCGAGCCCGCGACGCAGTCGCTCCATGCGGTCGACGTCGCCAGCGGGAAGGTGTGGAAGTCCGCTTCGCTGACGGTCACCCCCAACGAGGTGGCCGGCGTGTCCGGCGACGTGGAGGAGCACGCCGAGCACGAGCACACCGGCGACGACGAGCACGTCGAGTGATGCCCGCCGGACGCGCCCGCCGGGCGGCGTCGGCCGGCCTGCTCCTCTGCTCCCTCGCGGGGTGCGCCGGTGGCGCGGCCGGGGCGGACGACGGCCGGCTGGACGTCCTCGTCACCTCCTATCCCCTGCAGTACGTGGCCGAGCAGGTCGGCGGCGACGACGTCGTCGTCACCAACCTGACACCGCCCGGCGGGGACTCCCACCGGCTGGAGCCGGCGCCGCACGAGGTCGCGGCGCTGTCCGGGGCCGACGTGGTGGTGCACCAGTCCGGCGGCATGCAGCCGGCGGTCGACGACGTCGTCGCCCAGGAGGAGCCGGAGCACCTGGTCGACGCCGCACCGCTCGCCGATCGCGGTGCCGACCCGCACTTCTGGCTCGATCCCCTGCGTCTCGCCGAGTTCGGCCGGACCGTGGCCGGGCAGCTGGCGGCGGTCGACCCCGACCACGGAGCGGACTACCGCGCGCGGGCCGACCGGCTGGACGTCACGCTCCGGTCGATCGACGGCGAGTACGCCGAGGCGCTGGCCGCGTGTCGCGGAGCCACCCTCCTCGCCTCGCACGAGGCCTTCGGATACCTCGCCGAGCGGTACGGGCTGCGGCAGATGGGGGTGGCCGGCCTCGATCCGTACGTCGAGCCGCCCCCGAGCCGGCTGCGCAAGGTCGCCGACGAGGTGGCCGACTCGGGCGCGCGGACGATCTTCTTCGAGGCGACGGCGGGGTCGGCGGTGGCCGAGGTGCTCGCGGCGGACCTGGGCCTGGGCACCGACGTGCTGCACCCCGTCGAACGGGTGGCCGCCGGGGAGACGTATCCGGACCTCATGGCGGACAACCTCGCCGCCCTCCGCCGCGGGCTCACCTGCGGGTGATCCCGGCCGGGCCTCCGATCGGTGCACGCACCGATCGGGGGCCCGAAGGGGTCAGCCGGCGTCGAACCCGCAGACGCGGGGCCCCTCCTCGTTGACCACCTCGAACTCGGTCGTGGAACCGTCGGCCCACCGCACGGGAACCCGCTGCACCGCGGCGCCCTCCGCCTCGTCGTCGTGCACGCGGCCGATCTCGCCGGGAGTGGCACCGAGGTACTCGCCGGCGACCTCATCGGGCTGGAGCCGGGCCTGCTCCTCGGTGCACAGCATCTGGTGCGCGGTCTCGGTGTCGCCGTCGGAGAGGGACGCCAGGAACACCTCGGCGGCCTGGGTGGACTGCTGGCCCGGAGAGCCCTTCACGAGGTACAGGAAACCGACCATGGCGGCCGCGAGCAGCGTCACCACCACGATGCCGCCGACGAGCCAGCGCTGCCTACCGCGCGGGGTACCGGTGTGCAGCGGCGCGGGGCCGTCGTCGTAGAGGAAGGGGCCTGAGGTCACGGAACTCATCCTCCGCTCACGAGCAGCTCGGCCCCCGCCGGGGGTCGGGGGTCGTCCCGGTCGGCCAGCCAGCCCTCGGGGAGGGCGACCGGCCGCGGCGTGCTGGTGCGCCCGCGAGGGGCGCCGAGGACGACGGTCGGGTACGGCTGCTCGGGAATGCGGTCCAGCAGTTCGCCCAGCTCGTCCAGGCTGCTGACCATCGCCAGCGCCCGGCGCACGTCGGACCCGACCGAGAAGCCCTTGAGGTACCAGGCGACGTGCTTGCGGAAGTCGGTGCAGCCGTGCACCTCGCCCTGCTCCTCGCCCAGCAGCGTGGCGTGCCGGTGCATCACCGCCGCGACCTCGCGCAGGGTGGGCAGCGCGCGCCGCTCCTCCCCCGCGAAGGCGGCGGCGAGGTCGCCGAACAGCCACGGCCGGCCGAGGCAGCCGCGGCCGATCACCACGCCGGCGCACCCGGTCTCGGCGACCATGCGCAGCGCGTCGTCGGCCTCCCAGATGTCGCCGTTGCCCAGCACCGGGATGTCGACGGCCTCGACCAGCCGCGCGATGGGGGCCCAGTCGGCGGTGCCGCTGTAGAGCTGGTCGGCGGTCCGCCCGTGCAGGGTGATCGCGGCGGCGCCCTCGCCCTGGGCGATGCGGCCGGCGTCGAGGTAGGTGACGTGGTCGGCGTCGATGCCGATGCGCGTCTTGACGGTCACCGGGACGTCCCCGGCCGCGCGCACGGCCGACCGCACGATGTCGCGCAGGAGCACCCGCCGCCAGGGCAGCGCCGAGCCCCCGCCCTTGCGGGTCACCTTGGGCACCGGGCAGCCGAAGTTGAGGTCGATGTGCGCCGGCCGGGTGCCGGCCACCCCCTCGTCGACGAGCATCTCCACCGCGCGCCCGACCGTGGCCGGGTCGACGCCGTAGAGCTGCACGGAGAAGGCGTCCTTCTCGTCGGGTGTCGCACGCACCATCTGCAGCGTCTTCTCGCTGCGCTCGACCAGCGCCCGGGTGGTGATCATCTCGCAGACGTAGAGGCCTGCGCCGAACTCACGGCAGAGCGTCCGGAAGGCCGGGTTGGTGATGCCCGCCATCGGCGCGAGCACGACCGCGGGGTCGACGATCAGCGACCCGAGCCGCAGCGGCGGGAGTGCCGTCTCGGCCAGCGTCGTCACATCACCCAGGGTAGGCGGAGACCTGGGTCACCCCGGCCGGCCAACCCCCACGTGGCGAGGTCGGCGATCTCGGACGCTCAGCGGCGTCACGGCGTGCGAGATCGCCGATCGCGCCGCTCAGACGCCCGGGAGACGGGCGGCCAGGTAGGACTCGACCTGGCCCAGGCCCACGCGCTCCTGGCTCATCGAGTCGCGCTCGCGAACGGTCACCGCGTCGTCCTCGAGCGTGTCGAAGTCGACGGTCAGGCAGAACGGCGTGCCGATCTCGTCCTGCCGCCGGTACCGGCGGCCGATCGCCCCGGCGTCGTCGAAGTCCACGTTCCAGTTCCGCCGCAGCGCGGCGGCGAGGTCGCGGGCCTTCGGCGACAGGTCGGCGTTGCGTGACAGCGGCAGGACGGCGGCCTTCACCGGGGCCAGCCGCGGATCGAGCTTCAGCACGGTGCGGACGTCGACGCCGCCCTTGGCGTTGGGCGCCTCGTCCTCGGTGTAGGCCTCGATGAGGAAGGCCATGAGGGAACGGGTCAGGCCGGCCGCGGGCTCGATGACGTACGGCGTCCAGCGCGTGTTGGCGGCCTGGTCGAAGTAGGACAGGTCGGTGCCCGAGTGCTCCGAGTGCGTGGACAGGTCGAAGTCGGTGCGGTTGGCGATGCCCTCCAGCTCACCCCACTCCGAGCCCTGGAACCCGAAGCGGTACTCGATGTCGACGGTGCGCTTGGAGTAGTGCGACAGCTTCTCCTTGGCGTGCTCGTAGTGCCGCAGGTTCTCCGGGGCGATCCCCAGGTCGGTGTACCAGCCGGTGCGCTCGTCGATCCAGTACTGGTGCCACTTCTCGTCGGTGCCCGGCTCGACGAAGAACTCCATCTCCATCTGCTCGAACTCACGGGTGCGGAAGATGAAGTTGCCCGGCGTGATCTCGTTGCGGAACGACTTGCCGATCTGGCCGATGCCGAACGGCGGCTTCTTCCGCGCGGCACCCATGACGTTGGCGAAGTTCACGAAGATGCCCTGGGCGGTCTCCGGGCGCAGGTAGTGCAGACCGGACTCGTCCTCGACGGGGCCGAGGTAGGTCTTGAGCATCATGTTGAAGTCGCGCGGTTCGGTCCACGCGCCCGTGGTGCCGCAGTTCGGGCAGGAGATGTCGGCCAGGCCGTTCTCGGCCGGGCGGCCCTTCTTCTCCTCGTAGCCCTCCTCCAGGTGGTCGGCCCGGAAGCGCTTGTGGCAGCTCTGGCACTCGGTCAGCGGGTCGGTGAAGACGCCGACGTGGCCCGAGGCGACCCACACCTGGCGCGGCAGGATCACCGACGAGTCCAGGCCGACGATGTCGTCCCGGCTCTGGACGACGGTGCGCCACCACTGCCTCTTGATGTTCTCCTTGAGCTCCACGCCCAGCGGGCCGTAGTCCCACGCCGACCGCGTACCGCCGTAGATCTCACCGGAGGGGAAGACGAACCCCCGCCGCTTGCAGAGGTTGACGACCTTGTCGAGGCGCTGGGGGTCGCGCTTCGCGGTCGAATCGGCGTCGTTCACGGGCTGGCTGTTCGTGGGGGTGGCCACGGGGGCTCCATCCGGCTGGCGGTCGGCGGTTGACCGCTCCACGGTAGTGGGCGCCTTCCCGGCGCCGTCGCGTCGCCCGGCGCGCGGGCTCCGGCTACCCGGTCAGCCTGCCGCGCGCGGGCTCCCGTCCGGCGGCGGGCCGCTCCAGCCGATCCAGTCGACGTCCCCCTCGATCGTCTGCCCCTGCAGCTGCATCACGACCAGGACGACACCGAGGACGACCAGCGCGAACGCGACGGCGAGGATCCACGGCCAGGTGCGGTGCGGGCGCCGCACCCTCGGACGGGGACCGACGGTCACCCGGACCGGTGCCGGACGGCCGAACTCCAGGGTGCGGTGCGGCGACGCAGGCCTCGGCCGGTCGAGAGTCACCGTCGGGTCCTCGTCACGGAACGGCGGAGCGGCGAGGTCGCCGGCGGCCATCTGGGCCCGCACGGCACGCCCGGGCACCGGGGGCCGGGCCACCCTGAGGGTGCGGTCGGCCGCCGCTGCCGAAGCCTCCCGGCCCGACTCGTCCGGCCTCGGCTCGGTCATGGAGGTGCCTCCGTGGTCGCTGCGATCCCCCGCCGGCTCGGTGACGTGCGCATGGACCTTGCCCCGGGTGAGCCCGGATCACGCCTCGGAGGAGGGACGCCGGGTGTCACGGGCGGGCAGGTAGACCCCCGGCTCGTCGAGCGCGTGCAGCCAGACCGGGGCGCCGGCGATCTTGACCTCTGCTGCCGACAGCGCCCGGCGGTAGGCGCCGACGCCGTCCCACCGCGTGACGAGCGCCCACAGCCCCGGGTCGTCGGCGGACGTGCCGATCTCACCGTCGCGGAAGCCGGGGCGGACGGCGAGGACCGCGAGCAGCGCGTCCAGCTGTTCCGAGAGGAGCGACTCCTCACCGGCACCCACGCGCAGTCGTGTCACCGCGAACACGTCGACCTCCCGTCGCCCGATCCCCCGGCGAACGGTGCCACGGGCTCCGGCAACCGCGGCCGCCGGGCCCGCGGACCGCCGTCGTCAGTAGAAGTCGCAGACCGTGAGGTCGGGACCGACGTAGACCAGGAGCAGGAAGCTCTGCCCGTCGGCGAGCTGGAGGGTGAACGAGGCCAGGTCGAGCCCGGAGTCGGGCTGGTGCTCCACGCTGTCGAAGGTTCCGCTGGTGAACTCCGGCACGCCGAGGACCTGGGAGTAGAAGTAGTCGCCGAGCGCGTCGGCGGGGTCCCCGCCGGCTGCCGCCGTGGCCGACGCATCGCGGACCTCGCTGCAGGAGAGGTCGTAGGCGGTCTGGTAGTCGTACCGCCCCAGGGCTTCCACCCAGGCGAGTGCGATGTCCCCGGAGCCGACGTACCGGCCCGCGTTCTCCGCGGCCGGCACGGGAGCCGGTGCGGGAGCAGGTGCCGGAGCGGGAGCCGGCGCGGGAGCCGGTGCGGGCGCAGGAGCCGGTGCGGGGGTGGTGGTGGGCGCTGTGACCCGTGCTCCCCCGGGCAGGTTTCCTGCGGTCGCGCGAGGTGGACGTGTGGACGTCTCCGTGGCCTCGGTG
>Ga0196960_10000638_pt1 | contig 11306 bp, 14 predicted proteins | sample S3v_5metaG_FD_183187 | JGI IMG/M metagenome (GOLD analysis project Ga0196960, IMG submission 183187) | Soil microbial communities from Anza Borrego desert, Southern California, United States - S3+v_5 | ecosystem: Environmental > Terrestrial > Soil > Desert | place: USA: California | collected... | reverse complement strand
CAGCGGCGCGGTGCCGCTGGCCAGCGCCGCCGAGGCGGTGCAGAACGCGCTCCAGCTCGCCGCCAAGAACGGCATCACCCGCGCGCGGCTGCACATCAGCCCCGCCGAGCTCGGCGCGATCGAGCTCCACCTGCGGCACACCGCGAGCGGCCTGACCGCCCGCGTGATCGCCGACTCGCCGGAGGCCGCGGCGCAGCTGCAGCAGAACTCCGACCAGCTCAAGCAGGTGCTCGACCAGGCCGGCATCGGCCTCCTCGGGCTCGACATCGGCGCCCGCGGCGACCAGGCGCAGCAGTCCTTCGCCGGCCTCGCCGGCGGCGCCTTCGGCGACGCGTCCAGCCGTGGCGGCAGCCGCGGCGGCCAGCGCTTCGCCGGCTCCACCGACGACGAGCAGATCGTCGCCGTCCCTGTCCGCGCCCGCCTGCCCATCCCGGGTAGCGGCGGCCTCCTCGACGTGATCGCCTGATGCCCTCCATCCCCTCCATCAACGACCTGAAGAACCAGACGACGCAGGCCGTCAAGCGCGAGCCCAAGGGCACCCTCGGCAAGGACGACTTCCTGATGCTCATGGTCGGGAAGCTCCAGAACCAGGACCCCATGAACCCGACGGACGACACGCAGTTCATGGCCCAGATGGCGCAGATGACGTCGCTCGAGCAGATGACGAACATGTCCGTCGCCATGTCCCAGACGCAGGCGTTCGGGATGCTCGGCAAGACCGTCGCGTACACCGACGGCGAGGGCAACACCCAGACCGGCACGGTCGACCGGGTCGTCCTGAACGGCTCGAAGGTCACGCTCAAGATCGGCGAGGCCGACGTGGCGCCCGACAAGGTCACCTCGGTCCTCAACGGGACGGGCGAGCAGCCGACTACCGGGACGCCCCCCGCCACCGGCGGCACCGGCTCCACGCCCGCCACCGGCTCCGGCGCGACCCCCGCCTCCGGCGACAGCACCGAGAACCCGACCCCGTGACCTTCGTCGACCCCCTCCTGACGCCGAGCGCCGCTCCGGCCGCCGCGCCGGCGCCGGCCGACCGCGCCCGCACCGCCACCGTCGGCGGCGCGGGGTTCGGCGAGGTGCTCGCCCGCCGCACGAGTGGCCTGCAGTTCTCGGGCCACGCGCTGCAACGCGTCGAGCGCCGCGGCATCGACCTCTCCCCGCAGACGCTCCAGCGCCTGCAGAGCGGGGTCGAGCGTGCCGTCGGCAAGGGGGCTCGCGAGTCCGTCGTCCTCGTGGACGACACGGCGTTCGTCGTGTCCGTCCGCACCAAGACCGTCATCACCGCGGTCGACCACGCGCACATGCGCGACCACGTCTTCACGAACATCGACAGCGCCGTCATCGCCTAGCGGCGACGCGCTGCCGAGACACCCACTTCACCCCCCTCCCCCGGACCCACAGGAGCCCCAAATGCTTCGAGGCATGTACTCCGCGATCAGCGGCCTGAAGATGCACCAGGCGATGCTGGACGTGACCGCCAACGACATCGCGAACGTCAACACCATCGGCTACAAGAGCAGCCGCACGACGTTCACCGACCAGATGGCGCAGCTGCAGGGCGCCGGCACGGCGCCGGGTCAGACGACCGGCGGCAAGAACCCGGCCCAGATCGGCCTCGGCGTCCAGTTCGGCTCGATCGACTCGGTCATGGGCAACGGCGCCTTCCAGTCGACCGGCAACGCGCTCGACCTCGCCGTCAAGGGCGAGGGCTGGTTCCGCGTCACGACCGACGGCCCGGACGACATGACCTCCGCCGCCGGCGCGCCGGCCAACGCCGAGGCGTTCACCCGCGCGGGCAACTTCGACCAGAACGCCGAGGGCTTCCTGGTCACCAAGAGCGGCGCCTACCTGCTCGGCAAGGAGAACGCCGACGGCACCGGCGCGGACATCTACCTGAAGATCCCGAAGACGGGCACCAACGTCACCGTCGGCACCGACGGCCAGGTCTCGTACCTGGACTCGACGGACAACACGCGCAAGCCGGCGGGCTTCCTGACCCTCTCGCGCTTCTCCAACGAGGGCGGCCTCGAGCGCGCCTCGACCAACCTCTGGCAGGTCTCGGCCGCCTCCGGCCCCGAGGTCGTCTCCGTCGCGGGCGCCGAGGGCGTCGGCGACATCCAGTCCGGCGTCACCGAGATGTCGAACGTCGACCTCGCCAACGAGTTCACCGAGCTCATCTCCGCCCAGCGCGGCTTCCAGGCCAACTCCCGCGTCATCTCCACGAGCGACTCCGTCCTCGAGGAGCTGGTGAACCTCAAGCGCTAGCGCTTCAGACCGATGATCCAGCTGCACCGCCTGGGGCGTGACCGCACGCCCTTCCACCTGAACGCCGACCTCATCGTCACCGTCGAGGCCAACCCGGACACCGTCGTGCATCTCGCGACGGGGGCCAACCTGGTCGTGATGGAGACGCCTGAGGAAGTCGTCGCCGAGGTTCGCGCCTGGCGGCGCAGCACCTACCCGATCGCACTCTCCCCGACCTCCCGGAACTCCTCATGAAGGCCGCAACCGCAGTCGGCATCGCCATCGCCGTCATCTGCATGATCATGGCGATCTTCATCGAGGGTGGCTCGCCGCTCTCGATGATCAACATCCCCGCCGCGCTCATCGTGCTCGGCGGCACGCTCGGCGTGACGTTGGGCTCCACCTCCATGGAGCAGATGAAGGCGATCCCGGCCCTCTACAAGAAGTCGATGTCGACGGAGCCGATCGACTACCGGGCGGAGATCGACCGCATCGTGGCGTTCGCCGAGAAGGCGCGGCGCGAGGGTCTCCTCGCGCTCGACGCCGAGGTCGGCCAGATCGAGGACGACTTCCTCCGCAAGGGGATGCAGCTCGTCGTCGACGGCACCGACCCGGAGCTCGTGCGCGAGATCCTGGAGGCCGACCTCGAGGGCATGGAGCACCGTCACCGCGAGGCGGTCCAGCCGTTCGTGCAGGCCGGCGGCTTCGGCCCGACGCTCGGCGTGCTCGGCACCGTGGCCTCGCTGGTCCACGTGCTCGAGAACCTCGACAAGCCGGAGACCCTCGGCCACTCGATCGCCGGCGCGTTCATCGCGACGCTGTACGGCGTCGGCTCGGCCAACGTCTTCTACTACCCCGTGGCCAACCGCCTGAAGTTGCTCTCCGGCCACGAGGTGCTGCTCAAGAACATGGTGATCGAGGGCGTCCTGGCCATCCAGGCCGGCGAGAACCCGCGCATCATCGCCGACCGCCTCATGACCTTCGTCCCGCCCGCCGAGCGCGGCGAGGACAAGAGCTCCGGCGACGGCCCCGCGCTGGCCGAGGCCGCGTAGACCCCGCGCGCCCGCGCACCACCGCTCACCCATCCCACCTGACCCATGGCCGGCAAGAAGAAGAAGCAGCATCACGAGGAGCACGTCGACGAGCGCTGGCTGCTGACCTACTCCGACATGATCACCCTCCTCATGGCGCTGTTCATCGTCATGTGGTCGATGGCCACGGTGAACACGTCGAAGTTCGAGGCGCTGTCCGCGTCGCTGAAGGACGCGTTCTCCGGGAAGATCCTCCCGGGCGGCGAGGCGATCATGCAGCCCGGCTCCTCCTCGGACGCCGAGCAGGCTCCGCCCGAGGACCCGCTGCCGGCCATCAAGGCGCAGGAGAAGACCGACGCGGCGTCCAAGAGCGCCACGAAGGAGGACGAGGAGCTCAAGAAGCTCAAGAAGGAGATCGACTCCTGGACGCAGACGCACGGGCTCAAGCAGCAGGTCGAGACGCAGATCGCGCGCCGCGGGCTGATCGTCCGCGTGCTGACCGACGACGTGCTCTTCGACTCCGGCAGCGCCACGATCAAGCCGTCGGCCGACGGCCTCCTGGACGCCCTTTCGAAGCTGCTCAAGACCCAGGTGCGGAACCCGATCCAAGTTGAGGGCAACACCGACAACATCCCCGTCACCGGGCAGTACCCCAGCAACTGGGAGCTGTCCACGGCACGGGCCACGGAGGTCACCCGGAACCTGATCCGGCGTGGCGTCTGGGCCGGCCGGCTGGGGGCCACGGGCTACGCCGCCGAGCACCCCATCGCGTCCAACCGGACCGAGGCGGGCCGCAAGCGCAACCGCCGCGTGGAGATCGTCGTGCTCCGCAAGTACGCCGGCCAGGGACAGGCCGGGACCGGATCCCAGGGAGGGACCAAGTAATGCAGGGAAAGATCAAGTTCATCCTGCCGCTCGTGGCACTGATCGTGCTCGGCGTCGGCTACAAGACCGTTCTTGCCAAGCCGGCAGAGGGACCACCTCCGAAGGTGCACGGGCAGCTGTACGTGATCCCGAAGGAGTTCCTCATCAACCTCGCCGACCAGCGCTACGCCAAGCTGACGGTCGCGCTCGAGGTGTCGCACGAGGAGGTCCTCGTCTCCGAGGACGCGCACGCCGCCGCGCCGCCCGAGGGCTGGGGCACGCTGCCGCAGGAGGCGATGATCCGCACGCTCGTGACGGACACGCTGACGGGCATCGACGGCGACAAGCTCGTCGAGCCCGAGGGCCGCGAGAAGCTCGCCACGAAGCTGCTCAAGAAGATCAAGAAGTACTCCGACGTCCACGCCGAAGAGGTCCTCTTCACGGACATCGCCGTCCAGTAAGCGGACACCGACCACCGAACCCCCGAGAGACCGAGTCCCCCTCATGCACGAAGAGATCGAGCTGGAGCCCCTCGAGGCCATGCCCGGCACGGAGCTCGCCGCGACCCCGGCGCCCATGGCGCCGGCCGGCGACGGCGACCTCGCCCGCCTGCACGACGTCCCCGTCGAGCTGACGGTGGAGATCGGCCGCACGCGCATGACGATCGGGGAGACGCTCGGTCTCGGCCCGGGGGCGATCGTGTCGCTCAACAAGCTGGCGGGCGAGCCCGTCGACCTCCTGGTCAACGGCACGCCGATCGCGCGCGGCGAGGTCGTCGTGATCGACGAGGAGTTCGGCCTGCGGATCACCGACGTCGGCGCGGGCATGGCCCGCCTCGGGGACGCCTCCGCAGCGGCGTAAGCACGGGGGGCTAAAGGCCGTCGGGGGACGGCCGACCAAAGGGGTGGCTCCGGAAGTCCCCCAACTTCGCCGGAGTCGTCCCCCCGATGACGACGTCCCCCTCCCTCTTCTTCGTGCGCGCCGGCTCGGCGTGCCTCACCTTGCTTCTCGTGGCCGCGCCGACCGCCTTCGCGGCGGCCGCCAGCGGCGACGACACGCCCCTCAACCTCGACGACGCCCCGTCGGGCTCGCCGGCCGAGAAGGCCGCCGAGACCGGTGGCGGCGGCGGCATCGCCCGCATGGTCGTCGGCCTCGCGCTCGTGCTCGGGGTCATCTACGGCCTCTCCTGGGTCCTCAAGCAGGTCAAGTCCTCCAAGGAGGGCGAGGCCACGGGCCACGGGATGTCGCAGGTCTCGTCCCTGCCGCTCGGCCCGGGCCGCTCGGTCCACCTCCTGCGCGTCGGCGACGAGCTGCTGCTCGTCGGCTCGGCCGAGAAGGGCGTCACCCCGCTGCGCCGCTACGGCCTCGAGGAGGCCGCCGCCTCCGGCCTCATCGCCGGCGGCGAGGACGGCGACGTCATCGAGGGCCACGCGGTCGCGACGGTCAAGAAGCCGGTCGCGCAGCTCATGACGGGGAACCTCGTCGAGGCGATCCGCCAGCGGACGGTGCGGCGATGAACGCGGCCGAGCTCGACGGAGGCAACGCCCTCCAGATCCTGCTGCTCGTCGGCGGGGTCACCCTCATCCCGGCGCTGCTGTTCTGCGTCACCTCCTTCACGCGGATCCTCATCGTCCTGGGCTTCATCCGGACGGCGCTCGGCACCCCGACCGCGCCGCCGAACCAGGTGCTCGTCGGCATCGCCCTCTTCCTGACGATCTTCGTCATGGCGCCGACGTTCAACACGATCAAGACCGAGGCCTACGAGCCGCTCCAGAAGGGCCAGATCAACGAGGAGCAGGCGCTCAAGCGCGCCGAGGCGCCGCTGCGCGAGTTCATGTTCAAGCAGACGCGCAACGACGACCTGAAGCTCTTCATCGGGATGAGCGACATGAAGGACAAGACGCCGGAGGTCCACGGCGACGTCCCGACCCACGTCCTGATCCCCGCCTTCATCATCAGCGAGCTCAAGACCGCGTTCCAGATCGGGTTCCTGATCTTCCTGCCCTTCCTGATCATCGACCTGGTGATCAGCTCCGTCCTGATGTCGATGGGCATGATGATGCTGCCCCCGGTCTTCATCTCGCTGCCCTTCAAGATCCTCCTGTTCGTCCTCGTGGACGGCTGGAGCCTCGTCACCAAGTCCCTCGTGGAGTCCTTCTGATGAGCAGCGACACCGTCGTCAGCCTCGGCACCGACGCGATGACCCTGGCCCTCAAGATCGGCCTGCCGATCCTGCTGGCCGGCCTGATCGTCGGCCTCCTGATCTCGGTCTTCCAGGCCGTCACGCAGATCCAGGAGCAGACGCTCACCTTCATCCCGAAGATCCTCGCGACGATCGCCGTGATCGTGATCGCCGGGCCGTGGATGCTCGACCAGATGGTCCTGTACGCGCACGACCTGTACGGCTCGATCCCCGAGATCGCCGGCCCGAGCAACTAGCGCTCCGTGGACCTCGACGCGCTCATCCAGGGCGTCGGCGCCAGCCAGCTCGTCGCGTTCATGCTCGTGATCGCGCGGGTGGCGCCGCTGTTCATCTTCGCGCCGCTCTTCTCCTCGAAGATGCTGCCGTTCCGCATCCGCGGCATCGTCGCGGTGGCGATCTCGATCGGCATCTCGCCGATGGCGCTCGGCACCGCGCAGCCGCCGCTCGACGCGCTCGGCATCTTCGAACTGATCCTCAAGGAGATCCTCGTCGGGATGGCGTTCGCCTTCTCGATCGGCGTCCTCTTCTACGCGCTGCAGGCGGCCGGCGGCTTCCTCGACACGATCGTCGGCTTCGCGTTCGGCGCCTCGGTCGACCCGATCTCCGGCAACCAGGGCACGGTGCTCGGCCAGTTCTACGGCCTGATCGGCGTCGCGGTCTTCGTGACGATCGGCGGCGTCGAGATGGTCCTCCGCGGCCTGGGCGAGACCTACGTGCTCGTCCCGCTGCTCGAGTTCCCCGACCTCACCGCGCTGCTCGACGGCGTGTGGGGCGCGTTCACCGGCATCTTCGGCGCCTCGCTCCAGATCGTCGCGCCGGTCGTCCTCGCGCTCGTCCTCACCGACCTGGCCTTCGGCCTCGTCACCCGCGTCGTCCCGCAGCTCAACGTCTTCAGCGTCGGCATGCCGGCCAAGGTCCTCGTCGGGCTGCTCCTCATCAGCGCCTCGCTGCCGTTCGTGGCGGGCTACGTCGACGACGAGCTCGAGCGCTCCGTGCGCGTCGCGCTCAGCTCGCTGGGGGTGAGCTGATGTCCGCGGAGGCCGGCGAGAAGACCGAGAAGGCCACACCCAAGAAGCGCGACGACGCCCGCAAGAAGGGCACGGTCGCCAAGTCGACGGACCTCAACGGCTCCATCGTGCTGCTCGCGGGCCTCGGCGCGCTCTTCGCGACGGGCCGCGCGACGTACGAGCGCCTCCAGGCGTCGATGGCCTCGTTCTTCCACCACATCTCCGACCCGAGCATCGTCAACGACCAGGGCATGACCGCGCTGTTCGGCGAGCTGGGCAAGGTCGTCGGGCTCTCCGTCGCGCCGATCGCCGCGGCGGGCCTCGTCGCCGGCGTGCTGACCAGCGTCGCGCAGGTCAAGTGGAAGCCGTCGGCGCAGATCATCAAGCCCGACCCGAAGAAGCTCAACCCGATCAGCGGCGCGAAGAACCTCTTCGGCAAGCGCGCCATCTTCGAGACGGCGAAGAACATCCTCAAGGTCGCGGTGGTCGGCGCCGTCGTCGCGATGATCCTCTTCCCGCGCATCAGCGACGTGGCCGCGCTGGTCGGCATGCCGCCGGCCGAGCTGATGGCCTCGCTGGTCCACCAGGTGCTCGTCCTCGCGCTCTGGGCGACCGCCGCGTACCTCGTCATCGCGGCCGCCGACTACGGCTACCAAGTCTACGAGACCAACAAGAACCTGAAGATGACCAAGGAAGAGGTCAAGCAGGAATTCAAGAACCAGGAGCAGTCGGCCGAACTCAAGGGAGCGATCAAGCGCAAGCAGATGGGCGCGGCCCGAGCACGGATGATGGCCGATGTCCCCGAGGCCGACGTGATCGTGACCAACCCGACGCACTACTCCGTGGCCCTCAAGTACTCCCCCGACAAGTCCGCCCCCGTCGTCGTCGCCAAGGGCAAGGACATCATCGCCTTCCGCATCCGCGAGATCGCCGCCGCCAACGGCGTGCCGATCGTCCCGGACCCCCCGCTCGCCCGCTCCCTCCACGCCTCGGTCGAGGTGGGTCACATGATCCCGGAGGAGATGTTCCAGGCCGTCGCCTCGCTGCTGGCCTACGTCTACCGCACCGCCGGGCAGCGCCGGCAACCGTCCCCCCTCGCCGCGTAAGACCGGCCGCTCAGATCGTCCCCCACGATGAACGCCTTCTCCAAGCTCACCAAGCACACCGATCTCCTCGCCGCCGGCGGCGTCGTGCTGATCGTGATGATGCTCATCGTCCCGCTCCCCCCGGAGCTGCTGGACGTCTTCATCGCGCTGAACATCGCGATGGGCCTCGCCATCCTCACGGCGACGCTCTACCTGCCGCGCGCGCTGGACTTCTCGGTCTTCCCGAGCCTCCTGCTGATCACCACCATGTTCCGGCTGGCGATCAACGTCTCGGTCACCCGGCTGATCCTCCTCCACGGCGACGCGGGCCACATGGTCCACGCGTTCGGCGACTTCGTCGTCGGCGGCAACGTCGTGGTCGGCCTCATCATCTTCATGATCCTCGTGGTCATCCAGTTCGTCGTGGTGACGAACGGCGCCGGCCGCGTGGCCGAGGTCGCCGCGCGCTTCACCCTCGACGCGATGCCCGGCAAGCAGATGGCGATCGACGCCGACCTCAACGCCGGCCAGATCACCGACGAGCAGGCGCGCACCCGCCGCGACGAGGTCTCCCGCGAGGCCGAGTTCTACGGCGCGATGGACGGCGCGTCGAAGTTCGTCAAGGGCGACGCGATGGCGGCCGTGATCATCACGATCATCAACCTCCTCGGCGGCATCATCGTCGGCGTCGTCCAGCAGGGCATGTCGATGGGCGACGCGGCCCACACCTTCTCGCTGCTGACGGTCGGCGACGGCCTCGCCGCGCAGATCCCGGCGCTGCTCGTCTCGGTCGCGACCGGCATCATCGTCACCCGCTCGGCGTCCGAGAAGGACCTCGGCAACGACATCGCCGACCAGATCGGCAAGAACCGCAAGGCGCCGATGGTCGCCGGCGTGGTCGTCTGCCTCTTCGCGCTCGTCCCGGGCCTGCCGAAGCTGCCGTTCCTCGTCGTCGGCGCGATCTTCGTCGCGATCGGCTGGAACCTCGCGAAGAAGGCGAAGGCCCAGGAGGCCTCCGACGCCGCCGACGCCGAGACGCAGCGCTCGGACGCCGCGACCGCCGCGCTGCCCGCGCCGCGCGACGCGGCCATCGAGGCGCTCACCGTCGACCCGCTCGAGCTGGCGATCGGCTTCGGCCTCGTGCCGCTCGTCGACGCGACGGCCGGCGGCTCGCTGCTCACCCGCGTCTCCGCCGTCCGCCGCCAGATCGCCTCCGACCTGGGCGTCGTCGTCCCGCCCGTCCGCATCCACGACGAGTTCTCGCTGGAGTCGCACGAGTACGTCGTGCGCGTCCGCGGCACCGAGGTGGCGCGCTCGCGGATCATGCCGGGCCACCAGCTGGCGATGGATCCGGGCGACGCGTTCGGCGAGCTCGCGGGCCTGCCGACCGTCGAGCCTGCCTTCGGCCTCCCGGCCGTGTGGGTCCCCGAGCAGGGACGCGCGGACGCCGAGGCGCTGGGGTACACCGTGGTCGACACGGAGTCCGTCATCGTGACCCACCTGACCGAGACGATCCGCCAGCACACCGCCGATCTGCTGACCCGCCAGGAGACCCGCCAGCTGCTCGACCAGCTGAAGGAGCACAATGCAGCCGTGGTCGACGAGGTGGTCCCCGACGTGCTCTCCGTGGGCGAGATCCAGCGCGTGCTGCAGAACCTGCTGCGCGAGGGCGTCTCGATCCGCGACCTGGGCCCCATCGTGGAAGCGGTGGGCGACAAGGCGCGGCTGACCCGCGACCCGTCGGTGCTCGCCGAGTACGCGCGCCAGGCGCTGTCGCGCCGGATCGTCGCGCCGTACGTCGATGTCGAGGGCACGCTTCGCGCGATCGCCCTGGACCCGACCGTCGAGCGGGAGATCGCGGACGCGATCGCCCAGACGCCGGACGGCGAGGTGCTCGCGCTCGATCCGACGCGGGCCCACGCGCTCGTCTCCACGCTGCAGGTCCAGTTCGACCAGTCGGCCGGGCTCCGTCCCGTGCTGCTGTGCTCCAGCCGCGTGCGCCGCCACCTGCGCCGCCTCGTCGAGCAGGCCATCCCGCAGCTGCCCGTCTTCGCGTACCAGGAGGCGCCTCCGGGGCTGCGCGTCGAGACCGTCGGCATCGTCGGCGGTGACCCGTTGGAGGCGCTGGCCGCGTGAGCGACGCAGGAGGACCCGACGTGCCCGAGACCGTGACCTACCGTGGCCGCTCGCTCGAGGAGGTGCTGCCCAAGATCCGCGAGGAGCTGGGGCCGGACGCCGTCATCGAGCGCCAGCGCACGGGCCTGGTCGGGGGCGTCGGCGGCTTCTTCCAGCGCGAGATGGTGGAGGTGGACGCGCGGCCGGCGAAGCCGGGCGAGTCCGCCTCGATGCCCGGGGCACCCGAGGGTGGCGGGCTGAACGTGCTCGCCGGGGCGGACGAGGAGGACGACCTGCGCGCCGCCGCGCGGCCTGCGCCCCCCACCCGCGAGGAGGAGCGCGAGGAGGGTCTGAGCGCGCCCGCGATGCAGCGGATCGCCCGCCAGAGCGAGCCGTTCGCCGACCTCCTGCGCGACGCGGAGGCCGATCTGCCGCCGCTGCGCGACGACGCGCCCGCGCCCACCGCCGCGCGCGGGGGCGACACCCGGGACGCCGACCTGGACGACGACGACGCGCCCGAGCTGGACGAGCAGGACTGGGAGGCGTGGGGCGACGAGCTCGCCCCGCCGCGTGCCGGTGGCCCGTCGCCGGGCGGCTCGTTCGCCGCCAACGCGTACCGCACCGCGGGCACCGAGCCCACCGATCCGGAGCCGGAGCCCGAGCCGCGCTTCTCGCCCGAAGCCGACGCCGGCGCCCGCGAGGCCGAGCCGCCGCGCATCACCCGCGCGCCGCGCCCGCCCGCCCCCACCCGCGC
>Ga0196960_10000637_pt1 | contig 11311 bp, 11 predicted proteins | sample S3v_5metaG_FD_183187 | JGI IMG/M metagenome (GOLD analysis project Ga0196960, IMG submission 183187) | Soil microbial communities from Anza Borrego desert, Southern California, United States - S3+v_5 | ecosystem: Environmental > Terrestrial > Soil > Desert | place: USA: California | collected... | reverse complement strand
CCCCTCGCCCCCCGTCCCTCGCAGGCTCGGGCCGGGTCCCTGCGAGGGGGCCGACCCCATGTCGCGCCACCGGAGGCCGGCGCCGTCGTCGAGGGGGAGGACTTCGCCCGGGTCGACTGGTGGGGCGCGGACCTCGACGGCGTCACCTTCGTCCGCTGCCGGTTCGACGACGCCGGCCTGGAGGAGCTGGTCACCCGGCGCTGCGTCTTCGAGGAGTGCGTCCTGACCGGCGTGCGGATGGCCGGGGCCCACCACTCCGGATCTGCGTTCCTCTCCTGCCGGTTCGACCGTGCCAGGCTCATCGACGTCACGTGGAACGGGTGCAAGCTCACCGGCTCGCAGTTCCCCGGCGCCTCCATGCGTCCCATGACCGCGACGGAGTGCGACTGGAGCTACGCCGCCCTGCGCGGCGTCGACCTCTCCGGGTCGGACCTCTCCCGGCAGCGGTTCCGCGAGGCCGACCTCACCGCCGCCGATCTGCGGGAGTCCGACCTCACCGGCGCCACGCTCGACCGGGCCCGCCTGCAGGGGGCGAAGCTGCGCGGGGCCGACCTGCGCGGCGCGTCCACCGAGGAGATCGACTGGCGGGCGTTCGACCTGAAAGGCGTGCGGCTGGACCTCGTCCAGGCGGTGCACGTGGCCCGGGCGCAGGGCGCCCTCGTCGCCGACTGATCCCTCACGCCCTCCTGGGCCGGGTGAGCAGCGCCTTCAGGGTGCCGAGCAGGCCGAGGGCGGCGACGGCGAGAGCGCAGTGGAACCCGGTGTCGAAGAACCCGAGCTCGAAGTCGGCGGCGACGAGCGGCACGAGCACGGCCGACACGATCCCGACGCTCACCAGCAGGGCGAGCGCGCCCCACAGACGGTGCGCGCGCATCGGCAGGAACATCAGCAGGCCGAGGACGAGGAGCACGCCGCCGCCCAGCACGATCCCCAGCGGCTGCCACAGCCCGGTGTCGACGAGGTCGTCCAGCCCCTGGAAGCCGCGGCGAACCAGATCCATGCCGGTGGCGTCGTCGTCGGCCAGCCAGGGCAGGAGCAGGCTGAGGCCCGCAGCGGCGCCGGCGAGCAGCAGGAGCAGTCCGGCGAGGACGTCCGGACGCCGCCGGGACACGGGCCGTCCGGTGGGCTGGGACGGCGCCGTCGCGCCTCCGGTCGCCGGGTCCGCACCGGACCCCGTGGCCGCACCGGCCGCGGTCGGGGCGGGGCTCGCGGTCGTGGCGGGTTCCTGCTCGCGCTCGGTCATCGCAGCACCTCCGGCCGGCTGGGGGAGCGGGGGGAGCGGCCCGCTGCCCCGAGCCTAGGTCCGCGGCGCCGCTCCGGCGGCCCCTCCGGCAGACTGTCGGCGTGCCCGCGACGACTCTTGACGGCAAGGCCACTGCTGCAGCCATCCGCGCCGAGCTCACCGAACGGGTGACCGCCCTCACCGCGGCCGGCCACCGCCCCGGTCTCGGCACGCTGCTGGTGGGCGACGACCCGGGCAGCCGCTGGTACGTCAACGCCAAGCACTCCGACTGCGCGCAGGTGGGCATCGCCAGCATCCAGCGCGAGCTGCCCGCCGAGGCGACCGAGCAGGACGTGCTCGAGGTCGTCGCCGAGCTCAACGCCGACCCGTCGTGCACCGGCTACATCGTCCAGCTCCCGCTGCCCCGCCACATCGACGAGTCGGTCGTGCTGCAGGCGATGGACCCGGCCAAGGACGCCGACGGACTCCACCCGGTCAGCCTCGGCCGGCTGGTGCTGAACGTGCCCGGTCCGCTGCCGTGCACCCCGGTCGGGATCGTCGAGCTGCTGCGCCGTCACGACGTCCCGATCGCGGGGGCCGAGGTCGTCGTCATCGGCCGCGGCATCACGGTGGGCCGCCCCCTCGGGCTGCTGCTCACCCGCCGCACGGAGAACGCCACGGTGACCCTCTGCCACACCGGCACCCGGGACCTCGCCGCGCACGTGCGCCGCGCCGACATCGTGGTCGCGGCGGCCGGCGTGCCCGGGATCGTCACCGCCGGCATGGTCAAGCCCGGCGCGGCCGTCCTCGACGTCGGCGTCAGCCGGGTCGACGGCAGGATCGCCGGCGACGTGGCGCTCGACGTCGTCGACGTCGCCGGTCACGTGGCCCCCAACCCGGGGGGAGTGGGCCCCATGACCCGGGCCATGCTGCTGCAGAACGTGGTCCTCGCGGCCGAGCAGGCAGCGGCGCTCGAGGCGCTGTCGGCCTGAGCGTGACGCGCCCGCCGCTCTACGTCCGCCGCCCGTTCCTGGCCGGTCTGGTGCGGCAGCTGCCGCTGCTCGCGGTCCTGGTCGCCGTCGGTGCCGGGCTGCTGCTGGTCACGTTCGAGCACTGGCGCATCGGCCTCGTCGTGCTCGGGCTCTCCCTGGTCGCGGCCGCACTGCTCCGGCTGCTCCTCCCCGCGCGCCGGGTCGGCTTCCTCGCCGTCCGCAGCCGGCCCGTCGACGTCGTCCTGCTGGCCGGCTCGGGTCTGACGCTGACGGTCGTCGCCCTGGCCGTCCCGGGCGCGTAGCCCAAGGCAGCGGACGGGGCTGGTGGGGGCTAGGTTGGCGGCCATGGCAGCGCAGCCCAGGAACGGCAAGGTCACCGTGGTCGGCGCCGGGTTCTACGGCTCCACGACCGCACTGCGTCTCGCGGAGTACGACATCTTCGAGACCGTCGTCCTCACCGACATCGTGGAGGGCAAACCCGAGGGCCTGGCCCTCGACATGAACCAGTCCCGGCCGATCGAGGGCTTCGAGACGCGGGTGGTGGGCGTCGGCGGCGGCTCCTACGAGGGCACCGAGGGGTCCGACGTCGTCGTCGTCACCGCCGGCCTGCCCCGCAAGCCGGGCATGAGCCGCATGGACCTGATCGAGACGAACGCCAAGATCGTCCGCCAGGTGTCGGAGAGCATCGCGCAGGCCTCGCCCGACGCGGTGGTCATCGTCGTCTCCAATCCTCTGGACGAGATGACGGCGCTGGCGCAGCTGGCGACCGGCTTCCCGAAGAACCGGGTGATGGGGCAGGCCGGCATGCTCGACACGGCGCGCTTCAGCAACAACGTGGCCGAGGAGCTCGGGGTCCCGGTCGCCTCGGTACGGACCCTGACCCTCGGTTCGCACGGCGACACGATGGTGCCGGTGCCCTCGCGCTGCACCGTCGACGGCAGGCCGCTGTCCGACGTCATGGCCCAGGACCGCATCGACCACCTCGTCGACCGCACCCGCAACGGCGGCGCCGAGGTCGTGGCCCTGCTCAAGACCGGTTCGGCCTACTACGCGCCGTCCGCCGCGGCGGCCCGCATGGCCAAGGCCGTCATCGAGGACTCCGGCGCGGTGATGCCCGTGTGCGCCTGGGTCGACGGCGAGTACGGCATCAACGGTGTCTACCTCGGCGTGGAAGCCGAGATCGGACGCGAGGGAGTGCGGAAGGTCGTCGAGGGCGACCTGTCCGAGAGCGAGTTGACCGGGCTGCGCGAGGCGGCCGAGGCAGTCCGCGCCAAGCAGGCCGATGTAGCCGACCTCTGAAGAAGGACCCCGCTGCCCCCCACCGCTCGCACGCTCGCGGCGGGGCCCTGCAGCGGGGCCACGACTGCACAAGGAGAACTACGTGAGCAAGATCAAGGTTGAGGGCACCGTCGTCGAGCTCGACGGCGACGAGATGACCCGGATCATCTGGCAGTTCATCAAGGACCAGCTGATCCTTCCGTACCTGGACGTCAACCTCGAGTACTACGACCTGGGGATCGAGTCGCGCGACGCCACCGATGACCAGATCACCATCGACTCCGCCAACGCGATCAAGAAGCACGGCGTCGGCGTCAAGTGCGCGACGATCACCCCCGACGAGGCGCGCGTCGAGGAGTTCGGGCTGAAGAAGATGTGGCGGTCCCCGAACGGGACGATCCGCAACATCCTCGGCGGCGTGATCTTCCGCGAGCCGATCATCATGCAGAACGTGCCGCGGCTGGTGCCGGGCTGGACCAAGCCGATCATCGTCGGCCGTCACGCCTACGGCGACCAGTACCGCGCGACCGACTTCAAGTTCCCCTCGGCCGGGAAGCTGACCGTCACCTTCACCCCCGACGACGGGTCGCAGCCCATCGAGCACGAGGTGTTCCAGGCCCCGGGCGCCGGCGTCTCGCTGTCGATGTACAACCTCGACGACTCGATCCGGGACTTCGCGCAGGCTTCGCTCAACTACGGCCTGGCGCGCAACTACCCGGTCTACCTCTCCACGAAGAACACGATCCTCAAGGCCTACGACGGCCGGTTCAAGGACATCTTCGAGGAGGTGTTCGAGTCCGAGTTCAAGGACAAGTTCGCAGCCGCCGGCATCACCTACGAGCACCGGCTCATCGACGACATGGTCGCTGCCTCCCTCAAGTGGGAGGGCGGCTACGTCTGGGCCTGCAAGAACTACGACGGTGACGTGCAGTCCGACACCGTCGCCCAGGGCTTCGGCTCGCTGGGCCTGATGACCTCGGTGCTGGCCACCCCGGACGGCCGCACGGTCGAGGCCGAGGCCGCGCACGGCACGGTCACCCGGCACTACCGCCAGCACCAGCAGGGCAAGGAGACCTCGACGAACCCGATCGCGTCGATCTTCGCCTGGACCCGCGGTCTGGCCCACCGCGGCAAGCTGGACAACACCCCCGAGGTGACCCGCTTCGCCGAGACCCTCGAGCGCGTCTGCATCGAGACCGTCGAGAGCGGTCAGATGACCAAGGACCTCGCGCTGCTGATCTCCAAGGACAGCCCGTGGTTGAGCACCCAGGACTTCCTGGCGGCCATCGACACCAACCTGCAGAAGGCCATGGCCTGACGTAGGACCCGTCCTCCTCACCCGTCGCACGCGCTCGGGTGAGCCCGGGACGTGGCCTCGCAGCGGCCTCCTCGCCTCCGGGCGAGGGGGCCGCTGTCGCGTCGTGGTCGCCACATCTGCTGCGGGCAACGCCGGCACCCGAGCGTGCCGGGGCGGGGGAACCTGACGGCCGATCCGACGTGGGACGACGGGTGCGGTCCCGGGAGGCCGCAGCGACCGGGCACCATGGACGTGTCCGCCCTCCCCCGAACCCCGAGGAGCACGCCGCCGGTGAGCGACGTATGGCTCAACATCGTCATGGTCGTCGCCTTCGTCCTGATCGGCGGGGTGTTCTCCGGCGCCGAGATCGCCCTGGTCTCCCTGCGCGAGGGCCAGGTGCGGGCCATGGCCGACCAGGGCCGCCGCGGCAAGGCGGTGCAGAAGCTGCTGAGCGACCCGAACCAGTTCCTCGCCGCCGTCCAGGTCGGCGTGACGCTGGCCGGCTTCTTCTCCGCCGCCTTCGGCGCCAGCACCCTGTCCCGGCCGCTGGCCGGCTGGCTGCAGACCCGCGGCGTGAGCGAGGGTCTCGCCGGCACCCTGGCCCTGATCATCGTCACCATCCTGATCAGCTACGTGTCGCTGGTCGTCGGCGAGCTGACCCCGAAGCGACTGGCCCTGCAGCGGGCGGAGGGCTTCTCGCTGCTCGTCGCGGCTCCGCTCAACGCCATCGCCAAGCTCTCCCGGCCGGTCATCTGGCTGCTGTCGAAGTCGACCAACGTCCTGGTGCGGCTGTGCGGCGGTGATCCCAAGGCCAGCGGCGAGTCGATCAGCCAGGAGGAGCTGCGCGACCTCGTGGCCGCGCACGAGTCGCTGAGCAGCGACGAGCGGCGGCTGATCGACGAGGTGTTCCGGGCCGGCGAGCGCGAGGTGCGCGAGGTGATGACCCCCCGCACGGAGGTGCAGTTCCTGGACGCCTCCATGACCGCCAGCCGCGCTGCGAAGCTGGTGGCGGAGTCCAACTGGTCCCGGTTCCCGGTGGCCGGACGGGACGAGGACGACGTGCTCGGCTTCGTGCACGTCCGCGACCTGTTCCTGCCCAACCACCCGGCCGGGCGGGCGGCGACCGTCGGCGACCTGGCGCGTGAGGTGAAACGGCTGCCGGGGACCGCCGCGGTGCTCACCGTGCTCAGCGAGATGCGCCGGGAGAACCAGCACCTGGCCATCGTCGTCGACGAGTACGGCGGCACCGACGGCATCGTGACCCTGGAGGACCTCATCGAGGAGGTCATCGGGGAGATCTACGACGAGTACGACGAGGAGGTCGCCCCGGACGCGAAGCAGTCGCCCGACGCGCCGCGGGAGGTCGACGGCCTGCTCAACCTCGACGACTTCACGGAGGCGACCGGCCTGGAGCTGCCGGAGGGGCCCTACGAGACGGCCGCCGGGTACGTGCTGGCCGCGCTGGGGCGGCTCCCCGAGGTCGGCGACTCGATCGAGGTCGAGGGCCGCCGGGTGGAGGTGCTGGAGCTCGACGGCCGTCGGATCGCCCGCCTGAGGGTCAGCCCGCCGCCCCCCGGGGACGATGCCCCGGAGGACGCCGCGGACCCGGCCGCCGCGGGCTGACGCCCGTCAGGGACGGCGGGACCGGGCGACGTCCCAGGCGTCGCGCACGATCCCCACGAGGTCGGTGTGCTTGGGCGACCAGCCCAGGTCGGCGCGGATCCGATCGCTGGAGGCGACCAGCTGTGCCGGGTCGCCGGCCCGCCGCTCGCCCACGCTGACCGGGATGGCGTGCCCGGTGACCTCCCGGGCGGCCTCCACGACCTCCTGCACCGAGAAGCCGGTGCCGTTCCCCAGGTTGTAGATGCGGTGCTCCCCGGCCGCCGGAGCCGGCAGCGCCAGCAGGTGCGCGTCGGAGAGGTCCTCGACGTGCACGTAGTCGCGGATGCAGGTGCCGTCGGGCGTCGGGTAGTCCTGGCCGTACACGGTGAGCGCCTCGCGCTGCCCGGCGGCGACCTGGAGGGCGATGGGGATCAGGTGGGTCTCGGTCGTGTGCCGCTCGCCGAGGCCGTAGGCGGCTCCGGCGACGTTGAAGTACCGCAGGCTCACCGCGGCGAAGCCGTGCGCCACCGCGTAGGAGGTCAGCATGTGGTCGACGGCGAGCTTCGAGGCGCCGTAGGTGTTGGTCGGCCGCGTCGGGGCGTCCTCGCGGATCGGCACCAGGTCGGGCTCGCCGTAGGTCGCCGCCGTCGAGGAGAAGACGATCCGCCGGCAGTCGGCGGCACGCATCGCCTCCAGCAGGGCGAGGGAGCCGCCGACGTTGGTGTGCCAGTAGTCCTCGGGCTGCTGCTGCGAGACCCCGACGAGGCTCTTCGCGGCGAAGTGCAGCACCGCCTCCGGGCGCACCTGCGCCAGCACCGGCGCCGAGTCGTGCAGCGACACCTGGGCGAGCTCGGCGCCCTCGGGCACCGCGTCGGCGTGCCCGGTCGAGAGGTCGTCGAGGACGGTGACCGAATGGCCGTCGGCCAGCAGCGCCGCCGTCACTACGCTGCCGATGTAGCCGGCACCGCCGGCGACGAGTACGCGCATGCCGACACCTTATGAGGGCGGTCGGAGAGGTGGAGGATCTCGTGGTCAGTGCCCGGCCGGCGGTGCAGTCCCTCCCGGCGTACAAGCCGGGCCGCAACCCCGCCGACCTCGCCCGCGAGATCGGGGTCGAGCGCGCGGTGAAGCTGGCCAGCAACGAGGTCGCGTTCCCTCCCCTGCCCGCCGTCGTGCAGGCGGTGACGACCGCCGTAGCCGACACCAACCGCTATCCCGACAACGGTGCCGTCGTCCTCACCCAGGCCCTGGCCGAGCGCTACGGGGTCGACCCGGCGCAGGTGGCGACCGGCTGCGGGGCGGTGGCCATCTGCCAGGAGCTGGCCCAGGCCTACACCGACCCGGGCACCAGCATGGCCTTCGCCTGGCGGTCGTTCGAGATGTACCCGCTGCTGGCCCGCGTCGCCGGGGCCCGTGCGGTCCAGGTGCCGCTGGCGCCCGGCCGGGACGGCGGCCCGCCCGACACCCACGACCTGCGGGCGCTCGCCGCGGCGCTGGACGACACCACCCGCCTGGTCTTCGTCTGCAACCCCAACAACCCGACCGGGACGGCGGTGCGCGGGGCGGCGCTGGAGTCGTTCCTCGACGCGGTGCCGGCCGACACGCTCGTGGTCCTCGACGAGGCGTACCGCGAGTTCGTGACCGACCCCGACGTCCCCGACGGCGTGGCGGTGATGCGCGGGCGGCCCAACGTCGCCGTGCTCCGCACGTTCTCCAAGGCATGGGGCCTGGCCGGGCTCCGGGTGGGTTACCTGCTGGCGGAGGATCCGGCCGTGGCCGAGGCGGTGCGCAAGACGCACCTCCCGTTCAGCGTCGGCATGGTCGCCCAGGCCGCGGCGGTGGCGGCGCTCGGCAGCGAGGACGAGGTCCGGCGCCGGTGTGCCGCGGTGGTGGCCGAGCGCGACCGGCTGACCGCCGGGCTCCGGGACCGCGGCCTGGACGTCGCCGACAGCCAGGCCAACTTCGTGTGGCTGCCGGTGGGGGAGCGGGCCGTGGCGCTGGCTGCCGCGCTCGAGGCCCGCGCCGTCATCACCCGGCCCTTCGCCGGTGAGGGCATCCGGGTCACCGTCGGCACGCCCGAGGAGGACGACGTCTTCCTCGCCGCGCTGGACGAGGCACTCGCCGCCGCGCCGTCCTGACCTGCGCGGACCACCCGCCGGACGCGACCCGCGGGCGGTGGCACGGGGGAGGCGGGAACGGGCGGCGGCCCCGGCTGGTTTGATGGCCGACGTGCCTCTTCCCCGAGTGCTGTCCGGCATCCAGCCGACGGCGGGCTCCTTCCATCTCGGCAACTACCTCGGTGCGCTGAGGCAGTGGGTCGCCCTGCAGGACTCCGTCGAGGCGTTCTACTGCGTCGTCGACCTGCACGCGATCACGATGGACTGGGACCCGGAGGAGCTGCGCCGGAACACCCTGGTCTCGGCGGCCCAGTTGCTGGCCCTCGGCGTCGACCCGCAGCGCAGCACGCTGTTCGTGCAGAGCCACGTCCCCGAGCACGTCCAGCTGTCCTGGCTGCTCCAGTGCCTGGCCCGCTTCGGCGAGGCCAGCCGGATGACGCAGTTCAAGGACAAGAGCCAGCGGGAGGGCACCGGCGGCTCGTCCGTGGGGCTGTTCACCTATCCGGTGCTGCAGGCCGCCGACATCCTCGTCTACCAGGCCGACGAGGTGCCCGTGGGCGAGGACCAGCGCCAGCACCTCGAGCTCACCCGGGACCTCGCCATCCGCTTCAACGGCCGGTTCGGCGACACCTTCACCGTGCCCGCCCCCCGGATCCCGCCGGGCGCGGCGAAGGTCCTGGACCTCCAGTCGCCCGAGAAGAAGATGAGCAAGAGCCTGCCGCCTGCCGGCTGCGTCTTCCTGCTCGACGAGCCCAAGGCGACGGCGAAGAAGATCCGCTCGGCGGTCACCGACACCGGCCGCGACGTGGTGGCCGATCCGGTGGGGAAGCCGGGCGTCACCAACCTGCTGGCCATCCACAGCGCGCTGTCGGGCCGGTCGGTGCCCGAGCTCGAGGAGCACTTCGCCGGCCGCGGGTACGGCGACCTCAAGAAGGAGCTCGCCGAGGTCGTCACCGAGTTCGTCACCCCGGTCCGCCGGCGCACCCAGGAGCTGCTCGACGACCGGGCGGAGCTGGAGCGGCTGCTGGCCGGCGGCGCCGCCCGGGCCCGCGAAGTGGCCGGGCCGACCGTCCGCACGGCCTACGAGAGGGCCGGCTTCCTCCCCCCGGCGGGGACGGCGTCGTGAACGACGACACCTTCGTCGGCCGGCTGCCCGGCCGTCCCGAGACGGCCGTGCTCGGGGTGATCGTGCCGATCCCCGAGCCGTGGTCAGCCCTGCTGACCGACTGGCGCACGAAGGTGGGCGACAGCCAGGCCACGCTGGTGCCGCCGCACGTGACGCTGCTGCCGCCGACGGAGGTGCCGGTCGAGGACCGCGCGAGGATCGGCGAGCACCTCGCCGCGGTCGCCGCGGCCCACCCGCCGTTCGACATGCACCTGGCCGGCACCGGCACCTTCAGGCCGGTCTCCGACGTGGTGTTCGTGACCGTCGCACGAGGGATCGGGAACTGCGAGATGCTGGCCGACGACCTCCGCCAGGGACCGCTGGCCCGCTCGCTGTCCTATCCGTACCACCCGCACGTCACCGTGGCCCACGACGTCCCGGTGGACATGCAGGAGCTGGCCTACCACGGCCTGCAGGACCTCTCCGCGGAGTTCCGCGTCGAGCACTTCACCCAGTTCGAGCAGACCGCCGACGGCGCGTGGGCGGTCGCCCGCGAGTACCGGCTCACCGGTCCTGAGCGGTGACGAAGGCGCGACCGGAGCCCGCAGGAGCCAGACTCGGGCGGTGAGTTCCGCCAGCTCCGGGAACACGCCCGGGAAGAGGGCGTGGCCGGCCCGGCTGTGGGACCGGGGCGAGTTCGCGATCGGATCCGCCCGGAGGCGCTTCCACTGGTTGGACCACCTCGCCCGTGCCGGGGGGCGCTACCAGCGGACCCAGGGCGACCTGATGGCGGCCGGGGTCACCTACTTCGCCTTCCTGGCGCTCTTCCCCGTCCTGCTGCTGGTCGCCTCCGTCGTCGGGTTGCTGATCGCCGGCGACGAGCTGCTGCAGCGTGAGCTGTTCACCGCGATCCGGGAGACCTTCCCCGGCGAACTGGGCCGGCGGCTGGTGGAGCAGCTGTCCGGGGCCATCGACTCCGCCGGCGTCGTGGGGCTGATCGGCCTGGCCGGCTTCCTCTACGCCGGGCTGCGGACGATGGACAAGCTGCGCGTCGGCATGGAGCGGATCTGGAAGGGCCGGGTGGACGAGCCCGAGTTCCTCCGGGACAACGTCCAGGACGTCGTCGCGCTCGTCGCGCTCGGCGCCCTCGGCGTGGCCAGCCTGGGCCTCACCGGCGTGGTCACCCAGGCGTCGTCGCGGGTGCTGGTCTTCCTCGACCTCGCCGACGAGCCGGGCTACGGGGTGCTCACCTGGCTGCTCGGGATAGGGCTGGCGATGGTCGGCGACATGGTCGTCTTCCTCTGGCTGCTGCGGGTGGTGCCCGCCGTCAACCATCCCCTGCGCCGGCTGCTGCCCGGAGCCCTCTTCGGCACCATCGGCTTCGAGGTGCTCAAGCTGGTCGGCGGCTACTACCTCTCGCTGATCTCCGACAGCATCACCGCGTCGGCGTTCGGCGGCGCGGTGGGTGTGCTGGTCTGGATCAACCTGGTGGCCCGGTTCTCCTTCTTCACCGCCGCCTGGACGGCCACCGGCCTCGACGCGGCACCGTCCGCGTCCCGGAAGGCGGCACGGCGGGCCGCCCAGGACGACGACGCCGGCAGCGCCTCCGTAGCAGCGTCGCGCTGAGCAGCAGCCCACCCGCCAGGGCGCTGCCCAGCACCGCGGGCAGCCACCGGGCCGGGGGCGCAGCGCCGGCCG
>Ga0196960_10000635_pt1 | contig 11318 bp, 3 predicted proteins | sample S3v_5metaG_FD_183187 | JGI IMG/M metagenome (GOLD analysis project Ga0196960, IMG submission 183187) | Soil microbial communities from Anza Borrego desert, Southern California, United States - S3+v_5 | ecosystem: Environmental > Terrestrial > Soil > Desert | place: USA: California | collected... | reverse complement strand
CGCGCGGCGCCGGGTCGCGGAAGCGACGCGGCGCCGGGCGGGCAGGCGGATCGCCCGCGCGATCCCGTCGCGTCCGGCGGTAGGCTGGCGACGTGTCCCACGGCCACGTGCACGCGGTGCCGATCGACGAGCGGCTCACCCGCTGCGACGAGTGCGGTCAGGCCACGCGCACGCTCGGCGCGCTCTGCGAGAACTGCAGCGCCGTGAAGGACCCGCCCGAGCGCCAGCGCCTGCGGATCGACTTCGACACCGGGATCGGCTGGGTCCTCTGGTACGTCCCCGTGCTCGTGCTGCTCGGTGTCGCCGTCTTCGCGCTGGCCTCGCCCACGGTCATCGTCCTCGCCGTCGCCCTCCTCCTCGCCCCGCTCGTCTGGCAGGTCTGGACGAGCGGCGACCACGAGCCCGACCACCACTAGCCCGCGCTCGCGCACGGAGCGCAGCGCGGAGCTCGCGCCGTGCGGACCGCGCGCGGGTCAGGCTTCGGCGGACTCGGCCCAGACGCCGGCGAGACGGACGGCGACCGCGGAGGCCGCCGCCATCTCCTGCACGGACGCCCACTCGCGGACGGAGTGGTACTCGTGGCCGCCGGTGAAGAGGTTCGGGGTCGGGAGGCCGTTCGCGCTGAGGGTGGAGCCGTCGGTGCCGCCGCGGATGGGGGTGCGGACGGCGGTGATCCCCTCACGCCGGAGCGCCTCCTCGGCGTGACCGACGACCTCGGGGAACGGCGCGAGGTGGTCGCGCATGTTCGGGTACTGCTTGCGGACGGTCACCTCCACCGTCGCGCGCGGCTCGCTCTCACCCACACGCTCCGCCACGTCGCGGATGAGCTGGATGTGCTGCTCGAGGAGGTCTTCCTCAAAGTCGCGCACGATGAAGACGATCGTCGCCTCTCCCCCGGTGGCGTTCACTTCGTACGGGTGGATGAACCCCTCGCGCCCCTCGGTGCGTTCAGGAGAAAGGTCCGCAGGCAGCTCGGCGAGGATGCGGCCGGCGAGCCGCGCGGCGTTCACCATCCGCCCCTTCGCCCACCCGGGGTGCACTTCCACACCGGTGATCTTCACTGTCACTTCGGAACCGGTGAACGTCTCGTCCTGCAGCTCGCCGAGCTCCGAACCGTCGAGGGTGTACGCGCACCGCGCGCCGAACCGCTCGTGGTCGAAGAGCGCCGCTCCCTCGCCGATCTCCTCGTCGGGAAGGAAGCCGACGCGGATGGTCGGGCGCGGCAGCTCCGGGTGCGCCGCCAGGTACGCGACGGCAGACATGATCTCCGCGACGCCGGCCTTGTCGTCCGCGCCGAGGAGCGTGTCACCGCTCGAGGTGACGACGTCGTGGCCGATCGCGCGGGCGAGCTCGGGCATCCGCGCGGGATCGAGGACGGTGCCGCCTTTGGGAAGGGTGAGCGGCTGCCCGTCGTAGCCGCGGTGCACCAGCGGCTCGACACCTTCCGCCGGCGCGTCGGGTGACACGTCGACGTGGGCGAGGAGCCCGACGACCGGCGCACCCTCGACGTTCGCCGGCAGCGTCGCGAAGAGGTAGCCGTTCTCGTCGGTCGACGCATCCTCGAGCCCGATCGACCGCAGCTCCTCCTCCAGCATCCGCAGCAGCTCGAGCTGCCCGGGCGAGCTCGGGCACGTCGTGCGCGCCCGGACCGCCTGCGTCTCGACGCGGGCGTACCGGATCAGCCGCTCGGTGACGGCTGGCGCGAGCTCTTCGGCGAGCTCGGAGGTGAACGGTGCGGTGCCCTGGGTGCCTGCCATGCCTTCCACTATGACGCGTGCTTGGGCTTTCGGCGCGGTGTGCCCCGGCGGGGTGCGGGGCTGGCGTGCGTCAGCATCTGCCCAGCCCGACCCAGCCGAACTGGATCGCCCTGGACAGACGCTGCCGACGCCGGCTCGCGCGCGGCTGGAGTGCGGACCGCTGAGGGCCCGGCCGGTCGGGGGCCCGTGGGACGGCACCGGCTGGAGCGATCGCGCAGCTGGAGCCCGTGCGGCCGAGTGCGCGTGCGGGCGAAGTGTGCTGGATACGAGTGACGGTGACGGCGCTGAGAGTGAGCGCGGTGAGGCCCGGGCGTGGGCGTCGCGGGCGGAGAGCCGGCTCGAGCCGGTGTCGGCGGCGTCCGGACTGGGCGATCCAGTTTCGGCTGGGTCGGGCAGGTCCGGATGCTGCCGACGCCGGACCCGCGGAGCGAAACGGGGCCAGAACGACGAAGGGCCCGCACAAGGCGGGCCCTTCACACTAAACCGGCGGCGTCCTACTCTCCCGGGCCCTTGCGAGCCAAGTACCATCGGCGCTGTGAGGCTTAACTGCTCTGTTCGGAATGGGAAGAGGTGTTTCCCTCACGCCATAACCACCGGAAACTGATGAGAGCGCACCCTTCAGCGGGCTTTGAAAACTGCACGCGTAGTCACGACAGACGAAGAAAATAAAACCGTCAAGCCCTCGACCCATTAGTACCGGTCTCCTTCAGACGTTACCGTCCTTCCAGATCCGGCCTATCAACCTGGTGGTCTACCAGGGGTCTTACTCTCTCGAAGAGATGGGAGAATTCATCTTGAGGCCGGCTTCCCGCTTAGATGCCTTCAGCGGTTATCCGATCCGGACGTAGCTAACCTGCGGTGCCCTTGGCAGGACAACAGATACACCAGAGGTCTGTTCACCCCGGTCCTCTCGTACTAGGGGCAAATCCTCTCAATTCTCCAACGCCCACGGCAGATAGGGACCGAACTGTCTCACGACGTTCTGAACCCAGCTCGCGTACCGCTTTAATGGGCGAACAGCCCAACCCTTGGGACCTACTTCAGCCCCAGGATGCGACGAGCCGACATCGAGGTGCCAAACCGGGCCGTCGATGTGGACTCTTGGGCCCGATAAGCCTGTTATCCCCGGAGTACCTTTTATCCGTTGAGCGACGGCACTTCCACTTGCAACCGCCGGATCACTAAGGCCTACTTTCGTACCTGCTCGACCTGTCAGTCTCGCAGTCAAGCTCCCTTGCTGCCTTTACACTCTACGTACGATTTCCAACCGTACTGAGGGAACCTTTGCGCGCCTCCGTTACATTTTAGGAGGCGACCGCCCCAGTCAAACTACCCGCCTGGCACTGTTCACCGCCCGGATTCACGGAGCGGTGTTAGATGTCCAATACATCAAGGGTGGTATCTCAAGGTTGGCTCCACACCAGCCGCAGCCGGTGCTTCACAGCCTCCCACCTATCCTGAACGAGATGCATCGAACACCAATACCAAGTTGTAGTAAAGGTTCACGGGGTCTTTCCGTCTAGCCGCGGGTACTCGGCATCTTCACCGAGACTGCAATTTCACCGAGCCCATCGTTGAGACAGCGTCCAAGTCGTTACGCCATTCGTGCAGGTCGGAACTTACCCGACAAGGAATTTCGCTACCTTAGGACCGTTATAGTTACGGCCGCCGTTTACCGGGGCTTAGCTTCGGTGCTTCGGGTTGCCCCTAACACCTCCACGTAACCTTCCGGCACCGGGCAGGCGTCAGCCCCTATACGTCGTCTTTCGACTTAGCAGAGACCTGTGTTTTTGGTAAACAGTCGCTTGGACCTATTCACTGCGGCCCCCTCGGCCTCCACTCGCAAGAGCTTCAACCTACTAGGGCGCCCCTTCTCCCGAAGTTACGGGGCAATTTTGCCGAGTTCCTTAACGATGGTTAGCTCGCTCGCCTTAGTATTCTCTACTTACCCACCTGTGTCGGTTTTGGTACGGGCACGCTGCTCCTCGCCGCGAGGCTTTTCTAGGAGGCATGGCGTAAGAGACTCGCCGGCCAAAGGCCAGCTGGCATCGCACCTCAGGTTATGCGGTTCCGCATTTACGGAGCCACCCCTACATGCTTACCCCAGGACAACCATCGCCTGGGTTCTCGTAGCCTTCCTCGTCCCCCCTCGGGTCAACGGAAACAACGTGGTACAGGAATATCAACCTGTTGGCCATCGACTACGCCTTTCGGCCTCGCCTTAGGTCCCGACTAACCCTGAGCAGACGAACTTTACTCAGGAATCCTTAGGTAATCGGCGGAGGAGATTCTCACTCCTCTTTCGTTACTCATGCCTGCATTCTCACTTCCGAAGCCTCCACGGCTGGGTTCCCCCGCCGCTTCACTGGACATCGGAACGCTCTCCTACCGCGTGCACAGAGTGCACACCCGCAGCTTCGGTACGTAGCTTGAGCCCCGTTGAATTTTCCGCGCCCGAACACTTGACCAGTGAGCTGTTACGCACTCTTTCAAGGGTGGCTGCCTCTAAGCCAACCTCCTGGTTGTCTATGCATTCGGACATCGTTTTCCACTTAGCTACGACTTAGGGACCTTAGCTGGCGGTCTGGGCTGTTTCCCTCTTGACGCTGAAGTTTATCCCCCAGCAACTGACTGCCCGGGTACACGTAATGGTCTTCGGAGTTTGCCTGAATTCGGTAAGCTGGTGGGCCCCCTAGTCCAAACAGTGCTCTACGGCCATCACGCAATTCACCGGACGCTATACCTAAATATATTTCGGAGAGAACCAGATATCACTGAGCTTGATTAGCCTTTCACTCCGACCCACAGGTCATCCGCCCAGTTTTCAACCTAGGTCGGTTCGGTCCTCCACGAGGTCTTACCCCCGCTTCAACCTGCCCATGGGTAGCTCGCTCAGTTTCGGGTCTAGCGCATACGACTAAATCGCCCTGTTCGGACTCGCTTTCGCTTCGGCTCCGCTCATCGCTTAACCTTGCCGCATACGACTAACTCGCAGGCTCGTTATGCAAAAAGCACGCCGTCACAGCACGAAGCTGCTCCGACCGCTTGTAGGCACACGGTTTCAGGTACTATTTCACTCCCCTTCCGGGGTACTTTTCACCTTTCCCTCACGGTACTAGTCCGCTATCGGTCACCTAGGAGTACTTAGCCTTGGAGGGTGGTCCCCCCAGATTCAGACCGCGTTTCACGTGTGCGGTCCTACTTAGGAACGCCTGCAGGAGGCTGCCGTTTTCGCGTACGGGACGATTGCCCTCTATGGTGCGTGGTTCCACACGCTTCCGCTAACAGCGCAGCTTGGTAACTCCTGCCGGGTCAGTCACGACCCGGACCAGACGCCCTACAACACCGAACATGCAACGCGTGACTGCTTACACATGCTCGGTTTGGGCTGATCCCTTTTCGCTCGCCACTACTCAGGGAGTCTCGGTTGATTTACTTTCCTCGGGGTACTGAGATGTTTCACTTCCCCCGCTTGCTTCTACCTTGCCTATGTGTTCAGCAAGGAGTAACGCCGCATTACCAGCGCTGGGTTTCCCCATTCGGAGATCCACGGATCACAGGCTATTCAGCGCCTACCCGTGGCTTATCGCAGCCGTTCACGTCCTTCATCAGCTCTAGGTGCCTAGGCATCCACCATGTGCCCTTACTATCTTGACGGTGAAATCGCCTATTTCCACGTTCGCTCACGATGCCGAAGCATCGATCGCGAGATGTCGTTGGAAACACATCGCCGGCTTATCGAATCGGCGATGTGTCGTGACTACTGTGCAGTTTTCAAAGAACGCTGAGGGGCTGTCGCGTGGGTCTCACACGACGGTCTCTCAAAACTCAACAGCATGCATCCGACCCAGTCCGATCACCGCTGGCGATGATCAGGCCGTTTAGTTAGGGTGGCCGGCCAAGTCCAGTCGACATTCCAGGCCACTCAGGCGTAGTTCGCAGATCCGGCCGCTCGAGACGAAGTCGAGCGGGCGTCCTACGACGCGTTTCCGAGTGGGCTCCCGGTATGGGAGCTTCCCTAGAAAGGAGGTGATCCAGCCGCAGCTTCCGCTACGGCTACCTTGTTACGACTTCACCCCAGTCACGAGCCCCACCTTCGACGGCTGCCTCCCGTAAGGGTTAGCCCACCGGCTTCGGGTGTTGCTCACTCCCGTGGTGTGACGGGCGGTGTGTACAAGGCCCGGGAACGTATTCACCGCGGCAATGCTGATCCGCGATTACTAGCAACTCCACCTTCATGGAGGCGAGTTTCAGCCTCCAATCCGAACCGAGACGCGCTTTAAGGGATTCGCTCCACCTCGCGGTATCGCAGCCCTCTGTACGCGCCAATGTAGCACGTGTGTAGCCCTGGACATAAGGGGCATGATGACTTGACGTCATCCCCGCCTTCCTCCGGTTTGTCACCGGCAGTCTCGCATGAGTCCCCAACTAAATGCTGGCAACATACGACGAGGGTTGCGCTCGTTGCGGGACTTAACCCAACATCTCACGACACGAGCTGACGACAGCCATGCACCACCTGTGATCCTGCTCCGAAGAGAACCCCTGTTTCCAGGGGGGTCAGGAACATGTCAAGCCCAGGTAAGGTTCTTGGCGTTGCGTCCAATTAAACCACATGCTCCGCTGCTTGTGCGGGCCCCCGTCAATTCCTTTGAGTTTTAGCCTTGCGGCCGTACTCCCCAGGCGGGATACTTAATGCGTTAGCTTCGGCACGGGAGGAGTCGACACCTCCCACACCTAGTATCCATCGTTTACGGCGTGGACTACCAGGGTATCTAATCCTGTTTGCTCCCCACGCTTTCGCGTCTCAGCGTCAGTAACGTCCCAGCGAGCTGCCTTCGCCATTGGTGTTCCTCCCGATATCTGCGCATTTCACCGCTACACCGGGAATTCCACTCGCCTCTTCCGTACTCGAGCCTGACAGTATCCATCCGCCTCCTGGGGTTGAGCCCCAGGCTTTCAGAACGGACTTACCAGGCCGCCTACACGCGCTTTACGCCCAATGATTCCGGACAACGCTTGCCCCCTACGTATTACCGCGGCTGCTGGCACGTAGTTAGCCGGGGCTTCTTCTGAAGGTACCGTCACTCCAACCAGCTCTTAACCAGTGAAGCTTCGTCCCAACTGAAAGAGGTTTACAACCCGAAGGCCGTCTTCCCTCACGCGGCGTTGCTGCGTCACGCTTTCGCGCATTGCGCAAGATTCCCCACTGCTGCCTCCCGTAGGAGTCTGGGCCGTGTCTCAGTCCCAGTGTGGCTGATCGTCCTCTCAGACCAGCTACGCATCGTCGCCTTGGTAGGCCGTTACCCCACCAACAAGCTAATGCGCCGCGGGCTCATCCCGTAGCGGAGGCCGAAGCTTCCTTTCCCCCAAGGGGCACATCAGGTATTAGCCCCGGTTTCCCGGGGTTGTCCCTGTCTACGGGGCAGATGACCCACGTGTTACTCACCCGTTCGCGGCTCTGCCTCGGGCCGAAGCCCGATTCGTCGCTCCACTTGCATGTGTTAAGCACGCCGCCAGCGTTCGTCCTGAGCCAGGATCAAACTCTCCGTGAAGAACTACTGTGATGGCCGGGCCGAAGCCCAACCCCTTCACAAAGAGGTTGTCATGACAAATGAGGGGCACCGTACACAGAGGTGACCCCTCGTCTTGACGAGGTTCAATATGCCTGCGCCTAGAGCGCAGGTTGGACTTGAACAGATCTTCCGACCGAGACGGTCGTCATGATCTGCTGCATGCTGTTGAGTTTTCAAAGACCGCCGCGCCCCTTGAGAAGGTGATTCCTTCTTGTTGGCGCGTCCCGGGCAGACCCGAGAGCGGATTCAGCAGTGTAGCAGCCAGTCCGATGAGGCGCTTGGCCCCTTGCCTCGAGGACTCTTTCGTGTCCCTCGGCGGCGGCCGCTGCTCACTTGCGGGGGTCAATATAGCGGGGCCTCCTGGACCGACAACCCCTCCGGGTGACCGCACGTCATTCCGACATGCTGTCAGGTCGTGAAACCCCGGTGAACAAAGGGGAAACGACGCCCGAAATGTGCATGCATTGGCGCGTTGCCACTCGACTGGCGGTCCGAACGGCCGTTTCAGGCTCCAGACCCACGGTCCTGGCCGGTATCTGAACCGGCGCATCTGCCGCGCTTCTCCCACGACCTGGGACCACCCCCACCACCACGAGGCGCGGTGCGCCCGCGGCGGGGGCCCGGCGCGGGCACGCATGCGCGCGCCCGCGTGGGGCCGGGCGCGCCTCAGGCCGAGCGCAGGCGGCGGAACCGCCGCTTGCCCGCCTGGAGCACCACGCCGTCCAGGCGCGACAGAGGCACGTCCATCTCCCCGGGGGGCAGCGCCTCCCCGTCGAGCTTGACCCCTCCCCCCTGCACGAGCCGGCGGGCGTCCGAGCGCGAGCCGCCGAAGACGTCGGCGATCAGCGCCGGCAGGTGGACGGGGTCGGGCGTGTCCAGCGCGAGCACGTGCTCCTCCACGTCGTCCGGGATGTCCTTGCGGACGAAGACCGTGTCGAACCGCTCCTCGGCCGCGACCGCGGCACCGTCCCCATGGAACCGGCGCACGACCGCCCGCGCGAGCGCGCGCTTGCGCTCACGCGGGCCCGCGTCAGAGGCGACGTCGCCGAGCTCCATCCCCAGCAGCCGCGTCCACGTGTCGATGACGTCGTCGGGGATCGAGAGCGTCTTGCCGTACATGTCCGGCGGCCCGTCGGTCACCCCCACGTAGTTGCCGAGCGACTTGGACATCTTCTCCACGCCGTCGGTCCCCACGAGCAGCGGCATCGTCAGGACGCACTGCTCCTTCACCCCATACGCGCGCTGGACGTCGCGCCCCAGCAGCAGGTTGAACTTCTGGTCGGTCCCCCCGAGCTCGACGTCGGCGCGGATCGCCACCGAGTCGTAGCCCTGCAGGAGCGGATAGAGCAGCTCGAGGATCGAGATCGGCTCGCGCGCGGCGAAGCGCTTGGCGAAGTCGTCGCGCTCGAGGATCTGCGCGGCCGTCGCGACGCGCGCGAGGCGGAACAGGTCCTCCATCGGCATGTCGAGCCACTCGGAGTTGCGGCGGACCTCCAGCAGCGCGGGGTCGTCGCGGAGGATCGTCATCGCCTGCTCGGTGTACGTGCGGGCGTTCTCGTCGATCTGCTCCCCCGAGACGACGGGCCGCGTCTTGGAGCGGCCGGACGGGTCGCCGACGCGGGCGGTGTAGTCCCCGACGATCAGGACGACCTTGTGGCCGAGGTCCTGGAACTCGCGGAGCTTGGTCAGGACGACCGCGTGGCCGAGATGGATGTCGGCGCTCGTGGGGTCGACGCCGAGCTTGACGCGCAGGGGTCGATCGAGCGCCAGCTTCTTCTCGAGCTCCCCCGCAGGGAGGGCGTCGACGGCGTTTCGTGTGAGGAAGGCGGCTGGGTCCAAGGGGCTCGGATGCTAATGCTGTGTCGCCGCATGGATGACGCCAGCGCCGACATCCACCCGTTCCCGAGCACGCGGACCCGGGTCAAGAAGCTGCGCCTCATCCTGGTGCTGGCTGGTCTGACCCTGCTCGCGGGCGTCTCGACGGTCTTCGGGATGATGATGGCCGTCGCCTCCGATCTGCCGAGCCTGGAGAACCGGGCCGAGTTCCGCGAGGCGCGCAACTCCGTCCTCACCGACGTGCGCGGGCGCGAGCTCGGCGTGCTGACGAGCAACGAGAACCGGATCCTCGTACCGGCCTCCGACATCTCCAAGCACATGAAGCACGCGGTCATCGCGATCGAGGACCGGCGCTTCTACGAGCACGACGGCGTCGACCCGCGCGGCGTGGCGCGCGCGCTCTTCCAGGACGTGGTGGAGCGCAAGGCCGTCCAGGGCGCCTCGACGATCCCGCAGCAGTTCGTGAAGATCGCGATGCAGGCGCAGGACCAGCGGACGATCCTCAACAAGCTGCGCGAGTCGGCGCTCGCCTTCCACCTCTCCCGCAAGTGGTCGAAGGACAAGATCCTCACCGAGTACCTGAACGCGATCTACTTCGGCAACGGCGCGTACGGGATCGAGTCGGCGGCGCGCACGTACTTCGGCAACACACCCGAGCACAAGGGCTGCGGCCAGTCCAAGGCGCGCCCGTGCGCGAAGGAGCTCAAACCGGTCGAGGCCGCGCTGATCGCCGGCATCATCTCCTCGCCCTACCGCTGGGACCCGGTGAGCCACCCCGCCACGGCGGAGAAGCGGCGCAACCTCGTGCTCCAGCGGATGATGGAGCAGGGCTACATCACGCCGGTCGAGTACCGCGAGGGCGTGCAGACCGCGCTGCCCGGGGCGAACGCGATCCAGCCGCCCCGCGAGCGCGCGAAGGTCCCCTACTTCACGACGTGGGTCAAGCAGCAGGTCGTCGACCGGTACGGCGCGCGGCGCGCGTTCACCGGCGGGCTGCGGATCAAGACGACGATCGACCTGCGCGTCCAGCAGGCGGCCGAGCGCGTCGTCGACAAGTGGCTGCCGAACGAGAGCGGGCCGCAGGCGTCGCTCGTGGCGATCGACAACGACACCGGCGAGGTCCGCGCGATGGTCGGCGGGCGCGACTACGACGAGGCGCCGTTCAACCTGGCCACGCAGGGCCAGCGCCAGCCGGGCTCGTCCTTCAAGCCGTTCATCCTCGCCACCGCGCTGCGCAACGGCATCTCGCCCTCGTCGGTGTGGAGCTCCAAGAAGCAGGAGATCCACAGCAAGGCGTACGGCTGCGACTTCACGGTCAACAACTACGAGAACGCCTACCTGGGCTCGACGACGCTGGCCAACGCGCTGACCTACTCCGACAACGCGGTGTACGCGCAGGTCGGCCTGAAGGTCGGGCTGCGGAAGGTGGCCAACACGGCGAAGCGGATGGGCATCCGGACGCCGATCTCGCGCAACTGCGCGATGACGCTCGGCGGCCTGCGCGAGGGCGTGACCCCGCTCGACATGGCCCACGCCTACCAGACGTTCGCGACCGGCGGGCTCTTCGTGACCGGCACGCTGGGGCCGAACCGCGGACCGGTCGGCATCCGCGAGGTCTGCCGGATGACGTCGGGCGACGACTGCAAGAAGGTCGACCGCAACAAGAAGAAGGTCGACCGGGTGCTGCGCGGCGACGTGGCACGGGAGACGAACGAGATCCTGGCGAGCGTCGTCGGCCGCGGCACCGCGGTGCGGGCGCGGCTGGACGAGTTCGCCGCCGGCAAGACCGGCACGACCGAGAACTACGGCGACGCCTGGTTCGTCGGCTTCACGAAGCGGATGACCGTGGCGGTGTGGGTCGGCTACCCCGACCAGTTCAAGTCGATGGAGACCGAGTACCGCGGCGAGCCGGTCAGCGGCGGCACGTTCCCGGCGGAGATCTGGCGTGACTTCATGAACGCCGCCGACGACATCCAGGACGACTACGTCAACGGCGAGCGCAAGAAGAAGGGCCTGCCGCCGCGCGACGACAAGGAGGGCGAGGAGCCGCCGGCGCCCGGCACGCCGACGACGCCCGGCTCCCCCGGGGCCGCGCAGGTCGAGACGCCGACGCCGTCGGGCGACGGCTCGACGGGCGTGGACGACGGGG
>Ga0196960_10000634_pt1 | contig 11319 bp, 12 predicted proteins | sample S3v_5metaG_FD_183187 | JGI IMG/M metagenome (GOLD analysis project Ga0196960, IMG submission 183187) | Soil microbial communities from Anza Borrego desert, Southern California, United States - S3+v_5 | ecosystem: Environmental > Terrestrial > Soil > Desert | place: USA: California | collected... | reverse complement strand
GGTGCCGGACTCGTAGGTCAGGACGACCGACCACGTGCCCGGGGACAGCTGGTCCCCGGGGAGCGACAGACCGGCACAGGACGTCGAGGTGGCGTCCGAGATCCCGGGCGCCGTGCTCGCTGCGCTCGTCCCGTCCTTGGTCCCGGTCAGGGTGCAGGTGCCGTCGGACTCGACGACGCCGTCCAGGTAGCCGCCGACCTCGATGGCGCCGGTGGTCGCGTTCCACTCGGAGTAGGTCAGGAAGACCTCGTCCTCGGTGGTGGGCGTGACCGTCACCGGCGCATCGGAGGCCACGGACGGGGGCTCGGGGAGTGACGGGTCCACGGGCTGCCCGTAGGTGCCCGGCGCGGCCTGGGCAGCCGACGACAGCGCGGCGGAGGAACTGGCGGCCGCCTGCTCGGCGGGACTGGCGGAGCTGCACGAGGCGGTCGCCGTCACGGCCAGGGCCGAGGCCCCGAGCAGGACGGTCCGGCGGACGCCGGACCTGCCGATGGATGTGTTCACGAGCCCCCCAGAACCGAGCCGGCGGTCCGCCGACGACGCGGCGCGGCGCCTCGTGGGCGCGCGCTGCCGAGGGCACGCTACGAAGGTGACCGCCCCGTCACGGGGAGGCGCTGGTGCGGCTGTGACCACTGGGGGGCTTGACGCTCGTGGGGCCGGATTTGCGGGTCACGGGCCCCGACGGCGGCGGCGCTAGGCTGCTCTCGCCATGACCGCTGCCCCCGTCGACCCGCGCACCGGGCTGCCCGTCGTCGCCATGGTCGGCGGTGGTCAGCTGTCCCGGATGACCCACCAGGCGGCGATCGCCCTGGGCCAGACGCTCCGCGTGCTGGCCACCGACCCCGCCGAGTCCGCCGCGCTGGTCACCGCCGACGTCCAGCTCGGCGACCACCGCCAGCTCGCCGACCTGCGCCGGCTGGCCGACGGCGCCACCGTGCTCACCTTCGACCACGAGCACGTGCCGACCGAGCACCTGCGCGCACTGGAGGCCGACGGCCACCGGGTCGCGCCCGGACCCGCCGCGCTGGTCCACGCGCAGGACAAGCTCGTGCTGCGCCGCGCGCTCGCCGCGGCGGGGGAACCGCAGCCGGCCTGGGCCGAGGTGCACAGCGTCCACGACGTCGCCGTCCTCGCCGACGAGGTCGGCTGGCCGGTCGTCCTCAAGACGCCGCGGGGCGGCTACGACGGCAAGGGCGTGTTCGTCGTCCACGGTCCGGACGACGTCGCCGTGCTGCTCGAGCAGCACGGCACGCTGCTGGCCGAGGAGCGGGTCGCGATGGTGCGCGAGCTCTCCGCCCAGGTCGCGCGCTCGCCGTTCGGGCAGGTCGCCGTCTGGCCGGTGGTCGAGACGGTGCAGCGCGACGGCGTCTGCAACGAGGTGCTCGCGCCCGCGCCCGGGTTGAGCGAGGAACGGGCCACGGCGGCGCAGGAGCTCGCCGTCCGGATCGCCGACGCCCTGGGCGTGGTCGGGATGCTCGCCGTCGAGCTGTTCGAGACCGCCGACGGCGTGCTGGTCAACGAGCTGGCCATGCGCCCGCACAACTCCGGGCACTGGACGATCGAGGGCGCCCGCACCAGCCAGTTCGAGCAGCACCTGCGGGCCGTCCTGGACTACCCGCTCGGGTCCACGGCGATGACCGCACCGGTGGTCGTCATGGCCAACGTGCTCGGTGGGGCGACCGCCGAGGTGGGGTGGTCCGGGCCGACGCTGGACGAGCGGGTGCACCACCTCATGGCGCACTGGCCCGACGTGAAGCTGCACTGGTACGGCAAGGGACAGCGGCGCGGCCGCAAGCTGGGCCACGTCACCGCCCTGGGTACGGACCTGGCCGAGGTGCGGGCCCGCGCGGTCGCCGCGGCCCGCTACCTGGCCGACGGCGTGGTGGACGACGCGTTCGCCTTCGAGCACGAGCACTGAGGAGCCGGCGCGTGGACCCGATCGTCGGCATCGTCATGGGCAGTGACTCCGACTGGCCGATGATGGAGCCCGCCGCGCTGGCGCTGCGGGAGTTCGACGTCCCCTACGAGGCGCACGTCGTCTCGGCGCACCGCACCCCGCGCCGGATGCTCGACTACGCAGAGAACGCCGCCGACCGCGGCCTGCGGGTGATCATCGCCGGCGCCGGGGGAGCCGCGCACCTCCCCGGCATGATCGCCGCCGCCACGCCGCTGCCGGTGATAGGCGTCCCCCGGCCGCTGGACCGGCTCGACGGGCTGGACAGCCTGCTGTCCATCGTGCAGATGCCGGCCGGTGTGCCGGTGGCGACCGTCTCGATCGGCGGCGGGCGCAACGCCGGGCTGCTCGCCGTCCGTGTCCTCGCGGCCGGCGACGACCGGCTGCGGGCGGCGGTCAGCCGGTTCCAGGCCGAGCTGGCCGACTCCGTGCTCGCCCGGGACGCCGCGCTGCAGGAACGCATCGCGCCCTGACCCGCCGGGGTGCAGCTGCTACCGGTCGGCGGTGGAGCGGCTTAGCATCTACCCGTGGGTAACAACGCTGGTCTGTACGCGCTGACCGAGGAGCACGAGGCCGTGCGGGAGGCGGTCCGCGAGATCGCCGAGCGGGAGATCGCCCCGTACGCGGCGGAGGTGGACGCCGACGCGCGCTTCCCCGAGGAGGCGCGCAAGGCGCTGACCGCGGCCGGGTTCCACGCCACGCACATCCCCGAGAGCTACGGCGGCGAGGGTGCCGACGCGGTCGCGACCTGCATCGTGATCGAGGAGGTAGCCCGGGTCGACGCCAGCGCCTCACTCATCCCCGCGGTCAACAAGCTCGGCTCGATGCCGGTCATCCTGGCCGCGTCGGAGGAGCTCAAGCAGCAGGTGCTGCCCTCCATCGCATCCGGGGCCGCGATGATCAGCTACGGCCTGTCCGAGCGCGAGGCCGGCTCGGACGCTGCGGCGATGCGCACCCGCGCCCGGCTGGAGGGCGACACCTGGGTGCTCAACGGCACCAAGGCGTGGATCACGAACTCCGGGGTCTCCGAGTGGTACACGGTCATGGCCGTCACCGACCCGGAGAAGGGGTCAGGCGGCATCTCGGCCTTCGTCGTGCACCGCGACGACCCGGGCTTCGCCGTCGGCCCCAAGGAGCGGAAGATGGGGATCAAGGGCTCGCCCACCTGCGAGCTCTACTTCACCGACTGCACCATCCCGGCCGACCGGATCGTCGGCGAGCCCGGCACCGGCTTCAAGACCGCGCTGCGCACACTGGACTTCACCCGGCCGACCATCGGCGCGCAGGCCGTCGGCATCGCGCAGGGCGCGCTGGACGCGGCGCTGGCCTACACCAAGGACCGCCGCCAGTTCGGCAGCAGCATCTCCAGCTTCCAGGGGGTGCAGTTCATGCTCGCCGACATGGCCATGAAGGTGGAGGCGGCCCGGCACCTGGTCTACGTCGCCGCCGCCCGGGGCGAGCGCGGCGGTCCGGACCTCAGCATGGTGTCCGCGTCGGCCAAGGCCTTCGCCTCCGACGTCGCCATGCAGGTGACCACCGACGCCGTCCAGCTGTTCGGCGGTGCCGGCTACACGCAGGACTTCCCGGTCGAGCGGATGATGCGGGACGCCAAGATCACCCAGATCTACGAGGGCACGAACCAGGTCCAGCGCATGGTGATCGCCCGCAGTCTCCTCAGGTAGGACGACGGCGGCTCACCGTGGTGACATCGCAGTCACAGCTCCGCCACAGCTCGTAGGGGGACGATGGAAGACGAACCGGACATCCATCCACGACGAGGAGCAACCATGCGCAAGAAGATCGCCATCGCTGCCGCCGCCGGCGCCCTGACGCTCACCGGCCTCGCCGTGGCTGCCCCGGCGCTGGCCGGCTCGGACGCGACCGGGGGCACGGCGACCTCAGCGGTCGACCGGATCAAGGACGCACTGTCCGGGCTGGTCGACGACGGGTCGATCACCCAGGAGCAGGCCGACGAGGTCGCCACCACGCTGAGCGATTCAGATGTCTGGCGGGGCGGGCACCCCGGCTGGGGCGGCGGACTGGACCCCGCGGCAGAGGCACTCGGCATGACCGAGGACGAGTTGCACACCGCCCTGGAGGCCGACGGCGCCACTCTGGCCCAGATCGCGGAGGACCGGGGGCTGGGCGTGGACGCCCTCATCGACGCGATGGTCACGGCCACCCGGGAACGGGCCGCGCAGGCCGTCACGGACGGTCAGATCACCCAGGAGCAGGCCGACGAGTGGTTGGCTGACGTGGAGGAGCGCGTCACCGAGCGCGTCAACGGCACCTTCGAGTGGCGCGGGCCCCGCGGGCCCTGGCACGGGGACAACGACTGAACTCGTCCGGCGCCGCCCCGGCGGCGCCGGACGCTCCTGGGGTCGTCGCCGTGTGGGGCCAGGCTCCGTCAGGACGGACGAGCGCTGCCGCTGCGGCGCCGGGCCGGCCCGCTGATGCGTGCCTCCAGCACCTCGGCGGGGAGCACGACCTGCACCGTGGTGCCCCGGCCGAGTTGCCGGTCGTCCGGGCCGGTGGCCGTGCACGCGCAGGTGAGCCGGTTGCCCCGCACCTCCACGCACCGGGCGGTCACCCGGACGGCGTCACCGATCCACGCCGGCGCGAGGTGCTCGACGGCGACCGACCGCCCGATGCCGGCCTCGCCCGGCGCCAGGAACCGGAGCAGCAGCATCCGCCCGGCCTCCTCGAAGTGCTTGGCCATGCTGTACGTGGCGTACACCGGGTGCACCGGGCCCAGCTGGTCGAACCGGACGGTCAGCTCCGGCGTCACCACGACGTCGAGGACGGCGGACTCCCCGACGGGGACGTCGATCACGCGTCGAAGTCGACGGTCACCGCGTCGGAGAGCGGCAGGGTCTGGCAGGTCAGCACGTAGCCGGCCTCGACCTCCTTCGGCTCCAGCGCGTAGTTGCGGCGCATCTCCACCTCGCCGTCGGTGACCCGCGCGCGGCAGGTGCCGCACACGCCGCCCTTGCAGGCGAAGGGCAGGTCGCCGCGCACCCGCTGAGCGGAGTCGAGCACGGGGACGTCGCGGGGCAGGGCCAGGGTCGTGGCGCGCCCGTCGAGGACGACGGTCACCTGCGCGCTGGGACCGTCGACCGTCTCCTCGTCCCCGCGCACCGGCTCCGGCGGGACGTCGTCGACGTAGAACAGCTCCTGGTGCACCCGCTCGGCGGGCACACCCAGTTCGGCCAGCAGCGCCCGGGCGTCGTCGACCATCCCGTGCGGCCCGCAGAGCCACCAGTGGTCGACGTCCGCGGGGTCGGTGAACGCCCCGACCAGCGTGCGGAGTCGCTCGCCGTCCAGCCGGCCGCTGGTCAGCTCCGCGTCGCGCGGCTCGCGGGAGAGCACGTGCACCAGCTGCAGGCGGGTGCCGAAGCGGTCCTTCAGGTCGGCGAGCTCGTCGGCGAACATGACCGTGTTCGTGCGCCGGTTGCCGTAGAAGACGGTCACCGTCGACGTCCCGTCGCGCAGCACCGACCCGGCCAGCGACAGCGCCGGGGTGATGCCCGAGCCGGCGACGACGAAGACGTGGTCGCCGGCGACGGAGAGGTCGGCGGTGAAGGTGCCCGAGGGGGGCAGCACCTCGATCGTGTCGCCGGGCCGGACGTCGTGCACCAGGTAGGAGGAGAAGAACCCGCCGGGCACCTCCCGCACGCCGACCCGCGGCGCGGCACCCACCGGGGCGCAGATGGAGTAGGAGCGGCGCTCGTCGCGGTCGCCGTCCACCCGGCGCAGGGTCAGCGCCTGGCCCGGCTGGAAGCGGTAGTCCTCGGCGAGCTGGTCCGGGACGTCGAAGGTCACCGCGACCGCGTCGTCGGTGAGCTGCTCGACGGAGGCCACCGTCAGCGGGTGGAACTGCGGCCGGCGGCGGGTGGACGCCGTCATCAGATCTCCTTGATCATCTCGAACGGTTCACCGCACACCCGGCAGCGCAGCAGCGCCTTGCAGGCGGTGGGCCCGAACTCGCTGGTCTGCTCGGTGTCCTCGGAGCCGCAGACCGGGCAGGTGGCGGTGCGGCGGGTCGGGCCGAGGGACAGCGGGACCGGTCCGGCGGCCCGGACCGGGGCCTTGCCGGGCGGGGCGATCCCACCGGCGGCCAGCTTCCGGCGGCCCGCCGCGCTGATCCAGTCGGTGCTCCAGGCGGGGGAGAGGACGGTGCGGACGTCGACGTCGGCGAACCCCGCCCGGTGCAGCGCGTGCACCAGGTCCGCCCGCATGACGCCCATCGCCGGGCAGCCGCTGTAGGTCGGGGTGATCTCGACGACCACGGTGCCGTCCTCGGTGCGGACGTCGCGCAGCACGCCCAGGTCGGCGAGGGTCAGCATCGGCAGCTCGGGGTCGGTGACCGTCTCGGCCACCGCGCGCGGATCGATCCCGCCGAGACGGCCATCCCGGCGGCGGGTGGGGGCGGTCACCAGGTCGCCGCGGGGTGCTGGCGGGCCAGGCCCTGGAGGGTCGCGACCAGCTCGGTCAGCTCCGGGCCGTGCTCGCCGGTGCGGCCCCGCGGAGGTGCGTCGGCCGGCCACGCGGGCACCTGCAGCGTCGCCTGGTCCAGCACCCGGGTGAGCACCGACCGCACCTCCGCGCGGACGTCGGCCGGGTCGACGGCCACCCCGGCGGCCACCAGCCGCGTCTCGACGTCGGTCGGCGTGAAGAGGTCGGCCAGCAGCGGCCAGACGGCGTCCACCCCGGCCTGCGCGCGGCGGTGCGACTCCTCGGTGCCGTCGCCCAGCCGCAGCACCCAGCGGGCGGCGTGGTCGCGGTGGTAGGTGAGCTCGTGGACGCCCTTGGCGGCGATGGCGGCGAGCACCGGATCACGGGACTCCCGCAGCTGCGCGAACACCGCCAGCCGTACCGTCGCGGCGGCCAGCAGCCGGACCATCGTCCGGCCGAAGTCGCCGTTGGGTGCCTCGACCAGGGCGGTGCTGCGGAACTCGCCGGGGTCGCGGAAGAAGGCCAGCGCGTCCTCGTCGGGGATGCTCGCCGTGGCCCGCTCCCGGCTGCGGCCGAGCACGCCGACCGAGCCGGCCCGGGCCAGCAGCAGCCGTGCCTGGCCCAGCAGGTCGAGGGCGATGTTGCCGAACGCGACCTCCTCCTCGAGCTCGGGCGCGTTCGTCATCCACTCGGTCAGCCGCTGGGCGAGCACGAGGGCGTCATCGCCCAGCATCAGGCAGTACGCGCCGAGGTCGGCCGGGTCGATGCCCTCGGGCACGGTGGTGTCCACCCCGGCCAGCGGCTCGTCGAACCCGGTGCCGAACGCCCACTGCCCCTCGCCCCCATGAGCATGGTCCAGCGCCTCGTAGACCGTCTCCTCGTGCCCCATGCCCGGGCTCCTCTCGTCAGCAGCGTGCCCAGCGGTCGGCCCCCGCGCAGGGCCCCGCCCTGAGCGTGCGAAGGGTGGGGGGGCGCGGGGGTCCTTCTTCAGATGTGGGGGACGTTCTCGGGGATCTCGTAGAACGTGGGGTGGCGGTAGACCTTGTCGCCGCTGGGGGCGAACATCGGGTCCTTCTCGTCCGGGCTGGACGCGGTGATGTCGGCAGCCCGGACCACCCAGATGCTCACGCCCTCGTTGCGCCGGGTGTACAGGTCGCGGGCGGCGTGCACCGCCATCTCGTCGTCCGGGGCGTGCAAGGAGCCGACGTGCACGTGGTTGAGGCCGCGCTTGCCGCGGACGAACACCTCGTACAGCGGCCAGTCGCGGCGGGTGACGGCCGGCTTCGGCTCGACGGGCACGTCGGGGGAGAGCGGGACGGCGCCGTGCCCGCCCTCCGCGGTGACGTCGGCGCTCATGCCGCCGCACCAGCGTGCTTCTGCGCGTAGGCAGTGGCCGCCTCGGTGACCCACGCGTTGTCGTCGCGCGCGGCCCGGCGGCGGCGGATGCGCTCGGCGTTGGCCGGTCCGTTGCCGGTGATGACCTGCTTGAACTCGGTCCAGTCGATCGTGCCGAACCGGTGCTTGCCGGTCGCTGTGTCCAGCGCCAGGTCGGGGTCGGGCAGCGTGACGCCGAGGACCTCGGCCTGCGGCACGGTCATGTCCACGAAGCGCTGGCGCAGCTCGTCGTTGCTGTGCCGCTTGATGCCCCAGGCCATCGACTGTGCCGAGTTGGGGCTGTCGTCGTCCGGCGGGCCGAACATCATCAGCGACGGCCACCACCAGCGGTCGACGGCGTCCTGCACCATCGCCTGCTGCTCGGCGGTACCGCGCATCATCGTCATGAGCAGCTCGTAGCCCTGCCGCTGGTGGAAGGACTCCTCCTTGCAGACCCGGATCATCGCCCGTGCGTAGGGTCCGTAGGAGGACCGGCACAGCGGCACCTGGTTGCAGATCGCCGCGCCGTCGACCAGCCAGCCGATGACGCCGACGTCGGCGTAGGTGAGCGTCGGGTAGTTGAAGATCGAGCTGTACTTCTGCTTCTGCTCGATGAGCTTGTCGGTGAGGTCGGCGCGGTCCGCGCCGAGGGTCTCCGCGGCCGAGTACAGGTACAGGCCATGGCCGGCCTCGTCCTGGACCTTGGCCAGCAGGATCGCCTTGCGCCGCAGGCTCGGCGCGGCGAGCAGCCAGTCACCCTCGGGCTGCATGCCGATGATCTCCGAGTGCGCGTGCTGCGCGATCTGCCGGATGAGCGTCTTGCGGTAGCCCTCGGGCATCCAGTCGCGCGGCTCGATGCGGTGTTCGGCGGCGATCGTGGCGTCGAACTGCTGCTGCAGCGCGGCCTCGTCCGGAGCGGGCCGTTCCAGGGTGGGCGCGGACATCTCGTTCCCCTCGTTGCGACGCTGGGAGGCCATTACTGACCGGTCGGTCGGTAATGAGTCTGCACGATCGGTGGCCGCTCCACAATGCCGTCCCGGGATCGACCTTGCTGGGGCTTGACAGCGGCCGCCGTCGGGGAGTTGATTACCTGACCATCTGGTCGGTAATGGGGCGCCGCCGCGCCTGTCGGCCGTCCGGCCACGACGCTGCGACCCCGGAGGCAACGGTCATGACGGCTGCTCACCGCGACACCCGGCGCCTCGGTGAGGGGCCCGACCGGGCCCTCCTCGACCCGGCCGAGCGGATGGGCCTCGACGAGCTCCGCGCGATGCAGCTCGAGCGGCTGCAGTGGACCCTGCGTCACGCCTACGACAACGTGCCGCACTACCGCCGGGCCTTCGACGCGGCCGGCGTGCACCCCGACGACTGCAAGGACCTCGCCGACCTGGCCAGGTTCCCCACGACGAGCAAGGCCGACCTGCGGGAGAACTACCCGTTCGGGATGTTCGCCGTTCCGCAGGAGCAGGTGCGCCGGGTGCACGCCTCCTCCGGCACCACCGGCCGGCCGACCGTCGTGGGCTACAGCGAGCAGGACATCGACACCTGGGCCACGGTCATGGCCCGCTCCATCCGCGCGGCCGGTGGCCGGCCGGGGGACAAGCTGCACAACGCCTACGGCTACGGGCTGTTCACCGGCGGCCTGGGCGCGCACTACGGCGCGGAGAAGCTCGGCTGCACGGTCATCCCGATCTCCGGCGGCATGACCCCGCGGCAGGTGCAGCTGATCACCGACTTCGAGCCGCGGATCATCATGGTCACGCCCTCGTACATGCTCACCGTGATCGACGAGTTCGAGAAGCAGGGGCTGGACCCGCGAGCGTCGAGCCTGCAGATCGGGATCTTCGGCGCCGAGCCCTGGACCGAGGAGATGCGCCGGGAGATGGAGGACCGCCTCGACATCCAGGCCGTCGACATCTACGGGCTGTCCGAGGTGATGGGACCCGGCGTCGCCCAGGAGTGCGTGGAGACCAAGGACGGCCTGCACGTCTGGGAGGACCACTTCTACCCCGAGGTGATCGACCCGATCACCGGCGAGGTCCTGCCCGAGGGGGAGGAGGGCGAGCTGGTGTTCACCTCCCTCACCAAAGAGGCGACGCCGGTCATCCGTTACCGCACCCGCGACCTCACCCGGCTGCTCCCCGGCACCGCCCGGCCGGGGATGCGCCGGATGCAGAAGATCACCGGCCGCACCGACGACATGATCATCCTGCGCGGGGTCAACCTCTTCCCGACCCAGATCGAGGAGGTCGTCCTCCGTACCCCGGGCCTGTCCCCGCACTTCGCGCTGGAGCTCATCACCCGCGGCCGGCTGGACCACCTCATCTGCCGGATCGAGGCCCGGCCGGACTGCCCGGCCGAGCGACGGACCGCCGCGGCCGCCGAGGTGGCCAAGGGTGTCAAGGACATCGTGGGCACGAGCATCGAGGTGCTCGTCGTGGACCCCGAGACGCTGGCCCGCTCGGTGGGCAAGCTGCAGCGGCTGGCCGATCACCGGGAGCGGGGATGACGGCCGCCGCCGTCCGTCGCGGCCGGCCCGGGCACTCGCTCGAGTCGCTGCTGGACGTGGCCGTGGCGGCGTTCATCGAGCGTGGTTACGAGGCCACCAGCATGGACGAGCTCGCCACCCGGCTCGGCGTCACCAAGTCGGCGATCTACCACCACGTGCCGAGCAAGGGGGAGCTGCTCCGGCTGGCGCTCGACCGAGCGCTGGACGCCCTGTTCGCCGTCACCGAGGAGCCCGCGGCCACCAGCGGGCCCGCGATCGACCGGCTGGAGCACGTCGTCCGCGGCTCGGTCCGGGTGCTCACCGCGGAGCTCCCCTTCGTCACCCTGCTGCTGCGGGTGCGCGGCAACACCGACGTCGAGCGGGCGGCGCTGCAGCGACGCCGCGAGTTCGACCGGGTCGTCACCGACCTGGTGCGTGCCGCGGAGGACGAGGGGGACGTGCGCCCCGACGTCGACCCGGCCGTGACCAGCCGCCTCCTCTTCGGCACCGTCAACTCGCTCACCGAGTGGTACCGGCCGGGCCGGGGTCTGGACGCGAGCGCGCTCGCCGACGCCCTGGTGGCCACGACGTTCGACGGCCTGCGCCGGTCCTGATCCCCACCGAGGAGTCCCGATGACCGCACCCCTGCTCGAGAGCTACGTCGCCGGCCGCTGGTACACCGCGCCGGACGACGGGACGCCCATCGCCGACGCGGTGACCGGCGAGACCGTCGTCCGGGTCAGCAGCACCGGGCTCGACGTGACCGCCATGCTCGACCACGCCCGCACCGTCGGCGGACCGGCGCTGCGCGAGCTGACCTTCCATCAGCGCGCCGGCCTGCTCAAGCAGCTGGGCATGCGGCTGATGGCCGGCAAGGACGCGTTCTACGCGCTCTCCCGCCGCACCGGCGCCACCGACCGCGACAGCGGCGTGGACGTCGACGGGGGCTTCGGCACGCTGCTGTCCTACGCCAGCAAGGGCCGCCGCGAGCTGCCCGACGACACCGTCGTCCTCGACGGCCCGGTCGAGCCGCTCGGCCGGCGCGGCA
>Ga0196960_10000633_pt1 | contig 11324 bp, 9 predicted proteins | sample S3v_5metaG_FD_183187 | JGI IMG/M metagenome (GOLD analysis project Ga0196960, IMG submission 183187) | Soil microbial communities from Anza Borrego desert, Southern California, United States - S3+v_5 | ecosystem: Environmental > Terrestrial > Soil > Desert | place: USA: California | collected... | reverse complement strand
CCGCCCGCCGAACTCGCGTACTTCCCCTGCGCTGAGCGGTGACGCGGGCGTGCCGGCAAGAAGAGGAGGTATCCCCGTGGCGGTGGCCGACGAGTTCAGCCGACCGTCCGTGACGGCCCCGGAGTACGACCGGCAGCCGCCGCAGGACGTCGCGGCGGAGCAGTCGGTGCTCGGCGGCATGCTGCTGAGCAAGGACGCGATCGCGGACGTCGTCGAGGTCTTGCACGGCAACGACTTCTACCGTCCGGCGCACCAGGTGATCTTCGACTGCATCCTCGACCTGTACGGGCGGGGTGAGCCGGCCGACGCGATCACCGTGGCAGCGGAGCTCAACCGGACCGACCAGCTGTCGAAGATGGGTGGCGCGGTCTACCTGCACACCCTCATCGCCTCGACGCCGACGGCCGCCAACGCCGGCTACTACGCCGCGATCGTGGCCGAGCAGGCCGTTCTGCGGCGGCTGGTCGAGGCCGGCACCCGGGTCGTGCAGCTCGGCTACGGTGCGGCCGGCGGCAAGGGCGACGTCGACGACATCGTCGACCGCGCCCAGCAGGAGATCTACGACGTCACCGAGAAGCGCATGAGCGAGGACTACTCGCGCCTCGAGGACGTCCTGCAGCCCACCATGGACGAGCTCGACGCGATCGCCTCGCGCGGAGGCACGGCGCGCGGTGTCCCGACCGGCATCCGCGACCTCGACGAGCTCACCAACGGCCTGCAGGCCGGGCAGATGGTGGTCATCGCCGCCCGTCCCGGTGTCGGCAAGGCATTGGCACTCGACACCCCCATCGCCACTCCCTCCGGGTGGACGACCATGGGTGAGATCCGGGTCGGCGACCAGGTGATGGGGTCGGACGGATGGCCCACGACCGTCGTGGCCGCCACCGATGTGATGACGGACCGGCCGTGCTTCGAGATCCACTTCTCCGACGGGTCGGTCATCGTCGCTGATGCCCAGCACCAGTGGCTCACCGACACCCGGGCCAGCCGCCGGTCCGCCCAGCAGGCCGCGACCGGCTGCAACGGCTACCGCCACCAGCGGACGTTCGCCCAGGTGCGGACCACCGAGGAGATCGCGCGGACCGTCCGGTGCGCGACCAAGGACGCACGGCTCAACCACTCGGTGACGAACGCCCAGCCGTTGCGGCTCCCCGAGGCCGACCTCCCGGTGCCCCCTTACGCGCTCGGCGTGTGGCTCGGAGACGGCACGTCCGCCGCCGCACACTTCACCAGCGCCGACCCGGAGATCGCCGTCTACATCGAGGCGGAAGGGTTGGTCGCCGAGCCCATCGGGTCCGACCGCCGGTACTCGCTCCGGCTGCCCGCCCGGGCGGAGGTCCAGGCCCGACGGTGCCCGATGTGCGGCCAGTCCTTCCTGCCGCGGACGTCCCAGGTGCAGACCTGCGGGAAGTCCTGTGGCGGCGCGCTGCGGGCGAGCGGCGGCGTCGGTCACCAGGCCAGCTGCCCCGACTGCGGCGGTCCGTCGTCCGGGCTGGCGCAGTGCCAGACCTGCCGGGACGATCACGGCACGGTCCAGGCCCTCCTGCGGAAGCTGGGGGTGCTGGGCAACAAGCACATCCCTCTGGCATACCTGCGGGGCTCCGTGGCCCAGCGACGTGCCCTGCTGGCCGGTCTGCTGGACACCGACGGCACGGTGGCTCCCAGCGGCGTCGTGCAGTTCGGCGTCACCAGCCGCCGGCTCGCCGAGGACACGCGTGAGCTGATCGCCGGTCTGGGTCACCGGGTGCGCATGACGACCAAGCGCGTCCGGGGCCGCAACGAGGATTCCTCGACCTGCTACACGCTGACCTTCAGCACGGACGACGAGGTCTTCCGGCTGGAGCGCAAGAAGCTGCTGCACAAGGAGCGGGGTGCGCGCACCTTCACCGCGCGCGGTGTCCGCTTCATCACCGACGTCCGGCCGATCGCCGGCGTGCCGGTGCGCTGCATCCAGGTCGATGCCGACGACCACCTCTTCCTGGCGGGTCGGAGCTTCATCCCGACCCACAACTCGACCCTGGGCCTGGACATCGCGCGGTCGGCGACCGTGAAGCACCAGATGCCGGCCGTCATCTTCTCGCTGGAGATGAGCAAGCACGAGATCACCATGCGTCTGCTGTCGGCGGAGGCGAAGGTGCCGCTGCACCACATGCGCGCCGGCAGCCTGTCCGACGAGGACTGGGCGAAGCTGGCCCGCCGCATGGGTGAGGTCGCCGACGCGCCCCTCTACATCGACGACTCGCCGAACATGACGATGATGGAGATCCGGGCGAAGGCGCGCCGCCTCAAGCAGCGCAACGACCTCAAGCTCGTGGTGATCGACTACCTGCAGCTGATGACGTCGGGCAAGCGGGTGGAGAGCCGCCAGCAGGAGGTCTCGGAGTTCTCCCGGGCGCTCAAGCTGCTCGCCAAGGAGCTCGAGGTGCCAGTAATTGCGATGAGTCAGCTGAATCGCGGTTCCGAACAAAGGCAGGACAAAAAGCCGATGCTTTCCGACCTTCGCGAAAGCGGATCTATCGAACAAGATGCGGATATGGTCATGATGATTCACCGCGAGGACATGTACGAGAAGGAGTCCCCGCGAGCCGGCGAGGCCGACATCATGCTCGTCAAGCACCGCAACGGGCCCACGGCGAACGTCACCGTCGCCTTCCAGGGCCACTACAGCCGCTTCGTGGACATGGCCAACTGAGCCTCCATGGAGGTGAGTGTGGGGCGGCAGCGATGAGGGCGGACGCGACACGGGCTGTCACCGGAAATCGACACGCCAGCGTCGCCACCCGCGTCATCTGAGCGCCATCGCGGCCTGTGGGTAAGCGACATGAGTGCCAGCAACGGGTTCAGAAGGGCGACGGTGATCGAACAACCCGAACGCGTCACTGACCCGGCGCTGCTCGACGTGCTGAGCGAACTGTCGAAGCTCGAACCGATCTTCCATCATCCAGAACTCGGCACCTCGGCCGCAGAGTTGCAGCGGCAGGCTGCCCCGGACTTCTGGGAGATCGGCGCCTCCGGACGGCGATACGGCCGCGACTTCGTGTTGGCGACGGTTCGTGCCCGCTACAAGAGCGGGCAGCCAGACGATGCGTGGGAGACGAGCGACTTCTACTGCCAAGCCATCGCTCCCGACACTTACCTCTTGACATACGACCTTCGGCAGGGTGCGCGGCTCACGCGGCGAAGTACCCTGTGGCGCCTGACAGGGGACGGGTGGCAGATCGTCTTCCACCAAGGGACGGTTGTCGGCGACTGACAAGCCCTGTGAGGAGACGACGCGGCATGTCACTGGTGACATCGCTTGAGCTTGGCGGTGACACCCTCATGTCGCCCGACACCTTCGAGGATGTGAGACGACACGGCTGAGCCGGTCGCGACAAGCAGTGGTACTACGTAACGACGCGAGATGGTCACCAGCGCGACGCATGAGCGTCAGCGGGGCTGTGGACAACTGCTGTGAACGGTCACCAGGGGAGCGACGGCAATGGATGCGGACGCTCAGCGAGTGGTTGACCGAGAACTAGCGCTCCTCGATCCGTTCGTTCGAGCAGACGCGGACAGGGTCCGCGCTCATCTTCACCCTGACTTCGTCGAGTACGGAGCCTCGGGACGTGTCTGGAATCGGGCATCCATCACGTCGGTAACCAGCGAGCGCACGGAGCCGATCACCGCCTCCGACATGCATGTCCGCCGCCTAGGACCCGACGCCGTTCTCCTCACATACCGATCGGAGGTCTCCGGTCAGCGGGCGTTGCGTAGTTCGACTTGGGTTCGCGAACCGGACTCGGACTGGGTTCTGCTCTTCCATCAGGGGACGGCTTGCGGCTGAGATGCCCCTGCTCGCGCATGACATAGGCAGCGTCGACCAGTGGAGAAGCGACACAGGTCGTCACCGGTGACAAGTGGTGTCGCCCGTGGTGACGATTACTTGTCGTCCCGCGGTGAACATGGCCAACTGAGCCGTCCCGGCGCTGCGCCGGTAGCACCGCCGAGCAGCACAGAGGCCCGGAACCGGATCGGTCCTGGGCCTCTGTGGTTCACCGCCGCGTGGCGGTGACGGGTTCCTCGTTCAGGCGGCGCGCATGAGCTCGCGGCGCACCTTCTTGCCACCGGTGGTCATGCGGACCAGCTTCACGATCTGTGCCGGGGCGTTCTTCGGCGTCGTCTCGGCCAGCCAGCCGTTGGGCAGCGACAGCCGGATGACCTTGTGCCAGGCGCTCGCAACCTGCTTGTACAGCGGGGCGGAGTGATAGGTGAGGCCGTACCGGTCGAAGATGTCCTTCACCTTCGGCGCGATCTCGGCGTACCGGTTGCTGGGCAGGTCGGGGAACAGGTGGTGCTCCACCTGGTGCGACAGGTTGCCGGTCATGATGTGCATGGCCTTGCTGCCGGAGATGTTGGCCGAGCCGAGCATCTGCCGCACGTACCACTCGCCGCGCGTCTCGCCCTCGATCGAGGTCTTCTCGAAGGTCTCGACACCCTCGGGGAAGTGCCCGCAGATGATCACCGAGTGCGACCACAGGTTGCGCACCACGTTGGCGGTGAAGTTGGCGGCGAGGGTGGGCAGGAAGGACGGGCCGGAAAGCAGCGGGTGGACGACGTAGTCCTTGGCTGCCTGGTTGCGGACCTTCTTGAGCACCTGCTTGGCCGCGGCCCGGAACTTCGGGTCCTGGCGGCGCTTCTTGCTGGCCAGGTTCTTGCCGAGCTCGAGGTCGTAGGCGGCGATGCCGTACTCGAAGAAGCAGGCGTTGATGAAGTTCCACAGCGGCTGCGCCAGGTACATCGGGTGCCAGCGCTGGTCCTCGTCGACGCGCATGATGCCGTAGCCGAGGTCGTTGTCCTTGCCGACCACGTTCGTGTACGTGTGGTGCAGCTCGTTGTGCGAGTGCTTCCACTGGGCGGCGGGGCTGGCCATGTCCCACTCCCACGTCGTGGAGTGGATCTTCGGGTCGCGCATCCAGTCCCACTGACCGTGCAGGATGTTGTGCCCGATCTCCATGTTCTCGAGGATCTTGGCCACCGAGAGGCCCGCGGTGCCGAGCACCCAGGCCGGCGGGAACTTGGAGAACAGGAGGACGGCGCGGCTGCCCAGCTCGAGCTTGCGCTGCACGTCGATCACCGTGCGGATGTACTTGGCGTCGTCCTCACCGAGGCTGTCGCGCACCTCCTGGCGGATGGTGTCGAGCTCCTTGCCGAGGAGCTCGATGTCCTCGGCGGTGAGGTGGGCGATGGGGTTCTCGGGCTTCTTCTGGATGACGGTCATGTCCGGGCTCCTGGTGGCTCGAGAGATCAGTGGTCGATGTCGCAGGCGCCGGCGGCGGCGCTGACGCAGGTCTGGATGAGGACGCCGTCCCCGGGAGCGGCGGTGGTGACCTCGCCGTTGCGCAGGTCGCGGACCGCACCCTCGCGGAGGGGCAGCACGCAGCCGAAGCAGATGCCCATGCGGCAACCGCTGGGCATGAGGACGCCGGCTTCCTCGGCGGCGTCGAGGATCGGCGTCGCGCCGTCGGCCTCGATCGTGGTGGCGTTCCTGGTGAAGGTGATGGTGCCGCCCTCGCCGGTCACGAGGACCCGGGGGCGGAAGCGCTCGGTGTAGAGCCGCTCGGCAGCGCCGATCGACTCCCAGTGCTCCTCGAGGGCCTCGAGCATGCCGACGGGGCCGCAGGCCCAGGTGGCGCGCTCGTGCAGGTCGGGGACCAGCTCGGCGATCGACCGGGCGTCGAGCATCCCGGCGGTGTCGGTGTGCTGCTCGATGAGCCGGATCCGCCCCTCGGCGGCCATCTGCCGCAGCTCGGCGCCGAAGACGACGTCCTCGGCGGTCGGCGAGGAGTGGACCAGGACCGTGTCGGTGAGCTGGTCGGCGTGGTTGCGCAGGATGCCCATGACCGGCGTGATCCCGGAGCCCGCGGTGATGAACAGGGCCTTCGCCGGCACCTGCTCGGGCAGGCAGAACTCCCCGGTGGCCTGGTCCAGCTGGATGATCGTCCCCGGCTGCACGCGGTGCACCAGGTGGTTGCTGACCTTGCCGTCGGGGATGGCCTTCACGGTGATGGTGAAGCGGCCGTCGGCGCGGTCGAGCACCGACGTGATCGAGTAGGCCCGCCACTGGCGGACCCCGTCGACGTCGATGCCGATGCGCACGTACTGGCCGGGCCGGTGGGGGAGCCAGTCGCGCCCGGGGCGGATGACGATCGTCGCCGCGTCGCGGGTCTCCCGCTCCACGGCCTCGATGCGACCGCGCAGGGCGGCGCCGGAGCGCAGCGGGTCGAACAGGTCCAGGTAGTCGACGGGCAGCAGCGGCGTGGTCACCAGCTCGGCGATCTTGAGCACCCGGTCACGCAGCGGCGTGCGGGCCGCGGCGGGGCGCGGAGTGGTCGCTGTCATGACTTCATACTTCCCAGTCCTGCTGTCAAATACCTGTGCCCCGGACGTGAATCGGGGGGTAGCTTCTGTTCGCTGAGAACAAAGGAGGCGGTATGACGCCGGGCGGGAACGCCTTTCCGCGGGCGGTGGCCGCGGCCATGCGCGCCCAGCTGCCGGCCGTGGCCGAGCGGGCCGTGGAGGCGATCATCGTGGAGGTGCCCGGCTACGCCGACGCGTTCCAGGGTCCGATGGGCCGCAAGATCAGCACCGCCGTCGAGCTGACGCTCCGCGGCTTCCTGCAGTCCGCCACGGCCAGCGGTGCGGCGGACGCCGGCACCCCGGGCGGCCCGGTGCTCGAAGCGGCCTACGCCCTCGGGCGGGGGGAGGCGCGCAGCGGGCGGTCGATGGACGCGCTGCTGGCGGCCTACCGGGTCGGTGCCCGGATCTCGTGGCGCGACATGAGCGCCACGGCCGTGGCGGCCGGGCTGGGGCCGGAGTCGACGGCGCGGTTCGCCGAGCTGGTGTTCGCCTACATCGACCGGCTCTCGGCCGCGAGCGTCGCCGGGCACGCGGACGAGCTGGCCTCCAGCGGCCGCGCCCGCGAGCGGCTGCTCGAGCGCCTGGCGGAGGGTCTGCTGGCCGGAAGCCCGCACGCGGAACTGGTCGAGGCCGCCCAGCGGGCGGAGTGGCCGCTGCCCCGCACGCTGACCGTCGTCGTCCTGCCCGAGGCGCGCGCCCCCGGGGCGCTGGCGTCGCTCGCTCCCCGAACGCTGCGATCCGCCACCGAGGAGCTGCCCGACGTCGAGCGGCACGGTGACCTGACCGTCCTCCTGGTGCCCGACGCCGAGGGGGCCGCCCGGCCGGCCCTCCTGCGTTCGCTGCAGGGCCGGGAGGCGGTGGTGGGGCCGGCGCGGCCCTGGTGGGAGGCGCACACCTCCTACGCCCGCGTGGTGCGTGCCCTGCGGCTCGGCATGGCTGCGGAGGAGGGGGCGAGGGCGCCGCTGGACACCGATGCCTGCCTGACCGAGCTGGTGCTGCGGGCCGACGAAGGCGCCCTCGCCGATCTCCGGGCGCGGGTGCTGGCGCCGCTGGAGGGGGTGGGGGAGAGTGCCCGCGAGAAGCTCACCGAGACGCTGCGGTCGTGGCTGCTGCACCACGGGCGGCGCGACCAGGTGGCGGCTGCGCTGTTCGTGCACCCGCAGACCGTCCGCTACCGCATGAGCCAGCTGCGCCAGCTGTACGGGAACCGGCTGGACGACCCGGCCACCGTCCTGGACCTCACCGTCGCCCTGGGCGTGGCCGACGCCCGCCGCACGAAGCCGGACACTGACGCCTGACGACTGACGCGGGGCTGACGACCAGTCCTGTCGGTGTCCTGCGGCAGAGTGCCGGCATGACGGTCGACCAGGACGCGGCTCGGGACTTCCTCGCGAGCTCCGCACGGGTGCTCGACCGGCGCCGTTTCGAGCTGCTGTTCCGGGAGGGCGAGCCGGGCGCGGTGCTCGCGGCCCTGGACGGCTACCGCAACGGCGACGGCGGATACGGCTGGGGTCTGGAGCCCGACCTCCGATCGGCGACCAGCCAGCCCGGCGGCGCGCTGCACGCGATGGAGGTCTTCGCCGAGACGGGGGCCGACGGCGCCGGCCGGATCCACGAGCTGTGCGCGTGGCTGGCGGCGGCGAGCCTGCCCGACGGCGGCCTGCCGTTCGCGCTGCCCGTGCCGGACCCGTCGGCCTGCGCACCGTTCTGGGTGTCGGCCGATCCCACGCGGTCGTCCCTGCAGATCACCGCGGTGGTGGCGGCGACGGCCCACCGGGTGGCGGCGGTCGTCCCCGGCGTCGCGGGCGACCCGTGGCTCGCGCGGGCCGGCGAGTACTGCCTGGCGGCCATCGGGGGGCTGGGCGCGGGCTCGCCCGCCATGGAGCTGGCCTTCGCCGTCCAGTTCCTCGACGCTGTGGGATCCACCCGCCCGGAGGTGGTCGAGCTGGTGGAGCGGCTGCGGCCGGTCATCCCGGCCGACGGCCTGCTGCACGTGGCCGGGGGCGCTCCCGACGAGTACATGCGCCCGCTGGACTTCGCGCCGTTCCCCGGTGGCCCGGGCCGCTCGCTGTTCGCGCCCGACGTGGTCGAGGCCGAGCTCGATCGGCTCGCCACGGGTCAGCAGGCCGACGGCGGGTGGGCGGTGGACTTCGCGAGCTACTCGCCCGCGGCGACGCTGGAGTGGCGAGGACACCGCACGGTGCAGGCGCTCGCCCTCCTCCGGGCGAACGGCCGGGTGTGACGGCGGCTCCGACCGGCGTCAGGCCGGGCGGAGCAGGGCGACGAGGAACTCCGCGTCGGGCGTGAACGGCCGCAGGTCCCAGGTGGCCAGCAGCAGGTCCGGCGCCCAGCCGGCCGACCGCGCATCGGCCAGGAACTCGTCGAAGTCGTAGCCCCGCCCGGCGCCGAACCCGAAGGCGGCCCGGGACTCCTCGTGCACGTGCGCGCGGAGCCGCTCCAGCACCCGCCGGCGGGTCGACGGCGCCACGAAGGTCATGACGTTCCCCGCGCACACGACCCCGTCGAAGGGCTCCTCGTCCTCCGTCAGATCCAGCTCGGCCAGGTCGCGGAGCAGCCAGCGAGGGCCCGGGTGGTCCTCCTCCGCGGCGGCGATCAGCACGGGATCCACGTCCACCCCGACCACCCGGTGCCCGGCAGCGTGCAGCACCGCACCCACCCGGCCCGGACCGCAGCCGGCGTCGAGGACGCGGGCTCCGCGCGGCAGCATCGCGTCCACCAGCCGGGCCTCGCCCCCCAGGTCGAAGCCGTCCGCGGCCAGCGTGCGGAACCGCTGGACGTAGGCCGTCGAGTGCTCCGGGTCCTCCTCGGTCATCCGGATCCACGAACTCGTCTCGGTCACTGCTCCCCCTCCGCCGTCCCTGCTCCGTCCCCGTCCCGGTGCCCTGTCATGTCACCCGCGCCGACGGCCTCCCGCCAGTCGGGCGGCTCGGCCGCGTGCAGCGCCGGGTCGTCGGCACGGAGGGTCCGCACCGGGCCGGGCGGCGTCCGGGGGCCCTCGAAGCGCACGGTCACCCGCCCCAGCCCCCGGCCCCACACCCAGCCGGGTCCGAGGTCGTCGTGCCGCACGTCCTGCCCGGGCCACCAGCGCTTCTCCGTCGGCAGCTCGGACCCCGCGGGCGCCGTCGGCTCGTCGGCCGGGGACAGCGGCTCCTCGTCCGGCTCGTCGTGCTCGGCGAAGAGGTCGCCCTGCGCGTAGACCGACAACCCGGAGACGCCGACGCCGAGCAGGCGCAGGCCCCCGGCCGTGCCGGCCTCGGCGAGCAGCCGCCGCGCGGTGGCCGCGATGGAGCGCGCGTCGTCGGTCGGCTGGGGGAGGGTCTGCGACCGGGTGATCGTCGTGAAGTCGTACCGGCGCAGCTTGAGCGTCACGGTCCGCCCGGAGTGGGCCGACCGGCGCAGGCGCGCACCCACGCGGGCGGCCATGGAGTCGATCTCCCGGCCGAGGACGTGGAGGTCGGTGAGGTCCCGCTCGAAGGTCTCCTCGTGGGACACCGACTTCACCCCCCGGTCGGGCACGACGGCGCGGTCGTCCTCTGCCCGGGCCAGCGCGTACAGCCCGGTGCCGTGCGCCCGCCCGGCCAGCGCCACCAGATCGGGGAGCGACCGCGCCGCCAGGTCGCCCACCGTCGCGACGCCCACCTGGCGCAGCCGCTCCGCCGTGGCCGGGCCGACACCGCCGAGCCGGGTCACCGGCAGGGGGTGCAGCACGTCGAGCTCACGCCCGGGCGCCACGACGACCAGCCCGTCCGGCTTGTCCAGGTCGGAGGCGATCTTGGCCATGAGCTTCGAGCTGCCGATGCCCACCGAGCCGGTCACTCCGCCCGTCGCGGCAGCGATGCGGTCCTTCAGCTCCTGTGCCAGCGCCGTGACGCCGTCCACCGAGAGGTCGGAGCCGGGCCGGGCGGGGGACGGTACGGAGAGATCGACGTAGGCCTCGTCGATGGAGACCGGCTCCACCAGGGGCGAGAGCTCCCGGAGCAGGTCCATGACGACGTCGGACGTGCGCCGGTAGGCGGCGAACCGGCCTCCGAGGAAGGCGGTTCCCGGCGGGCAGCGTCGCCGCGCCTCGGCCGTCGACATCGCCGAGCGGGCGCCGTAGGCGCGTGCCTCGTAGGAGGCGGTGGCGACGACCCCACGCCCGCCGACCCCGCCGACGACCACCGGGCGGCCGCGCAGCGACGGCTTGTCCCGCTGCTCGACCGCCGCGAAGAAGGCATCGAGGTCGAGGTGCAGGATGCTCGCCTCGCGCCTCACACCTCGATGATCCCCGGCACGTCGTCCGGGCGACGGCCGGCCCGCCGGTCAGCGCGGCGGCCAGATCCCGGCGAAGTGGTGCACCGGTCCGTGCCCGGATCCGATCCCCAGGGACTCGCCCTCGATCAGCGCGCGGTGCAGGTAGTCCCGCGCGCCCTCGACCAGGGCCGCCCAGTCCGGCGCTCCTCCGCCGCGTGCGGCGAGCGCCGCGATCGCCGACGACAGCGTGCAGCCGGTGCCGTGGGTGGCGGTCGTGGACACCCGGGGCCGACGGGTCACGGTTGATCCGGAGGCGGTCACGAGGACGTCGACGCTCTCGTCGCCGCCGAGGTGGCCGCCCTTGAGCAGGACGGCGCGGGGGCCGAGCTCCAGCAGCTCCGTCGCCTGGCGGAGCAGCCCGTCGACGTCGACGGCCGGCTCGGCGTCCAGCAGGGCCGCCGCCTCCGGCACGTTCGGGGTGATCAGGTCGGCCACGGGCAGCAGTTCGTGGCGGACGGCGGCGATCGCCTCGTCGTCGATGAGGCGGTCGCCACTGGTGGCGACCATCACCGGATCGCAGATGACCGGCCCGGGGCGACGCTCGGCCAGCACGGCGGCGGTCGTCCGGACCACGGCTGCGCTGCCGAGCATGCCGAGCTTCGTGGCGTGGA
>Ga0196960_10000632_pt1 | contig 11327 bp, 6 predicted proteins | sample S3v_5metaG_FD_183187 | JGI IMG/M metagenome (GOLD analysis project Ga0196960, IMG submission 183187) | Soil microbial communities from Anza Borrego desert, Southern California, United States - S3+v_5 | ecosystem: Environmental > Terrestrial > Soil > Desert | place: USA: California | collected... | reverse complement strand
CTCGGCGCGGCCGCGCGAGCCGCCGCCGTCGGTGTCCGCAGCGGAGTGCTCCTCGCGGGATGCCCCGGCGGGTGCGTCCCCGCTGCCCGGTGCGCCGCCCTGGCCCGTGTCCGCCGCCGAATCGCTTCCTCCGGCCGGTGCGGGGACCCGCGCCTCGCCGTTCGCCTTGCGTCGCCGCTCTGCGGGGGACGATGCCTGGAGGCCCATGCCCCCGGTGGTACGGAACAGCTCGTCGGCCCCCGGCAGACTCACTCGGCGTGACACCGGGCGAGCACCTCCCTGGCGAGCTGGCGATAGGCGGCGGCGCCGACCGAGTTGGACGCGTACGTGGTGATGGGTTCACCGGCGACCGTGGTCTCCGGGAAGCGCACCGTCCGGCCGATGACGGTGTGGTAGACGTGGTCGTCGAAGGCCTCGACGACGCGCGCGAGCACTTCACGGCTGTGCACCGTGCGGGAGTCGTACATGGTGGCGAGGATGCCGTCCAGCTCCAGCTCGGGGTTGAGCCTCTCCTGGACCTTCTCGATGGTCTCGGTGAGCAGTGCCACACCGCGCAGCGCGAAGAATTCGCACTCGAGCGGGACTATCACCTTGTGAGCCGCCGTCAGGGCGTTCACGGTGAGCAGACCGAGCGAGGGCTGGCAGTCGATCACGATGTAGTCGTACTCGGACATCAGCGGCTTGAGGGCGCGCTGCAGCGTCGACTCCCGGGCCACCTCGCTCACCAGCTGCACCTCGGCGGCCGAGAGGTCGATGTTGCTGGGGAGCAGGTCCATGTTGGGCACGGCCGTCTTCAGCAGGACCTCGTCGGCCGCCATGCCCCGCTCCATGAGCAGGTTGTAGACGGTGAGGTCGAGCTCCATCGGGTTCACCCCGAGGCCGACGGACAGGGCTCCCTGCGGGTCGAAGTCGACGAGCAGGACGCGCCGGCCGTACTCCGCGAGTGCGGCGCCCAGGTTGATGGTCGACGTGGTCTTGCCGACGCCGCCCTTCTGGTTGCACATCGCGATGATCTTCGCGGGGCCGTGGTCGCTCAGCGGACCGGGGATCGGGAAGTACGGCAGCGGCCGCCCGGTCGGGCCGATCCGCTCGCGGCGCTGGCGGGCGGCGTCGGGCGCGAGCGTGGCCGCGTACTCCGGATCGGGCTCGTATTCGGCATCGGGGTCGTAGAAGTGCCCCTCGGGCACCTCGGCGAAGTCGGCGAAGTGGGAGGTCTCTCGGCCACTTTCGTTGCCGGCCATGGCGTTCACGTGTAGGCCGTCCATCATCTGGGGGGCTGTCGTCATGTGCTGGTGGGTGGCGAAGGTGCGGACAGCGGCGGAGCCGACAGCTTCGAGCCCGATCGGGCTCAGACCCCGTGCAGGCATCCCTGGTTGACCACCCCCGGGAGTAAATGTCGACTCATTCACAAGTCGTCTTACCTCCTTGGATGTGACCAGGAAACTTATCGATAGGTCAGCGTGGCACCATGCCGACGATTGGCGACTCTATGGCGTGTCACCGGTTCGCAGCAACACAATCCGCCGGACCCGGCCCGATGTGTCGGCAATCGAACACCCCTCTGTCAAGAGCAAGGAGCGCCCGGGGCGTACCTTTCGCGGGGGTGCAAAAAGGGTAGAGGGTCATGTCTCCGGCGGGACGGTCCGGGGCCCCTCATGCGTCCGGCCGGACCTCGCTGGGCGAGGTCCGGCCGGACGCGTGATGTTGACGTAGAGGGTTGACCGGCTCAGCCGAGAAGTGTGCCCAGTTCGACGTGGTCGAGACCGTGCGCCTCGGCCACCTCGCGGTAAACCACCTGGCCGTCATGGGTGTTGAGACCCTTGGCCAGCGCGGCGTCACGGCGCAGGGCCTCGGTCCAGCCCCGGTCCGCGAGCTCCAGGATGTAGGGCAGCGTGGCGTTCGTGAGCGCGTAGGTGGAGGTGTTCGGCACCGCGCCCGGCATGTTCGCGACGCAGTAGAAGACCGAGTTGTGGACCGTGAAGGTCGGCTCGGCGTGCGTCGTCGGATGCGAGTCCTCGAAGCAGCCTCCCTGGTCGATCGCAATGTCGACAAGAACACTTCCGGGCTTCATCTTGGCGACGAGCTCGTTGGTGACCAGCTTCGGCGCCTTGGCACCCGGGATCAGCACGGCGCCCACGACGAGGTCGGCCTCGACGACGGCCTTCTCCAGCTCGAAGGCGTTGGAGACGACCGTCCGCACCTTCGTGCCGAAGACCTTGTCGGCCTCACGCAGCTTGTTGATGTCCCGGTCGAGCAGGGTGACGTGGAAGCCGAGTCCGACGGCGATCTGCGTGGCGTTCCAGCCGGAGACCCCGCCGCCGATGACGACGGCCCTGGCCGACCCCGTGCCGGGGACACCGCCGGGCAGCACACCGCGTCCGCCCACCGAGCGCATCAGGTGGTACGCGCCGACCTGCGGGGCGAGGCGGCCGGCCACCTCGGACATGGGGGCGAGCAGCGGCAGCGCGCGGTTCGCGGTCTCGACCGTCTCGTAGGCGATGGCGGTCGTGCCCGACTCGAGCAGGGCGTCCGTGCACTCACGGGAGGCGGCGAGGTGCAGGTAGGTGAAGAGCGTCTGGCCCTTGCGGAGGCGGTGGTACTCCTCGGCGACCGGCTCCTTGACCTTGAGCAGCAGGTCCGCGGCGGCCCAGACCTCGTCGGCGGTGGGCAGGATCCGCGCGCCGGCGGCGACGTACTCCGCGTCCGGGATGGAGGAACCCTCACCGGCGTGCCGCTCGACGAGGACCTGGTGGCCGTGGCGGACGAGCTCATGCACTCCGGCAGGGGTGATCGCCACCCGGAACTCGTTGTTCTTGACTTCGCGGGGGATGCCGACCTTCACGTCGATCACGGTCCTTGGCTCGGAGAAACGCTCGGACATCACGGGAGATACCCGCATGAACCAAGCATAAGGGGAGACACCGCAGGGAGGTGCGGCAGAGCCATCATTAATGAAGGGCTTCTCACTGTCCAGCCTTACAAAGCATTAAGTTTTGATCGAAGTACTACGGATTTCGTAGGTCAGCCTCTCTTTGCTGCGTGTCCTGACCGTCCTCGCCCAGCAGTCTGTCCGCCGCCGCACGGTGCAGCCGGGCCGCCGCCGGGTCCCCGAGGCGGTCGAGGGTGTCCGCCAGCCTGAGCTCCAGCGCGGCCTGGAGACGTACGTCACCCGCCCGGCGGGCCAGGCCGACCGCGTCCCGGCAGGTGTGCAGCGACTCCTGCGGCCTGCCCGCGTACTCCTGCACCCGCGCGGCCTCACTGAGCGCACGCGCCTGGGCCGGGAGGTCCCCGAGCCTGCGGTGGCCCGCCGCCGCCGCCCGCCAGTTGCGCAGGGCCTCGCCGTAGCGCCCGGCATACGTGTGGACCGCTCCGAGCCGCCCGTACAGCCGCGCCCCGTCGGCCCGCTCCCCCTGCGTGAGCCGCTGGGCGAGCGCCCTGCCGTACCAGTCGGAGGCCCGGTCGTAGTCCCCCAGCTCCGCGTAGGCGCCGCCTGCGGATTCCATCGCCCTGCCGGTCGCGTAGAGGTCGTTCGCCGCACGGCCGGCGTCCAGCGCGGCCCGGTAACGGGCCAGCGCCTCCCGGGTGCGCCCGGTCCTGGCGTCCAGATCCGCGAGATTGAGCAGGGCGGCGGCCTTCTCCCGGGGCAGGTCGCGGCGCTCCGCCACGTCGAGGACCAGGCCGTGCAGCCCGTACAGCACGGGAGCGGCCTCCTCGGTTCCCCGGTGCGCGGCGAGGGCGCGGACGAGCGCGGCCACCAGCCGGCGGGCGAGGGTGTCCAGCTCCCCGTCACGCACCGCGGCCCGGGCGCAGGCCAGCAGCGCCGGCTCGCGGATCCGCAGCCACTCGGCGGCGGATTCCGGGCCGGGGAAACGCAGCGAGCGCGGCAGTCCGGCGAGCCGGCGGCGGGCCGGGGAGTCCTCGGGATCGGTGACCGCACGGCAGGCCTGGAGCCGGCGCACGGTCCGCTCCAGCATCCTGGCCCGGGCCAGCTGGATCTCGGCGGGCCGCTCCAGTTCCTCCAGCGCGGCGCGTAGCAGCGGTGCGAGGCAGCCGGGCACCTCGTACTGCGGCAGTTCGGCGCCGTTCGTCCTGAGCAGTCCGAACCGGACGAAGTCGTCCAGGGTCGTCTGCGCGGCCGACACGGAGCACCCGGCCAGCGCGGAAGCGGTGTGTGCGTCGGCCAGCCCGGCGGGGGCGAGGGCGAGCAGCCGCAGTATCCGGGCGGCGGCCGGCGGCAGTGAGTCGTGGACCAGCCGGAAGGCGCGGGCCAGCGGCCGGGCGCCGGTGGGCCGTTCCGGGTCGTCCTGCTGGTCGCGCAGCTGTCTGGCCACATCGGCGACCGACGCGCCGGGGCGGGCGGCGAGCCAGCCCGCGACTAGGGTGAGGGCGGCGGGCTGCCCCTCGCACTCCTCCGCGAGTGTCTCGGCGGTCCTCGGATCGACCGTGATGCGGACCTGTCCGATGGTGCGGGCCAGCAGCTGCACCGCGGAGCCCGTGTCCAGCCCGCCGACGGTGCACGGGCGGACCCCGGGGATCCCGGTGAGGGGGCCGGTCGCCGTGGCGACGACCAGGCAGTCCGGGTTGTCCGGCAGCAGCGGTTCGACCTGCTCGGCGTCCACGGCGTCGTCGAGCAGGATCAGGGCCCGGCGTACGGCGAACGTCTCGCGGACCGTCTCGGAGAGTTCGTCCTCACCGGCTCCGGGCGGGGCGTCGACCGAAAGCAGGCCCAGGAGCGCGCGTGCGGTGCGTTCCACGGGGACGCGCTCACCGTCCGGTTCGGTGAGCGGGACCCGGAGGACCCCGTCGGGGTAGCCGCCTGGTTCCGCGAGCCGGCGGGCGAGTTCGGAGGCGAGAGCGGTGCGTCCGGATCCGGGCCGTCCCGCGATCAGCAGGACCCGTGCGCGGGCCGCTTTGCGGCCGGCCAGGGTGTCCAGGCCCGTACCCCCGACGTCCTCCTGAAGGGCTTTCAACTCACGTTCGCGGCCGAAGAATTGAGGAGGAGTGGCGTTCGGCGGTTCCTTGGCTCCCGCCGTCCCGGCCACGACGGCCGGGCTGCTGGTGTCCACCGCCTGATCGGTCACAGGCCACGCTCCACTTCGCTGCACGCGGTTGCCCACCGGAAGTCCGGTCGGGTGCCTTTCGAGCGTAGTTCAGTGGTGCGGGCGATCACGGCTGAGCGCGGCGGACACATCCCTCGATCGGATCAAAGTTTCGTACGATCAGCAGCCGATCGCCGAGGCGCCGGACCGTCCCGACGGGGACGGCCCGGCGGCCGGACTGCCGCGTGGCCGGCAGCGAGGCCCGGTCTCACACCTCGAACGGACGGGCCGGCCAGGGCGCCTCGGCCGGGCGCAGCGAGTCCACGCCGTCGCCCGCGAGCACCGCGGTGAGCGAGAGGACGCCCACGACCAGGCAGTTGTTGTGCAGATCGCCGGCGAGCACGCCCCGCACGAGTTCCTGGAGGGGCACCCGCGCCTGTTCCATGTCGGCCTCCTCCTCGGAGACGGCGAAGCGCTCGCCCTCCGCCTCGGAGAGGTCCCGGGCGAGGAAGATGCGTACGGCTTCGTCGCAGCCGCCGGGTGTGGGGTAGACGTCGGTCAGCACCCGCCAGTCCTCGGCCTTGACGTGGGCCTCCTCGTAGAGCTCGCGCTGCGCCGCGTGCAGCGGGTTCTCGCCGGGGACGTCGAGCAGTCCCGCCGGGATCTCCCACAGCTTGTGGCGCACCGGGTGCCGGTACTGCCGCAGGACGAGGACCCTGCCCTCGGCGTCGAGGGCGAGCACCGCCACGGAGCCGGGGTGGACCTGGTAGTCACGGCTGTGGACGCTGCCGTCGGGCATCACGACGTCGTCGGTGCGGACGCTGGTCTTGTTACCGGTGAAGGGGGTCACCGTCGCGGTGACCTGCCACTCCTCGGGTGTGTCCTGGAAACCCATGTACGTCCTCCCACGAACAAACAGGAACCGGGGCACGCATCCCGTCAGGATCCGTACCCCGGTCAACCGTATCGCCTTACGCTTCGGCGCCCGTGCCCTGCGCCGCGACCTTGCGCTCCACGGCCGCCTTCACCAGACCGGCGAAGAGCGGGTGGGGGCGGGTCGGACGGGAGCGCAGCTCCGGGTGCGCCTGGGTGGCGACCAGGTAGGGGTGGACCTCACGCGGGTATTCGACGTACTCGACGAGCTTGTTGTCCGGGGAGGTGCCGGAGAAGACCAGTCCGGCCTTCTTCTCCAGCTCCGCGCGGTAGCCGTTGTTGACCTCGTAGCGGTGGCGGTGGCGCTCCTCGACGTACGGCTCGCCCGCGTAGGCCTCGCGGACCAGGGAGCCCTCGGCGAGCTTCGCCGGGTACAGGCCGAGCCGCATGGTGCCGCCCAGGTCGCCCGCGCCCTCGACGTAGGCGAGCTGCTCCTCCATCGTCGAGATGACGGGGTGGCCCGTGGCGGCGTCGAACTCGGTGGAGTTCGCGTCCGGGATGCCGGCGAGGTTCCGCGCCGCCTCGATCACGATGCACTGGAGGCCGAGGCAGAGGCCGAGCAGCGGCACCTTGTTCTCGCGGGCGTACTGGATGGCGCCGACCTTGCCGACCACACCGCGCTCGCCGAAGCCGCCGGGGATGCAGACGGCGTCGACGTCACCGAGCTGCTTCCGGGCGCCGGCCGGGGTCTTGCAGTCGTCGGAGGCGACCCACTTGACCTTGACGCGCGCCTTGTTCGCGAAACCGCCGGCCCGGATGGCCTCGGTGACCGAGAGGTAGGCGTCGGGCAGGTCGATGTACTTGCCGACCAGGGCGACGGTGACCTCGTGACCGGGGTTGTGGACACGGTCCAGCAGGTCGTCCCAGGTGGTCCAGTCGACGTCGCGGAACGGCAGGTCGAGCTTGCGGACGACATAGGCGTCCAGGCCCTCGGTGTGCAGCACCTTGGGGATGTCGTAGATCGACCGGGCGTCCTTGCAGGCCACCACGGCGGTCTCGTCGACGTCGCACATCAGCGAGATCTTGCGCTTGATGGCGGTCGGGACGTCCCGGTCGGCGCGCAGCACGATGGCGTCCGGCTGGATGCCGATGTTGCGCAGGGCGGCGACGGAGTGCTGGGTGGGCTTGGTCTTCAGCTCGCCGGACGGGCCGATGTAGGGCAGCAGCGAGATGTGCACGACGAAGACGTTGTCGCGGCCGACCTCGTGACGGACCTGGCGGACCGTCTCCAGGAAGGGCAGCGACTCGATGTCGCCGACCGTGCCGCCGACCTCGGTGATGACGACGTCCACGTCGTCGGTCGCCATGCGGCGGATGCGGTGCTTGATCTCGTTGGTGATGTGCGGGATGACCTGGACGGTGTCGCCGAGGTACTCGCCGCGGCGCTCCTTGGCGATCACCGTGTTGTAGACCTGACCGGTGGTGACGTTGGCCGAGCCGTCGAGGTCGACGTCGAGGAAGCGCTCGTAGTGGCCGATGTCCAGGTCGGTCTCGGCGCCGTCGTTGGTGACGAACACCTCACCGTGCTGGAAGGGGTTCATCGTGCCGGGGTCGACGTTGAGGTAGGGGTCGAGCTTCTGCATGGTGACCCGCAGGCCACGTGCCTTGAGCAGGGCACCCAGGCTGGAGGCAGTCAGACCCTTGCCGAGGGAGGAGGCGACACCCCCGGTGACGAAGATGTGCTTGGTCGTCGTGGATGTGGGCTGCATAGCCAAAGGGGGCTCCCGTGGTCGCGATAGTGAGGTGCGTACCGGCGTGCCGTACGGAGATTTCCGGAGGTGCCGTCGCTGCGGTTCGGGGGCCTCGTCCACTGTCGGGACGACCACCGGTCCACGGGCTACCAGGGTAACAGCGACGGGGAGAGGCTGCTTCCGGCCATGCGGCCACCGGGGTGAGCACAAGATCACCACGTCCGTTTCAGGTCCCACCCATTCGCCGGAGAGAGGTGACGGCCAAGTTGTGGACAGTCGCGCGGAACCCCCGGGTGCGTCGTATCCTGCTCGGACACTCGCTGCCGAGTTGGCCGGCCCAGCGGCTCCACCCCAGCCCGCTCACCCGTGCAAGAGCTCGTCGGTTCTACTACAACGACCCCTTGACCAGCAGTAAGCGCCCTTCGGGGCGACATGGCCGTTCGACTGGAGACGCACGTGGCCGGGCGCATCGAGGATTACGCACTCATCGGAGACATGCAGACCGCAGCCCTGGTCTGCCGGGACGGCACAGCGGACTGGCTGTGCCTGCCCCGCTTCGATTCACACGCAATTTTCGCCGGGCTTCTCGGCACCGAGGAGAACGGCTTCTGGCGGCTGGGACCCGCCCGTCCCGAGGGGACGCAGCCCCCGGCGGCGGACCGGCGGCGCTATCGCGGCGACTCGCTCGTCCTGGAATCGGAGTGGGACACCCCCCGCGGCACGGTCCGCGTGACCGATTTCATGCCGCCGCGGGACGGCGCCCCCCAGCTGATCCGCATCGTGGAGGGCGTGAGCGGCCGCGTTCCGATGCGCTCCGAGCTGCGCATGCGTTTCAGTTACGGACGGGTCACTCCCTGGGTGCACAAGGTCGACGGCCGCACGGTCGCGGTCGCGGGCCCCGACTCGGTGTGGCTGGACACGGATGCCGAGACGTACGGCCAGAACCTGACGACGTACTCCGACTTCACCGTGGCCCCCGGTGACCGGATCGCGTTCACCATCAGCTGGCAGCCCTCGCACCACGAGCCGCCCGCCATGCCGGAGCCGGAGTCGTCGCTGGAGGCGACGGAGAACTTCTGGCGCGAGTGGGTCGAGCAGTGCACGTACCACGGCCCCTACCGGGAGGCGGTCGTCCGCTCGCTGATCACGCTGAAGGCGCTCACCTACGCGCCGACCGGCGGCATCGTGGCGGCCCCGACGACCTCGCTGCCGGAGGACATCGGCGGGTCGCGGAACTGGGACTACCGCTACACCTGGCTGCGGGACGCGGCGATCACGCTCTCCTCGCTGCTGCGCACGGGCTACCGCGAGGAGGCCCGCGCCTGGCGCGAGTGGCTGCTGCGGGCGGTCGCGGGCGACCCGGAGAACCTGCAGATCATGTACGGCATCGCCGGTGAGCGGGAGCTCGGCGAGGCGGAGCTGGACTGGCTGCCCGGTTACGAGAACTCCGGCCCGGTCCGGGTCGGCAACGGTGCGGCGAACCAGCTCCAGCTCGATGTGTACGGCGAGGTCACCGAGGCGCTGCACCTGGCGCACATGACGGGGCTGACCCGCAACGACTACGCGATGGGACTCCAGCTCAAGCTGATCAGCTATCTGGAGAAGCACTGGGAGGAGCCGGACGAGGGCATCTGGGAGGTGCGCGGTCCGCGCCGCCACTTCGTGCACTCCAAGGTGATGGCCTGGGTCGCCGTCGACCGCACGATCAAGCTGATCGAGTCCGGGGACACGGAGGGACCGCTCGAGCGGTGGCTCCAGCTGCGTGACGACATCCACCGCGATGTCTGCGAGCGGGGCTACGACCCGGAGCGCAACACCTTCACCCAGTCCTACGGGTCCCAGGAGCTGGACGCGTCCCTGCTGCTGATCCCGCAGATGGGCTTCCTGCCCCCCGACGACAAGCGCGTCATCGGCACGATCGAGGCGATCCAGCGGGAGCTGTCCACGGAGGACGGTTTCGTCCTGCGGTACCCCACCGAGGGTGACGACGCGGGCGTCGACGGCCTGGAGGGCGACGAGGGCGCGTTCCTGGCCTGCTCGTTCTGGCTGGCGGACGACCTGGCGATGATCGGCCGGGTCGACGAGGCCCGCCGGCTCTTCGAGAAGCTGCTGTCCCTGCGCAACGACCTCGGTCTGCTGGCCGAGGAATGGGACTCCGGGCTCCAGCGCCAGGTGGGGAACTTCCCGCAGGCGTTCAGCCATGTGCCGCTGATCGACACGGCACTGCGGCTCACGGCCAGCGGGGCGTACGTCGGCTGACCCGCGGGGCGTGACAGGGCCGAACGGAACGGCCGGCCCTGTCACGGGGGAAGAGTCCTGTCACGCCCTGCGAAGGGGCTCGCACGAGGCCCCGTACCCTCCGGCGGGGACCGCCGCGACCGGTCTTCGGTTTCGCCGGTGGGATCACCGGGGCATGCGTGCCCCGCCCGTACGAGGGCATGAGCGCTGACGCGCGGATACGGAAGCACGAGGCCGGAGCCGGTGGAGACAGAGGGCGGGATCACCGTGCGGCGGGCGCTGGAGCTGCCGGGGCTGCGGAGCGGGGTCCCGGAGGTACTGGCCTGCGCGGACCGGCTGGAGCGTACGGTGCGCTGGGTGCACGCCGGTGAGGCGCCGAACATCCCCGCCCTCCTCAAGGGCGGGGAACTGCTGCTCACCACAGGGCTCGGCCTCGGGTCCCGGCCGGCCGACCAGCGCGCCTTCGTCCGCAGGCTGGCCGACCGCGGCATCGCCGCCCTGGTCGTGGAGCTCGGCCCGCGCTTCAGCCGGCTGCCCGCGGCGATCGTGGAGGCGGCGCGGACGGCGGGGCTGCCGCTCGTCCAGCTCCATCGCGAGGTCCCATTCGTGGCGGTGACCGAGGAGATCCACACCGAGATCGTCAACGGCCACTACGCCTTGCTCCGGCGGGCGGAGGAGGTGCACCGGCGGTGTACGCAGGCGGTGCTCGGCGGTGGCGGGGTGCCGCAGGTCCTGGGGATCCTCGCGGACTTCGCCGCGAACCCGGTCTTCCTGGAGACCCCGGACGGCCGGCTGCTGTTCGCCGCGGGGGCCGGGACCGGGCCGGTGGGCGCCGCCGGTCCGCTGCAGGTCTGGGAGGGCCTGCGCGGGGCACGCGCGGCCCGTGAGGCGCCACCGGCCGGCGCGGTCCTGGTGGAGGTGCCGGGCAGCGGGCCCGGGACCGGTGTGGAAGCGCCGGGCGGCGGGCCCGGGACCGGTTCCGTGCGGGCCCGGCTGGTGCTGCTCCCGGTGTCGGGCCCCTTGCTGACGGTGCACCGGATGGCGGCCGAGCGGGCGGCGGGCATCCTGGCGGTGGTGCTGATGCAGGCCCGCCAGGAGGAGGAAGTGGCGGCGCGGGGACGCGGTGACTTCCTCACGGATCTCGCCGAGGGCCGGATCGCCGCCGAGGACGCCCCCGCGCAGGCAGGGGTCCTGGGGTTCAGGCCGGGCGGGGATCCGCTGCTGCCGGTGGTGATGCGGCTCGCCCCGGAGCCGGCGCCCTCGGGCAGCTGGGCCCTGCTGGCCAGGGCCGTGACGGAGGAGCTCGCGACGGTGGGGGCCCCGGTGCTGGTGGGGGTGCGCCCGGTGGAGGGCCGGGTCCCGTTGCTGCTGGCGCTGCGCCCGGGGACCACCCGCACGGCGCTCGCGGACCGGGTGGCGGCGCGCT
>Ga0196960_10000631_pt1 | contig 11334 bp, 8 predicted proteins | sample S3v_5metaG_FD_183187 | JGI IMG/M metagenome (GOLD analysis project Ga0196960, IMG submission 183187) | Soil microbial communities from Anza Borrego desert, Southern California, United States - S3+v_5 | ecosystem: Environmental > Terrestrial > Soil > Desert | place: USA: California | collected... | reverse complement strand
CACCCGCTGCCGCCCAGCGGTCGATCGCCGCCTCGACGATCAGGCCAAGCTCACCCACGGTGAGCCTGCCGTCATCGACGACGACCGGGCCAGTGGCGCCGGCGGTGCCGCCGTTGAGATCGGTCTGCGTGTTCGTCGGCGTCGCTGGCCCGGCCGGCGCCGCCACATCAACAGCCATCGGCAGCGACGGGTTCGACGGAAGCGTCGGCGTCGGCGCGTTATAGTCGATCGTGCCGCTGCTCTGAACGAGCACGCCAGCGCCCGTATTCGCGCCCTGCACCGCGGCATTGCTCCCGTGCGTGACGTTCACGTCTGAAGGGAAGTTCGCATTCTCGTCGAAGCGGATACGGCCATCAGTGCCGATCACGTTGCCGGACACATGTGCATTGACGGTGCCGCCCACAGTCTGGCTGCCGGCAGCGCCGGTGCCCGCCTGCACGCCGATCTCGGCGAAGGAGGCCCCGGCCGTGTCGTCGATGTCGTTGTTGATGATCGTCGCGTTCAGCAGCGAGGTGCCCTGCGCAAAGGCGCGGACCACTTCCAGCGTCGCATTGGCATCAATCACGTTGCCGCTGATCAGCGCATTCATCGTAGACGCGCCTTGGGTCAGCACCAGGATCGCCTGGCCATTGCCGTTGGCCGCAACATCGTTGTTGCTCCACAAGGTACCAAGCTGGCCGATGTCGTTGTTCGTGATCGTGACGTTGCCGGCGCCATTGGTGTTGATCGTCGAGTTGTTCGTGAAATTGACGGAAATGGCGTGCTTGGAAGTCGATTCGAGATCGTTGATGCTGTTGTTGTCGATCAGCAGGTCGGTGGTGCCGCCGTCGGCGGTTACGGTGATGCCGCGCGCGCCGTTCGCATCCGTGATCGTGTTGTTGCGGATCGTCACATCTGCATCGGCGGTGGAGCCGTTGGTCATGCCGATCACGCCGGCATTTGACACCGGCCGCATCAGGTCGGTGAACGTGTTGCCGTTGATGTCGGCGAAGAAGTTGATGTTGCCGAACGGAGTCAGCGAAATGCCGCCATTGCCGTTCACCGCGGCATTGGAGAAGGTCGAGTTCGTGACCGAGAGCCGCACGTCGGCATTGGCGCCGCCGATGCCGCTGGTCTGAATGCCGTCGCCGAACAGGCCGGTGAAGGTCGATCCGGTGACGGTGAGGCGCATGCTGCCATTGCCCTGCCCCTCCATGTAGATGCCGTCATTGCCGTTCACGGCATTGGAGAAGGTGGAGTTGGTGACGATGAAATTGCCCATGCTGGCGCTGGTGTTCGTGAGTTCCAGACCATTGCCGCCAGCACCGTTGGCGCTGCCCGTGCCGAAGTTCGTCACCGTGCTGTTGGTAAGCGAGTTGGTGCCGCTGAGGTTGTGAGCGTCGATGCCCGAAGACGTCGTCCCCGTGATGAGCATGTAGCCGAGGTTGAGATGGGCGGTGTCGGTCGCGAGGATGCCGACGCCGGTGCTCGTGCCGCTGGCGAAGCCCGTCGTGCTGATGGTGCCGCCGCTATTCGCGGTGCCGTTACCGGTGATGGTCAGACCGCCGGACGTGCCGGTGCTGTTGAGCACGATGCCGTTCTGGCCGTTGATCGAGCCGATCGTCTGGAACGTCAGACCGTTGCCGCCGATCGTGGTGCTGACGACGTTGAGCGCCGCCGCTCCGACCGAGTTGATCGTATTGACGGTGCTCGGCGTGTCCGTGACGGTGACAATGCCGCCGCCGGTGGCATTGAAGCCGACAACGCCACTGCTGCTCGCGGTGTTGATCACGAGGCCGCCGTCGAAGTTGATCGTCGCACCGTTGTTGCTGCTGAGATTAACGCCGTCGCTGTTGCTGTTCGCCGTGACCGAGCCGTCAAAGTCGACGCTGCCGCCGGTCTTGCTGTTGACATCGATCGCGCGGGCATTGCCGGTATGGGTCAGCGTGCCGTTGAAATCGACGCTGCCGTTGCCGCCGCTGACGTAGAAACCGATGCCGGAGGCGCCGGACAGGCTGCCGCCGCCAAGATTGACGTTGCCCGCGACGTTGGTGAGCGCAACGTTGTTGTTGCCGCCCAGCGAGGTGACGGAGTTGAAGCCGTCGCCCGCAAAGGTGCCGTTGTTGAGGTTCAGACCCTGACCGGACACATTGAGCGTCACGTCATTGATTGTGGCCGTGCCGAAGTTCGTACCGGACAGGCCGTGGCCGCCGCCGCCGATATCGACATTGGTGATCGCGTTGTTGCTGCCGAGTGTGACGGCATAGCTGCCCGAATTGCTGTTGATCGACGCCTGACCGTCCGCTGCGGCGTCGGAAATGCCGATCCCGCCGACAGTGAGCGCCGTGCCGTCCCCGACGAGCGTCTGGCCCTGCTCGAGCACCAAGGCGGCGCCGTTGTGCACGCCTTCGACGTGAATGTGATCGCTGGCATCGACGCCCGCCGCGCTGTTCAACGTGTTGATCGTGCTGAACGGGTTGGCCGACGTGCCGTCGCCGCCGGGCGCCGCGCTCGAGTCGACATACCAGACCTGGCCGGTGAGCGTGATCGACACTGTGGCCGTCCTGCTGGTCAGCGAACCGTCGGTAATCGTGTAGGTGAAGCTGTCGACACCGCTGTCGCCCGCCTGCGACATGTAAGTGAAGGAGCCGTCGGCATTGATCGAAAAGCTGCCGCCGAGCGCGGTCGTGCCGCTGTTCGCCACCACCTGGATCGGCGAACCGCCGAGCACGTCGAAATCGTTGTCGAGAACGTTGCCGTTGAAGCTGCTATGCTCAACCTTCTCGCCGGCCCCTGCAGTATTTCCGGAACGGCCGACCACCAGCATCGTGTTGCCGACGGCGGTGTAGGAGTCGTTAAGCGCAATCGGCGACACGTTGATGCTGCCGATCAGCGTCGAGCCGGTCAGGAGATCGGAAATTGCGAGGTTGAAGGCTGCCGTGTCGGACGCCGGATTGTGCGACACCACGATCGTGTGGTTCAGGATGTCGCCGGGCCTGTATTCGCCGTCGTTGTTGAAGAGAGTGGTGGTGCGCGTAATCTTCAGATCGACAGGCATGTGTGAACCCCCAAATGATCGAGTCGCGCAAGTGTGTGCGGCCGGACTCGTGAACCCCAGTGTCCCATCATGACACCATTGGACGTTTCGAGCCAGTTAATTTTCCAATGTGGCCAATACCCGAAGAAGCGAAAACGCCTGCGAAATGAATTCGCAGGCGTTCTGTAACATTCGAATTGGATCGGCCGGGCTTACGGCCGTTGCGGGAAGATTCCCTGCAGCGCGATGCAGAAGTTCAAGGTCAGATAAGGCTGCATGTTGTTGTGCGGCAGGCTCCCACCGGCCGGCGCGAGGGCCTGCGGCGCCGCCTGCGCCAGCGCTTGCGGACCGGCATAAGCGGAGTTGCCGGTACCGAGTGAAAGGCCCGCGGGATTCAAGTTGTCGGCCGGCCGCAGCGACTGGCTGAACGCGTGCGTGTGAACCGGAATTTCTGACTGCAGCAGCGTCACCTGCTCGACGCCGCTCATTTCGCCAAGGTCGCGAAGGCTCAGGCCCTGCCCCTGCCCCGGCTGCATGGCGGCGTTGCCCTGCAGGTCAGGAAGCGCGAAGGTAGACTTGCCGTCGCCGCCGTAAGTGGTGCCGAGCAGCGCGAACAAAGCGGTGTTCTGCGAGATCGGCATGAGCTGGCCCTGGCAGAAGGCCCAGCCGGTCGGCGGGAAGTTGAAGCCAAAAATGCGGATTTCCGCAAGAAACTGATCGGACATCATGCCCTCCTGAAGATGAATTCAGCTGTTGCTTCGCCCAGAGGCACCGCGCTCAGGTCTGGCTCGGGAAGATGCCGTACAGCGAGATGATGTAATTGATGCACAGGAACGGCTGACAATTTTCGTGCGGCTGACTCCCGCCCACCGGCGTGATGCTCTGGTTCCAAAGAACCTCTGGCGTGAACTCCGAAGCATAGGCTTCGGCCGGCGCGCGGCCCAGAACGCTGCCTTGCGCATTGCGCTGCCCGCCCGGATCGGAGGAGCCGAGCAACGGATGCGTGTGGTTCGGGATCTGCTGGATCGAAAGCGTTTCCTGCTCCGTGCCCGCCATCTCGCCGATCTGGTAGGTCGTGCCGTCCGGACCCGTGCCCATGTGGATCGGAATGCGGCTGGCGAGATTCGGCAGGTTGAACGTCTCCTGCCCATCGCCGCCATAAGTGGTGCCGATCAACTGGAAGAGAACTTCGTTCTCCGAAATGGGAAGCTGCTGACCTTCGCAGAACATCCAGCCGTTAGGCGCGAAATTCCCTGCGAACATACGGATTTCACCGACGTAAGACGTCATGTCCTGAACCCCTCAATTACGCGAAGGAAAAATGCCCTGAAGGGCGATGCAATAATTCAACACGAGGTAAGGCATCATGTTGTTGTGCGGCTGCGAGCCGCCGACGCTGCTGACGGTTCCCGGGTCCATCGCGCCCAGATTGGTCGGCGCGCGGTAGAGGTCGATGGATGCCGTGCCCAACACGCTGTTCGAGTCGGGGGAATCCGTCACCGACGCATTGCCGCTAACGTTCAGGAAGTGGAGATGCTGCGGCATCGTCTGCTGCGTGATCGTCACTGAGGTCGACCCCGCCGCTTCGCCGAGCGTGTGGCCGCTGCCGAAGCTGATCGGCACGCGGCCGCGCAGGTTCGGCAGGGCGAAGGTCGTCTGCCCGTTGCCGCCGTACATCGTGCCCAGCAGTGCGAAGAGCGCCTGGTTCTGGTTAATCGGCAAAAATTGGCCGTTGCACAGCGCCCAACCCTTCGGAGCGAAGTTGAACGACACCAGTTTGATTTCGCCAAGAAAAGGCTCGGACATCCCGCCCCCCATGTTCGCGTTCAGTTGAGGGGAGCTTAGGGCCGATTTTTCCAAAACAAAAGGGGGATTGCTTCATTTTGGCGTCCGATTTGCTTTGTAGTTGGTAATGCTGGAAAACTACGCCGCCTGACCTCCGCAAAGCAGAGCGAACCCGCCCCCGGCGCCCGCTTTCGCGCCTCCCATTGCGGTCTGTCCTGTAGGAGAACGGACAAGGACCCTCCCCGCCCCGGCCCGCCGCCTCGCACCCGCGACTCGCCCCGCCCCTCCTGGCCGGGGCCCGCCCAAAAAAGAGCGTTTATGCACAACGTTCGTCAATTTCCAGGCGCCGCCGCCGCGGTTCAGCCCGCCGACGCCATCGCCACGAACGACTCGCCCGGCACCGGCGGCGAGCAGAGGAAGCCCTGGTAGAGGTTGCAGCCTTCGCGGGCGAGGAGGCCCAGTTGCTCCTCCGTCTCCACCCCTTCCGCGATCACGCCGAGCCCCAGCGAGCGCGCCATGTCGATCACGCCGCGCACCACGATCCGGTCCCGCGCCGACCCCGCAATGTCCTCGCACAATCTCTTGTCGATCTTGAGGTAATCGAGCGGCAGCGCCTTGAGGTAGGCCAGGCTCGAATAGCCGGTCCCGAAATCGTCGATCGCGACCCGCAGGCCGCCGCGGCGCAAGTCGGCAAGGAGGCGGGCGGCGGCGCCCAGATCCTCGATCAGCCCGCCCTCCGTCACCTCCACGGTGAGCCGCGTCGCCGGAAAGCCGCTCTCCTCGACCAGGCGGATGAACTGCGCCGCAAATCCGGGCCGCAGGATGTCCGCCGCCGTGATGTTGACCGACAGCCTCTGGCGCCGAAGCGCCTCCGGCCACGCCGCCGCCTCGCCGATCGCCTTTCGCTGCACATGGTCCGAAAGCTGCGCCAGATAGTCCGACCGCTCCGCCACGGTGAACAGGGTGATCGCCCCTAGCTCCCCGAAGCGCGGATGCCGCCACCGCGCCAGCGCCTCCGCCCCCTCGATCCGCCCGGTGGTGATCGACACTTGCGGCTGGAAGCGTATCTCGATCTCGTCCTGGTCGAGGGCGCGCCTGAGGTCGATGGCGAGCTGGTCGGCCAGCGCGCTGTCGCTCTCGCTGGTCTCGTCCAGGACCACCACCGGCGCGCTCTCCGGCTCCCGCGCCTCCGCCAGGGCCGCGCTCGCCCGCCGGAGCAGGCTCGCCGCATCGTCCTCCGCGCCTGCGCCGACTACCCCCACACGGCTTGCGAGCGTAATCGCATGGTCCCCCGACATGAACGGCCGAGCGATCGTCTCCACCAGCTGCCCCGCCAGGAACCGCCCCTCCGCCAGGCTCGCCGGCTGAGCGAGCAGGATCGCGAACTCCGCCCCCGCCATCCGCGCGACAAGGCGGGTGCGCCCGTCCGGATCGACCTGCCGCTCAATCCGACGCGCCACCGCCTGCAGCACCTTGTCCCCCGTTGCCCGCCCGAACGCCGCATTGATCGCATCGAACCGGCTGACCGCGAGCAGCAAGGCGATGAGCTGCGGCCCCTCGCCCGCGCCGTGGCTCGCCCGAAGGTGCCTGGTAATCCACGCCCGCGCCGCCTTGCCATCCCGAAGGCCCGTCAGCGGATCCCGGCTCTGCCCCGCCGCCGACGCCAGGTGCGACCCAATCGTCTCGGTCCGCCCAACGACCGCATGATCCTCAGTCGAAAGCCTGAGATGATGCGCCAGCCGGCTCCCGCCCTCATTGTCCTTGTGCGCGAACGCCGTCGCCTCCCCCGTCGCGACCAGCCGGTCCACCGCGCCGCGCGCCGCCTTGCGTCCGTCCGCGTCGAGCTTGCGGAACAGCTCGAGCAGGCTCATCCGCCGCCCGTCCTCGGCCCCAAGCCCGGCCTTCCTCGCCAGCGCCGGGCTCAGCTCCACCGTCCGCGATCCCGGCTCCCAGCGCCAGGACGAGCCGCCCTCGCCTTCCTCCTCCGCCGAGCGCCGCCCGCCCCGCGCCCCGCCGCCGACCCGCTCGGCATGCCGCCGCGCGAAGAGCAAAGCCTGGAGGAACTGCTTCTCCTGGAACGGGCTCACCAGGAAGTGCGTTGCCCCGTCCTGGTGCAACTGGTCCACCGCCTCCCCATCGGTCCGCGACACGAGCACCAGCAGGGCCGCCGCATTGGCCTCCACCGGATCGGCGAGCATCCGCACCGCTTCCCGCCCCTCCGCCAGCGACCCGCGCGCATCGACCACCGCCACCGCCGCGCCCGACGAAATGAACCGCGCTTCCCCATTGGCGCTGCGCCGCGCCGCGATCGGCTGCCACCCCGCGCTCTCGGCCAACCGGGTCAGCTCGTCACGATGGCGGAAGGACAGGATGAACAGGGGCGCCGCACCGCCGGCAGCGGCAATCACCGGTCTCAAACCCCCTGCTTCCTCTGCGCCCATAAGGATGGTCTATCCTGCCTTGCCGCCCACGCCAACGCTCCCTTTGCGCCGATCTGGACCCACCATGGCACAACAGCCCGCGCTTGCCGCCCCGCTTGCTTCGCCCTAGCAAGCCCACATGGCCGAAACAGGGGACGCCGTGACCGGGGACAGCACACGCCGCGCCATGGCGCTGGTCGCCTCCAGCGCGGAAGGCGCGCAAGCCGCCGAAGCCGCGCTCCGGGAACGCTACGATTTCGTGCCCGTCGAGGAGGCCGACCTGATCGTCGCGCTGGGCGGCGACGGCTTCCTGCTCCAGACCCTGCACGACATGCTGCTCGGCACCGCGCCCATGCTCCCCGTCTTCGGCATGCACCGCGGCACGATCGGCTTCCTGATGAACGATCACGAGGTCGACGGGCTCGCCGACCGCGTCGCCCGCGCCAAGGCCTTCTCCGTCCCCCCGCTCAGGATGCGGGCCTGCACGGTCCATGGCGACCTGATCGAGCATCACGCGATCAACGAAGTGTCGCTCCTCCGCGAGACGAGGCAGACTGCCTGGGTCGAGATCTCCGTCAACGACAATGTCGTCATGCCGCAGCTCATCTGCGACGGCATCCTCGTCGCCACCCCCGCCGGCTCCACCGCCTACAATCTCTCCGCCAACGGCCCGATCCTGCCGTTAGGCTCGAAGCTGATGGCCCTTACCCCGATCAGCCCCTTCCGCCCCCGCCGCTGGCGCGGTGCGCTGATCCCCGACGAGCTTACCATCCGCCTCTGCGTCCTCGACCCCGTCAAGCGCCCCGTTTCCGCCGTCGCCGACCAGCTCGAAGTGCGCGAAGTCTCCACCGTGGAAGTGTCGATCGACCGCGGCCGCGCCCTAACGCTTCTGTTCGATCCGGAGCACGCATTGGACGAACGCATCGCGATGGAGCAATTTGCTGTTTGAGGTGCTTGCCAGCCGCCGAAAACCACTGCTATAGGCGCGCCAGCTTGAACGCATCCTGGTATTCCGGCGTGGCGCAGCGGTAGCGCAGTAGACTGTTAATCTATTGGTCGTAGGTTCGAATCCTACCGCCGGAGCCACCAGGCAGCGTTCAAGAGATGAGCCCGCAGCGCGAAAGCGTTAGCGGGCTTTTTCGTGTCTTGGGCTCGGAGTTTGAGAGCTACCCTTGGGCGCCGAACGCCTGGGGCTGAGGGTCTGCGGTTGGGTGTCTCGAGCGCCGGTACGAGCCAGTGATCGGGCAGGCAATGTCCGCAAGGCGCCAACCCCAAGCCCGTTCGCACTGAGCCGTCGAAGTGCTGCCCTTCTTCCTGCTGCAGGACGGAGCAGACCTGTTCACAGCAGTGGCCCCTCCCCTCCGCATCTCTGCGCCTCCGTGTGAAAAGAAAAATTGTTTCACGCGGAGCCGCGGAGGGCGCGGAGGGTTACGCGCGCGATGCAGGCGCTTCCAGCGACATACGGGTGGGCGCAAAGCTGCTCCCATCCTCAACCTCTCTGCGAACTCTGCGCTCTCTGCGTGGAAAGAAGAAGGTTGGTTCATGCAGAGAGCGCAAAGTTCGCAGAGAGGTCATGCTCGCGGGGGCGGCGTTGCACCTGACGGCCGGGTTTAAAGAGGAAGGACAGGGCTTCGGCAAGCTCAGCCCGAACGGAGTGGGGGTGGAGAGGTCACGGAAAGGTCCACCGTTCCCTAGGTGCAACCCACTCCCAACCTCGTTCGTCCCGAGCGAAGTCGAGGGGCGCTTGCGATGAGGTTCGGGGCCGCGCCCCTCGACTACGCTCGAGACGAACGGAGGAAGAGACGCCGAGGGGTGGTTTCAACCCTGCTCGGACCCACTTCCCTGTGCGGATCCACCGGTCCGCGGAGGCAACTTGATCGCCTCCTCCGACCCCTTCGGCTTGCGCAGCATCAAATAGGCGATCCCGCCGATCGCCCCGATCACCGCCATCTTCTTGGCGAACCCGACCTTGTTGTGCCGAAGCTCCGACTTGATCCCCATCTCGGCGGGAATGTTCGGCACCTTGGCCCGCGCCAGATCCTCGACCACGCCTTCCACCACGTTGATCCGGTCAGCGCCCATCAGCAGGAGCCAGTGCAGCCAATTCGATTCGCTCCACGTAAAGGCCGCCCGCCGGATCATCCCGCTCACGCCCGACGGCGGCGTCGAGGTGCCGAACACGGCCGGCATCCGAACATGCTCGATCGACTGCAGGATCTCGACGTCTGGCTGCTGCTGCGCCGGCCGGACCCATTTGTTGGTCAGGCCCTCGTCGCCGGCACGGTCGCGGTACGGATAGACCGGATCGTTTTCCGTGTCGGCGTCCACGCCCCATCCATTGATGCGGGACGTGTCGACCGGCGTGCGGGCGTTGGCGATTTCGAAGCGGCCTTCCGGCATGTTCGTCGCTCCCTCAACCATGGCTCGGCACCAATACCGGCTTGATGCAGCCGTCCAGCTTGGCCGAGAAGATGTGGTAGGCGTCGGCCACCTCCTCCAGCGGCACCTTGTGGGTGATGATCCCCTTGGGGTTGATCCGCCCTTCCTTCACATGCTCGATCAGCTTGGGGAGGTGCCGCTTCACCGCCGCCTGGTTGGCGCGGATGGTCAGGCCCTTGTTCACGACGTTGCCGATCGGGATCATGTTCCCCGTCGGCCCATAGACGCCGACGATCGAGACGATCCCGCCCTTCTTCACCGAGTTGATCGCCCAGTGAAGCGGAATCGCGTTGCCCGCCTCCAGCTTCAATTTGTTGCCGAACAGGGTCTGGAGGAAATTGCCCTTGGCATCGCCGCCCACCGCGTCGATCGCGACATCGACGCCAAGCCCATCCGTGGTTTTCTTCATGAAGACGACAACGTCATCCAGCTCCTTGAAGTTATACACTTCCGCCGGACAGTAAGTGCGGGCGAAATCGAGCCGGTAGTCGATATGGTCGAGCACGATCACCCGCCCCGCGCCGAACAGCCAGGCCGAGCGCGCCGCGAGCAGGCCCACCGGCCCGGCGCCGAGCACCAGAACCGTGTCGCCCTTCTGAATGCCGCCCATCTCCGCCGCCTGGTAGCCGGTCGGCACCACGTCGGTGAGCAGAACCGCATCGTCGAGGTCCATCCAGTCCGGAATGATCGTCGGGCCGAAATCGGCATAAGGCACGCGGACATATTCCGCCTGGCCGCCATGATAGCCGCCCGCCGTGTGCGAATAGCCGAAGATGCCGCCGACCGCCGTCGCCTGCGGGTTAGACTCGTGGCAATTGCCGAACAGGCCCTGCTTGCAGAAATGGCATTGGCCGCAGGCGATGTTGAACGGCACCAGCACCCGGTCGCCGACCTTGAGGTTGGTGACCTCGCTGCCCAGTTCCTCGACCACGCCGGTGAATTCGTGCCCGAAGGTCATGCCGACCCGCGTGTCCGGCACCATGCCGTGATAGAGGTGGAGGTCCGACCCGCAGATGCAGGAACGGGTGACACGAACGATCGCGTCGCGCGGATGCTCGATCTGAGGCATCGGCTTGTCTTCCATCCGGACCCGGTAGGGTCCTCGATAATCCATCGCCCGCATGGCGGCTCCTTCGCGGCTTGTTCTTGGCTCCTGAAACCGTGCGGCCAAGCGATGGTTCCGGTCCTCGCGATGCGGGCGAGACAACCGGAACCCGCCCCCTTCTCCAATGGTTTGGCAGGCAAAACCCATCAGGAGACTTTGCATGGCCACCGAGACGAAGAACGAGACGAAGAGCGACAGCAAGCCCAAGACCAGCACCCGCAAGAAGAGCGGCAGCAGCGGCTCGGACGAAAGCACCGCCCGCGCCCTCTACAATTGGGGCAGCAGCCAGAGCGGCATGCTGGTCGGCGCGGCCGTCGCCGGCGCCGCGGTCGGCATCGCCGCGAACATGGGCCGAAAGATGCTGGTCCAGATGGCGAGCACCGCCGGCGGCAGCTGGGATGAGGCGCTGACCGCCGAGCACCGCCTGACCCTCGCCACCTTCGAGAAGATCGAGGCGACGAACGACAGCCAGACGAGCCTGCGCTCCACCCTCCTCGCCAAGCTGAAATACCAGCTCACCAAGCATGCGCTGGAAGAAGAGAATGTCATCTACCCGGCGCTTCGCCAGG
>Ga0196960_10000630_pt1 | contig 11346 bp, 10 predicted proteins | sample S3v_5metaG_FD_183187 | JGI IMG/M metagenome (GOLD analysis project Ga0196960, IMG submission 183187) | Soil microbial communities from Anza Borrego desert, Southern California, United States - S3+v_5 | ecosystem: Environmental > Terrestrial > Soil > Desert | place: USA: California | collected... | reverse complement strand
CGTCGCCCACCAACGCCTCCGCCCGCGCCAGCAGCAGCCCGCCGACGAGCCCGCCGTACGTCGCGCGGCCCTGGCCCCACCCGGCCGCGACCGTCGCCTCGCCGCCGGCGGCGGCCTCGAGCATCTCGTCCAGCGTCGTGCCGCCCGCCGCGGCGGGCCTCTCGTCGAGCGTCATACGCCCGCGGAGGCTACGCGCCGATCGCGCGCCGTTGCGTGATCACGAACCGGCGATCGCCGCCCGCTCGACGGGGAAGTCGAAGAACGTCTCCGGGAACGGCTCGGCGCGCAGCGTGAAGTGCCACCACTCCTCCTTCAGCGGCTTGAACCCGGCGGCGAGCATCGGGCGGCGCAGGCGCAGGCGGTTCGCGCGCTGCTCGCCCTTGATCCGCCCGTGGTACGTGTGCGAGCGCGGGTCGAAGCAGTCGTAGCCAGTGCCCATGTCGAGCGAGTTGTCGCGGAAGCGGACGCCGGCGCGGGCGGTGCAGTCGCGCAGCCGGTCGCCGCGCGCGTACGTCTCCTGGCGGCGCGGCGGCGTGTGGACGAGCGTGAGGTCGACGGTGCTCCCACGGCTGTGGCCGGACTGCTCGGCGATGTAGCCGTCCTCGAACAGCCGGTCCTTACGCACGCGCGGGTAGAACTCGGCCTTCATCCGCGTGTCGTCCAGGTCCTTCGCCCACGCGACGAACGCGTCGACCGACCGCTGCGGGCGGAAACAGTCGTAGACCTTCAGCGTGAGCCCGTCCGCGCGCACCCGCTCCTGCACGCGCGCCAGCGCCTCGGCCGCCTGCCGGGTGAGGAGGCACGTGTTCTCGCGGTAGCCCGGCACGGGGCGGCCGAGGAAGTTGTGCGCCGTCCGGTACCGCATCTCCACCACGACCGTCGGCGCGACGTCGTGCAGGTCGACGAACGCGCCGGGCGGGGCGCTCTCGGCCGGCGCGTCCTGCGCGGCAGCGGGCGTCGCCGGCACGACGAGAGCGAGCAGCGCGGCGGCGAGGAGCGTGCGGATCATGCGCCGCGTCGTACCCGCGCGGCGCGCGGCCATGTGCACCGATCGGCGGACCTGGGGTTGCACGCCGCGCGGCGGCTCTGGGAGGGTCGTCCGATGACGAACGACCTCGTCCTCACCGACGGCGGACTCGAGACGGTGCTCGTCTTCCACGAGGGCCTCGACCTCCCGGAGTTCGCGGCGTTCCCCCTCCTCGACACGCCGGAGGGTCGCGCGCACCTCGCGCGGTACTTCGAGCGGTTCCTCGCCCTCGCGCGCGAGCACGGTGCGCGGCTCCACCTCGACACGCCGACGTGGCGGGCGAACGCGGACTGGGGCGCGCGCCTGGGTTACGACCGCGACGCGCTCGCGCGGGTCAACCGGGACGCGGTCGCGTTCGCGCGCGAGCTCGCGGTCACCGCGCCCGACGTGGACGTCCGGGTCGAGGGCGTCGTCGGGCCGCGCGGGGACGGCTACGTGGTGGAGGAGCGGATGGACGCCGACGCGGCGGCCGCCTACCACGCCGCCCAGGTCGACGCGCTCGCCGCGGGCGGCGCCGATCTCGTCGCCGCGATCACGATGACGTACGCGGACGAGGCCATCGGCATCGTCCGCGCGGCGGTCGCGGCGGGCGTCCCGGCGATCGTCTCGTTCACCGTCGAGACCGACGGGCGGCTCCCGGACGGCACCGCGCTCGGCGACGCGATCGCGGCGGTCGACGCGGCCACCGGCGGCGCGGCCGAGGGCTTCCTGATCAACTGCGCCCACCCGACCCACTTCGCCGACGTGCTCGGCGACGCGGGCGCCCGCGCCGGCTGGCAGGCCCGGATCGTCGGCCTGCGCGCCAACGCCTCCACCCGCAGCCACGCGGAGCTCGACGTCGCCGAGGAGCTCGACGAGGGCGACCCGTCCGACCTCGCCGCCCGCTACGTCACCCTCGCGGACCACCTCCCACACCTCACCATCCTCGGCGGCTGCTGCGGCACCGACCAACGCCACGTCGCGGCCATCGCCACCGCCTGGCGCGCCCGGCACACGGCGGCGCCCGCCTAGACGGGCTACCAGTGCTTCGCCGACTCCAGCACCATCGCGCGGATGTCGGCGAGCGGGACGGGCTCGTCGCCCGCGTTGGTCAGGTAGGTGAGGACCGACGCACGCGTCAGCGCGTGCAGCGACGGGTCGTCGGCCAGCGCCGGCACCTCCGCGCGGACCGCGGCGACCAGCTCCGCGAGCGCCGCGCCCGGCGAGCTCCCGAGGTCCGCGCACCGTGCCCACAGCTCCGCCTCGGTGAGGCGCCGCGGCGACGCTCGCACGGGCGCGACGGTGGGGAGCTCGTCCGGGTGCGCGTCGGCGTACGCGAGGAGGAGCGGGTCGATCGGCGGGAGCGCGGAGAGCCGCTCGTCGAGCGCCTCCAGCGTGGCCTCGAGCGCGGAAGGGATCTCCTCGCCGCGCTCCTCCGCCCGCCGCACCGCCGCCCCGGACGGGCTCGCCGGGCCGACCGCACGGAAGTCGGCCAGCACGGCCGCGTGGTCGGTGGCGCCGATCAGCCGCGCCCCCGCGACCGCCTCCTCGACCGCGCGCGCCATGCCGTCCGGCCCGTCGTCGTCATCCCACAGCACCGACACGAACCCGCCGTTCTCGGCCGTGCCGATCACCGTCACCAGCCCGCGCACCGCCCGCATCCCGGGCGAGAGCGCGTCGAAGCCGCCGTCCCACGACTGCTGGAGCAGCGCTTCGAGGCGGTCGGCCACGTCAGGCGGTGGGGGAGAGCCGCTCGGAGAGCTGGGCCGGGGCGCCGGCTGCGGCCGAGGCGGTCAGGGAGAGGTCGGCGTAGAGGCCGGTTTTGCCGCCGAGCGCCTTGCGGAGGGTCTTGACCTGCGCGGCGGTGAGCGTGAACCGGACGATCTTCGACTCGCCCGCGGGCACCGCCGTCGACGGCGCGGTGAGCGTGATGACCGTCGGCGCGGGCGCCTTCTTGCCCTTGCCCTTCGGCTTCTTCGGCGCGGCGCGCGGGGTCAGCTTGAGCGTGCCGGTGACCGTGCACGCCGTGTCGCAGCCGACCCTCACCGGGAGGTTGCGGGCGGCCAGCACACCAGACGCGCGGAGCGGCTTCAGCGTGACGGCGGGACCCTCGGGGTCCGGCAGCGTCGGCGTCTTCGGCGCGGGCGGCGTCGCGGGCGCGGGGAGCGCCCCGCACGGCGACGCGCTCGGGTTGAGCAGCTGGAACTGCTGGACGCGGTTGTTCTCCCGGTCGGTCACCGTCAGCCGCCCGGTGCAGTCGACGGCCACCGACGTCGGCGCGGTGAACTGGCCGGCGCCGGTACCCCGCTCGCCGAACGTCGCGAGCCGCTCGCCCTCGGGCCCGAACTGCTGCACGCGGTGGTTGCCGGTGTCCGCGACCCACACGTTCCCCGCGGCGTCCAGCGTGATCTGGCTCGGCGCGTTGAGCTTGCCGAGCTTCGACCCCGTCCCGCCGAACTCGTCCAGGGACACGCCGTGCCGGTCGTACGCGGTGATCCGGTTCTCCGCCACCCCGTAGATCCGCGAGCCGTCCGGCGTGACCGCCACGCCGCGCACCTTCCCGACGCCGTCGTCCAGCGCGCCCAGCCACGTCCCGTTCTTGGTGAACATCGCGATCCGCTCGTTGCCGGTATCGGCGACGTAGAGGTTCCCCGCGTTGTCCGACGCGATCGCGGACGGGTCCATCAGCTTCCCCGGCCCGCGGCCCTGCGCGCCGATCGGCGTCCCGGGCGTCCCCTTCGACCGGGCAAACGGGAAGATCCGCGCCCGCCGCGTGTCGAGCACGTACGCGTCGCCCGCGCCGTCGAACGCCACCGCGACCGGCCGCTGGAGGATCGTCGGCCCCGGGTTGGGGGAGCCCCACACCGCCGCGACCTTCCCGTCCGGCCCGATCAGCTGGATGCGCCCGTTGATCGAGTCCGCCACCGCGCGGAAGCCCGCCGCGTCCGCCGCGACGCCCGCCGGTGCGTTGAACTCGCCCGTCGCGCGGCCCGAACGCCCGATCGACCGCAGCAGCGCGCCGCCCTTGTCGTATACGTCCACGCGGTCGTTGCCGGTGTTCGCGACGTAGACGTTCCCCGCGCCGTCGGTCGCGATCGAGCGCGGGTACGCGAGCCGCCCCGCGCTCGTCCCGAACGCGCCCCAGCGGCCCTTGTACGGGTAGGCCGGGCCGGTCGAGAACCGCACGACGCGGTGGTTCATGTTGTCCGCGACGAACACGCGCCCGGCCGGGTCGAAGGCGACGCCGTAGGGATGACTCAGATCCCCACGCCCGGCCGAAGCGTCCGTCTTGATCTCGTGGAGGAGCCGCCCGCCGTTGTCGAGCACGAGCACGCGGTGGTTCTGGTTGTCGGCCACGAGCAGCCGCGACCCGCGCGCCGCGACGCCCTTGGGGTAGCCGAGCGTCCCGGGCGGCACGATCACGCCACGCGACTCGCCGCTCAGCGTGAACCGCTGGAGCCGGTTGTTGCCGGAGTCCGCGACGTAGACGACGTCGCCGCTCACCGCGACGCCGCCGCCGGCGCCCGCGTCGTTCCCCCGTCCGCCGCCGAAGCGGAACTGACCTGGCTCGGTGCCCGGCCGGCCCCACTGGTTGAGGAACGAGCCGTCCGCGCCGAAGCGCAGGATGCGGTTGGAGCCGTCGGCCACGATCAGCGACCCGTCGCCCGCGGTCGCCAGCGCGCCCACGGCCGTGACCTCGCCCGCCCGCGTGCCGGGCCGGCCGACCTCGCGCAGGAACGCGCCGTCGGTGGTGCGGAACGCGTGGACGACGTTCGACCCCTGGTCGCCGACGTAGAGCGTGTCGCCCGACACCGCCAGCGCCTGCGGGAACCGCAGCGCCCCGCCAGACCGCGACCCGATCTCCGACTGCGCCCCGTACACGCACGCGGGCTGCGCGCCCGGGCAGGGCGCCTGCGCCTCCGCGCCGGTCGTGGTGGTCGCGGCGACGGCGAGGGCGGCGGTCACCACGGCCGCGGCGGCGGGTGGTCGGAAGGGGAGGGAGCGCACGGACATCACGAACACCATCGCGCGGCACGAGTCGCGGTCGCGCACGGTCCGTTGCAGCGGACGGGTCCGTCTGAGCCTGGCACCCTGTTCACCGTGGTCGAGCCCGAGCTCAGGGGATCCACGGCGCACCGCGTGCCGTGCCGGCGGCGTCCGATCGCGGGACTGCTCGCGCTCGCCTGCGGGCTGCTGCTCGCCGGGTGCGGCGCCGCGGACGACGACGAGGCACGCCGGGCGGCGACCCCGACCGAGGGGCTGACGGTCGTCTCGATCCCCAAGCAGCTCGACAACCCGTACGAGGAGATCGAGCAGCGCGGCGTCCGCCGGGCCGTCGAGGAGCTCGGCGGCGAGAGCCGGATCGTCGGGGCCACCGACGCGTCGGCCGCCTCGCAGATCCCGCTCATCGGCTCCGTCGCCGAGCAGCGACCGGACGCGCTCATCATCGCCGGCACCGATGCGGACGCGGTCGCGCCCGCGCTGAGGCAGGCCGCCGAGCGCGGCGTGAAGGTCGTGTCGATGGACTCCGACGTCGCCCGCGACGCGCGGGCCGTCTTCGTCAACCAGGCCGAGGCGCGGCAGATCGGCCGGGACCAGGTCCGGATCCTCGCCGAGCAGGTCGGCGACGAGGGGGAGATCGCGATCCTCTCCGCGACCGCCACCGCGACGAACCAGAACGCCTGGATCGCCGCCATGAAGGACGAGCTGCGGCGCCATCCGGGCCTGCGGCTCGTGAAGGTGGCGTACGGGGACGACGACGACCAGCGGTCGTACCAGGAGACGCAGGGCCTGGTCCGCGAGTTCCCGCGTCTGAAGGGCATCATCGCTCCGACCGCGGTCGGCATCGCTGCCGCGGCGCGGTACCTCTCCGGCTCGCGGTGGAAGGAGAAGGTCGCGCTGACCGGTCTGGGCACGCCGCGGCAGCTGCGCCGGTACGTCGACGACGGGACGGTCGAGGAGTTCGCGCTGTGGAACCCCGAGGACGTCGGCTACCTGGCCGGCCATGCCGCGGCGGCGCTCGCGTCGGGTGAGATCACCGGCGCGGCGGGGGAGACGTTCCGGGCGGGGAAGCTCGGCGTGCGGACGATCGGCCGCGGCGGCGAGGTCGTGCTCGGGCCGCCGCTGCGCTTCAACGCGGGCAACGTCCGCGACTTCGGCTTCTAGCCGAGGCGAATAGCCTGGCCTGTCGATGCGGAAGGCGGTGCCATGGCTCGCGCTCGGCGCCGCGGTCGCGGCGGCCGGGGCGGCGCTCGGTGCGGTCGGCGTCCCGTCGTCGTACCTCTTCGCGGCGCTGCTGCTGGCGATGGCCGTCGCGCTGACGCGGCCGGGCGTGCTGGAGGTGCCGTCGCGGGTCTTCGTCGGCGCGCAGGCGGTGACGGGCGTGGCGCTCGGCGCGTACCTGCAGTCGTCGTCGCTGGAGGTGCTGGCCGACGACTGGCTCCCGGTCGCGCTGGTGAGCGCGGCGACGCTCCTGCTCAGCCTCCTCGCCGGCTACGTCCTCGCGCGAACGACCGAGGTGGACGACCCGACCGCCGCGCTGGGGATGATCGCCGGCGGCGCGTCGGGGATCGTCGCGATGTCGGGGGAGCTCGGCGCCGACGACCGGCTCGTCGCGTTCATGCAGTACCTGCGCGTGCTCGTCGTGGTGCTGCTCACGCCGGTGCTCGCGGCCGTCGCGTTCGGCGCCGACACAGGCGGCGGCTCAGGCTCCGGCGGCGCCACGGACCCCACGCTCCTCGGCGACCCGCTCGACTGGCTCATCACCGCCGCGGCGGCGGTCGGCGGCGTCTGGCTCGGCCGCCTCGCGCACCTGCCCGCCGCCTCGCTCCTCGGTCCGCTCTTCCTCGCCGCCGCGGTCACGCTCGGCGCGCCCGACCTGGACTTCGCGGTGCCCGAGCTGCTGCAGGAGATCGGGTTCGCGCTCATCGGCCTCCAGGTCGGCCTGCGCTTCACGACCGCCACGATCCGCGCGGCCGGCCGTCTCCTCGTCCCGGTCCTCGTCGCGATCGTCGGCCTCATGGTCGCCTGCTTCGGCCTCGCGCTCGCCCTCGACGCGACCACGTCCGTCGACCTCCTCGACGCCTACCTCGCGACCACGCCCGGCGGCCTCTACGCCGTCCTCGCCGCCGCGGTCGGCGCGGGCGCGAACACGACCTTCATCGTCGCCGTCCAGTCCCTGCGCCTGCTCATCATGGTCCTCCTCGCGCCCGTCGCCGTCCGCGCGATGCTGCGGCTGGCCGGGCGCCGCCGCGCCGCCCGCTAACGGGTCGGGGCGGCCGCCTTGGACGCCTCCTCGGCGCGGCGGATCGCCAGGGCGACCGGCTCGGCGCCGATGAGCCGCTCGAAGCGGCTGATCGCGGTCCACAGCGCGCGCAACGGGATCCGGGCGCGGCGGTTGACCGGCTCGATGCGCGACTCGCTGATGAGCGTGTGCCGGCCGTCGGCCTCCTCCTCGACCCAGTGGGCGAAGAGCACGCGGACGGTGCCGGCCTTGTCCCACGCGCGGAAGTCGTCGGGACCGTCGAGGTGGGGGTAGTCGCGGCGCAGCGTCCAGATCTGGCCGCACATCCCGCTCAGCGACCACCGGTCGCCCTCGGCCAGCACGGTGAAGGGGTCGCGGGCGAGGAGGTCCCGGAAGGTCAGGTCCTCCGGCGTCTCCGGCAGCCGCCACTGGACCAGCCGGCCGACGGTGCGCGTCTCGTTGAGCCGCACGCCCATCGCGGCCTCCCAGATCGCGTCCGGGTCGGCGTCGCCGGTGCGGCGGTGGCGCGAGCGGATCGCCGGCTTGGGCAGCCACTCGTCGAGGTCGGCGGTCCTCATGCGCGATCCAGGACGACGCCGACGCAGAGCAGGAGCGAGAAGAGCAGGTGCAGCTGGGCCATGCCGGGCGCCAGCGTCACGAGCTTCTCGTCGCCGGACCGCTGCGCGCTGAGGGCCTGACGCGCCCGCGCGACCGCGATCGGCAGCAGCACCAGCGGGAGGAGGATCCACGCGCTGAACAGGCCGCTCGCCCACAGCACGACCGGCGCGACCGTCGCCGCGGTGAGCATGAGGAGGAAGAGCGCGCGCGCCCGCGCGAACCCGAGCCGCACCGCCATCGTCCGCACGCCCGCCGCGCGGTCGCCCTCGATGTCGCTCGCGTTGTTGGCCGCGAGGACGCTCGCGATGAGGAGCCCCGGCGCGAGCCCGAGCCAGAACGCCGGCGCGTGGAAGCCGTCGCCGGTGATCGCCGTGTACGCGCCCTGCGTGAGCAGCGGCCCCATGAGCAGGACGATCAGCGGGTCGCCGAGGCCGTCGTACTTGTACGGCCGCGGGCCGCCGGTGTAGAGCCAGCCGCCGAGGATCCCCGCGACGCCGATCGCCAGGAGCGCCGGCCCCTGCACGAGGCAGATGCCGACGCCGAGCGCGAACGCCGCCGCGAACAGCGCGGCGTAGAGCTTGCGGCCCTCCGCGATGGAGAGCATGCCGGTGTTGAAGACGCGCGAGTTGTCGATCTTGTCGACCGGATCGACCCCGCGCGCGGCGTCCTCGACCTCGTTGCAGACGTCGGTGCCCGCGTGGACGAGCAGGAGCGCCAGGAGCGTGACCGGCAGGAGCCACCAGTCCGCGGCGTCCTCCCCGATCGCGACGAGCGCGCCGGCGAAGCCGGGGATGACCGACGTGGGGAGGTAGAGCGGGCGGGTCGCGCGGAGCCACAGGGTCGGGCGGCTCGGGCGGTCGGCGCCCACGGCGAAGCCGGCGGGCGAGAGGTGCGGCGCATGGCTGGCTGGCACGGAGGCTCCGATCGGTCGGTGGACGGGCGGCATCGAAGGGGTACGGGCGTCCCGGCTTCCTGGCGCAACCCTGCCCGAAAGTCGCGTGGCTGTCACCGGGTGGCGGGGGAGGTGGCAGCCCGCCGCTCCGCTTCCGCCTGCGCGCGGGCGAGCGAGCCGTGCTCGAGCCCTGCCAGGTGCGACGTCCCGCGGTAGACGACGCCGCTCCCGCGCTTGCGGACGGTGAGCTCGAGCGTCCCGCCGAGGTGCTCGAGCGCGCCGGGCACCATCCGCCGTTCCTTCGGCAGCGGGACCGGGAGGACGTGGGCGTCCTCCAGCGGCGCGCGGCCGTCGACCTCGACGCTGTACCGCGCGCCGCGGCCGCGCAGCTGCCAGCGGTGGTCGTCGAGCTCGTGCTTGACCGGCGTGCGGATCGGGTCGCCGAGCCGGATCGTCTCGTCGCCGAGCCGCACCACGAGCGCGGTGGCGAAGAGCTTGAGCGGGCCGACGTGCACGGGGCCGCCGGCGAACGCGACGCAGACCTCGTCGGGGCGCTCGTCGAAGCCCTGCGCCTGGCCCCACCACCAGTGGTCGGGGAACCCGCCGCGGCCCCAGTTCTTCTCCGCGTACACCTGCGCGCCGTTGAGCTCGACCGTCTCGTCGCCGATGGTGGCGGTGCCGGTCGCGCGGCCGCCGAGGACGTGCGGGTGCCAGTACTGGCTGAGGCCGGGGAGGGCGTGGGCGAACCCGGCGCCGCCGTAGCCGAGCGCGCGCGGGAAGCCTCGGAGGCGCGTGAGGCGGACGTCGAGCCGCGCGTCATCGGCGAGCGCGACCCGGACGCGGTCCTCCTCGCCGTGGAACATCGCGCCGGCGTGGACGTCGAGCCGTTCCGCGCTCGCGCCCGCCTCCGGCGCGTACCCCTCGCGGTGGAACCCGCTCGGGTGCTCGGCGAGCGAGATGTTCGCCCACCGCCCGTCGTCCGCGCGGCTCACGCCGCACAGCCCCACCACGACCCGGCCGTTGGGGGCGTCGGTGAAGCGCCAGAAGTACCCCTCCATCGCCACCCCCGGATGGGCGGCGCGTGGATTCCCGAACGGCAGGTCGGCGCCCGTGGCGCGGTAGCGGCGAAGCATCGCGCGTCCTCCTGCCCCCGACCGCCTCCGCTTGCACGTCACCTGCGCGAGCTTCGGCCCGCGCCGCGCTCGCGCTACGAGAGCAGCCGCGCGAGCAGCGACTTGCGCTTCGGCGCGCCTGCCGGCGTGGCGACCGCGGCCGGCCGGCGTACGGCGGCACCGTCCTTCGCGCGCTTCGGCCGTCCGTGCGCGGCGTGGTGGACGCGGTGGCAGGTCTTGCAGAGCACGACGACGTCGCCTGGCAGCTCCGCGCCGAGCCGCTCGTACGTGCGGTGGTGGACCTCCAGGCCGGTCGTGTGGGTCGCGTCGAGCGAGCACTGGTAGTCGGCCCGCAGCAGCGCTCCGGCCCGCGTGCGCTGCCACTCGCGCGTGCGCAGGTACTCGCGGTACGGCATGGCCTGGAGCTCGGCGAGCCGGTCGGGCGCCGGCGGCGGGAAGAGCGCCTGGGGCGCCGGTTCAAGCGCGGCGCCCGCCAGCCGCCACACCGACCACGACGGGTTGTCGACCAGCCCGTCGCGCTTGAGCTGCGTCAGCGTCCAGGAGAGCGTGTGGTCGACGAGCGTCGCGTACTTCCCGCCGGCCTTCTCCGGCGGCGCGGCGGTCAGCTCGCGTGGGGTGAACGCGGCACGCGCGGTCGCGGCGGCCAGCAGCTCCCGCCGGCGCGCCTCGCCACCGGCCGCGCTGAGCGCGTCGAGGAGGGCCGCGCGCGACTTGGCCCGCAGCACCCGGCGCTCCTCCAGATCGAGTTCGACGACATCGGACACGATCGTGACCTTCGGCCACCGCGCAACCGCGCTTGATGGAACGCGGCCGCCGCTGGCCGTCTCTCCGATCGCGCCGGCCGCCGCACTCCGCTCAGCCGCGCCGCTCTCTGGAGAGCTCCCGCCGCGTGGACCGGGCCGGGGCGGTCGGCTACGGTCGGCGTCCGATGCCGCTCGCGCACGTCGCCGGAGTTCCGCTCGAGGAGGCGCTCGTCGCCGCTCCTGCCGTGCTCGCGGCCGGCGCCGCCTGCGTCGCGCTCCTCCGCGCCCGCTGGGCCACGCGCGCCGAGCGCCCGCGCCGCTGACGCACCACGCGGCGCGCCGCGGTCAGAGGATCCCGAGGATCAGCAGGAGGACGAGGGTGACGGCGGCGGAGACCAGCAGGGAACCGAAGCAGCCGAGCCGGTTGTTGAAGAAGAGGAACACGCCCGGGCGCTACCCGGCGGGCGGAGCGCCGACGCCGGGATGGCGGGTCCGCGGTGATCCGGACGGCGCGCGCGTGCGGTAGGAAGGGACCATGGCCTCCGCCCCGTTCGCCAGCTCGTCCGTCCGCCGCCACCTCGCGCGCGGGGTCGTCGGCCTGCTGCTCCTGATCGGCGCCGTCGCCGGGACGGCCACCGGCGTGCCGGCCGCGCTCGTCCTCCTCGTGCCCGCGGCCGTCGCGTGGCGCGGGTGCCCGACGTGCTGGGCGG
>Ga0196960_10000629_pt1 | contig 11349 bp, 14 predicted proteins | sample S3v_5metaG_FD_183187 | JGI IMG/M metagenome (GOLD analysis project Ga0196960, IMG submission 183187) | Soil microbial communities from Anza Borrego desert, Southern California, United States - S3+v_5 | ecosystem: Environmental > Terrestrial > Soil > Desert | place: USA: California | collected... | reverse complement strand
GCGGCGTTCGGCGCGCTCTACAGCGCGGTCGCGCCGCGGCTCCCGCTCCCCTCCTGGGCGCGCGGCCCCGCCGCCGGTCTGGCCGAGCACGCGGCGACCTGGCCGGGCACCACGCTCATCCCCGCCCTCCACCCCGCCGCCGGCGACTTCCCGCCTTTGTTTGCTTCCCCGCGCGCGTTCGCGCAGGCCACCTGGCGCCACGCGCTCTTCGGCGTCGTCCTCGGCGAGCTCGAGCGCCGCCTCAACGCGCCGGAGGACCCGGCCCTCCCGTCGTACGAGGCCGTCGCCTCCACGAACGGCCACGGCGACCTCAACGCCGCCCTCTCGGGCACCCGCTGACGCCGCCCCGCCGCCCGCGCGGCGCGTAGACTTCGGCGCGCGCGCCGGTGTAGCTCAGTTGGTAGAGCACTCGATTTGTAATCGAAAGGTCAGGGGTTCGAATCCCCTCGCCGGCTCTGGGCGCTAGAGCGACGCGTGATCGAGTCCGTCCGACGCGTGGCTTGAAGACCGGGACCGTCGCTGCGGCGGTTGGTGTAGTCGGTGGTCAGTTCTGGTCCGCGGCCCCCAGAACCGTCCCATCGTCCCGGCGCGATCGACGGTGGGACGGTTGTGGGGGCTGGCCGGAGAAAGCGACCCATCGTCACGGCCCGATCGACGGTGGGACGGTTCTTCCGGCAGAGGCGGAAGAACCGACCCATCGTGCCGGCGGGCACGACGTTGGGTCGGTTTCTCCGGCCACGCGGCAGAACGGACCGACGGACCTTCGATCCCACCAACCGCCCCAGCGACGGCCCGAGCCCCAGCCAGAGAGCGGTAGAGCGCGCAGCGGGCCGAGCCGCGCGGCTAGAGCAGCGACTTGCGCGCGCCGATGGCGTAGCCGATGACGTTCGTCACCAGATGCACGCCGGTGGCGACCGCGACGATCTCGGCGGCGTCGCGGCCGCTCCACTTCCACACCGGACGCAGGAGCGCGAGGGACATGAACGTGAAGTCGGCCTGGTCGACGAGGGTGATCGCGATGCCGGCGGGATCGGTGCGCTGGGAGCCGGGCGGGATGTCGAGCTGGCGCTTGGCGAACGAGTTGGGCAGCTCGCCCGTGAAGACGCCGAGGCCGAGGAGCGCGCCGACGAGCAACGGGGACGTGGCCTCGATCTCCGCGGGCAGCCTCCGGCGGTACCACGCCGAGCGGCGCAGGGCGACGGACGCGACCGCCGGCCCGGCGGTCATGAAGATCGCGCCGCGGACGGTCTTGTTGGCGCCGAAGAGGCGCCGGCCGCGCAGCGTCCGCCCGCCATCGACGGGCAAGGCGGCGAGGCCGGGCAGGAGGTCCCACTTGAGGACGGGGGCGTGCGCGAGCGGCGCGCCGAGGACGGGGAGGAGCACCCACTTGGCGGACATGCGGCGCGCAAGCTAGCGCGTCCGGGTCCGCGCCCGGGGTGCGAGGGCGGAAGGTCCTAGTGGGCGCGCAGGGCGCCGCCGCAGTGCGGGCACGACGCGCGGTCGCCCACGCGGTCGGGAGCCCACAGGCGCAGGCAGAGACGGCAGATCTTGTTCACGACTCACTCATCGGTCGTGACGGCGGCCACTTGAGGACCGGACCGTGGCCCCCACCCGGCGGGCGCGCGGTTGGCGCGCGCCTCGCCGGACGGGTGCAGTGCCGTCGTCGTCCCTAGTGGGAGACGAGGGCGCCGCCGCAGTGCGGGCAGGCGGTGCGGTGAAGCACGCGGTCCTGGTCCCACAGCCGCAGGCAGCTACGGCAGATCATGCGAAGCATGGGCTGCTCCTTCTCAGTCAGAGGGAGCAGTGCTCGCGCGGCCCGCGCAGTCGGCGGGCCGGTTCGAGTCGGGCTCTGGTTAGAGCGTGGTGACGTTGACGGCCTTCGGTCCCTTGTCGCCGGACTCGGCGTCGTAGGAGACCTTGGCGCCCTCAGCGAGGGTCTTGAAGCCAGCGGCGTTGATCCCCGTGTGGTGGACGAAGAGGTCCTTGCCGCCCTCGTCCGGGGTGATGAAGCCGAAGCCCTTGTCGTCGTTGAACCACTTGACGGTTCCGGTGGCCATGAGAGGCACTCTCCTCGTGTGTGTGCTGCGACTCCGGAGATGCTCTACGGCGACTGCGGGCGCTGAACACTGCTTGATGTCGGGCACGGTGCCCGACCTGTCGAAGAGAAGACTACCGCGACGTCAAGCGACAAGTCCAGCGCAGTTCACGTCCTAGTCACCGGACTTGTCGGAGCCCTCGCCGGAAGCGGCCTTCCGCGCAGCCTCACGACGGTCCGCGGCCTCCTGCTTGAGGCGCGACTGGATGTCGTCGAACTCGGCCGACCGCTCCTGCGGGCTCTTGCCCTGCTTGCGCCCGAAGAGCCTTCCGGGCGGGGACTTCTTCTGTCCCTCCATCGGGACTCCTCACTGGCCTCCGCGGGTGCAACAGAGCCGCGCGCCCCGCGGGAGACCACGGACGGGTCGCGTGACGAAGCGTCCCCTCCAAGGTACTCCCCCGCGCGGCGCGGGGCGCCGACCGGCGCCCCGCCGGCCTCAGGTCAGCGCACGGCGGACCGGCGCGCGGCGGCCTTCGACGCGCGCTTGCGCGCCTTCGCCGAGCCCTTCTTGCCCTCCACCCGGAACGCCCCGCGCATGAACGGGTGGACGCGGCAGAAGAACGTGTACGTCCCCGCCTTCAGGTTCTTCGGCGTCTTCCACGTGTCGCGGTTGGCCGCCGCGGTGACCATCCGCGGCCCGAACCCGAGCTCGCCCGAGTCGAAGTCCACCGGCCCGTCCGCAAGCGGGTACGCGATGCCGGTCGTCCGGTTGCACGGCGCCTTGCAGGCGGTGATCGTGTGGTAGATCGGCTGCGCGTCGGAGTCGTCGTTGCGGAACGTGATCGACTGCCCCGGCCGCACGACCGGCGGCCGCGCCGCGGCACCGGAGGACGACAGGTCGCCGCGGGCGTAGACGAAGTCCTCGATCGGCACCGTCTTGGTCGTGGTGCCGGAGAGCAGCCGCCGCGCGTCGGGCAGGCCGCCCGACTTGCCGCCGTGGTTGTCGTTCTCGGGCAGGTGGCCGTGGGTGATCGCGCCGCGCGTGTCGATGTCCCCGCCGATCGCGTCCGTCCCGCCGTGGTCGAGGCCGTCGGCGTACCACGTCATCATGATCCCCATCGACTCGTACCAGGAGGAGCGGCGCGTGTCGTAGGTCGCGTTGATCGAGACCGTGTCGCCGGGCTGCAGCTGCACCCGCCAGTCCGGCTTGGCCGCCGTCATCGCCACGTCCCACGAGACCGCGCCCGCCGGCTCCCAGTACTTGGCCTCGGAGCGGAAGACCTCGCGTTTGGCCGCACCGCGCTGCACGAACATCGACGTGTGGAGCCCGCCCGGGTGGAGGTGGCCGGCGGTGCCGATCAGCGTCATCGGCTTGTCGACCTTGTGCTGCGCCCACGCGCCGACCTTCGCGCGCTCCTCCGCGGTCCGCACGTCGTCGGGGAACGTGTACTGGCCGTCCTTGCCGCCCCACTGGCGCTTGACGTCGAAGACCGGGTACGGCTTGAGGCCGGCGACGTCCAGCCACAGCGGCTTGGCCTCCTGCATCGACGCGGCGGCCGGGGACGACATCGGCACGAAGTCGATGTCGTAGGTGACGTACGCCGCATCCTCGTTGGGCAGCAGGTTGTGGATCATGTGGTTGAGCAGCCACGGATCCGACGGGTCGTACCGGTACCCGTAGCCCTTCGGGAACTGGAAGATCGTCTTCTCCTCGCCCGCCGCGAACGTCGGGTAGCCACGCATGAGCCACACCGCGTGGTGGAGGTGGAGCTCGTCGACGGGCGGCACCGAGCCGTCCGCGCGCTCGAGGTTCGGCGTGAAGCGCGTGATGTAGCCCGGCACCTTCGGCTTGAGGCTGTCGGCGGCCTGGACCTCGATCGAGTTCGCCCCCGGGATGATCTTCACCGGCCCGAACCGGTAGCGCAGGTGCTGCACGCCCTCGTACGGCACCGACGGGATCGCCTGCGGGATCTTCTCCGTCATCTGCGCGCCCGCGGGGGCGCTGAGGAGGACCGACAGGACGAGCGCTGAGGCCAGCGCGGCGAGCAGGCGGGGCAACGAGACTCCTGGGACGGGGAGCGGGAGGAGACGGACACGGGCGTGTGCGTCGGCCGGGAAGGTAGCGCGCCGTTCAGGCGCTGGGAAGAGCGTCCGATCACCCAGGGCACATGCGCGCTGCCATCTCCTTCGGCGCGATGATCCTGGTGACCCTCGCCGCGATGGTCGACCACGCCGTCGCCGCCCCGTACCTCCCGCCCGACGGCCGCGTCCTCCACGGCGTCGCCGGCGGCACGACCGTCGACCTCTTCGCCGCGCAGACCGGCAAGGCGCCGGCCGTCTTCCAGCTCTTCGTCGCGTGGGGCGACGCCGACTGGGCGTTCCGCCGCGCCGAGGCGCAGGACGGGCGGCTGATGCTCCACCTCTCGACCTACAACGGGCCGGGGACGAAGGAGCGGATCACGCCCGCGCAGATCGCCCGCGGCGACGGCGACGCGTTCCTCGAGCACCTCAACGAGAAGATCGTCGAGCACGGCGCGCCGGTCTACCTACGGCTCATGGCCGAGATGAACGGCCACTGGAACCCGTACAGCGCCTTCACCGCCGCCGGCCGCGCGAAGCCCAGCCACTCCACGAAGGACTTCGTCCGCGCCTGGCGCCACATCGCGCGCAAGCTCCGCGCGAACGGCGCGCAGGTCGCGCTCCAGTGGGTCCCGCAGGTCGCGGGCGCGCCCGACACCGCGGCGAACAGCCCGCGCGCGTACTGGCCGGGCGCCGAGTACGTCGACTGGGTCGGCACCGACTTCTACTCGAGGTTCCCCAACTGGGCGGGGCTGGAGCGCTTCTACACCCAGTTCCCCGGCAAGCCGTTCGTCTTCGGCGAGTACGCGGTGTGGGGCCGCGACGACCCGGGCTTCGTCAAGCGGCTCTTCGCGTGGTCGCGCGCGCACCCGCGCGTGCGGATGCTCATCTACAACCAGGGCTTCCAGCCCGACGGGCCGTTCCGCCTGAAGCGGTACCCGAGCAGCCGCCGGGCGCTCCGGGCGCTGCTCGGCTCGTCGCGCTACCCGGCCGCGTAGCCGTCGTCGCCGTCGAGGAAGACGTCCACCCGGACGCCGCCCTGGACGACGGAGAGCCCGCGCTCGTCCTGCCCCGGCACCCAGCCGGCCTCGATGAACGTCGCGCGGCGCAGGGCGATCGGCATCGTCGGCAGATCGATCCGCACGACGCCCGTGCCCGCGCGCTCGACCACGAGCGGCGCGACGGTCGGCTCGAGCGAGATGCCGGGCTCGAGGAAGGGGACGACGACGACGTCGCGGCCGCTCCACCCCTCCAGCACCTCCACCGCCTCGTCCCAGCGCAAAGCCGGCACGACGCTACTCGACCTCCTCGAGCACACGGCGCAGTCGCTCGGCGAGCTCCTCGAGCGGCATCCCCTTCTGCAGGTAGCCGACGGCGCCCGCGCGGAAGGCCGCGGCCCGGTCGCGCGCGTCGCTCATGCCGGTGTGCATGACGACGTGCAGCCCGGCGTCCTCGGCGAGGCGGCGGCACGCGGCGGCGCCCATCTCCCCCTCGCCCAGCCACCAGTCGAGCAGCACGAGGTCGGGCCGGCTCTCGCCGACCCGCTCGTAGGCAGCCGAGGCCGAGGCCACCGCGTCGACGGTGAAGCCCTCGGCCTCCAGGCCGTGCGTGAGCGCCATGCGCAGGTCGTCGTCGTCCTCGACGACCAGCACGAACGCCCGCCCCTCTCCGGCGAGTCTCGTGCTCAGGTTCCCCATGTTCCGTTGCACTCAGTGTGCTGGAACGCAGGGGAGCATGCGAACTGGCGGGCCCTAGCGCTTCTTCTTGACGGTGATCGTCATCTTCATCTCCTCGTGGAGCGTGCAGACGATCTTGTACGTCCCGGGCTTCGTGAGCTTCTTCTTGTACGTGAAGCCGGACGAGCCGGGCTCGGACTGGAACTCCTTGACGCCTTTGGGTCCCTTGCCGAGCTTGACGTCGTGGACGTCGCCGCCGCTCTCGGGCCAGGTCCACCGGACCGTCGTGCCGGGGGCCACGGTGACCTTGGCCGGGAGGTAGAAGTTGTCCTCGACGGCGACCTTCTTCGTGGTGCCGGCCGAGGCCGGCGCCGCCGCCAGGGCGACGCCGGCCAGCGCCAGCACGAGGATGGGCTTGCGGGAGTCCATGCCTACTTCAACGTCGTGGGGCCGTAGGACTTGCCCTCGGCCCAGTCGACGAGCGGCTCCATCCCGGCCTGCGCCGCGTGCGGATGCTGGATCCAGCCGGCGCGGTACTGCTTCTGGACCGCCCACGAGAGCATGAGGCCGATCGGCTCGCCGTTCTCGACGTTCTTGGCCGTGTTCGGGCAGGCCGGGTAGACCTCGGGCGCGGCCGGGACGGTCGTCATGACGCCGGTGTTGCCGCCGAAGCAGTTCCCGGTGCCGGAGCCGTTGTAGACCATGTCGCGGCCGTTCATGTCGGCCCCGCCCTTGTTGAAGGTGTTGCCGGAGACGATGTTGCGGTCCAGCGGCTGGTCGGCCGGGTTCTTGAGGAAGACGTTCGGCACGCCGATGAAACCGCCGAGCCAGTTGCCGTAGATCCGGTTGCCCTCGAACCGGTTGTCGCGGCCGCTGAGCAGGATCGCGCCGACGCCGGGCGGGTAGATGAAGTCCTCGTTGACGTTCGGCTTGTACGGCGCCTTCTGGTAGACGTCGAAGTTGTTCCAGTAGATGTCGTTGTCCCGGAACACGTTCTGCTCGTCGGGCGGGAACTTCTCGCTGTCGAGCGAGTTCGGCGCCAGGCCCAGCGCGTTGTTGAAGAACTTCGACTTCGTGATCGTCACGTAGCGCGAGTTCGTGCCGGTGTAGCCGACGACCGAGCCCCAGCCGACGACGTTGCGGATGATCGTCTGGACCGGCCGCGTCTGCTCGGGGGTCTGGCCGACGTAGTACGAGCCGTCCGCCGCGTAGTAGGAGAGCGAGTTGGTCATCGACCCGCCCTTGGCGTTGAACGCGTACAGGCCGTACGTGCCCGGGAGCTCGGCGATCAGCCGGTCCATCGCATAGCCGGTGACGTTGACGGCGAAGAAGCCGTTCGCCTTGTACCGGCGGGCCTTGATGCCGCGCATCGTCACGGCGTCGGCGCCGTTGACGGTGATGCCGTTCTGGCGCTTGTTCTCGCCCTCGAGGACGACCTTGTGCGGCTGCTTGACGTTCCCGACGAGCTTGATGAACCGGTGCTTGGCGCCCGCGACCTGGACGGACTCCTTGTAGACGCCGTCCGCGATCTTGACCGTGTCGCCGGGCTTGGCGGCGTTCACCGCGGCCTGGATCGTGCGGAACTTGCCCTTCTTGCTCACCTCGAGCGTCTTGAACGGGCCCTTCGGCTTCTTCTGCACGCTGCCGGGGTTGCTCGGCGGCGGGTAGTCCTGCTGCTGGGCGACGGCGGTCCCGGCGAGCGCGGGCGCGGCCAGCGCCAGCGTGGTGATGCCGGCGGCGACCTTCAGGCGGTGCTGCACGTGTCTCTCTCCCCCTCTTGCTCTCTGCTGCGTCAGGGCGTGACGTCGTACCAGCCGCTCATCCCCGCGTCCTGATGCGAGAAGACGTGGCAGTGGTAGAGCCAGCGGCCCGGGTTGTCCTCGGTGAACCGCGCGGTGATCGTCTCGTTCGGCCCGACGGTGGGCGTGTCGACGAAGTGGCCGCTGGGGTCCTTCCACCGGTGACCGTGGATGTGGAAGTCGTGGAACTCGTTGTCCATGCCCATCACGTGGATGGCCACGTCCTGGCCGACCTTGGCCTGGATCGTCGGCGTGTTGCCGGCGAAGGCCTTGCCGTTGATGCACTGGAAGGACCGCTTGAGCCCCGTGACCGGCGGCTGCATGACGTGCAGGAAGAGCAGCCGCTCGAGGTCCGGCGCCTTGGCGCCCTTCGGGTAGACGATGAGCCCGCCGAAGAGGCCGCGGAAGGTGTTGAGCGTGTGGTTCGGCCCGTGGTCGTGGTACGGCCAGACGCCGACGCTGTCGGGCGTCGCCTCCCACCGGTACGTGAACGACTCGCCCGGGCCGACGAAGCCGCCGGCGCGCGTGAAGTCGCCGAGGAAGGACCCGTCGTAGTCGGGGTTGTAGCGGACGCCGTGCGGGTGCATGGTGACCGCCTGCTCGAGCTCCTCGTCGGCGTTGCGGAAGTGGACGACGAGCAGGTCGCCGACCTCCGCGCGCAGCACCGGGCCGGGGATGCGGGCGGGCGCGAGCGGCGACGCCCAGCCGGACGTCATCTCCTGGTAGACGAACGCCTTGAACTTCGTGGGGCCGGCGACCTTCTCGCCGTGCCACTCGTCCTTGCGCTTGGGGACGATGTCCCAGTCGGTCGTCACGGCCTGGATCCAGTGCTCGCGGACGCGGCCGCCCGGCGCGGGCGTCGGTGTGGGGAACTGCTGGCTCGCGACGGCCGGGGCGCCGGCGGGCATGCCGGTGCCCGCCTGCGCGGCGAGCGCCTTCGGCCGCTTGACGTTGCGCGCGGCGGCGTCGGCCTTGGCGGCGTCGCCCGGCTCGCTGAGCACGACTTGCTTGCCGCCGATCGTGCACACGAACGCGGCGCCCGCGCCGATGCCCAAGAACCCACGGCGATCGATCCCTCGCTTCACAAGGCGGAAACGTAACGAGGAAGTTGGACGTTTGTCCAGTCTTTAGGTGCGGGGGTAGGGTGCGGCGCATGCCTGAGCGCACCCTCCGGGCCCGTGGCCGCGCCCGCCGTGAGGCGCTCCTGCGGGCCGCGCTGGAGGTGATCGGCGAGCGCGGGATCGGCGGCACGACGCACCGCGCGGTCGCCGCCGCGGCCGGCGTGCCGGTGGCGACGACGACGTACTACTTCGGCTCGATCGACGAGCTGCTGGAGGCGGCGCTGGAGCTCTACGTCGAGGACGAGATCGCCCGGCTGGAGGCGGTCAGCGCGCAGGTCGTGGACTTCGCGGGCAGCGCCGACGAGATCCTCGTGGCGCTGGCGGCGGAGCTGGCGGGCGGCGACAGCTCGGTCGCGCAGTTCGAGCTCTACCTGGAGGTCTCGCGCCGGCCGGCGCTGCAGCCGGTGGTGACCCGGGCGCTGTCGACGTACCGGGCGCTGGCCGAGGGGCTGCTGCGCCACGTCGGCCACCCCGAGCCGGCGCGGCTGGCGCCCTACGTGGTGTCGCTCGTGGACGGGATGGGCGTCCACCAGATCGCGCTTCCGGTCGCCGACCGGGAGGCGCTGATCGTCGAGGGGCTGCGCGCGCTGCTCGACCCGTGGCTGAGCCAGGCGCGCGCGGAAGCAGCTCCCTCAGCGTGATCCGTCAGCCGGCGAGGAACCAGTCGCCGTCGCGGCGGCCCAGCGTGAGCCGCTCGCCATCGGCGTCGAAGATCGCCTCGTCCTCGTCGGTGCCGGGCCGGTCCACGACCTGCACGAGCAGCAGGCGGCGTGGGTCGCGGCCCGGATGGCGCTCGGCGTAGGCGGCGCGGGCGGCCGCCTCCAGCGTCGAGCGCTCCCAGCCCTTGTCCTCGGCGTGCGCCTGCGCGAGGTGCTGGTCGGCCAGCTGCGCGCGCTCGCGGAGCGCGGCGTCCTCGGCGTCGTTGCGCCTGCCCTGGGCGACGTAGCCGCCAATCGCCAGCACGGCGACGAGCAGCACGACGACCACGATGACGATCGTCAGGATCATCTTTCTATCGTCGCACCGAGGTCCGAGCTTGCGAGGACGGAGGGGCGAAACACGTTCTCTCCCGCCCTACGCGGGGATCGCGCGGCCCTTGAGGTGCACGCCGACCTTGCGCTTGACGCGCTGGAGGGCGTTGTCGACCGTCTTGGTGTCGCAGCCGATCATGCCGCCGATCTCCTCGTACGAGCGCCCGTCGAGGTAGAGGGCGAGCACGCGCGACTCGAGCTCGGAGAGCGCGGTCGAGAGGCAGGCGACGAGGGCGTTGAGCTCCTCGGTCGAGATGACCTGGTTGACCGGGTCGTGGACGGTGGGGCCCGGGATGACCTCGTCGAGCGTCGGCTCGCCCTCGGGGGCGGACGCAGGAGACGAGGAGAAGCTGACGTACTGGTTCAGCGGCGTGTGCTTGTTGCGCGTCGCCGTCTTCACCGCCGTGATGATCTGCCGCGTGATGCAGAGCTCGGCGAAGTTGCGGAAGCTCGACTCGCGGTCCCACCGGTAGTCGCGGACGGCCTTGTAGAGGCCGACGAGACCCTCCTGGATGAGGTCGTCGGCGTCGCCGCCGGCGAGGAAGTACGACGACGCCTTGAGGCGGACGAAGCCGTAGTACCGGCGGACGAGCCGGTCGTATGCCGCAGCGTTGCCCTGCTTGGCCAGCGCGATCAGGTATCCATCGTCTACCTGAAGCTGACCTTGAGGGTTTGCGGAGAGTCGTGCCATGAGCGTGGTGGTCCTTTCCTGCCCTGTTTCCAGGCAGAACCGAGTGCTCAGTGGCGCGCTCCTCCCCTGGCGCCTACTGATGGGTGAGTACGTATGAAGAATGCGACATCAGCCTCGACGTGAGGTCGACGTCTGCGCAAGTTCTAGCGGGTCTGACGGAGTTCCGTCAACTCGTCCTGGTACGGACGGCCTCGTAGAGCAGGACGGCGGCGGTGGCGGAGACGTTGAGCGACTCGATCCGGCCACGCAGCGGGAGCGCCACGAGCTGGTCGCAGATTGACCGCACCCTCGGACGGATCCCCTTGCCTTCGGCCCCCAGCACGAGGATCACGCGCTCGTCGTACGCCACCTGCGTGTACGAGACGGGGCTCGAGCCATCCGCCCCGTAGACCCAGAACCCTTCCTCCTTGGCCTCGGTCAGGAAGTCCGCAAGATTCCGTGCACGGGCGATCTTGAGGTGCTCGACGGCGCCGGCCGACGCCTTCGCGGCCGCCGCGGTGACCTCCGCCGACCGCCGCTCGAGGATCACGAGGCCGGTCGCGCCGGCCGCCTCCGCGCTGCGGGCGATGGCGCCGAGGTTCTGCGGGTCCTGCACCTCGTCGAGGGCGACGATCAGCGCGTCCGGGTCGGCGAGCAGCTCCTCGGGCTCGACGTACGGGTACGGGCCGGCCTGGGCGACGATGCCCTGGTGGGCGTCGGTGCCGGCCTTCTCGGTCAGCTCGTCGGTGTCGAGGAGCTTGAGCGAGACGCCGTTCAGCCACGACTCGCCGGACGCGGCCTGGGTGGCCCACACGCGCTTGACCTCGCGCCGCCCGGCGCGGAGCGCCTCGTGGACGGGGTTGCGGCCGTAGATCAAGTCGCCGCGCAGGCGCGGTGCCTCGTCGGCCGCCGGGGCGTCGCCGCGCTGGGGCGCGTCG
>Ga0196960_10000628_pt1 | contig 11351 bp, 9 predicted proteins | sample S3v_5metaG_FD_183187 | JGI IMG/M metagenome (GOLD analysis project Ga0196960, IMG submission 183187) | Soil microbial communities from Anza Borrego desert, Southern California, United States - S3+v_5 | ecosystem: Environmental > Terrestrial > Soil > Desert | place: USA: California | collected... | reverse complement strand
GGTTTCGGGCGCACGCTGCACTCCGAGTGGATCAAGTTCTGGTCGGTGCGCTCGACCACCTGGTCGGTCGTCGCGATGTTCGTCCTCGGCGCCGGCCTGACCACGCTGGTCTGCGCCACCAGCGCGGAGTGGCTGGCGAGCAGCGAGGCCGACGAGTCGCCTGCCTCGTTCGTCACCTGGGGCCTGATGTTCGCGCAGATCACCGCGATCGTGCTCGGGACGCTCGCCGTCACCGCCGAGTACGGCACCGGCATGATCCGCGCGACCCTGGCGGCCACCCCCCGCCGCGGTGCGGTGCTGGCCGCCAAGGCCGTCGTCCTGAGCGGCACGCTCGTCGTCGCGGGAACGGTCACCGCCTTCGCCGGGTACTTCGGCGGCAACTTCTTCCTCGAGCGGGAGGGCATCGGCCTGGCGCTGTCCGACGACGGCGTGCTCCGCTCCATGTTCGGCAGCGGTCTCTACCTGGCCGGCCTCGGGCTGCTCGCCGCCGCCGTGGGCCTGCTCGTCCGGCACACCGCGGCGGCGCTGTCGATCGTGCTGGCGCTGGTGTTCGTCGTCGGCACCATGGCCTTCCTCCTGCCGGGCACCTGGGGCGAGTGGACGGCGAAGCTGCTGCCCGGCAACGCCGGATCCGGAGTGGTGACCCCGGTGTCGTTCAACCCGGAACTGCTCGACCCGTGGGTGGGGTTCGCGGCCTTCTGCGCGGAGATCGCGGCCGTCCTGCTGATCGGCTTCCTGGTGTTCCGGCGCCGCGACGCCTGATGCCCTCCCCCGCTGTGCCCCGGCCCCGGCGGCCGGGGCACAGTGGTGCGGTGACCACGCAGGACCCCGCGGCCGAGGGCCGCCAGCGCGCCGACGAACTGCTCGCCTTCCTGACCGCGGCCGACGACGCCGCCGTCGACCGGCTGCTGGACGGGCTGACCGACGTCCGCCAGCTCGTGTTCGTGGGCGCCGGTCTCACCGCGATCGCCCGCGCCGAGGGCCGGGCACTGCCCACCGCCCAGCGGACCCAGGCCAGCAGCCGCCAGCTGAGACTGGGGCAGCTGCGGGACTCCTCCCGCGGGGACCTCGAGGGACTGCGGGTCTGGCTGCGCCGCGCGGGCGAGGAGATCCTGCTCATCCGGTCGCTGCACGCCGCCGCGGCACGCCTGAGCTGACCGCCGAGCGCACGGCTCCGCCGGGTCAGGCGCGCGCCGGGGCAGGGCGGTTGGCCACGGAGGCCAGGGGCAGCGCGGCAGCCAGTCCTCCGGCGACCACCAGGAAGGTGCCGGCCAGGCCCACCGCGCCCGACAGGGGGCCCAGCAGCAGTGCCCCGACCGCCGTGCCCGCGTCGAATGCGCCGTTCCACACGGCGCTGGCCGCCGTGGTGCGGCCGTCCCCCGCGCGGGCGAAGGCCCGCAGCAGCGTGAGGTTCTGCACCGCGCCGTAGCCCGCCCCGAAGACCGCCGAGCCGACGAGCACCCACACCGGGCCGGTCCACAGCCCCGCACCGGTGAGGGCCAGCCCGATCGCCGAGACGAGCAGGGATCCCGGCAGCAGCGGCGCGCTGGAGCCGATCCGGTCGGCGAGCACACCGACCAGCCAGCGGACCACGCCCGCGGTGAGCCCCCACAGCAGCAGCGCCGCCGTCGCCACCCGGCCGTCGGGCCGCTCGATCGGCAGGAAGGTGACGAGGCCGCCGCCCGCGGCGGTGACCACGAACAGCACCACCGCCGGAGCGACCGCGGCGCGCGCGGCGGCACGGGCGCTGCCGGCCGGCCCGCGCACCTCCTCGCCTCCGACCGAGCGCATCAGGGCGGGGAGGAGCAGCAGCCCGAGGATCGGCGAGGCCGCCAGCCACGACAGCACCTGGACCTGTCCGGCCAGCACCAGCGCGACACCGGCCGGAACCGCGAGCATGTTGGGAACGGCGATGGCCAGCCCGTAGACGCCGATGGACTCCCCGCGCCGCCCGGGAGGCGCCACCCGCGCCGACAGCGTCGCCCCCAGCACGGTGAGGACGGCGAAGCCGGCTCCGCGCACCCCCGACAGCGCGCAGATCCACACCAGGCCGTCGTCCAGCGCGTAGAGGGGCGCCGGCAGCCCCAGCGCGAGCAGGCCGGCGGCCAGCACCGGGCCGGTGCCGAAGCGCGCGGTCAGCGCGGGGACCACCGACTGGCCGGCGATGGTGACGAGCAGGAGGACCGCGGTCACGACCCCGGCCGTGCTCGGCGAGGCGCCGCCGGCCACCGCGTAGGTCGGCAGGGACGCCAGCGTCAGGGCGAAGCTCGCGAACCCCAGCACGGTGACGCCGACCAGCGCCAGCACTCCCCGCGACCGCCACAGCGAGGCCCGCTCCCCGGCCACGTCCCCGCTCACCCCCTGACGTTAAGGGAGCGGCGGATGGGAGCCCCGAGCGGCCACCCACCAGGGGCCCGCGGTGGCGGGGGAAGGGAGTCCCGTCTACATGTGCGGGTAGCGGTGGTCGGTCGGCGGCGCGAACGTCTCCTTGATCGACCGGGTGCTGGTCCAGCGCAGCAGGTTCTGCGCCGCTCCCGCCTTGTCGTTGGTGCCCGACGCCCGCCCCCCGCCGAAGGGCTGCTGGCCGACCACGGCGCCGGTCGGTTTGTCGTTGACGTAGAAGTTGCCCGCCGCGAAGCGCAGGAACCGCTGGGCGTGCGCGATCGCCGCCCGGTCCTGGGCGATGATCGATCCGGTGAGGGCGTAGGGCGCGACCGACTCCATCTGGGTCAGCACGGTGTCGTAGTCGGCGTCGTCGTACACGTGCACGGCCAGCACCGGCCCGAAGTACTCGGTGGAGAAGACCTCGTGGCCCGGGTCGGTCCCCTCGATGATCGTCGGCCGGACGAAGAAGCCCTCGCTGTCGTCGGCCGTTCCGCCGGCGACGACGGTCAGCGCGGCGTCGTCCTCGGCGCGGTCCAGGACGCCCGACAGCTTCGAGAACGATCTCCGGTCGATGACCGCGCCCAGGAAGTTCGAGAAGTCCGTGACGTCGCCCATGGGCAGCGCCTCGGTCGTGGCCACCAGGTCGTCGCGCAGCCGGTTCCACACCGACCGCGGCACGTAGGCGCGGGAGGCGGCCGAGCACTTCTGGCCCTGGTACTCGAAGGCGCCACGGACGAGTGCGGTGCGCAGCACGTCGACGTCGGCGGAGGCGTGGGCGACGACGAAGTCCTTGCCGCCGGTCTCGCCGACGATCCGCGGATAGCCGCGGTAGGAGGCGATGTTCTCCCCGACGGTGCGCCACAGGTGCTGGAAGACGGCGGTGGACCCGGTGAAGTGGATGCCGGCGAGGTCGCGGTCGGCCAGGGCGACGTCGGAGACGGCGATCCCGTCGCCGGGAACCAGGTTGACCACGCCCGGAGGCAGCCCCGCCTCCTCCAGCAGCCGCATCAGGAAGTGCGCGGCGAACTGCTGGGTCGGCGCGGGCTTCCACACCACCGTGTTGCCCATGAGCGCGGGCGCGGTGGGCAGGTTGCCGGCGATGGCGGTGAAGTTGAAGGGCGTCACCGCGTAGACGAAGCCCTCGAGCGGCCGGTGGTCGGTGCGGTTCCAGACCCCCGGCGAGGAGACCGGCTGCTCGGCGAGGACCTGCCGGGCGAAGTGGACGTTGTACCGCCAGAAGTCGATGAGCTCGCAGGCGCTGTCGATCTCCGCCTGCTGCACCGTCTTGCTCTGGCCGAGCATCGTCGCCGCGTTCAGCGTCTGCCGCCAGGGGCCGGCGAGCAGGTCGGCGGCGCGCAGGAACACCGCCGCGCGGTCGTCGAAGGAGAGCTCCCGCCAGCCGGGTGCGGCCTCCTTGGCGCACCGGACGGCGTCCCGGGCGTCGGCGTGCGTGGCGTTCGCCGCCGTGCCGAGCACGGCCGCGTGCCGGTGCGGCTGGACGACGTCGAAGCGCTCGCCGCCGGCCATGCGCTGCCGGCCGCCGATCGTGCTGGTCAGCTCCAGCGGCTCGGCGGCCAGCTCGGCGAGGCGCTGCTGCAGCGCGGCCCGCTCCGGAGTGCCCGGCGCGTAGGAGAGCACCGGCTCGTTGCGGGGCGGCGGAACACGGGTGACGGCGTCCATGGGACCTCGATTCAGCTGCGGGTGGCGAGCGAGCGCAGGAAGAAGGCGACGTTGGCGGGGCGCTCGGCCAGCCGGCGCATGAAGTAGCCGTACCAGTCGGCGCCGTAGGGCACGTAGGCCCGGACGGCCGTGCCGGCGGCGGCCAGCCGCCGCTGCTCCTCCGGCCGGATGCCGTAGAGCATCTGCACCTCCCAGGAGTCGGCGGCCCGCGAGTGCTGGGCGGCCAACTCGTGGGCCCGCGCGATCATCGCCGGGTCGTGCGAGCCGACCATCGGGTACCCGGGGCCGGCCATGAGCAGCTCGAGGCAGCGGGCGTAGGCGGCGGCGACGTCCTTCCTGCGCCGGTGGGCGACCGTGGCCGGCTCGTCGTAGGCGCCCTTGACCAGCCGCACCCTCGATCCGGCGACGGCCAGCGCCTCCGCGTCCTCCTCGGTGCGGTGCAGCATCGCCTGCAGCACCGCACCGGTGCCGGGGTGCTCCGTGCGCAGCTCGGCGACGGCCGCCAGCGTCGAGTCGACGGTGCGGTGGTCCTCCATGTCGACGGTGACGGTGGTGCCCGCCGCCGTCGCCGCCTCGGCCACCGGGCGGACCAGCCCCAGGGCGACGTCGTGCCCGCCGTCGGGCAGCGCCTGACCGAAGGCCGACAGCTTGACCGAGACCTCCGCTGCCGGGCCCAGGCCGAGCCCGGCCAGGCGGTCCAGCAGCGCGAGGTACGCGTCGCGGGTGCGCACCGCCTGCGCGCGGTCGGCGACGTCCTCGCCGAGGTGGTCGAGGGTGACCGCGATCCCGTCGGCGGCGAGCGCGCGGACCGCGCCCATCGCGTCGTCGAGGGTCTCCCCCGGCACGAACCGGCCGACCACCCGGCGCGTCGCCGGAGTGCGGAGGACCGCCGTGCGCAGCGCGGGCCGGCGGGACGCGGCGAGCAGGGCCTTGGAGAGCACCACGGACCTCCCGGAGCCGGCGACGACGCGGACACCCCGAACGCTAGGCATCGCGCCGCGTCCGGGCCAGGGCCGGATACCGGCACCCCGGTGCCCGCGTCCGGCCCGGCCCCGTGCGCACGCGGGTTGGCGAAGCCGGGCGTTCCGCCCGCGTCGCTCCTGATGAGCGGCGGTCACCTACGCTCGGGACGATGCCTGCGGGAGAGATGGCTGCGTACGGGGACGACCGCAGCGGTGAGGCCCGTGGTGAGGCCCGTGGTGCGGACGACGTCATGCGCCGGTTGCGGACCGGCACCGCCCGGGAGCACCGGGCCGTCGAGGACACCCTGGACCTGCTGGACCCCCACCTCGACCCCGACCGGCTCGCGCACGTGCTCGCGCTGATGCACGGCTTCTGGCGCGCTGCCGAGGACGGGCTCGACGAGTGGGCCGCGCGCCGGCCGGAGGACGCGCGATCGCTGGACTGGTCGCGCCGCCGCAGGGCCGGCCTGTTCGCCACGGACCTGGCCGCGCTGGGCACCCGGCCGCCCGGCGACGCCCCCCTCCTCGCCCCGGTCGCCGGCACCGCCGAGGCACTGGGCCGGCTGTACGTCCTGGAGGGCTCGACCCTCGGGGGCACGCTCATCGACCGGCACCTGTCAGCCCTGCCCGGGCTCACCGGCGTGCGGATCGGCGCCTTCTCCCCCTACGGACCGGAGACCGGTTCCATGTGGGCCGCCCTCCGCCGGGCCATCCGCGCCCACGTGGCGGCCGGCGGCGACGTCGACCGCATCGTCGGATCGGCCCGCGACACCTTCCGCGGGCTCGGCGAGTGGTGCCGGCCGGCCGCCCGGGCCCGAGAGGTCCTGGCGTGACCGCCGTCGACCGCGACGACGCGTTCCTGCCCCCCGGAGCACCGGTCGACCTCGACAACTGCGAGCGCGAGCCGATCCACATCCCGGGCAGCATCCAGCCGCGCGGCGTGCTGATAGCGGTCAGCGACCCCGACTGGATCGTCCAGCAGGTCTCGGAGAACCTCGCCGTGCTCACCGGCGTCCCCTGGGAGCAGGCCGTGGGGCGCCCCCTGGCCGAGGTCCTCGGCCCCGCCGCCGCCGACGTGGTCCGCTCGGCCAGCGCCTTCGGCGACCTGCGCGAGCGCAATCCCGTCGAGATCACCCTGCGGGTCGACGGCGTGCCCGTGCCCGTCGACGCCCTGCTGCACCGGGCGGCCATCCACCCCGGCCGGCCGGTGCCGGCCGAGCACGGGGAGCCGGTCGTCGATCCCAGCACGATGCCGCCGATGTCCAGCCTGGTGGTCGAGCTCGAGCCGGCCCACGGCCCGCGGCCGTTCTCCTTTCCCAACACCTACCAGGCGGTGCGCGGGACGACCGGCGAGCTCAACCGCGCGACGAGCCTGCAGGAGCTGTACGACATCACCGCCCGGGCGGTGCGCACGCTCACCGGGTTCGACCGCGTGATGGTCTACCGCTACGACGCCGACTACAACGGCGAGGTCGTCGCGGAGGCCAAGGCGGAGCACCTGAACAGCTTCCTCGGCCTGCACTACCCCGCCTCCGACATCCCCGCCCAGGCGCGGAGTCTCTACGAGAAGAACTGGATCCGGCTGATCTCCGACGTGGACTACACGCCGGTGCCCCTGCGTCCGGCGGAGCACCCGGTGAGCGGCCGCCCGCTGGACCTCACGTACTCCGCGCTGCGCAGCGTCTCCCCCATCCACATCGAGTACCTCAAGAACATGGGCGTGGGCGCGTCGATGTCGATCTCGCTCCTGCGCGGCGACACGCTCTGGGGCCTCATCGCCTGCCACCACTACAGCGGGCCGCACGCCCCGCCCTACGCCACCCGCGCGGCCGCGGAGTTCCTGGGCTCCACCCTGTCCGTGCGGCTGATCGACCGCGCCGAGCAGGACGCGCACGAGCGCGCGCTGCAGTCGCGGTCCACCCTCGCCGGGCTCACCGCCGCCACGCTCGACGAGGACCGGCCGCTGACCGAGACCCTGCTCGGGTCGCCGAACCTCCTGGACCTGCTGGACGCCGACGGCGTCGTGGTGCACCTGCAGGGGCACTGCGGCACCGCCGGCGCGGAGCTGCCACCCGGGCTGGCGGAGGAGATCGCCGCCTGGGCCGCCGGCCGCGGCCAGGACGTCGTCGCCACCGACGCCCTGCCGTGGGAGGACCTCGGCCCGCGGAAGCCGGTCGAGCTCGCGTGCGGGGCACTCGTGCTCCCGCTGCCGGAGAACCAGTTCGTCCTCTGGTTCCGGGGCGAGGCGGTGCACTCCATCGACTGGGGCGGCGACCCGCACAACAAGGCGATCGCCGCACAGGAGGGCGACGGGATCCGGCTCAGCCCGCGCAAGTCCTTCGACCGCTGGCGGGAGACGGTGCGGGGGCGGTCGGAGCCGTGGACGACGGCGGAGATCGACGGCGCCGGCCAGCTGAGGGTGCACCTGCTGGAAGCCCTCTACGCCCGGTCGCGCAGCATCGTCCGGGCCGCCGAGACGCTGCAGCGCAGCCTGCTGTCCGACCCGCCGGAGCCCGCGTCGCTGGACGTGGCCGTGCGCTACGTGCCCGCCGCCCGCGAGGCCCAGGTGGGCGGTGACTGGTACGACGTCTTCTCCCAGCCCGACGGCTCGACGGTGCTGGTCATCGGCGACGTCGCGGGCCACGACACCGAGGCAGCGGCGACGATGGCCCAGCTCCGGGGCCTGCTCCGCGGCATCGCCTACGACAGCGCAGCCGGTCCGGCCGCCGTCCTCACCCGGCTGGACAGCGCCATCGAGGGGCTCGGCCTCGGGGCGATGGCCACCGTCCTCGTGGGCCGCCTGGACGGGGCCGGCGGGGAGCCGGGCGGTACCCGGCTGCGGTGGGCCACCGCCGGGCACCTCCCGCCGCTCCTCGCCGCGCCGGACGGCACCCAGCAGCTGCTCGTCCCCGATCGGCGGGGCCTGATGCTCGGGGTCGACCCGACCCGCCCGCGCAGCGAGCAGGTGGCCGTGATCGAGCGCGGGTCCACGCTGCTGCTCTACACCGACGGGCTCGTGGAGCGCCGGGACCAGCTCTTCGACGACGGGGTCGACCTGCTCGGGCAGGCCCTGGCCGACCTGCGGCACCTCCCGGTGTCCGACATGTGCGACCGGTTGCTGGCCGAGCTCCTGCCCGACGGCGCCGAGGACGACGTCGCGCTCGTCGCCGTCCGCCTGCGCCCCCGGGAGCGCTGACCCGGCCAGGCGGATGCCCGCTGGTCGGCCCAGGATCGACGGGTCTGGACCCGGGCAGCCACCCCGGAGAGGATCGGACGATGAGCGCTGGAACCGGGGAGCTGGACGCGTCGGCCGTGGTGCGCGAGCTCGTCCGCCGACCGACGGTCTCGGGGGACGCCGCCGCCCAGCGGAACACCATGGGACTGGTCACCGAGGTGCTGCGCGAGCGAGCCCCGCATCTCGACATCCGGGTCGGCCACGACCCGGACCAGCCGTGGACCCTGCTCCGGACGCCCACCGACCCCGGTCGTCCGCAGCTCCTGCTGGCCTGCCACGTGGACACGGTCCCGGTTCCCGAACCCGCGCTCTGGCAGCGCGACCCCTTCGGTGCCGACCTCGAGGACGGTCGGATCTGGGGCCGCGGTGCCAGCGACATGAAGGCGGGCCTCGTCGCCGCTGCGGTCGCCGTGGCCGCGGCGGACCCGCAGGTCCCCGTCGCCCTGCTGCTGACCAGCGACGAGGAGATCGGCTCGAAGGGGGCCGCCGCCGCGGCGGCGGCCGTGGCCGAGCAGTCGGTGGGCGCGGTCGTCGTCCCCGAGGCCACCGGGAACCAGGTCGTGCTCGGCCACAAGGGCGCGCTGTGGCTGGCCGTGCGGACCGCCGGGCGAGCGGCGCACGGCAGCACGCCGGAGCGCGGGCACAACGCCGTCCTCGACCTCGTCTCGGTCCTCTCCCGCGCCCGCGGCGCGCTCCCCCTGGGCAGCGACTCCTTCCTGGGGCCGGAGACGTGGAACTGCGGAACGATCTCGGGCGGAACGGTGCCCAACGTGGTCCCCGACCGGGCGGAGGCGGTCATCGACATGCGGACCGTCACCGACGGTGCCGCGCTCCTGGCGTGGTGGCGCGGCCAGCCCGAGATCGCCGACGTCGAGATCCGCGTCGACCTCCCCCCGGTGGGCACCCCGGCCGACGACCCGTGGGTGGCCGCCCTGCCCGCGCCGGTGCTCCCGACCCCGGCCACGTACTTCACGGACGCGTCGGTGCTCGGTCAGGTGGTCGGTGGCGCCCCGATCGTCGTCTGGGGGCCGGGTACCCCGGCGGTCATGCACGCCGTCGACGAGTACGCGGAGCTGGCCGAGCTGGAGGACGCCGCCGCGCTGCTCACCGGTGTCGTCTCCCGGTGGCCGCACTGACCGAGGATTCCCTGCCGTGCGACCCGGCTCGTCCGTACCGCCGGGGAGTCAGTCCCCGGGGGCGGTGAACCGGGGGGACAGCCCGTCGTCGGGCGCTCCCCCGGCGGCGGGAAGCGGCCCGTCGTCCTCCGCGGCCCGCACCTCCGCATCCGTAGCGGCCGGCCGCGGGGTGGCCACGTCCCGCTCGAGTGCGGCCAGCAGCCGTTCCTCGTCGGGCGCCAGGTCACCGGGACCGAGGTGCTCGCCGGGTTCCCCGGCATCGGAGCCCGAGGCCATCGCCGTGTCGGGCGTGGGATCGTCGGCAGCGCTCACGCGGCAGCTCCTCACGGTCGGTCAGCGGGGGAAGTTGGGCTCGAGCCGGGGCACGATCTGCATCTCCGGCACGAAGGCCGTGGGGTGCAGCAGCAGCAGCGTCCGGATGGCCTCGGCCACCGCCGACGGCGGCATCATCAGGTGCCCCGGGATGCCCCACTGCTCCATCATCGGGGTGTCCATGGCCGCGGGGATGATGCTCTGCACCCGGCACGGGAACGGCCGCTCGCTGCCGTCGTCGAGGCGGACCGCCTTCTCCCGCAGCTCGCGCTGGATGCACCGGGTGGCGTTGAGGAAGCCGGCCTTGGAGCCGTTGTAGGCGATCGCTCCGCTGCCGGAGGTGATGGCCGACAGCGAGACGACGTGCACGACGTCGGCGGTGCGCCCCTCGGGGAGGTCCTGCACCCGCTTCAGGAACTCGCTGGTGAGGAAGATCGGGCCCTCGCAGTTGACCGCCATGACCCGCTGGTAGTCGGCGAGGTCGATGTCGGTGATGTAGCCGGGCCGGTCGATGCCGGCCACGTTCACCAGGACGTCGAAGGAGTCCCCGTGCTGGTCGAACAGCTGCGCCACGACGTCGCGCCGGCTCGTGTCGTCGGTGACGTCCAGCGCCAGGACGTCACCGGAACCGCCGGCCGACGTCACCTGGGACAGGGTCTGCTCGCTGCCCGCGGCGTCGATGTCGCCGATCGCCACGTGCGCGCCGGCGTCCGCGAGCGCGAGCGCCGTGGCGCGGCCCAGTCCGCTGGCACCGCCCGTCACCAGTGCGACCCGGCCCTTCAGCGGCGCGTCCATGCAGCTCCTCCGTCGTCGTGCGTGTCGTCTTCCGACAGCCTTGCGGAGGTTGGGCGCGGGCGCAGGTCGGGCGGCAGGCGCGGTCAGGGGACGACGAGCCGCGCGGTGGCGGTGGCGCCGCGCAGCCGCTGGCCGTCCGTGGCCCAGACGTCGGCGAGGGTGACCGTCTGCAGGCCGCGCTCGGCGATCAGCTCGAGCAGCTGTCCGTAGACGGTGGTCACCGCGGGGTGGTTGGCGTGGCCGACGACGATGGTCTGCGGGGTGAACCAGCGTCGTGCCGCGGCGAGCAGCTGCTCGGGGGTCAGCACCCGGAAGTCCTCCAGGGTGCCGTTCCACATCGCGATGGTCGGATGGCCGAGGTCGGCGGCGATCCGGTCGGTGCGCGGGGTGTGCGCGCCGAAGGGCGGGCGGAGGAACGGGGTGTCCCGGACGCCGAGGGTCCGGCGCAGGAAGTCCTGGTTGCGGCGGATCTCGTCGGCCACCTCCCGGTCGCCCAGCGTGGTGAGGTCGGGGTGCGACCAGGTGTGGTTGCCCACCGCCACCTGCCCGGACTCGACGAGCGGGCGGAGCAGGGCCGCGTTGTCCTCCCAGGAGCGGTACCGGCCGTTGGGGAAGAACGTCATGCGCACGCCGCTGTCGTGGGCGAGCTGCGCGAACGCCCCCACCACCTCGGTGCTCGTGCCGTCGTCGATGGTGAGGGCCAGCGCGGTCCCGTCGCCCGGCAGGGCATCGACCACGCCGGTCGGCGGGGGCTGGGGAACGATCCCCGCCACTCCGGGCGGAGCGACCGCCTCCCGGGCCGCCGGCACGACGGGCGGGGCGGCCGGCGCCGGTGCCGGCCTGACG
>Ga0196960_10000627_pt1 | contig 11358 bp, 9 predicted proteins | sample S3v_5metaG_FD_183187 | JGI IMG/M metagenome (GOLD analysis project Ga0196960, IMG submission 183187) | Soil microbial communities from Anza Borrego desert, Southern California, United States - S3+v_5 | ecosystem: Environmental > Terrestrial > Soil > Desert | place: USA: California | collected... | reverse complement strand
TCCAACGTCAGCAGTGAGGCGGCGGCCTCCCTGCAGGGCCCCGCCGTGAGCCTGCGAGCGGTGGGGGGCAGCCCCGTCCCGGGGCCCGCCCTGAGCTTGCGAAGGGTGGGGAGGACGGCGGCCTGCCTGCAGGGCCCCGCCGCGAGCCTGCGAGCGGTGGGGGGCAGCCCCGTCCCGGGGCCCGCCCTGAGCTTGCGAAGGGTGGGGAGGACGGGGTTTTTTTCAGTACCAGCCGGTGGACTCCGAGTGGGACCACGCGCCGCACGGCGAGCCGTACCGCTTCTCGATGTAGATGAGACCGGCGTCGATCTGGCGGTATCCGTCAGAGGTCTTCGCGATGCCCGTGCCGGCCCAGGTGGAGTTCAGGAACTGAGCAATGCCGTAGGCGGTGCTGGTGGGGTTCTGCGCGTTGGGGTTCCACCCGCTCTCCCGGCCCCACAGGTTCTCCAGGCACCTGAACTCGCTGCCGGAGCCGCCGAGCTTCTGCATGGCGTAGTCCTTGTAGGAGCCGGCCGGGGCGACGGCGGCGCTGGTGCCGCTGCCGGGGCGGGCCGCGGCTGCCTGCGCCTCGGCGGCACGGGCAGCCTCCGCCCGGGCGGCCTCGGCGGCACGGGCAGCCTCTGCGCGGGCGGCCTCCTCCGCGGCCCGGCGCGCGGCTTCCTCGGCGGCCACGCGGGCGGCCTCCTCGGCGGCGCGGCGGTCGAGCTCGGCCTGGTCGGCTGCGGCCTGGGCCTGCGCGGCCGCGACCTGGTCGGCCTGGCGCTCGCTGCGGCTGGCGGCGAGCTCTCCCAGGGACTCGACGGCGGTCTCGGCCTGCTGCGCCGCGGGCTCCTGCTCGGTGATGCCGAGCTGGGCGGCGACGCTGACGGACGCCAGCTCGGGATCGGCCTGCGCCGCGGGCTCGTTGGCCGTGAGCACGTTGACCATCAGGCCGCCCGCGGCGGCAACGGCCAGCAGGAGAGCGGGGCGGCGACCGGTCGCGGGGCGGAGGGCACGGCTGATCGAGGTCTTCCGAAGGTTCATGGGGAGGAACTGCTCCAAAGGCAGGGCGCGGCGCGATCGGCCGCCGGCGAAGGGCGACGAACGGCTGCGAAGGGGTCGAGTGGCAGCGGGTGTCGGGCGGTGCGCCCGGGCGCTCAGCGCGGGGAAGGCGCGCGCGAGACTCCGTACCGGCTGCGGTTCCGTGCAGGGTGGGCCCTCAGGCTCGCCATGCGGCGGCTCTCCGTTTCTTCTGTCCAGCCGCCTACCGAGTTAGCTGACGGATTCGGGCCCAGAAGTGGCCCTACCCGCGCCGGCTGCGTGCCCGGCACAGGATTCACCCCAGTGCTGCGGTGGGTCCCCGGCTCGCCCCGGAAGGCGACTCGGCGGCGCCCGGCGGACCCTCCCCGAAGGGGAGGAACCGATCGGCCGGGCTCAGCCACGGTAACCAGCGTTATCTGTTTGTGACAATCCCGGAGCCGAAGTTCGACACTGTGACGCTCGTCGCTCCGGGGTCAGGGCAGGCGCCAGACCGTGGTCCGGCGGACGACCGCCGGCTGGGCCGGCGACGGCTCCGTATCGGGTACGTCGTAGACGGCCATCGCGACCAGCCGGTCCTCGGGCAGGTAGATCCGGCCGGGATCGCCGACGAGCACCTCCACACCCCGCTGGCGGGCCTGCTCCAGGAACGGCAGCACCCGGTCGGTCATCTCGCGGTCGTAGCAGACGTCGCCGGCGAGGATCACGGCCACGTCCGGCGGCTCGCCGCCCAGGACGTCCCCGACGGGGGTGATGCCCGCCGCTCCGTTGCGCTCGGCGTTGACCGTGACGGCGGTCAGCGCGAACGGGTCGACGTCGCTGGCGAGGACCGCCGTCGCGCCGGCCCGCACCGCCGCGACGGCGACCAGACCGCTGCCCGCCCCGAGGTCCAGCACCGACCGCCCGGCCACCACGTCGGGATGGTCGAGGACGTACCGTGCCAGCGCCTGACCGCCCGGCCATGCCGCCGCCCAGAACGGCGGATCGGTGGCCGTGCGCCCCTGCTCGGTCTCCATCGCCTCCCACAGCGCGACGACGTCGGCGGCCACGAGCAGTTCCACCTCGGGCACCAGCTCCGGCCGGACCGGGTGGGTGTGGGCGCGCACGAAGGCGGCGGGGACGGGGTGGTCGGCCGGCACCCCGGCAGTCAACCGCACCGGCCGGGGTGCGACGCGGCTGGGCCGGGTCGGCCCGGTCAGGGGCGCAGCGACCAGGGTGGTCCGGGCCGAGGGAGCCCGGTCCGTCGCAGGACTCCGCAGCCGGCCGCCTTCACAGCGCGAGGCTGGCCACCGTGCTGCCCGTCAGGCTGCCGAACCACAGTCGGCCTCGCGCCTCGCGGACGCCGGTGAGCATCTCGAACCCGGGGATCTCCCCGACGATCCGGTGGACCTCCCGGCCGGACGCGTCGACGGCCAGCACGCCCACGGTGCGGCCGGGTCGTGGTTGGAGCCGCTCGGGCAGCCGGCTGAGCACTGCCCGCAGCGAGGTGGGCAGCCGGCGGATCGCCGTCAGGGCGCCCAGCCGCGGGCTGGGCAGGGTGATCCACACCAGACCGTCGCCACCCAGCGCGATGTTGTCCGGATACCCGGGCAGATCGCCGACGAGGACCTCCGCCACGCCGACCCGGTCCCCGGTCAGCCAGATCCGGCGGACCCGCGACGCACCGGTCTCGGCGACCGCCACCCATGACTCATCGGCGGCCAGGGCGACTCCGTTGGCGAAGTCCAGCCCGCCGAGCAGCTCGGTGACGACGCCGTCGGGCGTGCGCCGGAGCAACCGGCCGGTGGCGGTCCGCTGGATCAGGTCGGCCCGCCACTCGCGGATGCGGAACCGCTGCGAGGAGTCGGAGAAGTAGACGGTGCCGTCAGCGGCGACGGCGGCGTTGTTGACCGCCTCCAGCGCTCGGCCGTCGAAGCTGTCGGCCACGGTCCGCACGGTGGCGTCGGACAGCCGGACCGCGAGCAGGCCGGCCTCCGATGCGCAGACGAGCAGCTCGTCGTCGCCCAGGAACTCGAGGCCCAGCGGCCGGCCGGGCACCCGCACCAGGGTCTCGACCGGACCGTGCAGTCCGTCGATGCGCACGATCCGGCCGTCGGCCAGCCCGCTGTAGACCCGGTCCTCGCCGTCGACGAGCACGTCCTCCGGCCCCGTGCCGACCGCCACCACCGTGGCGCCGCTGAAGTCCCGCACGACGTCCTCTCCGGCACCGATCCGAGCCAGGCCCACCGGTCAGCGGCAGGCCGCCCGACGCCTCCAGCCCCTCCGGCAGGTCACTCCGCCGGGGCGACCGGGCTGCCGGCGTCGGTGGTGAAACCGCGGCCGCTGGCACCCGTGCGCACGACGGTGACCGGGCACGGGGCGTGGTGGACCAGCTGGTCGCTCACCGAGCCGAGCAGAAGGCCGGAGAAGCCACCCCGTCCGCGGGCGCCCACCACCAGCAGCTGCGCACCCTCGGCTGCGCCGAGCAGCCCCTGCACCGGGGAGCGGTGCACCACGTGGCAGGTGACCCGGAGGGCCGGGTCCAGCCTCGCGCCCGCGACGTGCGAGGTCAGCTCGTCCCGGACGGCCGCCTCCCACTCCGGCAGCGGCGGGACGTACCCGGCGGTCCAGGACCTCGGTCGCGGCGCCGTGGTCATCGCCCAGGCGCGCACGACGTGCAGCTCGACGTCGGCCCGCCGGGCCAGCCGGCCCGCCCACAGGAGCGCCTCCTGCGCACACTTCGACCCGTCGTGACCGACGACGACCCCACCGTCGACCCGCACGACCTCGCTGACCTCGTCCACCGCTGACCTCCTCGTTCCGTCCGGCTTCCTACGTCCGGCGGACACGACCACCGGTGGGGTCAGACTCTCACCGCCCTCAACGGCGCGCGCCACCCGCACCCGTCCGCGGTCCGGGGCAGGCCGTCGCAGTCTCGGGGCCTCCACCGGCGAGGACCGGGTGCTCGGAGTCGGACACCCCGACCGCGAGCAGCGCCTCCCCCACCCGATCGGTCAGGCCGCGCAGCACCGCCCGCGCCGTGTCCCGCTGCCGCTGCAGGTCGGCCACCTCCGCGGCGAGCCGCTCGCGCTCACGCGCGGCCTCGGCAGCCAGCCGGTCGCGCTCCTCGCGCGCCTCGGCAGCCAGCCGCTCGCATTCCTCGCGCGCCTCGCGCAGCAGGTCCTCCGCTCGGCTGGCGGCGTGGTCGAGCAGCGCTGCGGCCTCCGCCCGGTCCTGCTGCGCGACCGCGCGCAGGTCGTCGGCGGCGTCGGCGGCCATCTCCTTGATCTCGCGAGCCTTGCGCAGCCGGGCGTCGGCCTCCAGCCGCGCGTCGGCGACCACCCGGGCCGCCTCGGCGTCGGCCGCATCCAGCACCTGACCCGCCTGCTCCTCGGCCAGCCGCAGCACCTCGGCCACCCGGTCGCTCACCAGCGCACGGGCGGCCGGTCGCTCGGCGAGCAGCCGGCGGGAGATGGCGAGGTCGGCGGCACAGGCGACCACCCGGTCCAGGAGGTGCTCGCGTTCGCGCTGCGCCGTGGCCAGCTCCCCCTCGGCCCAGGCGACGTAGTTGTCGACCTCGAGCCGGTCGTACCCGCGCACGGCGGCGCGGAAGACCGGGCCGGTGCCCACCATCCCGGCGAGGTCACCGCTGAGCCGTGGACGACGCTGCTGCGGCATTCCGGGCGGGGACGAGTGCTTGCCCACCGGCTGCGGATCTCCGACGTCGACGACCTGGCCGGGAGAGAGCATCGGCTCCGCCTTCCCACGAGAGGAGTAGGTGAACCGGACAGTGCCAGAGCCGGTGGTCCCCGTCCGACGCCGTGACCACCCCGTGACGTAGCGGTGACCCCCCTCCGGCGCGTGTCGAGCGGTGCGTGCTCGGTCCGTCACTCCGCGCGGCCCTCGGCATCACCCCGACGGGGCGCCCGGGCATAGACAGGACAGCGGCCATGTTGACCAGGCTGAGATAGTTTCACTCTCAACTAGGTACGGAGACGGTCATGCAGTTCGGCATCTTCACGGTGAGCGACATCACCACCGACCCCACCACCGGGCGCACGCCCTCCGAGGCCGAGCGGATCAAGGCGGTCCTCACCATCGCCCGGAAGGCGGAGGAGGTCGGCCTGGACGTCTTCGCCCTGGGCGAGCACCACAACCCCCCTTTCTTCTCCTCCTCACCCACCACGACGCTGGCGTGGGTCGCGGCGAAGACCTCCAGGCTCCAGCTGTCGACGTCGACGACGCTGATCACCACCAACGACCCGGTGAAGATCGCCGAGGACTACGCGATGCTCCAGCACCTGGCTGACGGCCGGGTCGACCTCATGATGGGCCGGGGCAACACCGGACCGGTCTACCCGTGGTTCGGGCAGGACATCCGCAACGGCATCGAGCTCGCGGTCGAGAACTACGCGCTGCTGCGCCGGCTCTGGACCGAGGACGTCGTCGACTGGCAGGGCAAGTACCGCACCCCCCTGCAGGGCTTCACCTCGACGCCACGCCCGCTCGACGGCGTTCCGCCGTTCGTGTGGCACGGCTCCATCCGCTCGCCGCAGATCGCCGAGCAGGCCGCGTTCTACGGCGACGGCTTCTTCCACAACCACATCTTCTGGCCCAAGGAGCACACCCAGCGGATGGTGGAGTACTACCGCCGCCGCTACGAGCACTACGGCCACGGCGCCGCGGACCAGGCCATCGTCGGCCTCGGCGGGCAGGTGTTCATGCGCAAGAACAGCCAGGACGCCATCGCCGAGTTCCGTCCCTACTTCGACGTCGCGCCCGTCTACGGGCACGGTCCGTCGCTGGAGGACTTCAGCCGGGAGACCCCGCTGACCGTCGGCTCGCCGCAGCAGGTCATCGAGCGCACGCTCGGCTTCCGCGACTACGTCGGCGACTACCAGCGCCAGCTGTTCCTCATCGACCACGCCGGACTGCCGCTGAAGACGGTGCTCGAGCAGCTGGACATCCTCGGCGAGGAGGTCGTGCCGGTGCTGCGCAAGGAGTTCGCCGCGCTCAAGCCGGCGCACGTGCCCGACGCCCCCACGCACGCCTCGCGGGTGGCCGCGGCCGGCGGGGCGACGGACAGCACCGTGCACGCCCCGGCCGACTCCGTGACCGGCCAGGTGCAGGCGGTGGAGGCCCGATGACCACGCGCACCCTCGCGGTGGTGAGCGCCGGGCTCGGCGTCCCGTCCTCCACCCGGCTCCTGGCCGACCGGCTGACGGCCTCGACGGTGGACGCCCTGCGCGAGCGCGGCGTTCCCGCCACCGTCGAGGTGGTGGAGCTGAGGCAGCACGCCCGCTCGCTGGCCGACAACCTGCTCACCGGTTTCCCCGACGAGGGGCTGCGCGGCGCCGTGGACGCCGTCGTCGGCGCCGACGGCCTGATCGCCGTCACACCCATCTTCTCGGCGTCCTACAGCGGCCTGTTCAAGACGTTCTTCGACGTCCTGGACAAGGACGCGCTCGCCGGGAAGCCGGTGCTCATGGGCGCCACCGCCGGCACCGCCCGGCACTCCCTGGCGCTGGAGCACGCGATGCGTCCGCTGTTCGCCTACCTGCGGGCCACGGTGGCGCCGACCGCCGTGTTCGCGGCCTCGGAGGACTGGGCCGGCGCGAACACCGGCGACCCGGCGTTGACCGGCCGGGTGCGCCGCGCCGCCGAGGAGCTGGCCGATCTCGTGGCCGGCCGTCCGCCGACGGCGCCCGTCGACCCGTTCGCCGACCCGACGACGTCCTTCGAGGACCTCCTCCGGGGTTGACGTGCGGTCGGCCCGTCCAGGGGCTCGCCGCGAGCCTGCGAGCGGGAAGGAGGACGGGGTCCTCCTGCTAGCCGACGGCGGTCGTCGACGCCGGGGCGCTGCCGCCCTGCGGCGACTCCCCGGCCATGATGGCGGCGATCGCGGCCTGGTCCGCCGCCGAGGGCAGACCCCATCCCGGCTCGTAGTCGTAGACCTCCTGCAGCGGGCGCGACGCCGTCCGGCCGGTCAGCACCTCGACCGAGTCGGCGTCGATCAGGCCCGGGTGCTCGACGCCGCACGCCTCGGCCACCTTGAGCAGGTCGCGACGGAGCGTGGACACGTAGTTGGCCGCCCGCACCGACTTCAGCTCCGGGTCCAGACCGCGGGCGAGCCAGGCGTTCTGCGTCGCCACCCCGGTCGGGCAGGTGTCGGTGTGGCACTTCTGCGCCTGGATGCAGCCGATGGCGAGCATCGCCTCCCGGGCGATGTTGACCATGTCGCAGCCCAGCGCGAACGCCACGATCGCGTTGTCCGGGAGCCCGAGCTTCCCCCCGCCGATGAAGACGACCTCCTCGTGCAACCCCTTGCGGGCGAACGTCGCGTAGACCCGGGCGAAGCCGAGCTGGAAGGGCAGCGACACCGAGTCGGTGAAGATCAGCGGGGCGGCACCGGTGCCGCCCTCGCCGCCGTCGATCGTCACGAAGTCGACCCCGCGGCCGGTCGACTGCATCAGGTCGGTCAGCTCGTCCCAGAACGCCATGTCGCCGACGGCGGACTTGATGCCGACCGGCAGGCCGGTCTCCGCAGCCAGCAGCTCCACCCAGTCCAGCAGGCTGTCCGTGTCGGAGAACTCGGCGTGCCGGGAGGGGCTGATGCAGTCCGCGCCGACCGGGATGCCACGGGTCTCGGCGATCTCGGACGACACCTTGGCGGCCGGGAGGACACCGCCGAGACCCGGCTTCGCGCCCTGGCTGAGCTTGATCTCCAGCGCCCGCACCGGCGCGCCGGCGACGAGGTCCTTGAGCCGCTGGAGGTCGAAGCGTCCCTGGTCGTCGCGGCAGCCGAAGTACGCGGTGCCGATCTGGAAGATCAGCTCGCCGCCGTGCCGGTGGTACGGCGAGACGCCGCCCTCCCCGGTGTTGTGCAGGCAGCCGGCGAGAGCCGCCCCCCGGTTGAGCGCCTCGACGGCAGCACCGGAGAGGGAGCCGAAGCTCATCGCCGAGATGTTCACGACCGAACGCGGCCGGAACGCCTCGCGCCGTCCGCGCGCGGCGCCGAGCACCTTGGCTGCCGGGAGCTCGACGTCGTGCCCGGCATGGACGTTCGACGCCGGCACGGCCCGGCCGAAGGTGCGGTGCTTGATGACCGGATAGCCGGCGGTGTACTCGAGGTCGTTGTCGGTGCCGAAGCCGAAGTAGTTGTTCTCCTTCTTGGCCGAGGCGTAGACCCAGCGCCGCTGGTCGCGGGTGAAGGGTCGTTCCTCGTTGTTGCCGGCCACCAGGTACTGGCGCAGCTCGGGCCCGATCGTCTCCAGCAGGAAGCGCGCGTGCCCGATCACGGGGAAGTTGCGCAGCAGCGTGTGCTCGCGCTGGAAGAGATCACGTGCTGCGACCGCGGCCACTGCGCCCAGTCCGGCGCCGGCGATGCGGAACCCTCGTCCCATGGCGCCACGATGCCACCGCGGAGGCCGATCCGGCGCGTCGACCGCAGCGGTCGGCCCGGAGCGGCCCCGGAACGGCCTCGGATCAGCCCCCTGCAGGGTCCCGCCGAGAGCTTGCGAGTGACCCGGGCAGGCGGCCCCCTGCAGGGTCCCGCCGCGAGCGGAGCGAGTGGTGGGGGGCAGGGGGTCCTTTCTCAGAGGACCAGGCTCAGCACCAGGGCGAGGAGGAAGCCGATGGTGCCCAGGAGGGTCTCCATCACCGACCACGTCTTCAGCGTCGTCTTCTCGTCCATCCGGAAGAACCGGCTGACCAGCCAGAAGCCCGAGTCGTTGACGTGGGACAGGACGGTGGCCCCGCCGGCGATCGCGATGACGACCAGCGCGAGGTCCGCCGACGAGAGCCCCTCGGTGGCCTCCACGACCGGGGCCATGAGCCCGGCCGCCGTCGTCAGGGCGACCGTCGCCGATCCCTGCGCCACCCGCAGCAGCACCGAGATGACGAACGCGGCCACGATCACCGGCAGCCCGATGTCCCCGAGGACGTCGGCCAGCGCCGTTCCGATACCGCTGGCCCGCAGCACACCGCCGAACATCCCGCCGGCGCCGGTGATCAGGATGACCGCGCACACCGGCCCCAGGGCGCTGTTGACGATCGACTCGACCTGGGCGCCGCTCTCTCCACGCCGCAGCCCGAGGACCACGCTGGCCACGAGCACCGTGACGAGCAGCGCCACCGGGGTGGCGCCGATCAGCTGACCGGCGCGCACGAGCAGCGAGGACTCGTCCATGACGCCGGCGGTGGCCAACGTGCTCAGCCCGGTGTTGAGGAAGATCAGCACCAGCGGCAGGAGCAGGATGGCGACGACGGTGCCGAACCGCGGCGGTGCCGGCCGGGTCGCCGTCTGCGTGCGGGTTCCGCCCGACGAGGAGATCGCCGGTGAGGTGCCCTCGACCGACGGGTCCGGCGCGTCGTCCAGCGGCGCGGCCCCGGTCAGGATGTCGGGGACGGCGACGTCGTAGCGGCGGCCGGCCCACAACCCGAAGAGGTAGCCGCCGAGGTACCAGGTGGGCAGCCCGATCAGCAGCCCGAACACCAGGACCAGGCCGATGTCGGCGCCGATGAGCTCCGCGGCGGCGACCGGGCCCGGGTGCGGCGGCACGAAGGCGTGCATCACCGCGAAGGCACCGGCGGTCGGCAGCCCGTAGGTCAGGAGCGAGCCGCCGAGCCGGGCCGCCACCGTGAAGACGATCGGGAGGAAGACGACGAGCCCGGCGTCGAAGAAGATCGGAAAGCCGAACAGCAGCGCCGCCACGCCCAGGGCCAGCGGCGCCCGCTTCTCCCCGAACCGGCCGATGAGGCTGTCGGCCAGGACCTGCGCACCGCCGCTGTGCTCGAGCAGCCGGCCGAGCATCGCGCCCAGCCCCACCAGGAGCGCCACGCTGGCGAGCGTGGAGCCGAAGCCGGTGGTCAGCGTGGTCACGACGTCCTCGAGCGGGATCCGGGTGGCCAGCGCGACGAGCAGGCTCACCAGGACCAGCGCGAGGAACGCGTGCATCTTCAGCTTCATGATGAGCACGAGCAGCACCCCGACCGCCGCGGCCGCGATCAGCAGCAGCGGCCCGGCGCTCAGGACGGGTTCGACCTCGGGCACGGGGTTCCTCCAGGGTCAGACGGGATCGGCCGGCGTGTCGTCGAGGGCGTCCAGCGCGGTGAGGACGTCGGTCAGCGCGTCGGTGGAGCGCTGCACCAGCGGCCGCAGCTCCCGGTAGACGGCGGCGTCCTCGGGGTCCGGCTCGACCGGGTCGTGCACGGCCACCAGCGCGGTCGCGGCGTCGAGGTCCGGAAGCGCGCCGAGGGCGTGCAGCCCGAGCAGGCAGGCGCCCAGGCCCGTTCCCTCCGGGGAGTCCGCCACCCGCACCGGCAGGTCGAGGGCCGCGGCGAGCGTCCGCACCCACAGCGACGAGGCGACCGCCCCTCCGGTGGCGCGCACCTCGCGCACGGGGACGCCGGTGGCGGAGAAGGCGTCGCGGACCAGCGCCAGCTGCTGGCAGACGCCCTCCACCGCGGCGCGGACCAGGTGCGGCCGGCGGTGCTCCCGGCGCAGCCCGACGTAGGCGCCGCGGAGCCCGGAGCGCCACCACGGCGCCCGCTCGCCGAGCAGGTACGGCAGGCACAGCAGCCCGGCGCTCCCCGCGGGAACCCCCGCGGCCTCCTCCAGCAGCCGGGCGTCGAGCGCGTCGGCCTCCTCGCCCTGCGGCTCGGGTTCGCCGGGCTCCACGGCCAGCGCGTGCGACGCCCAGCGCACCACCGACCCCCCGTTGTTCACGGCACCCCCGACGACCCAGTGCTCGTCGGTGAGCGCGTAGCAGAACAGCCGGCGGCCGGGGTCCACCGTGGGCGCGGGGACGACGACCCGCATCGCGCCGCTGGTGCCCAGGGACACCGCGGCGACCTCCGGGCGCACCGCGCCGACGCCGAGGTTGGCCAGCACCCCGTCGGAGGCGCCGATCACCACCGGGAGCCCGCGGCGCAGGCCCGCGGCGCTCGCGACGTCGTCGCGGAGCCCGTCGAGCACCGCCGTCGTCGGCAGCACCTCCCCGAGCTGGCCCGGCCGGACCCCGGCGACGTGCATCGCCTCGTCGTCCCAGCGGCCGGCGGAGATGTCGTACAGGCCGGTGGCCGACGCCGACGACCGGTCGACCACGTGGCGCCCGCCGACCAGGGCGCCCAGCACGAGCTCCTTGACCCCACCCCACCGCGGCACGCCGGTCACGCCGTCGGGGTCCTGCCCGAGCAGCCAGGCCAGCTTGACCAGCGGCGACATCGGGTGCACGGGCGTGCCGGTGCGGGCATGCAGACCGGCCGCGCGCCCGTCGGCCTGCAGGACCGCCGCCTGATCCGCCGCCCGGGCGTCGGCCCACGTGATCAGCGGTCCCAGCGGTGCGCCGGCCTCGTTTATCG
>Ga0196960_10000626_pt1 | contig 11360 bp, 6 predicted proteins | sample S3v_5metaG_FD_183187 | JGI IMG/M metagenome (GOLD analysis project Ga0196960, IMG submission 183187) | Soil microbial communities from Anza Borrego desert, Southern California, United States - S3+v_5 | ecosystem: Environmental > Terrestrial > Soil > Desert | place: USA: California | collected... | reverse complement strand
CATCATGGCCGGTGGGGGACCGCTGGGAGAAACCGTCCACAGGGCGGACGGGGGACAGGGCCGCGCCGCCACGCACAGGAGAGGCCCCGGGGTCGGCCCGGGATCGGGCCGGCGGGGAAGCGACCCCGGGGACTCTCCGTGGTGTGACCGGCCCGGCCGGCCGGGCGCGTGGGGCCCGGCGCACCGGGCCCCCGGCCGACCGGGCCGGAGTCGGGACGAACTTAACAGCACCGCAATATCTTGCGTAAGGGATTGCAGGAAGGAATCTCCAGGATTTCGCGGATGTGAGCGGGATGTAATCGCAGCGTGTCCAGGGGGTTGACCTGCGCAGGTCAGGCTCGTACGGTCTGGCGCACATGAAGTTTTGCATCCTTGCTGCAAGAAGCTTCATGAGCCTTGAGGGCACGGCGCGTTGCCATGTGAGGCTGCTCCGCCATCCCCGCACCTTCCCCCACCGCAGGAGGAACGTCATGGCACGCAGGCCCCTGTCTGCCGCGCTCGCCCTCGTCATGGGCGCCGCTGCCCTCGCCATCCCCACCGCGCTCGGCACCGCCGGGACCGCCCAGGCCGCACCGCCCGGAGAGAAGGACGTCACCGCGGTGATGTTCGAGTGGAAGTTCGCCTCCGTGGCCAAGGCGTGCACCGACACCCTCGGCCCCGCCGGTTACGGCTTCGTCCAGGTCTCGCCGCCCCAGGAGCACATCCAGGGCGGGCAGTGGTGGACCTCGTACCAGCCCGTCAGCTACCGGATCGCCGGGCGCCTCGGTGACCGCGCCGCCTTCGCGGACATGGTGAACACGTGCCACGGTGCGGGCGTCAAGGTCATCGCCGACTCGGTCATCAACCACATGTCGGCCGGTTCCGGCACCGGCACCGGCGGCTCCTCGTACAGCAAGTACGACTACCCGGGGCTCTACTCGGTCAACGACATGAACGACTGCCAGACGCAGATCGGCAACAACTACGGAGACCGCGCCAACGTCCAGAACTGCGAGCTCGTCGGCCTCGCCGACCTGGACACCGGCGAGGACCACGTACGCGGCAAGATCGCCGGCTACCTCAACGACCTGCTGTCCCTCGGTGTCGACGGCTTCCGGATCGACGCGGCCAAGCACATGCCGGCCGCCGACCTCGCCGCCATCAAGTCCCGGCTGAGCAACCCCGGCGTGTACTGGAAGCACGAGGCGATCCACGGGGCCGGTGAGGCCGTCTCACCCTCCGAGTACCTCGGCAGCGGGGACGTCCAGGAGTTCCGCTACGGCCGCAGCCTCAAGCAGGTCTTCACCAACGAGAACCTCGCCAACCTGAAGAACTTCGGCGAGGGCTGGGGCTTCATGCAGTCGGACAAGTCGGCGGTCTTCGTCGACAACCACGACACCGAGCGCGGCGGCGACACCCTGAACTACAAGGACGGCTCGAAGTACACCCTGGCCGGTGTCTTCATGCTGGCCTACCCCTACGGCTCCCCGGACGTCCACTCCGGTTACGAGTTCGGCGACCACGACGCCGGCCCGCCCAACGGCGGCCAGGTGAACGCCTGCTACAGCGACGGCTGGAAGTGCCAGCACGCCTGGCGCGAGATCTCCTCCATGGTCGGCTTCCGCAACGCGGCACGCGGCCAGGGCGTCTCGAACTGGTGGGACAACGGCGGCGACCAGATCGCCTTCGGGCGTGGCTCCAAGGCGTACGTCGCGATCAACCACGAGGGCTCCTCGCTGACCCGTACGTTCCAGACGTCGCTGCCCGCCGGTGACTACTGCGACGTCCAGTCCGGCAAGGGTGTCACCGTCAACGGCTCGGGACAGTTCACCGCCACCCTCGGCTCCGGCACCGCCGTGGCCCTGCACGTCAACGCCCGTACGTGCTCCGGCGGCAGCACCCCCGGCCCCGGAACGGGCCAGTCCGGTGCTTCCTTCGGGGTCAGCGCCACCACCCAGCCCGGCCAGAACATCTACGTCACCGGCGACCAGGCCGCGCTCGGCAACTGGAACCCCGGCAGCGCGCTGAAGCTCGACCCGGCGGCGTACCCCGTCTGGAAGCTCGATGTCGCCCTGCCCGCAGGCACCACGTTCGCGTACAAGTACCTCCGCAAGGACGCGAGCGGCAACGTCACCTGGGAGAGCGGCGGCAACCGCACCGCCACCGTGCCCGCCTCCGGCAAGGTCGCCCTGACCGCCGACGTCTGGCGCAGCTGATCCACACCCGGCGGGCCGGGGACGCGAGGGTGAGCGTCCCCGGCCCGCACCGCTCCATACCGTCCGACCCCCGAAAGCCGAGGAGTACCCGCCCGTGTCCCGAACCACCCTCCGGCGGGGAGCCGTCGCCGCACTGTGCGCGGTGCTGCTCCCCGTCGTACCGGCGGCCTCCGCGTCCGCCGCGCCCGGACCCCCGTCCCCGCCCTCGGACGCGAAACTCGCGAAGGAGCCGGCCAGGCACGACCTGACCCGTGAGCAGTTCTACTTCGTGCTGCCCGACCGGTTCGCGAACGGCGACACCTCCAACGACCGCGGCGGGCTCACCGGTTCACGGCTGGAGACCGGCTACGACCCCACGGACAAGGGGTTCTACCAGGGCGGTGACCTCAAGGGCCTCACCCAGCGGCTCGACTACATCAAGGATCTCGGCACCACCGCGATCTGGCTCGCCCCGATCTTCAAGAACCGGCCCGTCCAGGGCACCGGGGACAACGCGTCGGCCGGCTACCACGGTTACTGGATCACCGACTTCACCCAGGTCGACCCGCACTTCGGGACCAACGCCGACCTCACGAAGCTGATCGACAAGGCCCACGGCAAGGGCATGAAGGTCTTCTTCGACGTCATCACCAACCACACCGCCGACACCGTCGACTACGCCGAGAAGAAGTACGGCTACAAGCCCAAGGGCGCCTTCCCGTACCTCGACGAGGACGGCCGCCCGTTCGACGACACCCGGGGCGTCGGGGAGGTGGACGCCGACTCCTTCCCGTACACCCCCACCACCACGGGCAAGAAGGTCCCGGCCTGGCTCAACGACCCCACGATGTACCACAACAGGGGTGACTCGACCTATGCGGGCGAGTCCACCGGGTACGGCGACTTCTCCGGCCTCGACGACCTGTGGACCGAGCGCCCCGAGGTCGTCTCCGGCATGGAGAAGATCTACGAGAAGTGGGTGCGCGACTTCGACATCGACGGCTTCCGCATCGACACCGTCAAGCACGTCGACCTCGACTTCTGGACCCGGTGGGCGACGGCTCTCGACGGCTACGCGGCGAAGCACGGCCGTGAGGACTTCTTCATGTTCGGCGAGGTCTACTCCGCCGACACCGCGATCACCTCGCCCTACGTGACGCGGGGCAGGCTCGACGCCACGCTCGACTTCCCCTTCCAGGAAGCCGCCCGGCAGTACGCCTCCCAGGGCGCACCGGCCTCGAAGCTCGCCGCGGTCCACGGCGACGACTACCGCTACACCACCGGCAAGGCCAACGCCTACGAGCAGGTGACCTTCCTCGGCAACCACGACATGGGCCGGATCGGCACCTTCCTGAAGCAGGACAACCCGGAGGCCGGCGACGCCGAACTCCTGGACCGCGCCCGCCTCGCCAACGAGCTGATGTTCCTCGGACGCGGCAACCCGGTGGTCTACTACGGCGACGAACAGGGCTACACCGGCGCGGGCGGGGACAAGGACGCCCGCCAGACGATGTTCGCCTCGAAGACCGCCGATTACCTCGACGACGACCAGCTCGGCACCGACCGTACGCACGCCTCTGACGCGTACGACACGGAGCACCCGCTCTACCGGTCCATCTCCGCCCTGTCGAAGCTCACCCGGGAGCACCCCGCCCTGCGCGACGGCACCCAGACCGAGCGTTATTCCAAGGGCTCCGTGTACGCCTTCTCGCGTACGGACACCAAGCGCCCGTACGAGTACGTCGTCGCCGCCAACAACTCCGCCGAGGCGAGGACGGTCGAACTCCCCACCGAGTCGGCGGGCATGAACTTCCGTACGCTGTACGGAGGTTCCGGCACCGTCCGCAGCGGAGCGGACAAGACCGTCGAGGTCACCGTGCCCGCGCTGTCCAGCGTCGTGCTCCGCGCCGACAAGCCGCTGGGCGCCCCCGCCACCAAGCCCTCGGTCACCCTGGAGGCCCCGGCCGCCGGCGCCACCGGCACCGTCGAGCTCACCGCCGACGTCGACGGGGGAGACCTGAACCGCGTCGTCTTCGCCGCGCAGACCGGCAACGGCGCGTGGGTCACCCTGGGCTCCGCCGACCACGCCCCGTACAAGGTCACCCAGTACGTGGACGACTCCGTGAAGGCCGGGACCCCGCTGCGCTACAAGGCCGTGGTGATCGACCGCGCCGGGCGCACCGCGAGCGCCCTCGCCTCCACGACCGCAGGCCAGGCCCCGCCCGCGCCGAAGCCCGTCGCCGTCGAACGTGACCACGCCGTCGTCCACTACAAGCGCGCGGACGGCGACTACGAGGGATGGCAGCTGAAGTCCGGCGACAAGGCCGCCGGCTTCATCGGCCGGGACGCCTACGGTGCCTTCGCCTGGATCGACCTGGAGGAGGGCGCCTCCTCGGTGCCGTACACGGTCGAGAAGAACGGCACTGCCGACGGCCCCGAGCGCACCGTCGACCTCGCGAGGACCGGCCAGGTCTGGATCGAGCAGGGCAAGGACGCGCAGGCCACCGAGGCTCCCGCGACCACCCCGCAGGACACCTCGAAGGCCGTTCTGCACTACCACCGCGCCGACGGCGACTACGACGGCTGGGGCCTGCACACCTGGACGGGCGCCGCCGCCCCCACGGACTGGGCGAAGCCGCTGCGGCCCGCGAGGACCGACGCCTACGGAGTCACCTTCGAGGTCCCGCTCACCGACGGCGCCACCTCGCTCAGCTACATCCTCCACAAGGGCGACGAGAAGGACCTCCCCAGCGACCAGTCCCTCGACATCGCCTCCTACGGGCACGAGGTCTGGATGCTCGGCGGGAAGCCCGGCTACCTGCTGCCGCAGACCGGCGGGGTGCCCGCGCCCGACCTCACCAAGGCCGAGGCCCAGTGGATCGACGCGGACACCGTCGTCTGGAAGGTGAAGGCCACCGACGCCACCAGCCAGCAGCTCGTGTACGCGAAGAACGGCGGGATCTCCGTCGTCGACGGCGCGCTGAGCGACGAGGGGCAGTGGCTCCGGCTCGGCGCCACCGAACTCACCGCCGCGCAGAAGGCGAAGTACCCGCACCTCAAGGACTATCCGGCCTTCACCGTCGACACCCGCGACCGGGACAGGGTCCGCGAGTCCCTGCGCGGCCAGCTGATCGCCACCCAGCGCGCCGCCAACGGCGCCCTGCTCGCCGCCACCGGCGTACAGACCGCAGGCGTACTGGACGCCCTGTACGGGAAGGCCGCGAGCGGCGCCGCCCTCGGCCCCGTCTTCCGCAAGGGCAGCCCGACGCTCTCCGTCTGGGCACCCACCGCCCGTACCGTCTCGCTCGAACTGGACGGGAGGACCGTCCCGATGCGCCGCGACGACCGCACCGGCGTCTGGTCGGTCACCGGGAAGAAGAGCTGGAACGGCAAGCCCTACCGGTACGCCGTCCAGGTCTGGGCGCCCACCGTCCAGAAGCTGGTCACCAACAAGGTCACCGACCCCTACTCCACCGCCCTGACCACCGACTCCGCCCGCAGCCTCGTCGTCGGCCTCGACGACCCGGAGCTGGCCCCGCGCGGCTGGTCCGGCCTGAAGAAGCCCGCCGCGACCCCGCTGCGCGACGCCCAGATCCAGGAGCTGCACATCCGCGACTTCTCGGTCACGGACACCACCTCGAAGCACCCCGGCGAATACCTCGCCTTCACCGACACCCGCTCCGACGGGATGAAGCACCTCAAGGAGCTCGCGGACTCCGGCACCAGCCACGTCCACCTGCTGCCCGCCTTCGACATCGGGACCATCCCCGAGAAGAAGTCCGGCCAGCAGCAGCCGGCCTGCGACCTGTCCGCCTCCGCCCCCGACTCCGAGGAGCAGCAGGCCTGCGTCTCGAAGGCCGCCGCGAAGGACGCCTTCAACTGGGGTTACGACCCGCTGCACTACACGGTCCCCGAAGGCTCCTACGCCTCCGACCCGGACGGCACGAAGCGGACCGTCGAATTCCGGCAGATGGTCCAGGGGCTCAACGGAGCCGGACTGCGGACCGTCATGGACGTCGTCTACAACCACACCGTCGCCTCCGGCCAGGACGACAAGTCCGTCCTCGACAAGATCGTGCCCGGCTACTACCAGCGGCTCCTGGAGGACGGCACGGTCGCCACCTCGACCTGCTGCGCCAACACCGCGCCCGAGAACACCATGATGGGCAAGCTCGTCGTGGACTCGGTCGTCACCTGGGCCAAGGAGTACAAGGTCGACGGCTTCCGCTTCGACCTGATGGGACACCACCCCAAGGCCAACATCCTCGCGGTCCGCAAGGCCCTCGACGAGCTGACCGTCGCCGAGGACGGCGTCGACGGGAAGAACATCATCCTGTACGGCGAGGGCTGGAACTTCGGCGAGATCGCCGACGACGCCCGCTTCGTCCAGGCCACCCAGAAGAACATGGCCGGCACCGGCATCGCCACCTTCTCCGACCGGGCCCGCGACGCCGTGCGCGGCGGCGGCCCCTTCGACACGGACCCCGGCGTCCAGGGCTTCGCCTCCGGCCTCTACACCGACCCCAACACCTCCTCGGCCAACGGCACCGAGGCCGAGCAGAAGGCCCGGCTGCTCCACTACCAGGACCTGATCAAGGTCGGTCTCACCGGCAACCTCGCCGACTACACCTTCACCGACACCCGGGGCCGCACGGTCAAGGGCTCGGCCGTCGACTACAACGGAGCCCCCGCCGGATACGCGGCGGCGCCCGGTGACGCGCTCGCCTACGCCGACGCCCACGACAACGAGACCCTCTACGACGCCCTCGCCTTCAAGCTCCCGGCCGGCACCTCGGCGGCCGACCGGGCCCGCATGCAGGTCGTGGCGATGGCGACCGCCGTACTCTCCCAGGGCCCGGCGCTCTCCCAGGCCGGCACCGACCTGCTGCGCTCCAAGTCGCTGGACCGCAACTCCTACGACAGCGGCGACTGGTTCAACGCACTGCACTGGGACTGCCGCAAGGGCAACGGCTTCGGGCGGGGGCTGCCGCCCGCCGCCGACAACCAGGACAAGTGGTCCTACGGAAAGCCGCTGCTGGCCTCCGCCGCGCTGAGCCCCGGGTGCGCGCAGATCACGGGCGCGTCCGCCGCGTACCAGGACCTGCTCACCATCCGCACCACCGAGAAGGACTTCGGCCTCACCACCGCCGGGCAGGTGCAGGACACCCTGTCCTTCCCGCTCTCCGGCAAGGAGGAGACCCCCGGGGTGATCACCATGCGCCTGGGTGACCTGGTCGTCGTCATGAACGCCACCCCGGACACGCAGCGCCAGGACATCACCGGGCTCGCGGGGGAGGAGTACGCCCTGCACCCCGTCCAGGCGGCGGGCGCGGACGCCACGGTCAAGAAGTCCTCGTACGAAGGGAAGGCGGGCAGCTTCACCGTGCCGGGACGCACGGTCGCCGTGTTCTCCCGGCGCTGACACCCACCGCACCGGCCGGTCCCGGCTCCCGCCCCTCGTGGCGGAAGCCGGGACCGGCCGTTTTCGGCACTCACTTGTGCGGGCGGCCCGAGCACGCGAAGCTGAAGCCGTACACGTGTATGCACGCCGTACACGTATGCGTACTCGTTCTCGTCTTCAGGAGCGCTTGATGCCGCAGATCACCGTCGACTACTCCGCCGAGCTCGACGACAGCTTCGACCGCCGCGGCTTCGCGCTGGCCCTGCACCCGCTCGTCGCCGGGACCGTGTCCACCGAGGTGCCCGCCTGCAAGACCCGGTTCCGCCGGGCCGAGGACTCCGTCGTCGGCGACGCGGCAGCGGGCGATGCCATCGTGAACGTCTCGATCGCGATGCTGCCCGGCCGGACCCCCGGGACCAAGGCGCGGCTGACGGAAGCCGTCCTGGAGCTGCTGGCCGGCCACCTGAAGCCCGTCGACGGCCTCACCGTCCACGCCTCGGCCGAAGTGCGGGACCTGGACGCCTCCTACCGGAAGAGCTGAGGCAGCCGCTGCGGCGGCACGGCCGGTGCGGCGGGCGCCAGGACGGAGAGCCTGGCGAGCAGTTCGCCCAGCGGGCCGTCCGCCGGCTCCTGCGCGAAGACCCGCAGCATGATGCCGGCCATCTCCTGGTCGTACGCGGCGCTCACCGCCGCCAGCGCCGCGAAGTCGTGCACCAGCTGTAACTCCAGCTCGGCCCGCGCGATGCGCTTCCCGTCGAGCCAGAGCAGTGCCGTCGTCTCGGCCAGCGACACCCAGGACCGCACGACGAACTCCAGGCGGGCGGACGGGGACGCCACACCGAGATGCGCGACGATCTGCTCGTACGCGGCCCGCCTCACCGCCTCGGCGAGGGCGTCGGCCGCGGAGGAACCGCCTGCCGGACCGCCTCGCACCAGCGCGGCGAAACCCGGGCCGTGCTCCTCCACGAAGTCGAAGAACCGGCGCATCACCCGCAGCAGCCGGGCCCCCAGGGGCCCTTCGTGCGCCTCCAGGAAGCGGCCCGCCAGCTCGTCGGCGGCCCGCTTCAGCGCAGCCTCGTACAGGCTGCGCTTGCCGGGGAAGTAGTGGTAGACGAGCGGGCGTGAGATACCGGCCGCCGCGGCGATCTCGTCGACCGACACCTCGTCGGGCGAACGGTGACTGAACAACTCCAGTGCGACGGAGATCAATTGGGCCCTGCGCTCGTCGACACCCATCCTGCGCCGCACCCCGGTCGTCATGCCGGACAGCCTAACGGTGCAGGCCGGACGGCCCGCAGCCGCACTCCCGCCCGGCCGGCGACCTCCACGGCACGCCCACCGGCACACCGGAGGCGCCCGGCGCTCAGCCCCGGTCGAGGTAGGCGAGGACCGCGAGCACGCGGCGGTTGTCGTCGTCCGAGACGGGCAGGCCGAGCTTGCTGAAGATGTTCGAGGTGTGCTTGGCCACCGCCCGCTCCGTGACCACCAGCTGCGAGGCGATCGCCACGTTCGAACGGCCCTGCGCCATCAGCCCCATGACCTCACGCTCCCGGGGGGTCAGGCCACCCATCGGCTCGTCCGCCGAGCGCCGTGACAGCAGCTGCGAGATGACCTGCGGATCCATCGCCGTACCGCCGGCGGCCACCCGGCGCACCGCGTCGACGAACTGGTCGGCGTCGAACACCCGGTCCTTCAGCAGGTAGCCGACGCCGCCGTCGCCGTCGGCCAGCAACTCCCGGGCGTACAGCTGCTCCACGTGCTGCGACAGGACGAGCACCGGCAGTCCGGGCCTCTCGCGGCGGGCGGCCAGCGCGCACTGCAGGCCCTCGTCCGTGTGGGACGGCGGGAGCCGGACATCGACGACCGCGACGTCCGGCTCCAGCTCCGCGAGCGCCTTGGTCAGCTCCGGTCCGGTCTCGACAGCCGCCGCGATCTCGAAGTCGTACGCTTCGAGCATCCGCACGAGGCCGTCGCGGAGCAGGAAGAGATCTTCGGCTAGGACAACGCGCAAGGGATCTCCATGGTCACCATGGTGGGGCCGCCCGCAGGGCTGCTGACGGCCAGTACGCCGTCGAATGTACCCAGTCGGCGTTCGATTCCGCTCAGTCCCGAGCCGGTCCCGACGACCGCGCCGCCCTTGCCGTTGTCCGTGACGGAAATGCGCAGCATGCCCTCGGCGTGGTGCAGGTCCACCCAGATCCGGTCGGCGTCCGCGTGCTTCACCACGTTCGTCAGGGTCTCGCTGACGGCGAAGTACGCCGCCGACTCGACCGGCGCCTCGGCACGGCCCGCCAGCTCCACCGTCACCTCCGACGTGACGGGCAGCCGCAGGGCCAGCGCCCTCACCGCGTCCCCCAGACCACGCTCGGCCAGCACCGGCGGGTGGATCCCCCGTACGAGGTCACGCAGCTCGGTGAGGGCCTCGGCGGAGGACGCACGCGCCATCGCCAGCAGCTTCTTCGCCTGCGCGGGGTCCTTCTCGACGAGCGCCTCGATGGTGCCGAGGTTCATGCCCATGGCGACCAGCCGGGCCTGCGCACCGTCGTGCAGATCCCGCTCGATGCGCCGCAGCTCGGAGGCCGCCGTGTCCACGGCCTCGTGGCGCGTCTCGGTGAGCCGGTCGATGCGCTGCGCGAGTTCCCCCTGGGTGGGCGCCAGCGCCGACCGGGCGAGCACGAAGTGCAGCCGCAGCAGCGGCCCGGCCGCCCGCAGCCCGATGACGAAGACCGCGGCACCGAGCCCCGCGGCGGCCAGGCCCGTCGCCTGACTGCTGACCGGCACGAAGCCGTACCAGTACGTGTTGTCCTCGAACACCCGCCACAGCCCCGCCGCCAGGACGAACCCCTCCACCGGGAAGGCCAGCAACGCGAAGGCGAGGATCAGCAGCACGTATCCCGCCGTCATGTCGAGCAGCAGCCAGCGCAGGTCCCGCCAGGTCGCGGGGTCCTTCAGCAGCAGCGTGGTGCGCTCGACCAGTCCGGTGAAGCCGGGACGCAGGTCCTTCGGGAACGGCCGGCAGGGGACGGGGATACGGACGTCCGACCAGGCCCCCGCAAGACGCCGGCGCTGATCGGCGTGCTTGCGGACCGCCTCCATCAGCGGCGGCGTGGTGACCAGCCCCACACCCAGCAGGACGAGGACGATCGAGAGGATGGACAGCACGAAGAGGGTGGCCGAGCCCACGATGCTCACGAACGAGAGGCCGAACGCCCGCCCGCCGGTCAGCAGCGCACTCCGTATCCGGCTCCTGGCCGCATTCATGATGGTGTCTCCCCTCGCAGGGCCCCACAGCGGGATCCCGTTCGGCACCCAGTCTCGCCCGTGCACAGGGGGCACCGTCAGCCGTCCCACCACCCGACGGGGGTGCACCTGGCACCACCACCGGAACGGCGGGAGGCCCCGGGGTCGCTCCCGGGGCCTCCCGCACAGCGGTGCGTGATCAGGGCACGTACTTGTAGCCCACGCGCCGCACGGTCTGGATCGCCCCGCGGTGCTCCGCGCCCAGCTTGCGGCGCAGCCGGGCCACATGGACGTCGACGGTGCGCCCGTCGCCCACATGCCCGTAACCCCAGACCGCCGTCACCAGCGAAACGCGGGAGTGCACCCGGTGCGGGTGTGCCACCAGGTGCGCCAGCAGCTCGAATTCGAGGTACGTGAGGTCCAGGGGGACGCCGTCCACGGCGGCGGTGCGCCGCGAGGGGTCGATCCGCACGGGACCGCCCGCCGGAGCGCCGCCCGCCGGAGCGCCGGCCACCGGCTCCGGCACGGACTCCCGGTGCCGGGCG
>Ga0196960_10000625_pt1 | contig 11364 bp, 9 predicted proteins | sample S3v_5metaG_FD_183187 | JGI IMG/M metagenome (GOLD analysis project Ga0196960, IMG submission 183187) | Soil microbial communities from Anza Borrego desert, Southern California, United States - S3+v_5 | ecosystem: Environmental > Terrestrial > Soil > Desert | place: USA: California | collected... | reverse complement strand
CGGCCTGCTCACCCTGTCCGCCGCGCACATCGCCGTCTTCTGCAAGTCGCGCCCCGACCTCGCCGGACCCGACATCCAGTTCCACATCCTGCCGGCGACGATGGACCCCGAGAAGCTCGCCAACAACCAGAAGATGGAGCTGGAGAAGGAGCCCGGCCTCACCATCGCGTCCTGCCAGCTGCGGCCGGAATCGCGCGGCACGATCCGCATCAAGTCAGCCGACCCGCGCACCCACCCAGCGATCCAGCCCAACTATCTGTCCGACCGGCTCGACCAGGAAGTGACGGTCGCCGGCATGCGCTGGGGCCGCCGCATCGCCGCCCAGCCGGCGCTCGCGCGCTACATCGAGCATGAGCTGATGCCGGGGCCGGAGGTGACGACCGACGAGCAGCTGCTCGAGCATGCCCGCACCTGGGGCACCACGATCTACCATCCGGTCGGCACCTGCGCGATGGGCCACGGCCCGCAGGCGGTGGTCGACCCGCAGCTGCGGGTCCACTGCGTCGAGGGGCTGCGCGTGGTCGACGCCTCGATCATGCCGCGGCTGATCTCCGGCAACACCAATGCGCCGACCATCATGATAGCCGAGAAGGCGAGCGACATGATCCGCGGCAAGATGGCGGTAGCGGCCTAACGTCATGCCAGCGAATGCTGGCATCTCAGGACCAGTTGGTGCGATCCGATCCTGAAATCCCGGCCTTTGCCGGGGTGACAGGCTGCGCCGGGTGGCGCGTCAGCTACCGCTTGCTCAGCACCCGCCCCATCGTCTGCGCCAGCTTGCCCCAGGGCGGGCCCATCCGCTCCAGCGCATTGTAGAAGCCGACCTTGTACACCGCGCGGGCGTGGCTGAAGCGCTTGAAGCCCTCGAAGCCGTGATAGGCGCCGATGCCGCTCGCGCCGACGCCGCCGAACGGCAGGCTGTCCTGGGCGATGTGGAGGATGGTGCCGTTCAGGGTGACGCCGCCGGACAGGGTGCGGTCGAGCACCTCGCGATGCTGCGCCTTGTCGTCGCTGAAGCAGTAGAGGGCGAGCGGCCGGTCCTGCGCGGTGACGAAGGCGGTCGCCTCCTCGATCCCCTCATAGGGCACGATCGGTAGCACCGGACCAAAAATCTCCTCGGTCAGGAACAGCGTTTTCTCGGGCGCGCCGATCACCACGGTGGGCCCGAGCTTGCGCAGCTCGCGCGCGCCTTCGTCCTCGTGGGTCAGAACCTTCGCGCCCGCCGCCCGCGCTTCCTCGATGCCGTGGGCGAGGCGGTCATAATGGCGCTGGCTGATGATCGCCGAATAATCGGGATTGCCAGCGATGCCCGGATAGGAACGCCGGACCTGCGCCATCAGCGCCTCGGCGAAGGCATCCGCTTTGCCCTTCGGCACCAGCACATAATCGGGGGCGATGCAGGTCTGGCCGGCGTTGATGAACTTGCCGAAGGCGATGCTGCGCGCCGCCTTGTCGAGATCATAGTCGGGGCAGACGATCGCCGGCGATTTGCCGCCGAGCTCCAGCGTCACCGGAGTCAGGTTGGCGGCGGCGGCCTGATAGACCTTGCGGCCGATCGCGGTCGATCCGGTGAAGAGGAGATGGTCGAACGGCAGAGAGGCGAAGGCCTGACCGACCTCGACGCCGCCGGTCACCACCGCGACTTCGGTCTCGCCGAAGCGCTCGGCGACCAGGCGCCGCAGCAGCTCGGAGAAAGCGGGCGTCAGCTCGGACGGCTTCACCATCGCCCGGTTGCCGGCGGCAAGCGCGTCGACCAGCGGCGACACCGCCAGCAGCAGCGGATAGTTCCAGGGAGAGATGATGCCGATGACGCCGAGCGGCTCGTGCCGCACCCACGCCTTCCCCGGCTGGAAGGTCAGATCGACGTGGCGACGTTCGGGATTCATCCACTTCGCCAAGTTGCCCAGCGCGTAGCGGATGGAGTTGAGCGCCGGCAGCACTTCGAGCAGCTCGGTCTCGGCACGGGCACGGACGCCGAAATCTTCCGAGATGGCCTGCGCGAAGGCGGCTTCATTGTCGCCCACCAGCCGGCGCAGGCGCCGCAGCCGGTCGCGCCGCCTGGCGAGATCGGCTGGCAGCTCGTGCCGCGAAGCCGCATGCTGCAGCTCGAACAGTCGCCGCGCCTCTGCGATCGCCGGCTCTTCCGCTACCAGCCGCGCCTGTCCCTCGTCCGCCATGGCAAGCCTCCTGCTCTCGCGCTCACCATAGTCCTTTGGCGCGGAGATGTCAGGCGGCGAGGCTCGCGTCGGCGGGAAAGCTGCGCCGGAGCGCGGTCAGGGTCGTAAACTCGCCGCCCAGCCTGTCTCGGAAGAAGATCAGCACCTGCTCGATGCTGGCGAGGAACGTCTCGAGCTCGGCTTCGGTGCGGACATAGCTAGTGTTGCCGGGCATGAGGCTGGGGCTGTGATAGGTGAGCGTGAAGAAGCGGCGGCCGCGGCGCAGCAGGCCTTCGAGTAGCGCGCATTGCTCGTCGGCCGGCACGCCTTCGGGCGAAAGGCGCGAGCGGGCGAGGAGATGAGCGCGCGCCAGCATGCCGGGCATGTGCAGCCGGCAGGCGAGATCGGTATCGAACAAGGGCTGGGCACAGGGCCCGAGCGGGGCAAGGCGGCCGATATGGCCGCTGGTGAGGGGCACTTCGAGGAGGCGCCCCTCCTCCAGCCAGAAGGGCTGATCGGGCGTGCGATAATAGCTGGGGCCGCCGTCCCGGGCGAAGCTGGTGTGCGGGACGAAACTGCAATCCACCTCATAGCCGAGCGCCGCCAGCGTCCGCGCGGTATTGGACCCGAAGCCGTAGCGGCCCGCCTTGAACACCGTCGGACGGCGGCCGAAATTGCGTTCGATGGTCTCGGTCAGCGCCTCCATCTTGGCGCTCTCCAGCGCCGGCGGCAGGTTGCAATGATAGGAGTTGCGCGCCGTCACCTCCTCCTCATGCGGCGGCGACACCCAGGGATGGAGATGGGCGCCGATCTCCGCCCTTCCCTGGCGCTGGAGGCTGCCGAGGAAATCGATTGCGATCTCGCTGGTGGCGACCGGATGGTCGATCACATAGGTGGGGACGACGCCCAGCCGATCGTAGATGCGGTGCGCCTCCGCCTGCGCCGGGATGCTGAGGGTCGACCGGCTGTGGCGCGAGAAGGGCCTCGACCAGTCGAACTCCTCCTCGGTGTCGACGACGATCGCGAGCTGCGGCCGCTCAGCCATGGTGCAGCCTCCTGCGCAACGCGCCGGCATGTTCGAGCCCGCGGCAGATCGCATAGGTCAGGCGGCGGCGGAAGCCCTTGAGCGGCACGGTGAGGCGGACGATCGCACGGCGCTCGCCCCACAGGCTGTCGATCATCGGGTGGTTCTCGGCGGCGCAGCTGTCCATCCAGGCGATCTCGGGGCGCGAGAGCATGTCGAGATTCTCGCGCTGGATGAGGACGCCCGGCGAGAAGCGCGCATAGGCTTCGTCGAACGCGATCTTGAACGAGAAGCTGCCCGGCGGGGCGAGGAAGTTGATCAGCATTGCGATCGGCTGGCCGTCGAGGTCGATGCGCAGGAAATCGAGCTTGCCCGCCTCGAATGCGCCCCGCACGGCATCGCGGAAGAAGGCCTCGGTCTCGGGGCGGTCGGCCAGAGCGCTGCCGGCCCTTCCCTTCCACCCGGCCCGCTCCAGCGCCAGGAAGGCGTCGCACCAGGGAGAGAGCTCGCTCGCCTCCCCGAGCCGCCTGGTCTCCACCTGTCCCAGCTCGGCCAGCCGATTGGTGAGGCGCTGCAGCTCCTTGCGCTTCTTCTTGCGGACGTTGCGCTCGTAATAGGCCGCTGGTGAAAGGGTGCTGGCAAGGGCGGCGCGGACCTCGCGATGGACGGTCGGCGACGGCTTGCCGGCCGCCTCCGCTGCGGCGCGCAGCCCGGCATGGACCGGCCCGTCCTCGACCAGGCCATTGACGTGGAGGAAGCCGGGCGCCCGGCCCGCCGCGTCGAGATGGGAAAGAACCGCCGCCCAGAAGCGCTGCTCATAGCCCTTCCTCACCAGCGGCGTGCCGAGGAAATGGTGGAAATGCTTCCAGTTCTGGACGTGGCGGACGGTCATGCGGCCATAGCCGGTGCCGACGCAGACCGGCATCAGGCCGATCAGCAGCGGCTCGCCCGACCCGTGCAGCCACACCGCGATCAGGGTCACCTCGACGTCGCCGGCGAGATGACGAAGCGAGGGGCCGGCGAACCAGATTTCGGCATAGCTGTTGGGCTCGGCGGCATCGGCCGCGAGCTCGCGCCACGCCTGCTCGAGATCGCTCGGGACGCGGTCGGCCGGGGCGGCGCTGACCGCCACCTCCTCGCCCGCCGGCGCGAGCGGCGCCGTGGCGACGCTTGCGTCGACCTCTGCGAGGGCCGCCCTCATGCCTTATCCTTCGCGACTGCCACCGCCCGGCCCTAAGCCGCGGCGGTAAATATTTCGCTGAATTCAGTCGTCCAGCCGGTCCATGATGCTGCCCGAAAAGGGCGTCCAGACGCCCATCCTGACCCCGGCCGTGCGCAGCGCGTCGCCGGTCCATTCGTTGCAGGTATAGAAGGCGCTGTAGGGGCCGATCGCTTCGTAGAACATATCGGACCCCGCATAGCCGCGGCCGATCAGCGGAATGGTGCGCCCGGAGGCGTCGCGTTGGAAGCTGGCGCGGAGGAACCGGACCAGCCGCAGATATTCCTCCCGCCGCAGCGTCAGCGGCCTTTGATAGTCGTTCGGCCGCGGCTGATGGTCATGGTCGGCATGGACGAGGCTGCGCCCCTGGCCGAAGGCGGCGAGGAAGGCATTTTTCATGGTAAGATCGCCCCAGGTCGGCGTCTCGAGATAGAAGGTGCGGTTGCCGTAGCCGAACGCGACATGATCGCCAGCGCCCCAGCGCGGATCCGCGAGGTGCGCGCCCGGCACATAGGGGCGCCAGTCCATCTCCGGCGTCACCTTCGGCACCATGATCCAGGTGTGGACGCCGTTGGTGCGGACGAAGATCGTCACGCCTTCGTCCGGCTCTTCCCAGTCCGCATTGGCGGGGATCAGCCCGCCCGCGAGCGCCGCCGTCAGGTACAGCGCCAGAAGCGCCGCCGGCAGCAAAATGGCGATGGCGATCCACTTGCCTGCGAGGCGGATGCGGCGGGTCATGCCCCAAGCCTAGACGCCGACGGCCGCTTGATGAAGCCGCGGACGCGGCGCAAGCATCAGGGATGCGCGAGCGCCAGATCCTGGAACGCATCTTCCGCGCCGGCGTCGCCGCATGCCAGCCGGAGCGGGTGCTGCCGCCGGCGTTGCCCGAGCCGCCATCGGGGCGAACCATCGTGCTGGCCATCGGCAAGGCCGCCGCGCCGATGGCGGAGGTGGTGGAGACGCATTGGCAGGCGCCGCTCTGTGGGCTCGCCGTCGCGCCGCATGGCACCGCATCGGCGCTGCAACGGATCGAGCTGGTGACGGCCGCGCATCCAGTGCCGGACGAGGCGAGCGTCGAAGCGGCGGAGCGACTGTTGGCGCTCGCGCGCGCAGCCGGGGCCGACGATCTCGTGCTGGTGCTGCTGAGCGGGGGCGCCTCGTCGCTCGCCTGCCTGCCGAACGGCGTCAGCCTCGAAGAGAAGCGCGAGGTGACGCGGCGGCTGCTGCGCTCGGGCGCGTCGATCGAGGCAATCAACTGCGTGCGCCGCCACCTCTCCGGCATCAAGGGCGGGCGGCTGGGAGAGGCGGCGCAGCCGGCGCGGCTGGTGACGCTCGCCATTTCCGACGTGCCCGGCGATGCGCCGCACGACATCGGCTCCGGCCCCACCATTGCCGATCCGACGACCTGCGACGACGCCCGCCGCATCCTCTCCGCGCACGACATCCCGCTCCCGCCTCTTTCGGAGAGCATCAAGCCCGCCGCTGCGGCCACATGGGACGCGCAATACCGGGTCATCGCTACCGCCCGTGAGGCAGTCGATGCAGCGGCGCAGGAGGCAGCGAGGCTGGGCTTTCGGCCCCTCATTCTCGGCTATCGCTGCGGCGGCGAGGCGCGGGCGCTGGCGCGCGAACATGCCGGCCAGACGCTGGCGGCGCTGAGCCGCGGCGAACGGGTGGCATTGCTCTCCGGGGGCGAGACCAATGTGACGGTTGGCGGCGCCGGCAGCGGCGGCCGCAATCGCGAATTTGCGCTTGCCCTCGCCCTGGCCCTCGAGGGAGCGCAGGGGATCAGCGTTCTGGCCGGCGACAGCGACGGCATCGACGGCAGCGCCGACGCAGCCGGCGCCTTCATCGATGCCGGCACTCTGACGCGTGCCTCGGCCGGCGGCCTCGATCCCGCCGCGCTGCTCGCCGACAATGACAGCGGGCGCCTGTTCGCTACCCTCGACGATGCGCTGGTCACGGGCCCGACCGGCACCAATGTCAGCGACCTCAGGATCATTCTGGTCGAGCCCGGCGGCCGCCGCTAAGGGCCGGCCATGGGCGAATGGACGATAGGAGTGCTCGGCGGTTCCGGGCTGTACGCGCTCGACGCGCTCGACGAGGCGCAGTGGATCGAGGTCGCCACGCCTTGGGGCGCGCCCTCCGACGCCTTGCTGATCGGCCGGCTGGAGGGGGTGAGGTTCGTCTTCCTTCCCCGCCACGGCCGCGGGCACCTTCTCTCGCCGACCGACGTCAACGCCCGCGCCAACGTCGACGCGCTGAAGCGGGCTGGCTGCACCGACATTCTCGCCGTCTCGGCGATCGGCTCTCTGCGCGAGGAGCTGGCGCCGGGACGGTTCGTGATCGTCGACCAGTTCATCGACCGCACCTTCGCGCGGGAGAAGAGCTTCTTCGGCAACGGCATCGTCGCCCATGTCTCGATGGCTGAGCCGGTCTGCCCGCGTCTGTCCGCGCTGGCGGCGGCGGCGGCCGAGGCGGCAGGCGCCGATGTCGCGCGCGGCGGCACCTATCTGGCGATGGAAGGTCCGCAATTCTCGACCCGCGCGGAGAGTGAGCTCTACCGCGCCTGGGGCTGCGACGTGATCGGCATGACGGCGATGCCCGAAGCCAAGCTCGCCCGCGAGGCGGAGCTGCCCTACGCACTGGTCGGCATGGTCACCGACTATGATTGCTGGCGCCGGGGCGAGGAGGCGGTCGAGGTGCAGGCGATCATCGCCCAACTGATGGCGAACGCCGAGACGGCCCGGCAGATGCTGGTCGAGCTGGCGCGTGCATTGCCGAAGGAGCGCCCGCCCTCGCCGATCGACACGACCCTCGACACCGCCATCATCACCGCGCCCGACGCCCGCGATCCCGCGGCGCTGGCGAAGCTGGATGCGATCTGCCGGCGCGTTCTCCGGCGCTAGCCGTAGAGCCTGGCGATCTTCTCCGGCCTCACGCCGGCCAGATAGAGGCCGAGGCACAGGGCGTTGCGGCCGGAGCGGCGAAACCAGCCGTCGCGGCGCCAGCGTTTGGCGGAAGTCACCGCGTCCACCGGCAGCACTCTCAATCGCCGCCGGCCGATGCGGCGGACGAAGTCGACATCCTCCATCAGCGGCAGCGGCGCATAGCCGCGGACCTCGTTGTAAAGGGCGCGGGAGATGAGCAGGCCCTGGTCGCCATAGGGCAGGCCGAGCCAGCTGACGCGGGCGGCGACCCCACGCTCGATCAGCCGCGCCTGCCAGGCAGCACCGTCGAGGCGGAAACGGAAGCAGGCAGCTTTGTCCGGCTCGCCCGCCATGTGCAGGGCGACGGCCTCCCGCCAGCCGGGACCGAAGCGTGTGTCGGCATGAAGGAACAGCAGCCATTCGCAAGTCGCCGCTTGCGCGCCGGCTGCGAGCTGCCTCCCCCTCCCCCTCGGCACCAAGACCACTCGAGCCCCCGCCTCCCCGGCCACTTCCGCGCTCCCGTCGGTCGAGCCGCCGTCCGCGACGATGATCTCGGCGACCCCATCGAGCGTGGGAAGCAGTGCGCGCAGGTCCGGCTCCGCGTTCAGCGTCGGAATGATCAGGCTCAGCCGGAGCAGCTGGCGCCCCCGAGCACGCAGAAGCGGGCGCAATGGGGATGGTTGAGCATCACCGGCCGGCTCGCCTCCGCCAAGGTCTGCCCCAGCGCGAACTGGTCGTCATAAGGCAGCAGGGTGCAGGCGACGACGACCGGACGGACCGCGCCTTTGCGCTTCACCACCATCCGGCTCGACGCGCACATCATCGCGCTCGGCGGCACGTTCAATATGCCCCAGCAGGCCTCGGTGATCTCGGGCACGTCCGCGCCGGCGTCCATCTCGGGGAACAGCACGATTTGCGCCGATGCCCATGCATCGATCGGAAGGCCGAGCGAGACGAACAGCCTCGCATAGCCGGCGCGCGCCTCTTCCTCGCTCTCGCCGGGCAGCCGCCGGCCGGCAACGGCGATGCGGAAGCCCTGATCGCGCAGCCATTGCAGGCCGCCGATCGCCTTGTCCCAGGTTCCGGGTCCACGCTCCGCCTCGTGCACGGCTGGCGTGTGATGATCGAGGCTGACCCGCATCGTCAGCTTATCGCCATGCTCCAGCACCAGCGCCTTCAGCGGCGCCTCGAACCGGCGCATCGGCCGCATCGCATTGGTGAGGACCAGCACCTCGAAGCCGCGCGTGAGCGCCGCCCGCAGCATCGCGACGATGTCGCGGTTCATGAACGGCTCGCCGCCGGTGAAACCGATCTCACGCGTGCCCAGCGCCCGCGCCTCGTCGAGGAACGCCTCGGCCTCGGCGAGGCTGAGATAGACGAGCGCGTCGTTGGTCGGCGAGCTTTCGATATAGCAGGTCCGACAGGCGAGATTGCACAGCGTGCCGGTGTTCAGCCACAGCGTTTCGAGCCGGTCGAGCGCGACATGGGCGCGCCGCTCGCCCTTGGCGGTGATCAGCGGGTCGCGGAACTTGGCCGGATCGAGCGGGCGCGCCGCCGGATCGGCGAAAGGCGACGGCGCGGGCGCGGCGACGGTGGCGATGGCTTCTCTCCCGTTCGCTAAAGCGATACTGGCTGGAGGGGCGCAGCGGAAGGGGCGGGGATGAAGGGCGGCACCGGCAAGATCATCCTGCTGCTGCTGATCGCCGGCACCGTCATCACCTTCCTCCTGTCGGGCGGGACAGAGCGGCTGAGCCTCGCCGGCCTCAAGAGGGATTATGACGCGCTGGTCGACGTGGTCGCCGCCTGGCCGGTCGCATCGGCGGTCGCCTTCGGGCTCGCCTATGTCGTCGTCACCGCCCTGTCGCTGCCCGGCGCCGCGGCGATGACCCTGGCCGCGGGCGCTCTGTTTGGTCTCGTCGAAGGCACGATCATCGCCAGCATCGCCTCGACGATCGGCGCGACGCTGGCGATGCTGTCGGCCCGGTTCATCGCCCGCGATTGGGTGCGCGCTCGCTTCCCGAAGGCGGTGGAGGCGGTCGACCGCGGCCTCGCGCGCGACGGCAATTTCTACCTGCTGAGCCTGAGGCTGATCCCGGTCTTTCCCTTCTTCCTGGTCAATCTCGCGATGGGGCTGACGGCGATGCGGGTCGGCACCTTCGCCGCGGTGAGCCAGATCGGCATGCTGCCCGGCACCATCGTCTATGTGAACGCCGGCACCCAGCTCGCCGCGATCGAGAGCAGCGCGGACATAACCTCGCCGGCGCTGATCGGCTCCTTCGTCCTGCTCGGCCTCTTTCCGCTGATCGCCAAATTCGTCTTGGGCTGGTGGCGGCGGCGCCGCATCTACCAGGGCTGGAAGCGACCGAAGCGATTCGACCGCAACCTGATCGTAATCGGCGCCGGCGCCGGCGGCCTCGTCACCGCCTATATCGCCGCGACGGTGCGGGCGAAGGTGACCCTGATCGAGGCGCACCGGATGGGCGGCGACTGCCTCAACACCGGCTGCGTGCCCTCTAAGGCGCTGATCCGCAGCGCCCGCCTCGCCCACGAAATCCGCACCGCCGACTGGTTCGGCCTCAAGCCGCGCGAGCCGGAGCTCGACCTCAAGGCAGTGATGAAGCGCATCCGCACCATCATCGAGGTGATCGAACCCGCCGATAGCGTCGAGCGCTACACTAGCCTCGGCGTCGACGTCCGGCTCGGCTATGCCCGCCTCGTCGATCCGTGGACGGTCGAGATCGACGGGGCGGAGCGCCTGACCACGCGCGCGATCGTCATCGCCGCGGGCGGCGAGCCGGCGGTGCCCGACATTCCCGGCCTCGCGGAAAGCGGCTATCTCACCAGCGACACGATGTGGGACGCGCTGTCGCACCGCGACGCGCTGCCCGGCCGCATCGTCGTCATCGGCGGCGGCCCGATCGGCACCGAGATGGCGCAGGCCTTCGCCCGGCTCGGGTCGCAGGTGACGCAGGTCGAGCATGGGCCGCGACTGCTGCCCAGGGAGGATGAGGAAGTCTCGGCCTTCATCGCGGAGCGGCTGGCCGAGGAAGGCGTGTCGGTCCTCACCGGCCATGAGGCGGTGCGAATCGAGGGCAAGACGTTGATCGCGGCCAAGGGAGGCGAGGAAGTGCCGCTCCCCTTCGATGAGCTGATCGTCGCCGTCGGCCGCACGGCCCGACTGACCGGCTACGGCCTCGAGGCGCTCGGCATCCCTACCGAAAAGACTGTCCAGACCAACGACTATTGCGAGACCATCTACCCCAATATCTACGCAGCCGGGGACGTGGCGGGACCCTATCAGTTCACCCATTTCGCCGCCCATCAGGCCTGGTATGCCGCCGTCAACGCGCTGTTCGGCAGCTTCCGCCGCTTCCGCGCCGATTATTCGATCATTCCCCGGGTCACCTACACCGACCCGGAGGTCGCCCATGTCGGCCACAATGAATCGCGCGCGAAGGAGGCGGGAATCGCCCATGAGGTCGTGCGCTTCGATATCGGCCATCTCGACCGGGCGGTGACGGAGGGCGCGAACCGCGGCTTCGTCAAATTGCTGGTCCAGCCGGGCAAGGACCGTATCCTCGGTGCCACCATCGTCGCCCATAATGCCAGCGAGATGATCGCCGAATACGTGCTGGCGATGAAGCACGGCCTCGGCCTCGACACGATCCTCGGCACCATCCACGCCTATCCGACGATGGCCGAGGCGAACAAATATGCCGCCGGCGAATGGAAGAAGGCGCACAAGCCTGAGCGGCTGCTGCGGTGGCTCGAGCGCTACCATCGCTGGCGGCGCGGATGAGGACGCGGATCGTCATCTTTGCCAGGGCGCCGCTGCCGGGACAGGCGAAGACGCGGCTAATCCCGGCGCTTGGCGCGGAAGGCGCCGCCCGCCTCGCGCACAAGATGCTGCTCACAACGGTCAAGGAAGCGGAGGCAGCCGGTCTGTCGATCCCGGAGCTGTGCACCACGCCCCATCCCTTCGACCCGGCCTGGAAGTCCTATCTGCCTCCCGAAGGCCCGCGCCTCACTGATCAG